>Ga0315331_10000974_pt1 | contig 21123 bp, 20 predicted proteins | sample M160m34915metaG_FD_203456 | JGI IMG/M metagenome (GOLD analysis project Ga0315331, IMG submission 203456) | Ammonia-oxidizing marine archaeal communities from Monterey Bay, California, United States - M1 60m 34915 | ecosystem: Environmental > Aquatic > Marine > Intertidal zone | place: USA...
CTTCGTTTCGAGCGGTGTCGGTATCGTCATCGCTGTCTTCGTTTCGAGCGGTGTCGTTATCGTCGTCGCTGTCTTCGTTGCGAGCGGTATCGATGTCTTCGTCGCTGTCTTCTCGTTCGGTTGTACCGGTTTCGTCGCTGTCTTCTCGTTCGGTTGTACCGGTTTCGTCGTTGGGTACGGAGACCGGGGCAACCGCGGCCTGGTCGAGGGACTCTGTGGGGTCAACCGGCTCCGAGGATGGATTGATTTCTGCGGCGGAGTCGGGCCGGTCCGAAGGGGGAAAGAGCGCGCCTTCCTCGATACCTGAGGCCCACACGTCGTCGGTCTGAAGAGGTCTGCCCGAATCGTTCTGCGCCGGTTCGGCTCGTTGAGTCGGGGCTCGGCCTTCAAGCTTGTTCGAGTCGGTCGGGGGGGCGAATGCAGCCGGAGGAGGGCCCATCCAGACCTTCGGGTCTGCCGTCCGGTCGTGTACCCGCTTGAAAAGGGGAGGCGTGATCTCGAGGGTGATGGGTTGTCCGTCTCGGACCAGCCGGACGAGCCTCGACTCGATGGCCAGCACGGTCGCTCCAGAGATGGTTTCGCCCTCTCGGACGCTCTCGTCATCGATGATGGCCACGCGGCGGCCGCTCGCGAAGAAGATCGCCCGGAGCTGCATATTGGATTCATCGCCCGACTCGTCGACGGGGCGGAAAGATGGCGCGTGGGCCGGCCGGGTCGGGTCGGCGATCATTCCGTTTGACGCCGCGGATGCCGGAAATGTCGCGGAGGCGACAGCGATCAACCCGAAAGGGGCGATCCGGCGAGCGAATGAGTGACGTCTGGATTCAGACACCAAACCACTCCTCATCGCTCAGGGTGTGCAGCTCGATGGTCGTGATACCCCTGGGGTACTCCTCGACCTGATAGATCATCGAGTCCCAGAGCAAGCGCCACTTCGAATTTTCGAGATGTTGGAGGTAGTCGACAGTCTCCGGGTAGGGGCCTGCGATTTCGAGACTGAGCGCATGCCGATAGAGACGTCCTCTTTCTGCCGCGACAGCCGTTTCCACGGGTGCGCCGACCAGCTGCGGCGTATGCGTGACGAGGCTGAGGAGCTTCAGCTCCGGCTGCTCCGCCAGAATCTCCTCGAGCATCGTGATGGTCTGTTCCGGGGGAATCAGAGACGTCACCTCTTCCCGCAGCCGGACGGCGATCTGGTCGATCTGCTCTCTCAGTCTTGAGATCTCGTCCTGTTGCTGCTTGCGGACGGCGATGACATTGACATCGGTCAGTGTGGCCAACTCGGCTTCGAGTTTGGAGATCGACAATCCGATCTCTGCGATCTCGCTGATGCGCGTCTCGCTCTCGGATTGGACCGGCTGAATCATCAACTGGTCGACGCCGACGAACACGATCCCGCCGACGCAGGCGACGACCAGCGCTCGCTCGCGGAGAGGCCGCTCGCGAAAGCTGTAGTCGAGTGCGATGAAGCGATTCTTGAAGCGGAGCCAGAGACGTTTCATCCGTCTTTCTCCGTTTCTTCGACGGCTCTACGCTCGGTCGACATCTTGAAGGCGATGCTTGGTATTTCTTCGTCTCGGCCGTTCATTTCAAAGGTGTGAAAACGTCGCTCGACGAAGCTTGGCTCCCGGCCGAGCCGTCTCAGGAATCGGGGTACGTCGTCGGGGATCAGCGTGCGTCCCTCCAGAGAAATGGAGTTGCCGCGCTTCCCGATCTCGATTTTTTCGAGCCATAGGCTCTCGAGATCCTGTCGGGCGAGCGCACTCAAGATCGAGGAGAAGCGAGGTCCGGCGATGACGTTTTCTTTTTGGCTCACATCTCGGAGCGTTGCGAGCGCACTGTCGCGTTGGCGACGCAACAGCTCCATTTGTTCGAGTCGGTCGCTGGGGTCCGCGGTGCCCTGTGAGCGATTCCGCTCTGCCTGGATCCGGTTTTTGGCGTCGCTGAGCTGTCCCTCGAGGGTTTGATAGAGGGCTTGGTCGCGGTTGAACTGGTATTGGAGGAAGCTGAGATAAAGGCCGAAGACCGCCATGACCGAGCCCAAGACCTGGGCGGCGGAGAGCAGGCCGAAGCCGGTTCGCTGAGTCTTGATCGCATCCGGGACCAGCGTGTTTCCGAGCGGCAGGGGCGGGGCGAGGGCCGATCCGAGTGCAAGGGTGATATGGGGAAGCTCTGAGCTCGCAGGTGATCGTTCGAACGAGACGAAGTTTTCGAACTCCAACAACTCGATCTGCATCGGCTGGAGCGCGTCAGCAAGCGCCGGGAGCAGCAGGGACATGTCGATCGAACTGGGCAGAATGCCGAGTCGGGTGGCTGGAGCCTGGTCGTATTCGCTCTCATAGAAGTTGAGCGAGCGCTGGATGTCGAGTAGGAACTCGGCCAGCAACAACATGATCTCGCGTTCGTTGTCATCGCCGCCGCCGAGCGCTGCGCGTGACGCCGCCTCGACCGCGTCGGCGTCGATGTGGACCGGGCGAGCCAGAAAGAGTTGACCCTGGTTGGCGAGTGTGAGGACGCTGGACTTATCGTCGATCGAGAGGAGGGCGCCGCCAGTAGCCGCTTCGGGCAGTCGGTTTTCGATCGCGAGCATCGCGGATTCGGCGATATCGAATCCCACGAGATGAAGTCCGGCGGAGTCGATCGTGTGAGCGAGGTCCAGGATCGCCTGGTTACGGGCAGCAATCACGAAGATGCGCGGCGTGCGCGTCCGCCCCGAGAACTCCGGAACGGGGATGATCTCGATGGCGGCGTCCTCGACATCGAATTCGATCAGGTCACGCAGGAGCCAGCGCGTGGCGTCGGCCAATTCTTCGTCGGTGACGTTCGTCGGGCGCTCGATCAGCCGGACGCTGTACTCGTTGCGCGGGAGTACACAGCGGCAGCCGCGACCCAGGAGTTCGTGGGAGTCGACGAAGCGCTGGAGGACCGTGCGCAGGTCTCCGGGCGAGGCCAACTCTGCGACTTCCCATGCTTTCACATGGGGGAGGCCACGCTGTTCTCCCTCGAAGGCGACGAGGCTGGCACTTTCGGCTTGGACCGAAATGCCGACGGTGACCTCGCGGACCCCTTCCGGTCGACGATTGAAAAGCCGTCTGATCAACGCGCTTTTTCCCCACGAAGTTGCATCCGTCTCCCTGTGGCGACCGCCTTTCCGGCGGACGACCTCATAGGCACCCGGCAATCGGGCTTCCTGAAGAAACGGATCTCTCCTCTGTTAACGGAACTTGCCGGTAAAAGTTGAGTGGATGTGGGTTACGCGCCGGTCGAATGCCGCATGCATGCCTGCGGGGAACCGCACGACTGCCGGGTCTTTCCTGCGCGCCCGAGGGGCGTCGGTCGGGTCTTTATGGCCACGACCATCTCGTAGAGGGGGCCTCTAAGCGCCTATCCGGTCAAGAGGGGTGCAGGTGAGGGCGGTGGTGCACAACCGTCGGGCCGAGGTCTGTCGGAAATCGCTCGGAAGTATTGAAACTGAAATCCGATTTCGATAAAAACCCGCCACAACGATGAAAATGAAATTCATTTTATGCGGAAGGGGTAGAGAATGGGGAATGGAATGAGGGGGTCCATGACGGGACTGGCACGGGTGCTGGTCGGCACGTCGATCGTCGTCTTCGCTGCGGCCAGTGGGGCGCAAGAGGCACCTGCGGATAACGGCCGACTCGACGAGATCGAGGAGAAGGTCGAGGCGCTGACTGAAGAGGTCGGGAGGCTCGAATCGATCTTTGCTGTGCCCGAAGACGTCGCGATGGATTCATTCAGCGGCTTGGGTCCCGCAGCTTCGAAGGTCTATAAGCGGGAATCGGGTCTCTCGATCGGCGGCTACGGCGAGGTCCGGCTGCGCGCGTATCATAATCAGGACTCGGATAACGAGGAAGACGTCTTCGACGCGCTGCGAGCCGTCCTCTACGTCGGTTATAAATTCAATGACAAATGGGTCTTCAACTCCGAATTGGAATTCGAGCACGCGGGAACCAGTGGTGGGGGTTCGGTCTCGACCGAATTCGCCACGATCGACTACCTGCATAGCGAGCAGCTGAATTTCCGCGCGGGGTTGGTCCTCGTCCCGATGGGCTTCATCAATGAGATCCACGAGCCCACCTTCTTCTACGGAGCGGAGCGCCCCGAGGTCGAGCGACGGATCATGCCGTCGACCTGGCGCGAGAACGGTGCCGGTGTCTTCGGAACCATTGCGGACCGGGTGAACTACCGCGCCTACGTGATCAATGGCCTGGACGCGCAGGGCTTCGACGCAGATGGCCTGCGCGGAGGGCGACAGAAGGGCAGCCGAGCGCTCTCGGACGACTTTGCCTTCGTCGGCCGAGTGGACGTGGACGTGATGGATGGGCTGCTCGTCGGCGGTTCATTCTACGCGGGACAGAGCGGCCAGGAACAGAGGGTGAACGGTTCGCTCCTGCCGGATATGATGACGTATATCTATGAACTTCATGCCCAGTACAAGGCCCACGGGGTCAGTCTCCGCGGTCTCTGGTCTCAAGCCTTTGTCGACGAGGCAGGTGCCTTCAACCGCATCAATGCCGCGGACGCTCCAAATCTGGCGAATGAGATGCAAGGTTGGTATGTCGAGGCTGCGTATGATGTCCTTCCGCTCCTTATGGAATCCAAAGCGACGTTCGAACCCTTCGTGCGCTTCGAAAAGTGGAATACCCAGCAGTCGATGCCTGACGGCTTCGCGCGTGACAGCAGTCAAGACGTCGACCTCTGGGTCGTGGGGCTCCAGTACAAGCCGATTCCGCAGGTCGTGTTCAAGCTGGACTACCGGAACTTCGATCCCAAGGACGGTCATCAGGCGAACGAAATTCAGGCGCTCGTTGGATACGTCTTCTAGTCCAGAGCCGCATCACGGTTGGCCTCGCCCGATACGGGCAGGTTGTTTCGGACTGAGCGCCCCGGCCGCCTCATGGAACGCGAGGCGGGCGGGGTTGCTCGTCTTTGGGCTCTTGTTTTCGACGACGGTCGGTGTGGCTGTTTCGAGTCCCGCGGCAGCCAAAGTCTTCGCGAGTCAAACACAGGCGCTCGCGGAGGCCTTCCCCGAGGCGACGCGCATCGAGCGTGACTCGCGAATCGTGCGCTCCCACGAGTTGAAGCGGATTCAAGCGATTACGAAGGAGGACCGACCCGCGCGGGTGGTCGTCCTACATACTGCCTGGCAGGACGATCGGATCCTCGGCTACGCCCATATTGACGTCCACAACGTGCGGACCAAGCCAGAGGCCTTCATGGTGGTCCTCACGCCGGAGGGAGTCGTCCGGAGCGTCCGTATTCTCGCCTTTCACGAGCCACTCGATTACCTGCCGACGGACCGTTGGTATGGCCAATTCAAGGGCAAGACCCCGAGCGACCGGCTCCGGGTGGGTGGCGATGTTCACGGGGTGGTGGGAGCGACGCTCTCGGCTCGGGCAGCGGCAGACGGTGTGCGTCGGATGCTCGCCTATTGGGAGATTATCCTGAGGCCGGAAGTGCTTTCGGCGGCTGATGCCGCGCCTCAGGAACCCTAGACTTCGCGAGCCCGGTCGAGATCGGGCTTCGAGGAGACGCGTGAGATTCACCATTACCGGAGAGTGGGACCACAACCGACTGCTACAGGTCGTGGTCGTGCTGTACAGCTTCTTTGTCATTCTACTCTGGATGACGAACTGGATGCTCTACTTCGACTCGATGGACCTGACCGTCGCTTCGGTGGTCGATCATTACCTCGGCAACGAGGAGGAATTTCGCTCGGCCCGCACCTACCGCGGGATGGTGGAGTTGGCGCATTTTCACCTCTTCGCAATGGGCATGCTGATGATGGTCTTGACCCATCTCGCGCTTTTTGTGCCGCTGAGGCCAGAATGGAAAATCGCGTTGATCGTGGTGCCCTTTGTTTCGGCGCTGGCGTCGGAAGGTGCGGGCTGGCTCGTGCGTTGGGGCGGAGCGGGATTCGCCTGGACGAAGATCGCGGGCATTCTCCTGTTACAGGGAAGCCTCGCGGCGCTCGTCGCAATCGCGCTCTGGTCGGTCTTTGCAGGCAACCAGTCGAAGAACTACGCCGGCGCTGATGATCTCGATGACGAGGATTGGGATTGATTCGACGCGGGCGGTGCGGGGCACGTTTCGCGCTCCTGTCTGCCTTCCTTCTCTACTCGGGGTGTGCGGCCGGGGGTGAAGTCTCCGCTCCTCAGCGTGTGGAACGGCTCGTGGTCTCCGACGGTTGGCTCGCGATGGGGACCTTCTTCGAGGCCGATCTGCGGGTACGCGCCGAAAACAGATCGAGTGCCTTGTCCTGGCTCGACTGGGCGCGTGCCGAGGTTGCTCGGCTCGAACAGATTTATTCCAGACACGATCCCACGAGCGAACTCAGCCAGCTGAACCGAGCGCTCTCGAGCGTTCCCCCTGATCCTGGAGCAACTCCTGTGGGTGTGACGCTTGAGGGAATCCTGCGGCAGGCCGCGCGTGTTTGGCGACAGAGTGGCGGCGCGTTCGACCCGACGGTCGGGCCGCTCGTCGACGTCTGGACGGCCGCGGGAGAGCAGGGGGATTGGCCCGCGCAGGAGAGCCTCGAAGCGGCACAGCGGCGGGTCGCGGGGGGGCGTCTGCTGGGGATGAAAGAGGGGAGAGTGAGCGCATCCCTACGAGGTGCCCGGCTCGACCTCGACGGGATCTCCAAGGGCGCAGTCCTCGATTATCTGGGCGACCGATTCGTCGATCGACTACCGGGTGGCGCAGCGCTCCTGAGCTTCGGCGAGAGTAGTGTGCTCGCGATCGGTGATCCGGAGGGCGATCCGGTGGAAGGGGGCTGGAGGATGGAGGCCCGGTCCAGGGACGACCAGGGAGGTACTCTGGCGACGGTGCTGCTGCGAGATGCCGCGCTATCTGTCAGCTCCAGCGTTGGGCGTGAGATTCAGATCGGTGCGGAGCGCGTCTCCCATGTCCTCGACCCGCGAACCGGGCAACCCGTGAAGGGCTCGATCGAGGCGATCGTGGTCTCCGAACGCGCCGCGCTTGCCGACGCTTGGAGTACGGCTCTCCTCGTCCTCGGGACGGAACTCATGGCGCTCGAGCGGGCCGAGCAGGTGGGGATCGAGGCCTGCGTCTTCGAGTCGGGAGGCCGGCGCTCTGCGGCGACCTCTGGATGGGAGCGGTTCGAGGCGCCCGTGGCTGATCGGTGATCGCCGTGGCTGACGGGTGATCGCCGTGGCTGACGGGTGCTAGCCGTGGCTGACGGGTGCTAGTCCTGGCCGCCGTGCCCCGATAGGGCGCAGTCACGCTGCGTTTCTGCGCTACAGCTGCAATCTCGGCCCGTCCCGCCACAGGACCCCTTGAGTCGGCGGTCCGAGAAGATCACGCCGACGGCCATGGCAATCATGGCGAGGCCCATCAAGGTCGCGGTGGCGAGGAAAGTCTGCATGCGAAGTCCGATCGGTGGGTGGCTAAACTACCGCGAAATGATCCGGGTCGCCTCGAGAGAATCGATCCCCGCCGCTCTTACGCGCCGATTGCGTCCAATAGTCGGGGGCCGAAGACCAGGGCGGCGACACCGAGGGCAGTGATCGCCGCGAGGAGGACCGCACCCGCCGCGACGTCCTTGGCCTTTGCGATGCGGGGGTCGCGCTCTGGGGAGACCACGTCGCAGAGCGCCTCGAGCGCGGTATTCGCGGCTTCGAGGCTCCAGACGAGACCAACCGACAGGACGATCGCGAGCCATTCGAGTCGGCTGAGTCCAAGCGCGAGGCCGAGCGCGACGACGCCGAAGGTCGCGATGGCGTGGAGTCGGGCGTTTTCCTCGCTCCGGAGCATCGCTCCGATACCGCGAAAGGCGTCTTGGAAGCTCCGCCACCGTCCTGCGAGTCGGGATGGGATGGCCATGCGGAGCAATGTAGCCGAAGCCGGGGGCGCTCTGCGCTAGAGAGGTTCGGGAACCCGTTGCTCGGGAAAGAGCGCGTTGCGTCGCTCCTGGAACGTTCCATCCTCTGCGCGCAAGATCACCATTGCGGCGATGCCCCATTGTTGTGCCAGCACGAGACCCTCGGGGTCGCCGAGGACCATGATCGTCGTCGCCCAGGCGTCTGCCTCGGCCGCCGAGCCGGAGATCACCGTCGCCGAGGCAGGTCCGTTTGCGACGGGTCGACCGGTCCGCGGGTCCAGGGTGTGGGAGAACCGTTGATCGTCTTCGAGGTAGAACACCCGGTAGTCGCCGGAGGTCGCCATCGCCTGGTCGGAGAGCTCCACGACGGATTGGATCGCGCGGCCCTCGTCGAGTGGCTTTTCGATCGCGAGGCGCCAAGGGCCGCCGCCGGGTCGCTCGCCCGCGGCATAGACCTCCCCCCCGATCTCCACCAGGAAATCTTCTCGTTCGAGTTCGAAGAGGCCGCCCGCCAGGTGGTCCACGCCATAGCCCTTGGCGATCGAAGAGAGGTCGATCTGGACCTCGGGGTCGTTCTTGCGCAAGAACCCGCCCGTGCCCGGCGAACCCCGCCCGATCCGAAGAAGGCGTGCGCCCATGTGTCGCAAGGCCTCTTCGGTCTCGGCCTCGCTCGGAGGGGCGCCGATTCGAGCGTCCTTGCCGAAACCCCAGAGCGAGACGAGGGGCCCGACCGTGATGTCGTAGGCCCCGCCCGACCATTTGCAGAGCTCGACGGCAAAGGCCACCACGGCGGCGGTCTCCGAGGAGACCGGGAACCCGCTGGTTTCTCGGAAGTCATTGAAGCGCGATACGTCCGATTCGGGGTTCCAGTTGGACATCCAAGAGTCGGTCTCGGCGAGGCGCTCGGAGATCATTCCCTCCACACGGCGGCGTAGCCGCTCGCCTAAGCGCTCACCCGCGACCCGGACCTCGTAGGTCGTTCCCATCGTCTCTCCGCGGAGAATCAGGACGTCAGGCGCATTGGGTTCCGGGGCGAACCACAGACGATGGATCGTGAGCCCGGCGAGGAGGACGAAGGAGAGCGCGATCATACGCAGCGTGCGCGCGTCGATTTCGAGTCGTGGGGCCATCATTCTCCCAGAGCGATCAATGTGCCGCTGCGGTCCGAAAAGAGAAAGGGCGAGCTCGATTCCATCGAGGCCCGCCCCATCCCGGTCAGCGATCGGCGCCTACATCGGCGCCTGGAATGTCATCCGCCGAAGTCGTCGAAGAGCACATTCTCCGGCTCCACGCCGAGGTCCGTCAGCATCTTGATGACCGCGTCGTTCATCATGGGCGGACCACAGATGTAGTATTCGCAGTCCTCGGGCGAGGGATGATCCTTCAGGTAGTTGTCGAAGAGGACCTGATGGATGAAGCCCGTGTAGCCCTCCCAGCTGTCCTCCTCGAGCGGGTCCGAGAGAGCCAGGTGCCAATCGAAGTTCTCGTTCTCCGACTGGATCGAGTCGAAATCATCGATGTAGAACGCTTCTCGAAGGCTCCGGGCGCCGTACCAGAACGAGACCTTGCGATCCGTATGGAGCCGGCGGAACTGGTCGAAGATATGGGACCGCATGGGCGCCATACCGGCTCCGCCACCGATGAAGATCATCTCGTTGTCGGTCGGCTTGGCGAAGAACTCGCCGAAGGGCCCGGAGATCGTGACCTCGTCGCCGGGCTTCAAGTTGAAGATGTAGGAGGACATCTGTCCCGGCGGAATCCCCTCCGGTCCCCGCGGCGGAGGAGACGCGACCCGCACGTTGAGCAGGATCACGCCCTCTTCCTCGGGGTAATTCGCCATCGAGTAGGCGCGGTTGACGACCTCGGTGACCGTGGAGGTGTACCTCCAGATGTCGAAGTGGTCCCAGTCGGGGTGGTATTCGTCTTCGACGTCGAAATCCTTGTACTGGACCGTGTGCGGCGGGCATTCGATCTGGATATAGCCGCCGGCTCGGAAGGGCACGCTCTCGCCCTTGGGGAGCTCGAGCAGCAGTTCCTTGATGAAGGTCGCGACGTTGTGGTTCGAGCGCACCGTGCAGGTCCAGCGCTTGACGCCGAAGACCTCGTCCGGGATCTCGATCTCCATGTCCTGCTTGACCTTGACCTGGCAGGAGAGCCGGCAGCCCTCACGGGCCTCGCCGCGGCTGATATGGCCCGTTTCGGTCGGGAGGATCGAGCCGCCCCCGTCGTTCACGGTCACGCGGCAGACGCCACAGGTCCCCTGACCGCCACAGGCAGAGGGGATGAAGATCTGGTTGTCGGCCAACGTCGAGAGCAGGGTGCTCCCCGCCGAGGTTTTGAGCGCCTTGTCGGGATCGCCGTTGATGAGGATCTCGACCTCGCCGCTCTGGACGAGTCTGGAGCGGGCGGTCATCAGGATGACGACGAGGCCAACGACCACTGCGGTGAAGGTCGCGACGCCGAAGAGTACGGTTTCCATTTCCATCAAAGCTGAATCCCGGAGAAGGCCATGAAGCCGACTGACATCAAGCCCACGGTGATGAAGGTGATTCCGAGGCCACGGAGCGGGCCCGGGACGTTGCTGTATCGCATCTTCTCGCGGATCGCGGCCAGCGCCACGATGGCGAGCAGCCAGCCGATCCCCGAACCGACCCCGAACACGGTCGCGTCCGCCAGGGAATAGGCGCGCTCCTGCATGAAGAGCGAGGCGCCGAGAATCGCGCAGTTGACCGCGATCAGCGGGAGAAAGATGCCGAGCGCGTTGTAGAGGTCGGGCATGTAGCGGTCGAGGGCCATCTCCACGATCTGGACGGCTGCCGCGATCGTCCCGATGAAGGTCAGGAAGCGCAAGAAGCCCAGGTCCACGCCTTCAGCCAGCGCGTTCGACTCCAGCAGGATGGAGTTCAGGAACTGGTTCAGTGGGCAGGTGATGCCCAGGACGAAGACGACCGCGAGTCCGAGACCGATGGCCTGTTCGACCTTCTTGGAGACGGCTAGGAAAGAGCACATCCCCAAGAAGTAGGCCAGGGCCATGTTCTCAACGAATATGGCCTTCGTTGCTAAGCTCAAGTAGTGCTCCAACGTGCAACTCCTCTTCGATCTGCTCGGGCTTCCAGGCGCGCACGGCCCAGATGAAGCATCCGATCAGGAAGAACGCGGCCGGTGCTAGCAGCATCAGGCCATTGGGTACGTACCAGCCACCCTGGGTGACCGGCGTGAGAATCGTGTATCCGAAGAGCGACCCGGACCCGAGGAGCTCTCGGAAGAAAGCCACGGCCATCAGGACGATGGAGTAGCCGACGCCGTTGGCGAGGCCGTCGATCGCGGCGAGCTTGGGGCCGTTCTGCATGGCAAAGGCCTCGGCCCGGCCCATCACGATGCAGTTCGTGATGATCAGCCCCACGAAGACCGAGAGTTCCTTGGCCGTCTCGTAGACGAAGGCCTGGAGCACCTGGTCCGTGATGATCACGAGCGACGCGATGACGGTGAGCTGGACGATGATCCGGATACTGCTCGGGATGTAGTTCCGCATCAGCGAGATCGCGACGTTCGACAGCGTGCAGACCGCGACGACGGCGGCACACATCACCAATGCGGTCCCCATCTTCGTCGTGACCGCGAGGGCCGAGCAGATGCCGAGCACCTGGAGGGCGATCGGGTTGTTGTTGAACAGCGGGTCGATCAGGGCTTCGCGCGGGCTGATGTCGGCCATGTCGGTCTCGTTCCTTTAAGGGGTCGCTGCTGTGGTCGTGCGGTCCCGGTCGCTTGGACGTTGCTCGGAAGTTGCTCGGGATTTGAGAGTAAGGCTCGCCTAGGCTCCGACCTGGGCGCGATAGCTCGTGAGATAGGGACCGAAGGCGTCGTCTCCCAACCAGAAGCGCAGCATGTTGGTCACGCCTCGGCTGGTGATGGTGGCGCCCGAGAGACCGTCCACCTCGTAGGGGTCGTCTTCGATCGATCCGGCGATGCCCTTCTTGACAGAGATCTTCGGGTTGCCCCGGTCGTCGAAGGCGAGTCGACCGGGCCAGCGCGCCTTCCAGCGGGGGTTGTCGACCTCGCCGCCGAGGCCGGGCGTTTCCTTGTGCTGGTAGAAGGTGATGCCGACGATCGTCCGCGCGTCGGGAGCGAGCGCGAGGTAGCCGTAGAGTGTGCCCCAGAGCCCGTAGCCCTCGATCGGAAGGACGAGCGCCTTGACCTCGCCGTCCTCGACCACGTCGAAGACCACCGCTCGATTGGGGAGGCGCCGGACCTTCGAGGCGTTCGGGGGGGCGGGATAGCTCTTGGCCGGGTCTTGCGCCGCTGCCTGCTGGTCGTAGGTCGCGGTGTCGACGTCGTTTGCGAGGGTGCCCGTCTTGAGGTCGACCGCCTTGGGGCGGATCGAGGCCTCGTAGAGCGCGCTGATCTCGGCGTCCGAGAGGTCCTGGCCTTCCCTGATCAGATCCGAGACCGCGAGCACCTTCTTCTGGACGTCCAAGAGCTTGTTCTGCTCCTGGCGTTCCTTCAGACCGACGGCGGAGCCCGCGACGAAGAGCGAGGCCACGAGGCACACGGCCGCGGCGAACCCGACGATGTAGCCCGTACTATGCTGCATAGCGCGCCTCCCTGCGGCGGATGTTGGCCTGGACGAAGAAGTGGTCGATGAGCGGGGCGAACATGTTCATGAACAGGATCGCCAGCATCATGCCTTCCGGGTACGCCGGATTGACCACTCGGATCAGAACGACGAGCACGCCGATCAGCGCCCCGTAGATCAGCTTGCCCACGTTGGTGAAGGCCGAGGAAACCGGGTCGGTGGCCATGTAGACCATGCCGAAGGCCCAGCCGCCGAGCACGGCATGCCAATACCAGGGGACGCCGAACATCGGGTTCGTCTCGGAGCCCACGACGTTGAGGAAGCCGGCCGTGGCGATCGTACCGGCGAGCACGCCGGCCATCGTCCGCCAGGAGCCGATTCCCGTCCAGATCAAGAGGAAGGCCCCGAGCAGGCAGGCCAGTGTCGAAGTCTCCCCCATCGAACCGGGCACGAAGCCCAGGAAGGCATCGGTCCAGCTCGCCCCGGCCAGCGCCATATTGCCGCCGACCGCGGCCTGGGAAAGCAGGGTGGCGCCCGTATAGCCGTCTAGGCCCGAGAAGTCCGCGGCGATCCAGGCGGCGTCTCCGCTGAGCGCGGCGGGGTAGGCGAAGAAGAGGAAGGCCCGCGCGGTCAGGGCGGGATTCAGGAAGTTCATCCCCGTGCCGCCGAAGATCTCCTTGGCGAAGACCGTGCCGAAGGCCGTCCCGAGCACGACCATCCAGAGCGGGATCGTGGGCGGCAGGGTCAGCGGGATCAGCATGCCCGTGACCAGGAAGCCCTCGTTGATCTCGTGCTTGCGGATCATCGCGGTCAGCGGTTCGACGATGCCCCCCGTCGCCATCGAGGCGACCACGACCGGGAGGTAGTGAAGCGCCCCGTAGAGCACGCAGAGCAGCGGGTTCTTGAAATCGTAGGAGAGGCCGAGCGCGTCGTAGAGCCAGGCCTGCCAGCTGTCGATCGGCGTCGCGCCATAACCGACGGCCAGCAGCGCCTGATAGCCCGTGTTGTACATCGCCATGCCCATGCAGGGCAGCAGGGCGAGGACGACGGTGATCATCAGGCGCTTGTTGTCGAGCCCATCACGGACGTGCGACGCAGTGCGGGTCACCTCTCCCGGCGTGAAGAGCCCCGTGAACTGGGCCTCCCAGAGCGGGTAGAAGAACTCGAGCTTGCCGCCTTTCTCGAAGTGATGCTTGACGTTGAGATGGGCGTCCTTGAGGAATTGCATGGCTTCCTCAGCCCTCCTTCTCGATGGTTTCGAGGTTTTGTCTCAGAATCGGGCCGTAGTTGACCTTGCCGGGGCAGACGTAGGTGCAGAGCGCGAGGTCCTCCTCGTCCAACTCGAGCACGCCCAGGCTCTCCGCTCGCTCCACGTCGCCTACGATCAGAGCGCGGAGCAGGAAGGTCGGCATCAGGTCCATGGGCATGATCTTCTCGTATTGGCCGATCGGGACCATGGCGCGCTGGCTGCCGTTGGTGTTGGTCGTGAAGCGGAAACGCTCGGGCTTGAAGATCTTCGAGAGGTAGATCCCGGCCACCGAGAAGAGGTCTGGTCCCGGGGAGAGCCAGCCCATGAATTCGTGCTCCCGATCTTCCTCGAGCAGGCTGATCTGTCGCTCGTATCGACCGAGAAAGTCGAAGACGTCTCCATGGGTCCGCTTGCCCGAGAGGACCGATCCGGAGATGGCGCGAATTTCCTTGTCCCCGGTCTGAGCGAGGTCGGTGGCGACCGCTTCGCTCACGCAGGCCCCGATGCGGGAGCGCGCCAGACGCGGATCCTCCACGTTCGGGCCGGCGATGGACAGCACCCGTAAAACGTCGAGCACGCCGGTCGTGAAGAGCCGCCCGATGGAGGCGATGTCCTGATAGCCGACGTACCAGGCCGATTTCTCGCGGCTCACGGGTCGGAGGGTGTGGATATGGAGGCCCGGTGTGCCGGCCGGGTGCGGTCCCGCGAATTCCTGGATCCGGAGGTTCTCAGGCTTGGTGTCGCCGAGCAGGGCTGGAATCTCGGAGTGTTCAGCTACACAGAGGTGGGTCGGTGCCTCGAGGAGCTTCGAGACCAGAGCGACGCCCGTGCGGAAATCGTCGGCGCGATCCGCGAGCACGACTTCGGGCAGCGGCGCGTGGGGGTCGGTGTCGATCGCGGTGATGAAGAGCGCGTCGGCGCTGCTCTCAGGCGACGGGACCTTGCTGAAGGGGCGGACCCGGAGCGCCGTCCACAGGCCGGACTCGACGAGGAGCGCTTTGATCTGGTCGCCGGAGAGGCTCGCCGGGGCGGCGCCCGTATAGGCTTCGAAGGACTGACACTCGTCGTCCGCGGGTTCGCCCTGGCGTTCCGCGTCGGAGAGGTCGATCACGACCGCTTGCAGGGCGCGCTTGTCTCCCCGGTGGATCGCCACGACCCGACCCGCGCCAGGGGCGGTATGCAGCACGCCCGGCGTCTTGCGGTCCTCGAAGAGGACCTGGCCTCGCTTGACCTCGTCCCCTTCGGCGACGTGCATGCGGGCCTTCATGCCGGGGAAGTCGTCGGCCATGACCGCGACTCGCGTACACGGGGCCGTGCCTCGAACGACCTGAAGAGGTTTCCCGGGTATCGGGAGGTCGAGGCCCTTCTCGATCTTGTGCAGTGCCATGCTTGCTCTATTTCGACCGCCGTTCGGACTGCGCTGGTCGCGAAGGCGGTGCGAGTCCGGGCTAACGGCTCGCGACGTGATGACGTATGCGGATCCCGAGAGTGTTGTCGTTCGATCGCTTCCCGTATTGCTTCTCAGGGCTGGGCTGCGCGGTTGGGCCCGGAACCCCCATCCGTTCCAGGTAAAACCTACGATCAACGACCGACACATCGCCGGGAAGAGAGGCGAAGGAGTGAGGCGATGCGACTCTCCTCGATCCCTTTCCTGCCTTCGGAATCGGCCGGAGGGTAGAGTCCCACAGGGGTTCTTTCAACCGGATCCGGAGCGTCCGAGCGGGTGATTTTCCGCGTCTTGGCAGGTGGTTGAGAAGGCATCTCTCGATCTTTGCCCGGCGCGTGCTGGGATCGGGTGAGTCGCTCCGGGCGTGCTCGGTGGCTGCCTCCGAAATGCGCCGGAGAGCGGCCCGGTTTGGATCGACCGCTCGCGCCGGCTGGGACGGGGCGCACTTGGCGGGCCCGCGCCCGGCCCGGGGGCGGGCGCGGACGAAATGCAGCAAAAAACCGGACTAGTCCGCTCCGAGCACCAGTCCGCTGGTCGGAACACCGGTTCCTGCCGTCACCAGGACGTGTTCGACGTCCGGAACCGGGTTGGCCGACGTGCCGCGAATCTGTCGGACTCCTTCCGCGACCCCGTTCATGCCATGGATATAGGCCTCTCCGAGCTGGCCACCGTGGGTGTTGACCGGCAATGCGCCGCCCAGCTCGATGCGGCCGTCACGGATGAAGTCCTTGGCCTCCCCGCGCCCGCAAAACCCGAATTCTTCGAGCTGTGCCAGGACGAAGGGCGTGAAATGGTCGTAGAGCACCGCGGTTTGGATGTCCTGCGGGCCAATCTCCGCGGTCGCGTAGAGCTGCTGCGCGACGAGGCCCATTTCCGGGATTCCGGAGATCTCTTCGCGGTAGTAGCTCGTCATCATCTTCTGGTCGCTGGCCATGGCCTGCGCCGCGGCTCGGATCATGGCGGGCTTCTGCTTCAGGTCACGAGCGCGTTCTGGGGAGGTCACCACGACGGCCACCGCCCCATCGCTCTCCTGGCAGCAGTCGAGGAGCCGCATCGGTTCGACGACCCAACGCGATTCCTGGTGATCCTCCAGCGTGATCGGCCGCTCGTAGAACCAGGCGTGCGGGTTGGTGGCGGCGTGCTTGCGGTCGGCGACCGCGACTCGGCCAAAGTCCTCCGTGGTCGCTCCGTAGGTGTGGAGATAGCGCTGGGCGAACATGGCGACCCAGGCCGCCGGGGTGAGCAGCCCGTAGGGGGCGTACCAGCCAAAATGGACCTCTTCGGTCTTGGGGGTGCTCGGCCGGTCCTGTACCCCCGCGCCGAAGCGCTGCTCGGAGCGTTCGTTCATGGCGCGATAACAGACCACGACCTCGGCGGCGCCCGTGGCGACCGCCATCGCCGCCTGGTGGATCGGCCCGCAGGCCGCTCCGCCGCCATAATGGATGCGACTGAAAAAACGCAGGTCGCCTCCGCCCAGGCTGTGGATCACCTCGTTCTCAGGGTTGTTCTCCATCGTGAAGGCAGACATGCCGTCGACATCTCGGGGGGATAGACCGCAGTCCTCGAGCGCCGCTCCGATCGCCTCCACGGCGAGCCTCAACTCCGTGCGGCCCGACCGCTTGCTGAACTCGGTCTGCCCGATGCCGACGATCGCCGCCTTGTCCTTGAGGTCGTTCTTCATCCTCATCCGGCGGTCTCCCCCGGGTTCGCGCCTGGCAGCGCGACGAGGACCTTGCCCGTCACGTGGTCGCCGATCCCGTTCCGACCCCGGATGGAGATCTCGATCGTCTCCGTCGCCTCGTCCTTCGCCGTGACGGCCCCTTCGAGCGTCATGGTGTCGCCCGGGTAGTTCGGGGCGCCGAGCCGAATGTCCAGCTTGCGGAGCCGCGCCCCGGGGCCCGTCCAGTCGGTCACGAAGCGCCCCACGAAACCGTTGGTCGTGAGGATATTCATGAAGATATCCGGCGAACCGCGCTCCTGGGCCAGCGCAGGGTCGTGATGCACGTCCTGGTAGTCACGCGAGGCGATTGCCGTCGAGACGATCCGCGTCCGCGTGAGCGGGATTTCGAGTGCGGGGAGCGAATCCCCGACCGAGATCGACGCGAGCGAACGCGTCTCGGGGGGCGCACTCACTGCAGGATCGCGCCCGGGTCGATCCCCGCCCGTGCTTCGTCGGCGATCAGGCTGCCGAGGTTTGCGAGCTGCTCGTTCGCCCCGCCGAGCGTCATCGCGATATGCTTGAGGCGCAAGAAGTGGCGGTGGATGGGGTAGTCCACGTCGGCACCGATGCCGCCGTGGAGATGCTGACAGGTATGGGAAACGCGGTGGCCTCCCATGCAGGCCCACCACTTTGCGACCGCGGCGTGTTTCTCTGCGTCGTCGCCGCGGTCGATCCGCCAGGCGGCTTGCCACATCGTCGAGCGCATGGCCTCTACGTCGATATAGGCATCTGCGGCGCGGAGCGAGACGCCCTGGAACGAGCCGATGGCCCGCCCGAACTGCTTTCTCTCGCTCGTATACTCGGCCGTCTGCTTGAGTCCCTCGCTGGCGACGCCGACGGCGAGGGCCGACAAGGCGGTGGCCGCGCGGGGCTCCAGCCAATCCAGCACGGCTTCGCCCTCTCCCGGCGCCGCAAGAATGTTCTCGCCCGCGACGCGAACCCCGTCGAGGTTCAGCACGAATTGGCGCTCGTGGGCCGTGGTGTCCTGGCGCTCGAGTCGGACGCCGTCCGCGCCGGGCTCGACCAGGAAAAGCCCGAGGCCCTGCGCGGTCGATGCGCTGACCAGGATCCGATCGGCCGCGTCCGCAAAGGGCACACAGACCTTCTGACCGGTCAGTGTGAACCCATCGCCGGAGGCCTCCGCCTTGGTGCGCGCCTTGCGCGAGAGTGCGGGGTCGCCGACTTCGAAGAAGGCCTGCGTGAGGACGCTCTCGCCCGAGATGACCTTGGGCAGCAGCGCCTGCTTGGTCGCCTCGCTGCCGAAGCGTTCGATCGGGAGCGCCGTGTACACCACCGACTCCATCAGCGGGATCGGTGCCAGGTTGCGGCCGGCCTGCTCGAGCAGGAGGCAGAGGGCCATGTAGCTGAACCCCTGGCCGCCGTTGCCCTCTTCGAGACACAGGCCGATCAGATTGGCCTCAGCGAGGCTCGCCCAGAGCGCAGGGTCGTAGCCCGGCCCGGAGTCGTCTGCCTCGACCTCGCGGAGCCGATCGAAGCTCGTCGACTCGTCGAGGATCTGCGCGGCGAGTTCCTTGACCGCTTCTTCTTCTTCGCTGAAATCGAAATTCATGGGTTGCTCCGTTGTCTGGATTCGTTTAATCGACGAGCCGGAAACGCGGCATCGTCAGTCTCTCTTCGATCGCGTCGAACTGGACCTCGACGCGTGCTCCGATCTGGATCTCGGCGCTGGGGTCGGCGAGCTCGGAGATGAGCCTCGGCCCTTCGTCGAGCTGGACGAGGATCACGGGGTGTCCCGCCTCGAAGGGCGGGATCGTCGGGTGATGGTGGCGTACGTAGCTGTAGATCTCGCCTCGTCCGGACATCTCCGCGGCCTCCCAGGAGAGGGACGAGCACTCGGGGCAGCCGGGGCCGGGCGGATGGCGGAGCGTCTCGCAGTCCTGGCAACGCTGGACCCGTAATCTGCCCTCGGCCGCGCCCTCCCAGAAGAAGGCCACGTCCTGGTTCAGGCTGGGCCGCGGCCGTCCGCCCTCGAGGCGGGGGCCGATCACCGGCTCGTTCTCTTCCGGCCGGGCCGCCGCGGCGATGCCGGGCGGGCGGAATTTAAGGATTCGGAAGCGCATGGTCCCGACGACTTCACCCTCGGCGTCGCAAAAGCGGTAGAGCTGGGTCACGAAATGGCCCACGCCGAGCCCCGTTTTCTTTTCCGGGGAGACCGACTCGACGGTGACCTCGTGGGTGAGCTGGTCGCCGGGCAGCAGCTCGCGCAAATACTCCTGCTCGCAGTTCGTCGCGACGACCGACGTGAAGCCGGCCTCGTCCAGGACCTGCAGGACGGATTGATCTTCTCCCGCGGCGGCGGCGAAGGCGGTTTCATCCGGGGTCGCCGGTCGCAGGCCGCGCATCGTCCAGGCCTGCAGCATGGCGGGCGGCGCGATCAGCCCCTCCCGGCCAGTCGCCCGGGCGACCTCGTCGTCGAGGTAGGCGGGATTGCGGTCCCCGATCGCATCGCACCAATGGTGGATCATCGGCAAATTCACGGGATAAGGGCAGCTGCCGGGCGCCCCGTCGCGGGTCCCCACGAAAGGCTCGAGAGCGCTCATCAACGCTTCGCCCTCGAGCCGGGGGGATTCATCGGCAGCCATGGATCTGGACCGGCCCGGGCTAGCGCGGCACGCGCGGCATGCGAAGTCCGGCCATCGAGACGATCTCGCGCTGGATCTCGTTGACGCCGCCGCCGAAGGTGTTGATCGTACCGAGCCTCGCCTCGTGCTCGATCTCTCCGTTGATCTGGGCGGCCGGGGAGCCGGTCTGGACAAGGGCACTGGGCCCGACGATCTCCTGCAGGAGCCGATAGACCTCGAGCACGACCTCTGTTCCGTAGACCTTCACGGCGGAGGCGTCGGCGGGGTTGACGAAGCCCGTCTCGAGCTGGGACGCCATACGCCAATTCAGGAGCTTCATGGCTTCGATGCGGGCAAAGACCTCGGCCAGATTGGCCTGGACCCAGGGCAGGTCGAGGATCTTGCCGCCCTCGGGTGTCTCCGTGTCGCGCGCCCAGGCGATCACCTTCTCGGTCCGGGCATACGTGGCCGAGCCGAAGGCGGCCAGACCGACGCGCTCATGGTTCAGCTGCGTCGTAATCAGCTTCCAGCCGCCATTGACCCCCCCGACGACGCTTTCCTTCGGGACACGCACGTTGTCGTAGTAGGACATGGCCGTCGCAGACCCGGAGAGCGTATGGATCGGGGCGGCGCTGAAGCCGGGTGAATCGGCGGGCACGATGAACATCGTGATGCCCTTGTGCTTGGGCGCGTCGGGGTCGGTTCGGGCGGCGAGCCAGATAAAATCGGTGTCCGTCGCGCCGCTGGTGAACATCTTGGTGCCGTTGATGACCCAATCGTCGCCGTCCTGGACCGCCGCCGTCGAGAGGCTCGCGAGGTCGGTTCCGGCATTCGGCTCGGAATAGCCGATCGAAAAATGGCACTCTCCGCCGAGCATCTTGGGTAGGAACTCGGCTTTTTGCTCCTCGGTCCCAAAGTCGATCAGGGCCGGCCCCACGGTCGAGATCGTGACGAAGGGGAAGGGCGCATTCGAGCGCCGCTGCTCCTCGAGGAAGATCATCTGCTCGACCATCGTCATGCCGCCGCCGCCGAATTCCTTCGGCCAGCCGACGCCAAGCCAACCGTCCTGCCCGACTTGGCGAACCAAATCCCGGTATTTTTCGCCGCCTTCCATGCCGCGGGTCGCCTCTTCATTCTCGGGCGTCATCAGATCGTCGAAATACGAACGCAGCGTCTCGCGCAGCTGCTTCTGTTCGGGGGTCAGGTCGATGTACATCTCAGCTCGCCTCCAGAGAGAACCTGCGTCGCGGCGCCAGGGGCGCTTGCGCTTCGCGGGCTCGAGGGAATCAAGGGGCATCGGCGCGTCTGCGCGCCCGTCCCCTCGGACTATAACGGTGGGAACCGGGGGGTGAAACACGTTCTACCTCCGAGTGCGGGTGTGCCCGCGGGGTTATGGGCCGCCCGAGCGCGGTTCCGACCGACTGGGCATCCGGGTTGGGACGGCCGGTCCGAGAAGGGTTCGGCTTCCGGGTTGGGACGGCCGGTCCGAGAAGGGTTCGGCTTCCGGGTTGGGACGGCCGGTCCGAGAAGGGGTCGGCTTCCGGGTTGGGACGGCCGGTCCGAGAAGGGTTCGGCTTCCGGGTTGGGACGGCCGGTCCGAGAAGGGTTCGGCTTCCGGGTTGGGACGGCCGGTCCGAGAAGGGTTCGGCTTCCGGGTTGGGACGGCCGGTCCGAGAAGGGTTCGGCTT
>Ga0315331_10000975_pt1 | contig 21099 bp, 25 predicted proteins | sample M160m34915metaG_FD_203456 | JGI IMG/M metagenome (GOLD analysis project Ga0315331, IMG submission 203456) | Ammonia-oxidizing marine archaeal communities from Monterey Bay, California, United States - M1 60m 34915 | ecosystem: Environmental > Aquatic > Marine > Intertidal zone | place: USA...
ACTCGCTGCTTACGATAATAATACGAGCACTACATATGACAACCCCCCACGCCAATGCGCACTATAAAATGATAACACAGCTATCAACACTTGCACACTGTAATTTCAGTGTATGCATAAACCTGCCGGCACATGTCCGCATTGAGTGTTCTTGCTTCTATCCCGTCGAATAGTCACTGCTCCTACTTGTTCGGCTCACGCTGTGTTATCAATAGAAACGCAGTGAGGAATCGAACCTCACTTAACTCGAGTATTAGCCACCAGGCTGCGCTTGTAACCAGTTTACTTGGTTTTTGTGATGATACCCCAACTACCTGTTGGGTACTTGATCCTGTAAGGCATGTCATCAAACTTAGGATGTTTGATTGTAATCCATAGCACAGTGTTCTTACGTCTGCGTTTGATGTCGAACAAGTCTACATTGCAGACAATGTGGTCACACGTAGTAGCTGACTCGAGTTGTATAGTCTCGAGGTTCTCATTGAAACGTGCTACGTATGTCTCACCGTACATGTCTTGCAACATGCCGAACATACCACAGTTGTATGCTTGTGCGTTTGCTTCCATAGCAAGCAGAAGGGACAGGAATGCCCCTAATGCTGCTACGATAGCGTATCGAATGATAGTATCTCTCATGATTCTGTTGTTTCGTGCTCATCAAGGATGGCACTTAGTTCTTTGACAGTCTTCTGTCTCTCTGCAATCTCAAGCATTAAGCGTTGACGCTCTGATTGTGCTGCATTGAGTATTACCCACTTGTCGTTCTTCCATGTCTTGTAACGGTGAACGACTGGGTTGTTGAGTTTGTTCTTGTTGAGGTCCATGATTATTCTGAAATGATTTCGTCCAAGTACACATCAGTGTGCACACCAGACAGTTCTAACTCAAGCTCATTGATACGAGCATGGAGTTGCATGATGATTTGTTCTGACTCAGGGATATTCTCAGCCATGAACGAGTAGATGACACCAACAAGTACAATGTTGAATGCCATCGAGATAAGGAGGATAGCAAACATATGCTATAGATTTGTATATGCCATGGTTGGCATAGTGAGTAAATAGGTCAGATAGTGGTGAGTATGACCTGGTAGTCACACTCACGCACTAACTTGTACCTCTGTTGGTTGGCCGAGTGTTGGATCAGAGATCCAACGTTTCGTAGCGTTTCTCGAGACGAGCGAAGAGACCATAGTCTCCTTCCTCGACGAGTAGGCGGTCACGCCACTTGGCGTCAGCAGCGAGGATGTCCTCGTCTGCGTAGAATGAGATGGGCTCGTCCCCATCGATTGCGACAGCCAGCTTGTCTGGCTTGTCCAAGTCACGCAGCACTTGCGTGTTAGCTTTAGTGTACTTCGCCATGGCGATTAAGTATTTAAATGTGAAACAATGCACTCCCGGGGGCTGTTGAAGCCCGCCACATAGCTAGGGTCTTTGAATGTGTAGGTTCACGTACTCAAAAATTTTTTACTATATTTGCCGAATGGCAAAACAAACTACCTTCCAAGAATTCGTTCAGAAAAAAATATCACGACCTGGAATCCATGGCAAAACTAAATCGTCTCAGCACAAGTCTTCAAAGCTTTACAAGAAGGCATATCGCGGTCAAGGCCGCTAGTCTAACAGCACTACTATTAATATCTCTAACCGCTTTATCCCAGAGTTGGGTTAACGTGGAGATACAAGCAGACCAATACTCGGGAGAAACGAGTTGGTCTATTGTACAAGGAGATAGCACGTTTGCATCAGGGGGTCCTTATACAGAGCCCTTTCAGTATGTACAACAACTTGTAGAACTACCACCCGGGCAATACAACTTTGTAGTTGATGATGATTTCGGGGATGGTATCTGCTGTGGGTTTGGGGAAGGATGGGTTGGGATAAGCAATGCATGCGGCCTCAACGATTACTACTACGACTTTAGCACTAGTCAACTCGTAGTATTCTTTGACCTACTACCATGTCCCCCACCTACGTATGGATGTGGAGACCCACAAGCCATCAACTATAACCCAGATGCATTCTTCGAAACCGATGACTGTGTATACAATATCACATTCCAACTTGATCTGAATGGACCACACCCACCAGAGATAGATATCCCAGAAGTTAACTCTTCAGTAAATGGATGGTGTGGTGACTGTTGGGCAATGAGTGACGATGACGGCAACGGAGTATGGGAAATAACAGTCCCCATGCCACAAGGACAACACCTGTGGAAGTTCTCCGCAGACGCATGGGAGGTTCAGGAACAACCAGTAGGTGTTCTTGAGTCTCCTTGTTTTTTGTTTGATGAAAACGGATTTGTAAATAGGACCATCAATGTAGAAGGGCCTATGACTCTGCCCCCATTCTGTTGGGAGAGCTGCCTACCATGCGGAGCAATACCAGGATGTACAAACCCTGAAGCATCTAACTGGAACCCTTGGGCCAACTTTGACAATGGATCATGTACGGGGCTTACTATACAATGCGAGCTGTGGGAGACAGAGATAACCACTACGCTTGTACTTGACAACTACCCAGGAGAGACAAGCTTTAGCATACACAACCTTACCTCAGACGAAGAGATTATAGACGTATCCATAGGTCAACTCTCTGACGACATCGTCGGTGTACCACTCCTGTTCTCTACCTGTGCCACTACAGGCGATGAGCTAGAGATTGTACTTAACGATAGCTACGGGGATGGACTTGGGGCATCACAATGGGGCGGCCAAGATGGGACAGCATCGGTTACTGCGTGCGGAGACACACTTTGGTCTCTACCTGTAGCTGACTTCGGGTACAGTGTATCCTCCACATTTAACACACCGTTGTGCACAACCATAGAAGACATAGTAGGATGCGGTGACCCAGACTACCTAGAGTACAACCCAAACGCAACAGTATCTGTAGACCTATTGTGTGAGACACTGAAGGTTTACGGGTGTACAAACAACTCCTACTTTAACTACGACTCTCTAGCCAACACAGAGGACGCCATAGACTCCTGCTTCTACACCCTTACGATTACAGACGGGGTAGGGGACGGGTGGTTTGGTAGCTGGCTCGGTGTATACCAAGGCGGGGCTCTATCCCCACAATATCAGATGGGGCCTAACGACGGCAACGAAGAGGTCTTCGACATAGTTCTGTCAGCCCAGCAGGATATTGAGATATTCTTCTTCACCACACCACAATCACAGAACCAAGTAAACCAATGCGGTTTCATGCTTGAGGGACCAACGGGGGATACACTGATTAATGTACCACAGTGGGGCATGATCCCATTTCCCAACACATACAGCGTACGGCCATACTGCGGCAATAGCTGTATCCCATTCTCATATGGATGTACAGATAGCCTAGCATTTAACTTTAACCCCAACGTTAACAGTGAGGATAGTACATGCTACTACAACCCTGGGTGTGATCAAGCAGGATACCTAGAATACTATACGCAAGGCTTTGAAGCTGACTATGATGACGGGAGCTGCGAGACACTAGCCATCTTTGGGTGTACGGATGTAGAGGCTTTGAACTACGAGCCTGAAGCAAACGTAGACAACAACAGCTGCATAGCTGTAATAGAAGGATGTGTGGACCTAGACGCATACAACTACAACCCTGAAGCCAACACATCTACTGAGTGCCTATACGATGCCGGATGCATTACAGGGCCAGGAGAACCTTACTGGGCAAACGACCAGTGCTACGCATGGGTGATAACAGTAGACCCGTACTGCTGCCAAACACAATGGGATGACGTGTGTGTAGAGATGTACGAATACTGCGGCGATGGGATAACCAACGTACCTATGTATCTCAACGACATCAACGTGTTCCCCAACCCAACACAGAACGCAATAAGTATACAAGCCCCTGAGGGCACAATAACAACTGTCTACAACTCTATAGGACAGAAGATCACAACAACCTCAGAGAAAAGAATTACCCTCCCAACAGCTGGGGTGTACACGGTAGTAATCAACTACAAGGGTAGAGTAATAAAAGAAACAATAGTAAAACAATGAGATACGTAATAGCACTTACACTCCTAGCACTTACCTTTAGTGCAAATGGACAAGACTTCTACAACAAAGTCCTCCGACGAGCGACGTTCTATGCAGCAGCCAACGGAGGGAATTCAATCTCGGATCAAAGCATCTATTCCCTATCCTCCGGGTCACTTGCAACGGATGTTGTTGAGACCCCCTTCGACTACAGTCTCACCCTTGGGATTCGGAAGATTGCTAGATTCGGTTATGAGAATAGAGCTAATGTGTTCTATGATGGCACTGAAAACACGTACGGGGACGCAGCCACAGTCGGTAAGCGGAACGGGTTTGAGTTCCTCGCGGAAGCAGACTGGAGAAGACAGCAGGGAAGAAACTTTCTAGACCAAGACTACTTCGTACGTTACGTAGACGAGTGGTGGTTGGTTAAAGCAGAGTGGCTACAAGACGGATTTGCAGACATACGCTACTTCGAAAGCTCTCAAAGGCTACGCGCTAGGATTGGGGATAAGCTCTCACTGAACGCAGGCATTGTACAACGTATCTCCGAGCCCTACGGCTACAACCCGCTAAGTGGTCTCACTATCGGTGATGACCAACTACACTATACAGCCTTAGCTTTACAGGAGGGATATACAATAGATGTTAACACGGGCGAGTTCTTTGACCCAAATGGGGCACTTGTAGCAAATGACCCCGCAGTGTGGGAGCAGGTAGTCGTTCCACAAATGCTAAATGACTATGTATCTAAGAAGCGCTCGCAACTCCCCGACCAATGGGTACATTCACTGGTAGTAGGCTACGACTTCTACCACTACAGCAAAGATTTCTGGCTACACTCATGGGGTAACATGATGCCCTATCACGTGAATACAAACGGGGAATACTCCTACCACAACTTTGTAAACAGTTCACAGTGGGTAGATTACTCATTAGGTATTATCTTTGGAGTAAAGTTCAACAAAAGCTTTGGGATATTCCTAGAAGGTAAGTACAACAAGTACTGGGATAGAGAGTGGCATGACTTCTCTGTAGGTTTGAACTACATACTTATTTAACATGGCTAAGAAGATAGGCGAGGACACTCAGGTAACGTTAGACCTGAAGACAATAGGGATGGCAGCGACAGGGTTAGGAGCCCTTATCAGTATGTGGTTTGTGCTGCAGGCTGACATTGCAGAAGCTAAAGAGCTACCACTTCCCGCTGACCCCGAGATTACTCGAATGGAGTTTGATATGAAAGACCAACTTGTACGTCAGACTATTATGACTACACAAGAGGATGTATCAGAGCTTAAGGAGGATCTTGACAGGATTGAGGAAAAAATCGATAAACTTAAATAACATGAAACATGAAAACTGTAATGCTATATGCGCTATTGTTTGCGTTGTTACTGGTACCTGCATCCACGGTAAGTAATAGTGACCCATCAATAGACAGTGGCATCTATGTCGTTGAGTTCAATGCGAGCTTTAACGCACAGAATAGCGTGCCCTGGATAGAAAGTATAACTGAGTGCAATCCTCTACGTGTAGACATAGGAGAAGCACCAGATATGCAAAAGGAGCACAAGATTGTGGTAGTACCAACGATCATTGTGTTTAGTGAGGGTGAGGAAATAGAACGTTTCCAAGCCAACATTATGATGACTATGGAGGCTACCCCAAAAGAAGTTCAAGAAGTAGTTGATGAAATTATTTTGAGCGACTTCTAAGTTGTCTTATATTTGCAACGAAACCGCTTTCCTAGCGATCGGCCCTCGGTAACCAAAAGGGGCCTAGACATCGGGTTATAGTAGCTACCACCATAGGTAGTGAACGTTGTCCCCGGTAGTTTCAAAAAGTGCATCGGTATAAAACTCGGGTGGGAACAAGGCTATAGGCTGAAAGAAATGCCCCCACATAGGCTAAACACGGCGAGTGGAAATCCGGTAGCGAAACATTAAAAACCAAGGGGGAATACTTGTATCCATGAGAGACATTAATCGCATCATCATCCACTGCTCGGCAACGCCAGAGGGTAGAGACATAGACGCAGCTACTATTAAGGACTGGCACGTTAACGGAAACGGCTGGTCAGATATTGGCTATCACTACGTTATCAAACTTAACGGTGAGATAGAGAGTGGCAGGCCTTTAGATGTAACAGGTGCTCACGTTAAGGGGCACAACAAAGACTCCATCGGTATATGCTACGTTGGTGGAGCAGACGAAGACATGAATCCAAAAGACACTATGCTAGACTGCCAAGAAGAAGCTATGCGTGAATTGATCTTCTCACTGCGCATGGTGTGGGATAAGGACTTAACACTCCATGGGCACAACGAATATGCCTCAAAAGCATGCCCGAGCTTTAAAGTAAGCCAGAAGTTTGAAGATATTTTGTAAAGCATTTGGTTATATAAGCTGAAGTTTTATATCTTTGACATAAATCAAACATTATGTCTAAGATTAACTTCCTTCCAACACGAGATTGGGTGGTCCTCCCCACACAAAGGAGAAACAAAACAGAAGCAGGTATCCTGCTCACGGGGGGCGCTGAGAACTCCCTAAAAACAAACATACTTAAAGTAGTTGCTACCGGACCACAATGCCAGTTGGTCAAGGAGGGCGACACTGTTATGGTGCACCCAACCTCAGAAGGGTTGATTATAACCATAGAGGAGAAGGAGTATGTAATGGTTAACGAGTTCATGATCTGTGGAATCATCCCAGATTGATGGAGGGCAGCGTAAGCATATCGATCAAAACCTTCGATGAGCTAAGAAACGCTCACGAAGAGGCCGAGAACAAAAAACAACTGCTTCACCGGGCGGCTAGAGAGATAGAAGTATTCCTATCGTTTCTCGTTACACGAGAAAACATCTCAGAATTCGTAGACGAGTTCAACAAACAGTCCGCTACAAGCCGCATAAACGTGGAAGACGGTAGAGCCAAAATAGTAATGAGAGATGAGTAGAAACATCAACATAGAGGTAAAGACCACATACCAGTTTCTGCAGGTCTTTAACGGCATACTGGAGCTTACTGACAAAGAGATGCAGGTTCTGTCCAACTTCATTGACCTAGGGGACACCGTAAACCTGTGTTCGTCTGAGAACAAGAAGAAGGTAGCAACAGAGCTGGGAATCAAAGATCCAAATACCCTGAACAACTATGTAAAGCGTCTTAAGGATAAAGGTGCGATCACCAAAACAAAAGACGGATATAGATTATCAGGACTTCTAAGCTCCAACAAAGGTGCAACTATAACCATAAAAGATGATAGGGTCCCCAGTAACTAGTGTATTCATAGAAGATCCTTGGGCCATATCCGTGATATATAATAGCTCAGGAACAAGAGGAACCATAGTAATACAAAACCTGATAAACTTATACGATGAGCCAGAAGAAATTATCGATGTTAGATATGATCACGAATTTTGCTAAGGAGGTAAAGAACTACGCAAAAGAAGGTGCTCCCAACGTTGACGAAGAAGCGTACGAAGCAAGACTTGCTACATGCAACGATTGCGAGTTTCTAAGAAGTGACGTTATGAGATGCGGCAAGTGTGGATGTCTAGTAGAACACAAAGCAAAATGGGCTACGTCTAGCTGCCCCGACGGTAGGTGGGTAAAACAGATTGTAGGCCAGAAAGGAAAGACAGTCACACTGAAGGAGAAGAAAAACGACAGACTGGAGAAAATCATAGCGGACCGTAAAAAGAGAAGAAGCAATGAGCGAAAAGGTAATTCTACAACGTCTAGCGACTAAATACAGCTTACCCATAAAGAAAGTTGAAGAAGCAGTATACTACCAGTTTAAGTACACTGCCTCAATATTGAAAGCTGGTAGATTCGAGGCAGTAAGATTGCCCTATCTTGGTAAATTTCACGTCTTACCCGGGCGACTAAAACATCTGAACAATGTCAAATAATATCACTCCAACAAAATTGCTATACTTCAGAGACAGCTCTGGTAGAGAAGTATACTACCCATTATCGGATCTGAAAGGAATCAAGAATGACTTCTCTACTAACTACTACGTAGAGTTCTGGTTCCATTCTATGAAGAACGATGGGATGACTAAGTATGCCTATGACAATACAAATGACGGTGCAGACTTTGTCAGGCTACGGTTTAACAATCGTGATGTTATATACGGATCAATATTGTATTTCTGGCAAAAGGTGTATACAGCGAAAGACATTGTATTCAAAGTAGCGGATGCAGTTGACGACGGCAATGGATTCTTCAAGTCTGCTGCGTTTGGGGAGACCTACAACCGATTCTTGGTTGGGCACTCAACAAATACAGATGCAACCGCACCAGATCTCGCAGACGCTTGTGTAATCAACCTTCAGCCTGAGTCGTGAGGGATTTAATAACGGTTAGTAACAACGTAGTTGTCCCAAGCGCGTACGCACTGACCATTAATGAATTCAAGGGTTTGAAATCCAGCGAACTGGGCGCCGTATACTTCTACACGGACCACCGCTCCCCCTACGCTGTGTACGAAGAAGAAGAGAAAATGGCTAGAATTAGTCAAGATCTTAAGGTTAAGTTTACCCCCAAAGTGAAGGGAGCAATTGACAAGTATAAGGAACTATCAGAAACTTCTGCTATAAAGCTTCTTAAATCTGCACGTAACTCGATAACTAAACTCGAGAGATACTTTGCTACTGTAAACCTAAACGTGTTGGATGACCACGGCAAGCCAATCTACCACGCTAAGGACCTCATTGGGAACCTAGCCAACATGGGCAAAGTCGTTACAGGACTTGACGAGTTGGAGGCCATAGTTAAGAAACACGAACAGAAGGATAACCCCAATAGAGGGGGAGTTGTAACAAACAAATACTCTAGTTAATGTTGAGACCGCAGAAGTTTATAATAACGGGGTACCACCCAAAGCACAGGAAATTGGTGAAGCAGTTTATACAACAGCACACTGATCTAACTGTATGCAACAATAAACTGCGGGTTGTGGAGATGGCACATTCCCACTACGACGTGTGCATATTGCATCCTAACTCAATATTTAACAACCCTAATATTGCAGAGAAGTACGCAGATAAGGAGTTAAAGGACGCTGTAGACCACAACATAAAAATCATTTATGTGAGGTCCAACATGAACCGAGAAAAGGCACTTATCTTAAACGCTCAGGCTGAGTACTTTAAAGACAATATAGACCTATTCATAGATGATTCACTGTTCGTACAGGAAGCAGAGGGAGTAAAGGCAGTCTTGCACACATACTTCAAAGACTCATGGAATGTTTAAGAACTCGGTAAAGTACTCACCTGCTGCACAGCATTACCTGGACTTTGGTTTCTATACCGATGCTATACCTGCAACAAAAGAGTATTACGATTACTGGGACGAACAAAAGACAAGATGCTTAGAAGGATACGAGGGATTAACGGGCTATCACTATTTCTATCTCAACTTCTGCCCAATCGACCGGGTAGTGGACGATATCATGGCCGACGGTACCAAGATCGCACGAAGAGAAAGAACATTTCCTGCCTTCTACGACGGAGACCACGAGTACTTCACTGCGGTAGGCGAAGCAAGAAAAACAAACAAGCACCTAGTTGTACTAAAGGCTAGGCGTAAGGGCTTTTCCTACAAAGCAGGAGCTATGCTGGCACGGAACTACTTCCTGATGCGCAATAGCAAGAACTACGTATTCGCCTCACAGAAAGAATATCTCATAGGGGACGGGCTATTGTCTAAGGCCTGGGACTTCTTGTCATTCATCGACGACAACACAGCATGGACACAGCCTCGCCTACGAGACCGTGAGATGCACAAGCAGTCAGGGTACAAGAAGAATGTAAACGGGGCAGACGTAGAGCTCGGGATGAAATCACAGATCATTGGGGTATCTCTAAAAGACAACCCAGACAAGGTTCGTGGTAAAGCAGGTGATCTCATTTTCTTCGAGGAGGCAGGCTCATTTGGAGGTCTACTTAAGGCTTGGGAGGTAGCTATGCCTACAATGCGTCAGGGCTCCAAAACACTGGGCACTATGATAGCATTCGGTACAGGTGGTGAGGAAGGCAGTGGCTTTGATGGGATGGAGGAGTTGTTCTATCACCCCGAGTCCTACGACTGCATGGCGTTTGACAACGACTGGGATGCAGGAGCTATGGGAACTACCTGTGGTTACTTTGTCCCAATCTACCAAAACCTAGATGGGTTTATAGATGACAATGGTAACTCGCAGATAGCGGATGCAAAGAAACACGAAGAGCAGCAGAGAGAAAAGAAAAAGGGAGCAAACGATCCAAAGGCCCTAGACCAGTACACGGCGGAGCATCCGTTTACACCACAAGAAGCAACACTGCAGGTCACAGCAAACCTATTTGATGTAACATCCCTGAAGGAGCAGTACAACAAAATAAAAGCACACGGACTTGAGTCAGAGGGCACAGAAGGAATCATGTACTACGATACAAAAGGGAAAGCAGCCTTCCGCCCATCCGGGGATGTACATGCGGTTTATAAGTTCCCGCACAGAAAAGGGGACAAGACTGAAGGCGCAGTAGTAGTATACCAATCCCCGTTCCTGACTAAGGAGGAGGAGGTTCCACACAATTTGTATCTTATATGCCATGACCCCTACGCACAGTCTAAGTCCACTACCAATGAGTCGCTGGGGGCAGCATACGTAATTAAGAGACCTAACAATCTATCCAAGCCGGATGATATAATTGTAGCAAGCTATGTCGGGAGACCACAAACACAGGATGAGTACAACCGCAATCTATTTATGCTCGCTGAGTACTACAACGCAAAGATCGGGTTCGAGAACGACCGTGGAGAGCTTATTGCTTTCGCCAAAAGACATAGGAAGCTTCATAAGCTACAGGAAGAGTTTGAGATGCTGGATAAAAGAGAACTCAGATCCAGAAATGTAAGACGTCAGTACGGAATGCATATGACTGAGCAACGAAAAAGGCAGGGAGAGTTGTATATTAGGGACTGGCTAACTGCTCCTCGAAATACAGATGACGAGGGTAACGTGACGCTTAACCTGCATAAGATATACGATCCCGCTCTTTTGCAGGAGTTGATTAAATTTAACCACAAGGGAAACTTCGATAGGGTTATGGCTTTTATGGTGGGCATGTACCACACGCGAGAGTTATATAATAGAGAGGTAGTGGAAATTGTAAACGATAGATCTACGGACGACTGGTTTGACCGTATTTATAAGTAATTTTAACTAGATGTACGGTACCCATAAAATACCGCAACAACGCATCCCAAGGTCAAAGAAGACCAGAAAGTGGGCAGAAGAGTGCGTTGAAGCATACATAGACATGTCGAAGTTTGGGATGTCAGAACGACGCTCCAGACTCAAATCCTTGTACGAATACTACAACGGCAACATCGACGAGGAGGACTACAAGTACGTACTGAAGCCGTACGGTAAGACTAGACAGAACTTCCCATCCAAGATGCGGAACTACCCCATCATCAAGCCTATCATTGACTTGCTGCTTGGGGAAAAGTCTAAGAGACCGCTTAACTACAGCGTCATTGTAACCAACGCAGACTCTGTAACGAGAAAGGAAGAGGCCAAAAAGCAGGCACTGTTTACTCAGGTCCAGAAGATGTTTCTTAATGAGCTGGCACGTAATCCAGACCTAGGAGTAGATCCCCAAGAGGTACCGCTACCAGAAGAGCTTCTAGAGCAATTCGAGCGCACCTATGTAGACAATAGGGCAACCAAGGGACAGTCTGCACTGAACTACATCATGCAGAAAGAGGAGATATACGACAAGTTTCAAAAAGGCTTCTTCCACTATCTCGTAACAGGTGAGGTCTACTCGCACAAGGGCGTACGCGCATCGGAGCCCTTCTACGAGATCCTCAACCCACTAGACATCGACTTTGACAAAGACCCGGACATAGAGTTTGTAGAAGATGGGGACTGGGCTATTGTAAGAAAGTTTGTGCACGCATCTAGCGCTGTAGATATGTTTAGCCCGTACATGACTCCTGAGCAGGTACTGCAGTTGGAAAACCCAAAGCAGCAATCTACTGAGTCCTATCTGCTGTACAGAGCAGAAGCTACTGGGTCAGACGACAATATATTTAGAAACAGACTGGTTGAGGTTGTTACCGTATACTGGAAGTCACGCAAGCGCATTGGCTTCCTGTCTTACAAAGACAAGAATACGGGTACAATAGAGGAGATGCAGGTAGAGGATGGATTTAAGATACCACCCGAGCTGAAGGAGCAAGGAGCAAAAGTAAAGTACGAGTGGATCAATGAGGTTTGGGAGGGTACCCGTATTGACGGAAGCTTCTACCTCAAGATGAACCCTGTGTCTAACCAGCGAACATCGTTGGACAACCCCTCACTATGCAAACTACCGGTAAATGGACGAAAGTACTCAGACATCAACGCTGACAACATCTCAATCGTATCATTGGGTATCCCATTCCAGCTCAACTACAACATCTTCAAATATCGAATGGAGTTGGCGATCGCAAGATCAAAAGACATCATAGCGCAGTTTGACATCAATATGATACCCAAGAAGTGGGACATGGATAAGTTCATGTACTTCGTAGAGGGTACAGGTATTGCGTGGGTTGACTACAACAAGGAGGGCATACAGCTATCACCACAGCACCAGTCGGTGCTAGACATGTCCATCAAGACCATTGACCAGTACCTCGGCTTGCTTGAGTCTATCATGCAGGAGTGGGAGAAGATATCAGGAGTCAATAGACAACGCCAAGGTGGTATAGGACCATACGAGGGCAAAGCTACATCGCAGCAGGCTATCGTACAGTCATCTCACATCACAGAGGACATCTTCCGGAAGTTCTCACGATTTGAGCAACGTGAGCTGCAGGGGCTAATTGATTACTCCAAAGAAGCGTGGCTTAGTGGTAAGAAGGGTATGTACATCATGCCGGATATGACCACAGAGATGATTGACATCGATTCTATGCAGCACATGGAAACTGAATACGGCATATTCGTGTCAGACGCTGGAAGAGATCAGGACAAGCTCGAACAAGCTAAGATGTTGTCTCAGTCTATGATCCAAAATGGGGTGCCTGCGAGCGCCGTGCTTGATCTATTCGACACTGAGAACTACGCAGGTATCAAAGACAAGATACAACGCGCTGAGAAGGCTCAGAAAGAGCTTGAACAGCAACAACAACAAGTTCAGCAGCAAGCTCAGGCAGAACAGCAGAAGACTCAACAAATGAAGATTCAGCAAGATGCCATCGATGCCGAGAAAGACAGACAGCTCCAGATAGAGATAGCTCTAATCAAAGCAGAAGCAACTGACTCGCAAGATAAGTTGAACATTGACATGGCCAAGATGCAGCAGAACTTCGAGCTCAAACAAAGAGAGCTAGACCTTAAGCAGCAGGCATTGAACAAAGAGGGTGATCTCACACCGGACGGAGAATGACAAACGCTGACCGCAGAAGACTACTTAACGAGTTTAGGGCATCCGACATGGAGGGCTCTATTCTTGACGTATACAAAGCTTACGAGCAGGGTATAGATCTTTTGGCGGAGCACAGACAAGAACAACCAGAACAACCGCTGGTTGCTGAGACACAAGAAGAACAGAAAGAAGGGCTAAGACCCTACCACGAAGCCGGGGAGTATAATCAGACTATGGTCTTCCCAGACGTGCCTCCTAATACCCCATTCAATACGATGGGCATGAAGACGCCTATCAACATAGAGAAAGTAGATAAGCAGGGACATCTGGTTGAGTCATATAAGAATGTGCCCCCCGGCATTAGTGAATTACCTACAGGACCATATAGAGGTGACATCATAGAATCACCAGCGCAGTATAAGAAAGGTGGTGAGCTAGAAGATGATGAAGAAGAGAAGCCTAGCGTAGCATTGACTTTCTCAAAAAGTTCCGGTCTAGACAAGGACAAAAGAGAAGGCACTAGAATACCTACGTTTGCGGATGGTACTCAAATACCAGTAATGTTGCCTACTGCAGAGATAAGCTCTAGCAACAATACAGGACTGGACTCTGTAGATGCTGTGCTCAAGAGAACCGGGGCAGGTATTGTGGGAGATTACTCCAAGATAGACAAGAGCAAACGCGAGGAGTACGAGACCGGAGTTACCAAAGATGTATCGGATGCGGGTAAGAATATGATGAACGTAGCTACAGACGTTATGGCGTGGCCTGGCAGAGTAACTACTGGAGCGCTGTTAAATGTTGCCTCAGGCAACACAGTCAACAAAAACCCATTTGCGTACACAGATCAGGCACGCGGGATAAAACAAGACAACTACTCCCCGTCTACAACATTAGACCTAACTGGGGCTAAAGCAGTAGCAGCAGATATAGCATTTGATCCTGCAGGTGCAGCTGTACTAGGAAAAGGTGCCCTAGGACTGTTTAGAGCTCCCGCTAGGTTTGGTCTGACCTACTCTAAAGTTCCTTTTGGGTACGGTACAAAGTCTCTGAGCCCAAAAGAAACTTTGCAAAGTGTATTCAGCAAGAAGAAACAAGTAGAAAACATAGCGCGGGCACACAAGGGCAGGTACAATAAGTACAATAAGATTGTGCCGTATGATAAAATACCAAAAAGTGTACGAAATCAAATTGAAAACAGAGTTGATGCAGTTCGGCTAAGTCTTGGAAAAGACCAACGGTATGGTTCATACAAACCTTCCGGAGTCAGCGGGCGAGAGGTTAAGCTAAGAGACCCTCACCAACTTGACTTTGCAGCGTCTAATGTGGGAGACGTTCATATACCTAACGCCGTAAAGAAAGATTTGATTGCGCGAGGAAAATGGACAGCACCTCTCTCAGACGAATGGAAGTATGGACCTAAGGTACCATACGGAGAGTTCATGGCAGCTGGTAAAGCAGGTCTTAAAGGAAATAAAGGTGTATCTGTAGGATACGCTGATGACCTATATGGTGTGATGGGTGGATACAGAATGGAGACAACACCAATGAATAAGGGAATGAGAGTAGATATGGTTGATGACTGGGATCTCCAACCATTTCAACTGGGAACAGCTTCTCCAATGATAGACAGATTTCTTCCTGACGCAGCCAAAAGAGCAATAAACAAACTCCCAAAACGGGCAAAAGATAAACTCTTCAATGCTGAGGTATTTAAAACGCTGGGCGGGAAGCCTATAAGAATACGACAAAGCTTTGATGTATACCCTGATCAAGGAAGGCTAAACATTTCACTCCCCGGCAGCTCTGAACCTTTGATATCTAGAGCAGGAGCATCACGAGGACCCCAAGCAATTAAATTAGATAAAAACGCTCCAGGCTACATATCTTTTGAAGATATGAAAGCTTACGAGTCTGGACTTAAGTCGCTCAGGTCACCACGTAGAAGAGGAGGAATGGTAGATAGACGAAAGAAGCGCAAAAAGCGCAAGTGATATATAGTAATAGCAGATGTAAAAGATAATTTTACAGAATTAAACCAACACACTTTAAATAAATTTGCAGCATGCAACCAAACGACAAACTAGACTTTAGCGCTATTTCCTTTGACGATGTCATCGGTGACGGCGCTCCAGGGCTGGAAACGCCCGTAGAAGAGGTACCTCAAAACGTTGAGGAAGTTGAGGAGGAAATCCTTGATGAAAACCCACGAGAACGCGGAGACGAAGACCAAGAGGACTTTGTTGACGAAGAATATGATGACGAAGATGATCAACGTACTGTTGAGGACGAAGGTGAAGACCAGACCGAAGAGTACGATGATGAAGATGAAGATCTTCCTATCGCGGATAAAATCTCCAACATTCTCGGATTTGAATTAGAAACTGAATATGCCGATACTGTAGAGGGGCTCACAAACTTTGTCAGAGATATGTCTGAGGAAGTGGCAGAGAACCAGATACAGGATCTATTCCAAGAGTTCCCTGAAGTTCAGGCTCACCTTGAATACGTGCTCGCAGGCGGAGACCCTCAGGAGTTTTACGCAGCCAACAACCCTGGATCTGACTACAGTCGCATCCAGCTTGCTGAACAAGACACAACACTGCAACGAGCAATGTTGGGCGAGTACTACAAGGCTATGGGTCACCAAGATGAGTTCATCATGGAGATGCTCAATGACTTTGAAGAGGGCGGTAAGCTCTACAACAAAGCACTTCTTGCACAAGAGCAATTGTCTAATATGCAAGAGGAGCAGAGAAAGGCTCTTCACCAAGACCAGCTCCAAGCACAACAGGAAGCTGAAGAAGAGCAGCAGGAATTTTGGGAAGGGGTGGCAGGAGCCATTGATGAAGGAAACGAGTTTGCAGGTATTACAATACCTGACTCAGACAAGCAGAACTTCTTTGATTACATCTCTGCCCCAGTGGATGAACAAGGCACAACACAAAGAGATATGGACTACGCTGATGCCGACATGGACATCAAGCTCGCTATAGATTACCTGATGTACAGCGGATTTAACCTCGCAGACATTATAGATACGAAAGCTCGCAGCAAGAGTGTAAACAACCTTAGAGGTCGTATCCAGGCAAACGAAGAGCGAGTGAAGAGTGCACGTAAAGCTCAGCGTAGACAAAAAACATTTGATCCAGATCAACTGGACATAAACGCGCTTTTTTAAACAAGCAAAAACTTTTAAATAAACAATCATGGCTTTGATGCAAGTACTTAAGTCGTACTATAACGACTCGCAGATGACCGACACTAATTCGTTGGTCAATGCCCTGATGGAGAAGCCCGAAGAGCTTTCACCCATCATTACGCACTTGGCCGGACGCGAAGAGAAGAAGTTCCCGCTTTCTTTCTTGTCTGAGGGGGTTGGAAACACGAGATCGATCGATAGATTCGAGTACGAGTACCGTGTTAAAACTCATGAAGTAAACGTCCGACCAGTTGTTGCAAACGTAGGAAGTGGCGCCGGGGGCGCTATGTTCACTCTCACTTTCCCAGATAAGTGGTTCATCTTCCCATACACTCTAGTTTCTCAAACAGGAGAGTTGGCAAGAATCATGCAAGAACCTAAAGCTGTTGGAAGTGGTTACGAATACACACTTCAAATGGTTTCACCAGATAACAGCGCAGGTCTTGTTGCTGCCGACGTGGCAGTAGGCGCACTCTGGGGACAGTTGTATGCTAACGTTGGAATCGACTTCTCACGTGGAAACGCTTCTAACTGGAGCGCGCCCGGATTGGTGAGATCTAAGATCGGCACCGTACGTAAGTCTTACCACTTCTCTGGTAATGCTAAAGATTACGTTGCTGAGTTTACTCTCCCCCTGAAGGAAGGCTCATCTACGAAATTGTGGATGGACTACGAGGAGTACCGCCACATGCTCAAGTTTAAGGAAGAGTGTGAGATGTACTACTGGTATGGTCAGAAGACGCACGATAACAATGGCAAGTCTACAATGTTGGACGAGAACGGACAACCTGTGATCTCTGGTCCTGGTTTGTTCGAGCAGATCATCAACAAGGACACTTACTCTACTCTCACGCAGAAGAAGATTGAGGATACTATTGGTGACTTGTTCTACGGAATGACCGACGCTACTGACAAGCAGGTGACATTGTTCACAGGTATTGGTGGTGCACGTGAGTTCGATAAGGCTCTGCGTAACTACTACGGTGGTGCAACTGCAGGTGGTGGGCAATCTAACTACCTCCAGACTACTGAGTCTAAGTTCATCACTGGCAGCGGTCGTAGCTTGGGAATCACTGGTTACTTCACTTCGTACGATCACATTGATGGTCATACAGTGAACGTGGTCAAGGTCCCATTGTTTGACCATGGGCCTGTTGCTCAAGCTTCTAAGAAGCACCCTGAGACAGGTCTCCCATTGGAGTCTTACAGAATGACCTTCGTTGATCAGTCATCTTATGATGGAGAAAACAACCTCCAGATGATCAATAAGAAGGGTCGTGAAATGTTGCGCTGGTGTGTTGCTGGTTCTGTTGTGCCTAAGGGCTTCAGCGAAACCGACACTCGTGCAAGTGATATAGACGGTGCTTCTGTGCACATGTTGAAGACAGCTGGTATCCTGCTCCGCAGATTCGATACTTCGCTCGACTTGACCTGCACTGCATCGTAATTTGGTGTTTGGTTTGCAGAAGGGGGGAGCTGAAATGTCAGCTCTCCCCAATTTGCAAAACCCCTACAAATATGGAGTTATTCTTAAACTAAAAAAAGAACATGAAAAAAGTCATAATCAGACGCAAAGAAGTCCTCGGCCATCTCCCCAAAGAGATCCGAGCTGGGGCAAAGATTAGCATCGGTTCCATCTACGTTGGTCGTCAGCCACTGAAAGGAGTAGAAGGAGAAGAAGCTCACAGACTGTTAGGTGAAATATTGGATGTGCCTCCTGGGCATGAACAATGGCCACGACAGGAAAAGGATTTTTGGGCAAGTATGAGGCTTAAAATACCCTTTGAGGGAAAAGAGCTTGACATTACTACAGACGATTCAGGTCACCCAATGAATACCATGGACTACGTTACTTACCAGTGGTGCAAAAAGCACCGACAAGTAGCAGAGTCCAAGGAGGAAATGCAGCGAGATGCACAAAAGAAGTTCTATATCTACGATCCACAGAGAGACCTTTTGAAGAAGAACGCAAAAGTTAAAGTTCAGAAAGAAGCTGATAAGGAGTTTATCAAAGTGTCTACAGATGTAGGAAAGATGAAGAGAGTTCTTAGAGTTCTCAACAGGGGTACTAATCCCAACACCTTGTCGAATATAGAAGTAGAAAATACTCTCTACGAAGCTAAGACAGCTAACCCTGCAAAGTTCTTGAAGGTCGTAATAGACAAAGATCTTGATCTACGAGCAGAGATAGAAGAATTAGCTAGCAAAGATGTACTACGTAAGATAGGAAATCAGTATATTTATGGAGATGAGACTATCGGCGAGAATATAACTGATACCATAGTTTACTTTAAAAACAAAAAGAACTCCGGTGCAGTAAATGCAATGAGAGCTCAATTGAAATCACTAGCGTGACAATACAAGAGATGCATATAGCTATCAACCTGGGAGTGCAAAAACTTGCATCTTTCCAGGTTGATAATCTCTTACCTCAAGAGATTGACCATGAGATAAACATGGCAATTCGTAGGTTTATCAACCAGCGCTATAGCCCCGCGTCCAATAGAAAGGGAAGAGGCTTTGAGCAGTCGCAAAAACGGATGGACGACTTGCGGAACCTACTTGAAGACTACCACGTTCCCTTCGAACGGATCTCAGAGGGAGAATCTAGAGGGAAAGGCAGTTTCTTTGGGACAGTATACACGTCTCCAGTAGCAGGGCAGATCTTTGTAGAGCGATTCAAGTTGCCTATAGACTACATGTACCTGATTAATGTCAAAAGTGACATTGTAGACGGGTGCCATATACCAGTATCCTTTAAAGTGGTGAATACTGAGGATAAATTTCTAAGGATACGTACAGGTACGGGTATTCCCGGCCAGGTGATACGTAAAATTGAGGTACCAAACGTAGAAGGGGTGCTAGAAACAGTGTTTTCTACCAACGGTCTTCGCAATAACATGGAAGAATTGCTAAATCCCATGTATTACAGCGACGGATTTACTCCTAGCCTATCGTTTCAGGACGGATTGGGGGATATGTTCTCTGATATGGAGATATCTGACTCCCCTGTAGCAGATTCCAACGAATTCTACTTAAAGTACCCGTTTGTTGTAGTAACAGAGGGCACACCACCCGAAGCATTGGTACACACCGCTACAACAGCCGGGGCCGGGGCCGAATATAACGGAGCTTACGCAGTAGTTACTTATGATTACCCTCTTGTAGAACTAGCAGCCGACGGATCTGGTGAAGAGGGCATTATATTAGAAGCTCCTTACACCTCCCTGAAGGAAACACGAGCACCCGATATTAGAAATAACAGATTTGCAAGGTTTCGTAGGACATTATGCAAGTCAGTACAGCATGATGACATCTTTGCATTGTTAGATGATCCATTTAACACTGCAAAACCTTCGAACATAATGTACACAATTCAAGAGAATTTTGTAGATTTGTACTCTAACAACAAAAGTATACCTCTGGGTATAACTATAAAGTATTTACGCAAGCCTATCAATGTAGACTTAACTGCAAGGGTAGGATGTGAGCTGGCAGAGCACACTCATCACGAGCTCGTGGAAATGACAGTGAAAAGCATCTTGGAGTCTTTCGAGTCACCAAGGTATCAGACGCAATCTGGGGAAGTCCTGGAGAGCGAATAATGTTTAATCCCTTAATTAATAGAAACAATGGGATCTAATTTAAGCCAGGTATTCATAGCGAATGCCCACACCGCACTCAGCGGTACAACCTTTAATAGCTCAGGCGCAGCTGCTGACGATGTCGGTATTTGGAAGCTTGATGCTACTGCAGGTTACACAGCAGCAGCACTTTATGATGGAGTTATTGCAGCATCTTCTGCAGATAGTAGTGCAGGAGACCTCACTTTGGTGTCTCCTCTCTGGACAGTACGAGATTTTCAAATTGTTCAAAGAGCTGTAACTGGAAACTTTATTGCTTCGCCAATCATTAATAAGTCATATGTAAAGCGTATTGACTACAAAGCTCATGTTGTAACTGCAGCAGAGTTTACTACTCTGGATATTGGTGCCAGTGCTATCACTGGTGACGAAATTCAATTGAAGGTTATTGTGAGAGCAGCACCTACTGCCTACGGAGACTTCGCGGACTCAGGTAATGCAATCAATGATATTACCGGTGGTGGAAAGGTTTGCCCAATAGCAATCCACAACAACACTCATCACAAAGCGTTTAACATCACCTCTCAGCCTGCGGATAGACTCGCAGAAACTGCAGGAGCAGATGATGAGCTCGGGTTGTATGACGACCTCCTGACTAAGATCAATGCGCACCCCATCCTTAAGGATCTCCTTAAGCCTACGGATAACGCTGGTTCTGGTCTTAAGATCGAGACTCGTTTTGCAAACGTTACTGTAGAGTTCATCTACAACAACATCACTGATGGAGACTCTGTTACTGCTACAGAATCAGGCTATCTTGTTAAGAGTGCATTCGCTGCAGGTTCTGGTAACGACTGGCAGGTGTTTAGTGATGAGTTGCGTTGCAGAAGCCGTCAGGGTAA
>Ga0315331_10000976_pt1 | contig 21097 bp, 11 predicted proteins | sample M160m34915metaG_FD_203456 | JGI IMG/M metagenome (GOLD analysis project Ga0315331, IMG submission 203456) | Ammonia-oxidizing marine archaeal communities from Monterey Bay, California, United States - M1 60m 34915 | ecosystem: Environmental > Aquatic > Marine > Intertidal zone | place: USA...
GCGCACCGAGTGATCCCTGTTCCACAATTCGCAAGATTGCGAGTTTCGGTCTGAAGCACCAACAGGCCACATAAAAAAGGCGGCCAACCACTATCGGTTAACCGCCCTTTCGTGAAATCAATCGGCTGACTGGGTTCAGACCTGACCTTCGCCCGGTGTCACATCATCAGGACCAGCCGTTGGATCAGCGGCTTCGGGTGCTGCTTCTGTTACCGGTGTCTCAGCAACTGGTGCTTCGGCGACTGGTGCTTCTGTGACTGGTGCTTCTGTGACTGGTGCTTCTGTGACCGGTGTCTCAGCAGCTGGTGGTTCGGCGGCGGGAGTTCCCATGCCGAGCATTTCAGCAATCTGCCCGTCACCGGCAGCAGCCCCTTGCTCAGCGTTGAGCAGTGGAAAGCTATCCTCAAGCGTCTGCACAGGTGCACTGGCAAGTTCTTCCAGAGCCTCGCGTCGGTAATTGACCTCTGACTCTTGGAAGATACGGAAACCAGTACCAGCCGGAATCAGGTGTCCGAGAATCACGTTCTCTTTCAAACCCACCAATTTGTCGACTTTGCCAGCCAACGCTGCTTCCGTGAGTACTTTCGTGGTTTCCTGGAAGGAAGCCGCACTGATAAAGCTGTTCGATTGCACAGCCGCTTTGGTGATACCGAGCAACTGAGTGCTGGCAGTTGCACTTTTTGGTCGCTTGCCTTTAGCGATCGCACCTCCGAGAGCTTCGATCTGAGCATTGGTTTGCTCAAATGACTCTTTCGGAATGATCGTATCCTTGGCGTAATCACTATCACCAGGATTCGAAATCTTGATACAGCCACTGAGTTCTTCGTTCGCTTTGCGGAACTGGAATCGATCCATCACCAAACCGGGAAGCAAGTTGGTGTCACCGGAGGTTTCGATTTTCACTTTACGCAGCATACGAGCAATGATGATTTCGCAATGCTTATCGTTAATCTCAACCTTCTGCGACTGATAGACCTGCTGGATCTCGTGCAACAAGTATTGCTGCACTGCTTCCTCACCCGAAACTCTCAGGATGTCGTGTGGAACCAATGGCCCATCGACCAATGCCTGACCGGCTTTGACCAAGTCACCGCTGTGCACTTGGAAGTGCTTTCCGTGTGGCACAAGGTGTTCACGCTCGATTCCTGATTCACTCCGAACGATAATAGTTCGCTTGCCACGTTTTCTTTCTTTAAGAATCTCAACTTCGCCGTCCACTTCTGCGATCACTGCAGGATCTTTCGGCTTTCGAGCTTCGAAAATCTCAGTCACTCGTGGCAGACCACCTGTGATGTCCGAAACACCGCCGGCCTCACGTGGCATCTCAGCGAGTACAGTACCGGGCAGGATATCAGCACCTTCCTTGACGATGATCATGGCACGTTCCGGCAAGTACTGAACATCCAATGCTTTGCGTTCTTCACCAGAGACATCTTCCACAACAATTTGAGGATGAAGATCACCTTTGTGATCAACAATCATCATTCTCATATTGCCGCTGGCTTCGCGCTCAATCCGCATCGTTTCGCCATCGACAATGTCTTCGAAGCGAACCTTACCAGGAACCTCGGAAAGAATTGGGATGGAATACGGATTCCACTCACAGAGAATGGTTCCCTCTTTGACCTTCTTGCCTTCCTTGACTCGCAAGGTTGCACCGGTCGGAACAGGATACGATTCGATTTCACGACCCCGATCGTCGACGAGTGAGATTTCACCGTTTCGAGTCAGCACAATTTGCTCACCCGAGGTGCTCTCAACCGACCGCATCCTTGTCAGGCGAATCTCACCAGCCTTCTTCGATTTGATATCCGATTCAACGGACTGTTTACTCACGCTACCACCGATGTGGAACGTACGCATGGTCAACTGGGTGCCTGGCTCACCAATGCTTTGTGCAGCGATGATTCCAACGGCCATCCCTTCTTCAACCAAAGCACTGGTCGACATGTCCATTCCGTAGCAACAACGACAAACACCAAGTGGTGCATCACAAGTCATTGGTGTACGAACTTGAATCTTCTCAAGGCCCATCGCCTCGATCTTACGAGCGATTTCAGGTGTGATCATTTCATTCTCAGAAACGATCACCTCGTCCGTGACGGGATTCACGATCGACTGCCGACTGACACGACCATTGATCGAATCAACCAGACTGACCTCGACCTTCTCACCACGGTAAACCACACCCTTGGTGATTCCCTGAGTGGTACCACAGTCGTCCATCGTGACCACAACGTTTTGCGCAACGTCGGCCAACTTACGTGTCAGATATCCACTGTCTGCGGTCTTAAGAGCGGTATCAGCCAGACCTTTACGAGCACCGTGCGTCGAACTGAAGTACTCCAACACCGACAAACCTTCTCGGAAGTTCGCCTTAATGGGAGTTTCGATAATCTCACCGGTTGGCTTGGCCATCAGACCACGCATACCAGCAAGCTGTCGAATTTGCTCGATACCACCACGAGCACCAGAGTGCGACATCAAGAACACAGGGTTGATATACCACCCACCCTCACGGATGTCATTCTTCATGGCATCCATCATGTCTTTGGTGATCGCCTCACGAGCGTTGGTCCATTCGTCCAAGACGTGGTTGTATCGTTCCTGTCCACTCATCAAACCACGGTCGTAGTTTTTCTTGAGCTTCATCACTTCCTTCTCAGCACTCTTGATGAAGGAAGTCTTGGTATCAGGAGTGACCAAGTCATCGGTTGCGAAAGACAAACCACTGCGAGTCGACTCACTGAAGCCCATTTGCATCATGTCGTCGAGCAAGTGAATGGTTGCACGCCTACCGAGACGTTGGTAGCAGTCACTGATGGCACCAGCCAAGTCACCACTCCGCATTGCCTGATTATAGAAATCCATTCCATCCGGAAGCATTTCGTTAAAACGAACGCGTCCTGGCGTCGTGTCAATGACAGCGCCATAACGGCCTGAATCATCATCGGTTTTGAGTCTTTGGAACTTGGGCAGACGCATTTTGATCTTCGCATGCAGGGCACATGCACCCTGCGCAAATGCAAGATCAACTTCGTCATACCCGGCAAACACCATACCTTCGCCGCGTTGATCGGGCATTTCGACGGTGGTGTAATAACAACCCATCACAATATCCTGTGACGGACTCATGATCGGCTTGCCATTGGAAGGTGCGAACACGTTGTTGGTGCTCATCATCAACGTGTGCGACTCGACCTGTGCTTCAATCGACAGCGGCAAGTGAACTGCCATCTGGTCACCATCGAAGTCAGCGTTGAATCCTTTGCAGACCAACGGATGCAGGTGAATGGCGTTACCCTCAACCAGCGTCGGCTCAAAAGCCTGGATGCCCATGCGGTGCAGCGTGGGAGCACGATTCAACAAGACAGGGTGATTGGTGATCACTTGCTCAAGGATATCCCAGACTTCCTCATCCTTACGCTCCAGCATCTTCTTGGCCGACTTGATCGTATCGGCGTGACCGAGTTCTTTCAGTCGTCGAATGATGAACGGTTGATAGAGTTCAAGTGCAATTTTTTTGGGCAGACCGCATTGGTGCAATTTCAAACGCGGCCCAACAACAATCACACTTCGAGCAGAATAATCGACTCGTTTGCCCAGCAGGTTTTCGCGGAAACGCCCCTGCTTACCCTTGATCATATCGGTCAAGGATTTCAGCGGTCGGTTCGATGAACCCAAAACGGGTCGCTTGCAGCGATTGTTATCGAACAGAGCATCAACGGACTGCTGCAGCATCCGTTTCTCGTTACGGATAATGACTTCCGGTGCATTCAGGTCAACCAACTTCCTCAAACGATTATTTCGGTTGATGATTCGACGATACAAATCATTGAGGTCACTGGTAGCGAAATTGCCGCTATCCAGCAAAACCAGGGGACGCAAGTCCGGTGGGATCACGGGGATCACGTCAAGCACCATCCACTCAGGACGATTGTCGCTGTCACGAATCGACTCAACGATTTTGAGCCGGTTGATCAGGTCTTTCTTCTTCTGCTTCGAACCAGTCTCATCGAGTTCGACTCGCAACTCCTCAGACAGTTTGACCAGATCAAGCTTGTTGAGCAATTTCCGAACGGCCTCCGCTCCCATATCGGCCTCGAAACTGCCCTCACCGTATTGAGTACGAGCAGCACGATACTCTTCTTCCGTGAGCAACTGCTCCGGCTCGAGTTCCGTTGTGCCCGGATCGATCACCACATAGTCCTGGAAGTAGATCACTTTCTCAAGTGAACTGGTCTTCATATTCAGCAGATTCCCAAGCCGCGAAGGCATTGCTTTGAAGAACCAGATATGGACCACAGGAGCAGCAAGTTCGATATGCCCCATTCGCTTACGACGAACGCGACTGTGGGTGACTTTCACACCACAGCGATCGCAGATCATTCCCTTGTACTTCATCCCGCGATACTTGCCGCAGGCACACTCCCAGTCCTTCTCAGGTCCAAAAATGCGTTCACAGAAAAGACCGTCCTTCTCGGGACGATAGGTTCGGTAGTTGATCGTCTCGGGTTTCTTGACTTCCCCGAATGACCAACTCTTGATGTCCTGGGGACGAGCCAGTGAAATCCGAACCGATGCGTAATCATTAATGCGATCGTAGCTATTGGTTTCGCCAATCGACATATTGTTGTGCTCCTGGTCGGCCTGTGGCGGCCGTTTCCGTGACTGAGACTCTTCTGGCGTGATATCTGACTAGGACAAACCGTGCTGAAAATGATTCCTTGTTCGCTCTGCCCTAGTCGTGGCAATTTTTCTGAAAACCTGATTTACGGATGGGTTTTGCAACCGATGCGGCTGACCTAGATAGGTCGTTTCTCAAGCTGCATGTTGAGTGCAAGACCGCGAATCTCGTTGGTCAAAACATCGAAACTGGCTGGCGTTCCCGCCTCCAGCGTGTTCTCTCCCTTGACCATCGACTCGTAGATTTTGGTACGTCCTTCAACGTCATCACTTTTGACGGTCAAGAGTTCCTGCAGGATATAGGCGGCACCATATGCCTCCAACGCCCAAACCTCCATTTCTCCAAAGCGTTGTCCACCGAAGCGGGCTTTACCACCGAGAGGTTGCTGGGTGATGAGTGAGTATGGTCCGGTGCTTCTCGCATGAACTTTGTCATCAACAAGGTGGTGCAGCTTCAACATGTAGATGTACCCCACAGTTGTTTCCTGCTCCATCGGACGGCCTGTACGACCATCACGAAGGCGAATCTTGCCGTGTGCCGGCAAGCCGGCCTCATCAAGACACTTGTTGATATCACTTTCGGTCGCACCGTCGAACACGGGGGTGATTGCCTGAAAACCAAGCTTGGCACCAGCCCAACCGAGATGCGTTTCAAGAATTTGACCGACGTTCATACGACTTGGAACACCAAGTGGATTCAACATGATTTGAATCGGTGTCCCATCCGGCAGGAACGGCATGTCTTCAATCGGAAGGATCTTCGCAATCACACCCTTGTTACCGTGACGTCCAGCCATCTTGTCACCAACACTGATGACACGCTTGGTTGCGATGTAAACCTTGACCATCTGCAACACACCGCTGCGAAGTTCGTCGCCGCGTTTCATGCTGTTCAGTTTTCGGTCACGAACATCAATGGACACTTCGACATTCGCCCACTGTTGAGCGTAAATCCGCTCAACCTCTTTCTGCTTCGCCTCACCCTTGACTTGATCAAGAATGTGCTCAAAGCGGAAAGTGCATGCTCGCTCAGCAACAAATTTGGGATCCTGACCGTCAGCCAAAGGCGTTCCAGTCGCATCTTTGAACTTGATACCTGCGGCTTCCTCGAGTTCGGTGATCAATGCCTCAAACGTACTTGCAATTTCGACATTGCCTTCGTTTTCGACATCTTTCAATTCTTTCTCAAAGATCTTTCGCTCGTCTTCCGAAAGGCTCATGCGACGCGAGAATTTGTGGGTGTCAATGACGATCCCTTCGATCCCGGATGGAACCTCCAATGAATCGTTCTTCACATCCTCACCGGCACGTCCAAAAATGGCGTGCAGCAGTTTCTCTTCGGGAGTCAATTCAGTCTTGCTCTTTGGACTGACCTTGCCCACCAGGATATCACCAGGTTTGACATAGGTTCCGACCTGAACGATCCCAGTATCATCGAGGTTACGGAGAGCTTTTTCCGACACGTTCGGAATATCCCGCGTGAACTCTTCACGACCTAACTTGGTTTCGCGAATCTCAACATCAAAGTCCTCAATGTGGATCGAGGTATAGGTGTCGTTCCGTACCAGCTCTTCGCTGATGATGATCGCATCCTCGTAGTTGAAACCATCAAAGGACATGAACCCTACCAGAACATTTCGCCCCAAGGCGAGTTCACCTTTTCGAGTGGCCGCACCATCGGCGATGATCTGGTTCCGCTCGACCTTATCACCCAACTTGATGATGGGTCGTTGATTCAGACAGGTACGCTCATTGAGGCCCTGATACTTTTTCATGTCATAGTGATCACTACCGATTTCAATTCTCGTTGAATCACAGTAGGTCACGGTACCTTTGCGTCTTGCCCGAACGACCATGGCGCTGTTGCGAGCGACTTCACGCTCCATTCCAGTGCCAACGATGGGCGGTTCTGCGACCAGCAACGGCACAGCCTGCCGCTGCATGTTGGAACCCATCAAGGCACGGTTCGCATCGTCATGCTCGAGAAAAGGAATCAAGCCGGCCGAGACGCCCACCATCTGGGCTGGAGCAACGTCCATGTAATCAACCTGTTCCGGCTGCACAATTTCGAAGTCACTGCGGAAGCGGGCAATCATATTGGGGCCTGCAACGAGGTCGCCGTTATTGACCTCGGTGTCTGCAGGAGCCACGTAGGATTCGCTTTCCTCATCAGCACGCAACCAGACCGTTTCATCCGTTACCTTGCCACCTTTGATTCGTCGGTAGGGGGTAATCAGGAAGCCATAGTCATCGACACCGGCGAAAATTGCCAGCGAGCTGATCAGACCGATATTGGTACCCTCAGGTGTCTCAATCGGACAAATTCGACCGTAGTGAGAAATGTGCACATCGCGGACTTCGAAGCCCGCACGCTTTCGATTCAAACCTCCCGGCCCCAATGCTGAAAGCCGACGTTCGTGGGTCAACTGACTCAGCGGGTTGGTTTGGTCAACGACCTGCGAGAGCTCACCACGACCGAAGAAGTAATCAATGGCGGCCGAAACGCTCTTTGGGTTGATCAAAGACCGAGGAGTCATGTCCGTCGCATCCTTGATGCTCATTCGCTCCTGAACGGTACGACGAAGCTTCAAAAAACCCTTACGCAGTTCTTCGCTGGCCAACTCGTCGATGGTTCGCAAGCGACGGTTGCCAAGGTGGTCAATGTCATCGATTTCGGCGTCGCTATCTGTATCGAAAAGATCGATCAGATACCGGATGGCGGAAATCATGTCATCTGGCCGAAGCGTCATCTCGGTTTCTTTGGCATCCAACGCCAATTTACGATTGAGACGGAAACGACCGACTTTTCCAAGCCGATATCGATTCTCATCGTAGAACTTCTCGGTAAAGAGAGTTCTCGCCTTCTCCAACTGCGGCGGATTACCGGGACGAAGACGCTGATAAATTCTCAGTAATGCTTCCTCGTGACTGGCGGTGTTATCCTCTGCCAATGTATTGAAAATCAACGGAATCTTGGGAGAGTCCATCGCTTCGATGCTCTTCACACCCGCAGTGCAAATGGTTTCGGAGACATCTTTCGTGATCCGGTGCCCTGCTTCGACGATAATTTCACCAGCACGCTCGGAATCGCTTGGGTAAACGACATCGTCCACAGCGATCATGCCTTCGATTTTCGCAGCACTGCGACCACCGCTGAGCTTGACGGTTCCTGTCTCGTAGAAAGCGTTCAGTAGATCGGCATCTGTCGAAAGACTTGGGTCCATCGCTCGCAACAATGTCGTTGCCGCAAACTTACCGCTCTGATCGATGCGAACGGTGAGTGCGTCTTTCTTGGTAACATTCACCTCAATCCAGGAACCACGCTCCGGAATGACACGGCAGCTTGGAAGCTTGCGGTCGGTCGTCGTATCCTGCTCAAGAACAAAATCCACCCCAGGACTACGATGCAACTGGCTGACAACAACACGCTCAGCACCGTTGATAATGAATTCGCCACCGCCCATCATGATCGGAAGGTCGCCGAGGTAGACCTCTTCCTCATGCGGCTCCTCTCGGTTCAATCGAAGCCAGATTCTCAAGGGACGTCCGTAAGTCAACCTTAACTGACGACATTCCTGGCTTGTGTAGCGAGGCTTTCCGAGCTCATAGTGCAAATACTCAAGCGTTGTGTTCCCATCGTAACTGCTGATGGGAAAAATCTCGCGAAGAACTGACTCCAAACCGTGTGCCTTGCGTTGCTTCGAATCAGCATCGGCCTGCAGGAAGGCAGCATAGGAAACAGTTTGAAGAGCAGTAAGATCGGGAAGCTCGAAATTACCGAGACCGGTTCCGAAGTGTCGGACGGTAGTCGGCTCAAGTCGACGTTGACTCGTGGTTGCCATCGTTTGGGAAAACTCCGTGGAAGGCCAATTGGTTCGTACAGGCCGGCGTCTTAGTAACGCTGACCGGGACAGCGGCAATGTTTACGGCAATGTTTACAAGTTCAGCGCAAACCTGTCGCTCAAAGGTTGTTCATGAGCGGGGAGGACACAGTTCTACCGATTCCTATCGCGGCACTCCGGGGCAGCGAGCGGGAGAATCGGGAGTAGAGAAAGACGAAGAACGCAACATTGGGCCGATGATCACTCTGGAAAATTAACAGATCACCCGATTTCCGAAAAGGGCAACTTTCAAGATCTGGCCCGAATAATGCACCGGCTGGATAACAACGGCTTTTCAGGGGATCCGATTGACTTCCCAAGTCGCCGAGCACCACACGGCTGCAACCAGAGCTCGCAACACAAAAAAAGTTGAATTTTTTTCCAGCAAAGGAACCCACAGCCCCCTCAAGGAGCAGCAACGGATGCGAGGCCATCCTTAAGGAGAAAAAAACTTAGATTCTTCTGAATTTTCCCAGCTACTCGTCTCTCGGAAAACTCGAATTCACCCCAACTTTCACAAAATCCCTCGCCTTCGGAACCTCACTCGAAAGAAACGTCGACATTTCGTGTTCATACCCTCGGCAGCCCCACAACCGTTCGCGAAACAGCGTGCCCAGCTGCTCGCTGAGGAAGTTGATGAAGAAAATCGCAAGACGAGGTCACATTCCCAACGGTCTTCCTTTCCATCAGTTCGTATTTCCGCAGCCCCCATTCCTGGCGGCTCGCGACCGAGCGCCGGTCGCGTCATTAAGAAACACCCATGGCTTGAATCGAGCCTCTTGCCCTGCCTGGGACTTCACACCGAGAACATCATGAGGAAGCCGATGGCTTGGCTAAAGTCAGGCTTACGTCAGCTGATCGAGCTGATCAAACTCCCCTGGTGCGGCTGCTGCTGTATCGTTACCTCTTCCAACGCCTGCCCCAGATGTGCGAATTCCAGTGCTGCCACGCATTTTTAATACGGCGTATCCACCTCTCGATTTCGACAGAACAGTTCATGAACGTATCCGATTTCCTTGAAACGCACTTTCGCCACTTCAACGCCCGAGAGCTGGTGGCCGCAGCCCGTTCCTACCGCGACTTTGTCTCTGACTCGGAGCGTGGCCGAATGATGGTCACGCTAGCAGGGGCAATGAGCACTGGCGAACTGGGCATCTCTTTGTCAGAGATGATCCGGCAGGGAAAAGTGCATGCCATCACGTGCACCGCTGCAAACCTGGAAGAAGACATTTTTAATCTCGTTGCAAACAGCGAGTATCGCATTGTTGAGAATTGGCGTGCCCTTTCCGCCGCAGATGAAACCAGACTTCGCGACGCCGGTTTCAATCGCGTGACCGATACCTGTATTCCCGAAACGGTCATGCGACACATTGAAGGTCGCCTACTGACTCGATGGCAAGAAGCAGCTGAAGCAGGAACCCCGCGTTTCCCCGTGGACTACATGTTCGATCTGCTTGATGACGAGGACTTGGTGCAGCATTACCAGATCCCGCGAGAACACAGTTGGCTTGCTGCTGCCAAAGACAGGGGGATCCCTGTCTTTGTTCCTGGATTTGAAGATTCGACGCTGGGCAACATTTACACAGCTCGAGTCATCGAGGGCGTGGTTCCCAATCATCAAGCATTCGTGACAGGAACCACGCAAATGGAAAGTTTGGCAAAGTGGTACCAGGAACAGGCCAGCGAGGGACCAATTGGGTTCTTTCAAATTGGTGGCGGGATCGCAGGCGACTTTCCAATCTGCGTCGTACCGATGTTAATTCAGGACCTCAAACAAGATGTGCCATTTTGGAGCTACTTCTGTCAGATCAGTGATGCAGTGACCAGCTATGGTGGCTACAGCGGCGCCGTGCCGAACGAGAAAATCACGTGGTACAAACTTTCTGAGTCGGCACCCAAGTTCATGATCCAAAGCGACGCGTCGATTGTTGCTCCGCTTGTTTTTGCTTATGTACTGGGCTGGTAGAAGTTAGAATGATTGGGAAACAGCATCCTCGTGTCAGTAACGAGACGTGAATGCGACGAACCGATCTGCAAACCATTCTCAGCCCGAACCACCGATGTCGCTCGCTGATAGTGGCACCTGCTATTTGGAGCATTGAATTGTGACACGACGCGCCTCATCCAACACGAAGCCGACCACGGTGAGCCTTAACCCATGCTTCACTGCAAGCAAGTTAATGACACGACGACGAGCATTGAGCTCAATTGCGATCGCAGGAACGTCTGTTGCTGCGAGAAGACTACCTGCAGCGCAGAAAGAACCCCGCGGCAAGCATTCAGACAGCACGCAGGGCCTGATCAAATCAATCACCAAGCAGACGCTTTGGAAAAATCGTGATGGCAAAGGCACGACCTGGTTTCACCCTCGTGCCTGCATGCTACCACTCGATCCCAAATCGAAAGACCAACGCACTCATGCGTTGATGCTGCTGCAGGAAATCGGAGGCTCGGATTACTTTGGACAGGTTCACGCGAGCGAATCGAGCGACATGGGGAAAACATGGACTGCGCCAGCGCCGATTGAATCTCTGGGACGCGATCCAGTTGATGATAACGAAGGACTGCAGGCCGGCGTATGCGATGTCACCCCTCAATACCATCCGCCAACTGACACCACCCTGGCGTTGGGGCATGTTGTATTTTATCGCGGGCCAAAATTCGCAACGAAAGATCAACTAGCGCGGTTCCCCCTCTATGCCGTCCGAAGCCGCGATGGTTCCTGGTCAGAGCGAAAAAGATTGATGTGGGATGACCCTCGCGGTGTCTTCATCTATTCCAACAACTGTGGCCAGCGTGTCGTCATGCCCAATGGTGACATCATGATGTCATTCACGTTCGGTTCTGAATCAAACAGTCGCATGGTTGCGGGTGTTCGATGCACATTTGATGGCGACACGCTTCGCGTTGCTGAGGTGGGTAAGCCACTGAAGAATCCGATCGGACGGGGACTTTTGGAGCCCTCTGTCACGAGGTTTCGAAATCAGTTCCTGATGACAATACGAGCCGAAGATGGGCATGGCTACGTCGCTGTTAGCAAAAACGGAATCGATTACGGAACTCAACAGGCATGGCGTTGGGATGACGGAACAGAAATCGGCATGTCGACAACGCAACAGCATTGGCTCACGCGCGACGACGCGTTGTATCTTGTTTACACACGACAGGACGCCGCCAACAAAAATGTCATTCGCTGGCGATCCCCGCTCTGGGTGGCTCGCGTCGATCCTGACCGGCGGGTTTTGATCCGTGAAAGCGAACAAACAGTCCTTCCATTGATGGGTGACGGCGTCAATGAACCAGAGTCAGTCGCACTGATGGGTAATTTCAACATTACCAATGCCAACCCGATGGAATCGTGGGTGACGGTTGGTGAGTGGATGCCCAAACGAAATGCACGGGGCAATGTTCTGCTGGCCAGAATCGGTTGGATTCGGCCTAACGGGCTGACGCCCGGCTGAAGTGCCGGTCGCTGGGCAGGTCCCCACCTGCTCGACGCCTGCCCCTCGGTTCAAGAAAAACTCGGTCGGTGTCGAGCTCGTTTCATTTTTCTTCACCGCTGGGGCAAAACCGTTCAACCCTCACCCCCGAGGTTGGATGTTGAATGGATCATCCTCGAGCAATCTCCATCCGAAAGTCCGTGAGTCGTACCAAAGTTCGTGAAGAACAAGGCATGCCGCCTACTAAACAAGGCAAGAATGGGGCATAATCGCCGACTTTACCCTTTCACCCCATGTAAGTGGATTTCGACGCATGTCGGCAGATAAAATTGGCGATCTCGCTGTCACTTTCGATGATGTTCTGCTCGAACCCCGCTACAGCGAAGTCGTACCTAGCGACGTCGATGTCAGCTCGCACCTAACGCGACGGATTCGTCTCCAGATTCCGTTCCTGTCGGCTCCCATGGATACGGTCACCGAATCGGAAATGGCTATTGCTTTGGCCAAAGACGGCGGACTCGGCATTATCCACAAAAATCTGTCGACTCTAAGTCAGACCGAACAGGTGATGAAGGTCAAACGTTCGGCAAACGGGATTATCATCGACCCGGTCACCCTGTCCCCCGAGGAAAAGGTCGGCCGGGCAGCCGAACTGATGGACGAAGCCAATGTCTCAGGCATCCCCATTGTGCACCAAGACCAGACTCTTGTAGGCATCCTGACCCGCCGCGACCTGAGATTCCTAGAAGACCCAGACCGCCCAGTCTCCGAGGTAATGACCCGTGAGAATCTGGTAACGGCGGTAGGAAATGTAACGCTTGAGGAAGCTGAGCGGATTTTAACGGCAAAAAGGGTCGAGAAACTTCTGCTGGTTGACGAAAATAGAAAACTAACGGGACTGATTACCATCCGCGACATCGACATGATGAAGCGTTTTCCCCGTGCCTGCAAAGATTCGCAAGGCAGATTGCGAGTCGGAGCGGCAGTGGGAGTCAGTGATTTCGAGCGTGCCGAGGCACTTATTCAGCAAGGCGTGGACCTGCTGGTGGTGGATTCGGCCCACGGACACAGCAAAAACGTGATCGAAACCGTTCAGGAAATCAAACAACAGAAAAACTGGGACATTGATGTAGTGGCAGGGAATGTCGCTACAGCCGAAGGAGCACGAGCGTTAGTCGAGGCAGGGGCAGATGCTATCAAAGTTGGTATCGGCCCGGGCTCAATTTGCACGACGCGAGTGATTAGCGGAATCGGTGTGCCGCAAATATCAGCCATCCTGAAAACGGTTCAGGTGGCGAACGAACGAAATGTACCAGTCATCGCTGACGGAGGGATTCGCTTCAGCGGCGACATCACAAAAGCAATCGCGGCCGGTGCCAGCACCGTGATGATCGGCAGTCTGTTCGCAGGCCTGACTGAGAGTCCGGGAAAGGTCATCCTGTACCAAGGTAGGACCTTCAAATCTTACCGAGGGATGGGTTCGATGGGCGCGATGGTGAAAGGAAGTAGCGATCGGTACCGACAAAAAGGCACTGAGGCGGGCAAGCTTGTCCCCGAGGGTGTCGAAGGTCGTGTGCCTTTCAAAGGACCTCTGAGCGATTATCTGTACCAATTGGTCGGGGGATTGCGAGCAGGCATGGGTTACGTGGGAACAAGGACGATTGACGAACTGAGACGCGATGGAAAATTCATCCAAGTCTCGGCCGCGACGGTTAGGGAGAACCATCCGCATGACATTGCGATCACACAAGAAGCACCAAATTACAGCCCAGACGTCCAAACGGGCGAAGCTGGCTAAGCTCATTCTTTTTCTGGCGGGTGCCTCCGCCAGCATGGGCGTGGTCAGTCAGGCTGCTGCACAGCAGCCAGCCTTCACCGGCCAGCGAATTGTCACGCCCAGCTATGCTGGCAAATTGCAACCCGTTTCGAAAGCTGGGTTTCAAACTGCCGCTCAGCACGCCGCTCAGCACGCTGCTCAGCACGCTGCCCAGCCGGAACATCAAAGCCGCGACTTGAGCTGGCGAAAAAGTACGGCCATCGAGGCAGCCCCTCAGGCGACCTCACTGCAACTCAGACGCACATCCCCCACGGCACAAAACCAAAGCGTCATACGTCAGGTATCCGGCGAATTAGCGAGCACGACGTCACATGATTCGTTCTCACAATCTTCCAACAGCCGGCGGGGTCAGGCAAGCTCAGGACTACAGCTCGCGAAAGATGCGCCAACGTTACATTCCATCAGCCCACCGCGAAATCGCCCCAATTCGCAGGCCCCACCTTCGAGTGCTCCTGCTTCAGGGATTGCCCGAGCTGCTTGGAATGAGAGCCCTGCACGGAATACCAACACGGCTCCCAACTACTTTGCGGATCCCTTCAATGATAGCAAGCCTGCTGCATCACTGAGTCGTCCCAACACAACCTCAGCGGCAGTCATTCAGGGCAATTCGTCAAACCACCCGCGGAACCGAAACGCTAACAGCGGGCCGCTGGAACTGCGTCCTGCGAATGGCTTGCGATCGAACATTGCACAGCTGGAGCTGCCCTCGGCAGACCCACCTGCACCCGCCACACCTGCACCCGCAACGCCTGCGGTGAAACCCCAAACTGAAGTCACGCCACCCGACTTCCAACGCAGAGCCCCCTCGCAGCCACTGCAGTTAGCACCCGCAGTCCCAAGAGTGCCCCCACGCCTGCCACAGGAAGCAGCACCAGCGTTTTCCCTGCCGACGACCCCGGTCACGCCCCAACCCGCAGCAGATCCACCCGCAGTGAATCCACCCAAGGCCAAAGCAGGGGCATCGCTTGGCGAGATCATGAAAGCGCGGTCGCCTTCTGGTCAAGAAAAGCAAAAGAACAATCCTGCACCGGAAACCACTCCGTCATTGCGTGGCGAAACAGCCCCCCCTTCCCGACCGTTCAGCGAGCAACTTCGGAATGCTGATCAGATCGACACAGATCGCCTGAACAACGGCAAGACTGCAAGGCGAGGTTTTGGGGTGAGTGGAGATGTTTTGGAAGATTTGCCGTTTTCCTGCGAAGATTTTCGCAAACGGATCGCTTCTCAAACAATCGATCAGGTGTCCCTCGACATCAGTCCTCCATATCGGCCGGACGAAATGGACGAGAAACGATATCAAAACCTGAAGGAAGAGTTTGATGAAAAACAGGCAATCCGAACGTGGCACGATCGAAATGGCAATGTGATAGTCACCGGACGTTTGAACGATCTGGCTTACGAAAAAGCGGTCATCGAGACCAATAATGGCTCAAAAGATGCGTTGCCGATCAACCAACTCAGCGAAGGTGATATTGCCTACATCGCAGACAATTGGGGACTCCCCAAAGAATGTCTGATTGAGCAAGTTGCTTACACTCCACGACAGTGGACCCCTTCAACGATGACTTGGAAAGCGTCGAACCTATGCCACCATCCGCTGTACTTTGAAGATGTAAATCTGGAACGCTATGGGCACACTCGTGGACCGATCCTTGAGCCAGTTGTCCAATCGGCCCACTTTTTCGCGAATATCGCAGTGCTACCCTACAAGATGGGTGTTCACTGTCCTTCGGAATGTCAGTATGCACTGGGCTACTACCGGCCTGGCAACTGCTCTCCTTGGATCAAGCCACCTGTGCCCATCAGTGCCCGAGGCGCGATCGCCCAAGCCGCTACCATGACAGGAATGTTCTGGTTGATCCCTTAACCAGAATCGAAGTCACAGCCCGCAACGGCCTTGTGAATGTAAAAGAGAAAACCTGCCTTCGGGCGGGTTTTTTTGTCCTTTGTGAACACGGTGATGTCTGACGGTGTAAAGATCAGACAACTTCAACCTAAGCGAGCAAACGAATCAGGCCCACCATCAAGTAAAGCGTTGAATGCGAGTGGCGGATGCCTGCCCTTGGGGCGTGATATTGAGATTGATGAATGAATCACCAGCAGGCACGCCACTTGCGGCACAAGCATTGATGGGGCAATCCGAGTCCAGTTCCGATAGATTCCTGATGGGAAATAATTTTCCACCCAAACACTTGAGGCTGGCCACAACTTCGACCATCCCTCCGCCAGCACCAAGATTTCCCATATGCCCTTTGGCAGTGGTTACCGGTGGTTGTTCGGTTGGCTCTCCAAATACTTCGCGAATGGCTTCCGCTTCCTGCCGATCACACTCTTGGGTCCCGAGTCCGTGGGCATGGATGTGTCCAATGGATTTTGGATCAACGTCACTCAGTGCTGCTTTCAGGACATTCACGAACGCCTGCTTGAGAAAATCACCATCGGGAGTTTTGCCAACGGCGCTGCTTCCATAACCGACAACCTCCGCAAGAATGTTCGCGCCACGCTCTTGAGCGTTGGAGAGCGTTTCGCAGATCATTGCTGCAGCACCCTCGCCGACCACACTTCCATCGCGGGTCTTGTCAAACGGCCGTGACATGACTTCGGGGTCATCCTGATTGGCCGCCAGTTTTTCCTGCAACGAGGCATGTAGAGTTCGCAAGGGATGAATCCGTGATCCAGTCGAACCCACGATCAAAGCATCCGCATGTCCACGCACAAGGGTTGAGTAGGCTTCGGATAAAGCGGCCCCTGCTGATGCCTCGCGCACCGTAATCGAATTATTGGGTCCCCGCAGATCGTTGTAGATGGCGATATGACTCGCTGGCATGTTGGGTAGATATTTGAGAAGCCACAACGGGTTCACTTCTGGTTTCCCTGTCTGCCCCCATTCGCTGAACTGGAATTCCCCCGCGTCATTAAGGCACTTGCGGATGCCGGTGGCGAATTCCTCCGGCAAAGACATGATGTAGTCACAACCGTAAACAACGCCTGTGCGATCGCGATCCCGCGAATCCATATCCAAACCAGCATCATTCAACGCCAGTTGTGCCACTGCAACGCCCATCTCGATTTCACGACACATGACCTTGCTGCCTTTGCGAATCGTTCGCTGCAGCTTTTTATCCATCGGTCCATAATCTGAAATCTCACCGGTGAAATCTCTGGCTTCAGCACCAAAGTCAGTGCAAAGCACGCCCAGTGGTATCTCACGGAAGGGGCCCACTGCACTGGCACCGTCGTGCAACGACTGCAACAACGAATCGGGGTCGTTTCCCAGAGGACTAACGACTCCCAATCCAGTAATGACGACGCGTTGAGAAGAGCTTTTATCCATGGATCGCGAAGCTAGCGGGCCAAAAGTGGGGAGGATCTTCGGACAGGATCAACCAATCCGCAGGTCAGGTAATCTGGGCATTCTAATCAGACAGGCGATCGGCTTTCAGGGGGGCAACACACATCCCGATTAGAAGCTGACCAATAAATCCGCCTGGATTTTCTCCGAGTATGACCTGCATTCACCACACCAGCCCAGCCCAATTTCGATCAATAACGACCACGGCTGGTTGGATTTTGAGGAGAAGCCATCTGCATCGATGGCCCTGTATGCGTCAGATTTGCCGAAGCTCGGCCCTTGAATTGAATGAACATCAATGCATCGGCTCGCCCCGTTGTTGTGCCTGTCAGCATATCCATGTTCAAAAAGGACATCGGCGAGGCAGGCTTTCCGTCGGGGCTCGCAACCACGCCACAGGACAATAATAAGATCATGTCCGAGGGCCACCGGAATCGCTCATTCAAACGCCAGCTAACCACTTGTGGCACGTCAATCTGAGCCCGATGCACCTGATTGTTCTGAAGCGGTAATTCAAGGTCGACCGGCAATAGCTTGTCAAGCTGATCGATTTCAGCCTTGATCACACAGTCGATCACTTTGCCATCGGTGCTCAGCAAAGGACTGATCTCAACTTTGTATCCAACATGAATTTCTCCCGTTTCTGGCTCGTATGGTGGCCAACCGGTTGGCGTCTGTCGCATGTTGCGGACGTAATTCTTGCCCAAAGTACTGGTCAACTTTTGCGTCTGCCCATTATGCAGGACCAAATTCAAATCCTGCTTGACTCGGGTGTCAGTACGCTGCCGAAGTTGGTTCATCACCATGGCTGCATTCTCTTTACTTAACAACCAAGCCTGCACACCGGGCGAATCCACACCCACATGCTGCATCAACAAATGAGCGCGATTCCGCCAATTTGGATTCCCCACGTTGAGAACCTTGACGCTCAGAACCTGAGGTTCGGTATCACCTGCCACAAATTTCTCTACCACCTCACCAACCACCTGATGCATCTCAGGAGTGTGATAGACAGAGAGTGTGCTATGGTCCGCGTTGAGGAATCCAAAAGGTGGACTGAACCAAGCGTCGCTTCCTGTTTCGCGAATGATCCAATCAACCACAGCCTGCTCGGGACGAACAACCTGTTTTAAATGTCCTGTGTACGGTGAAAGGTCGTATTTTCGATACTTTTGACCTGCACCTGAAGGCAGTGTTTTATCGGCAGCAACAGAGGTTGCGACAGACGATTGCCCCAAACTTTGGACTGCGGTCTGCCCTGAGTTCACTCGACCTCCGGCCGATGGTGTTCCTGTTGTTGGAAAACCATTCGTAGGCGACGCCGTATTACCGCCTCCGCCCGGCAAACCAAATCCTTGAGCAGATACAAAATTAGCGTCCCAACCCAATGCTGAGGTAGCCATGACAATTAATAGCGTTGAAAGACGCATCGATTCCATTCCCTGATCGATTCCACTGAGTGGGACAGGAGTCTGCCCGCAGTAAACTTGCCTATAACGGCTAGCCACTTAACAGGGCAAGATGGAATCAAGAGCACAGATAAGACAGATGGCTATTGCTAGCATCAGCGACCCAGCTGTGCATTCATCTCCTTCGTTGCCTCAGCCACTGCATCCTGCCAACGGGCATCCCCCAAACGTTGACGATATTCTTCGCGTGCATGGGCAAAAATAATATGGCGAGAGCTATTCACCACGGCACCCAGTCCGTCCTCATCAAGTCCGACAAGCACATCGGCCGCTCCCCCTCCTTGGGCTCCAAAACCGGGAACAAGAATCCAACTGCCTGGCATTGCCTGACGCAGCTTTGCAAGTTGTTCGGGGTAGGTTGCACCCACCACGGTTCCCACAGGTCCATAGCCTGACTTGCCAAGACGACTGGAATTGAACTCTGTGACCAGTTCCGCGACGCGTTGATAGACGGTTTGCCCATCGGTCACACGATCCTGCAATAAACCACCGCCCGGATTCGAAGTTTTGACGAGTACAAAGATTCCGGCTGCACGCTTGTCGCACATTTCAACAAACGGCTCGAGACTGTCTTCGCCCAGATAAGGGCTGACAGTCAAGCTATCGCTGCCCCACGGGCTGGTTTCACCGAGGTAACCATCCGCATAGGCCGTTGCGGTGCTACCGATATCATTACGTTTCCCGTCAGTGATGACGAGCAATCCAGCCTTTTTTGCGTATTGAATGACGTGCCCGAGTGCGACCATACCGGCCGGGCCAAGCTGTTCAAAAAAAGCGGCCTGTGGTTTCACACAAGCGACTTTTCCTGCCACCACATCAATGATCTCAGTGCAAAACTGGGTATAAGCCGCAGCCCACTCGTCTGCAGAATCATTGACAACCGAGTCACGAAGCGGGGCGGGCAGTTGGGCTTTTCGTGGATCAAGACCAACGCAGGTGATCGAGCCGGACTTACGCACGGCCAAGGCAAGACGATCCGCAAAAAGCATTGTTTTCCCCGATTAGTCTGTGAATGTGAGGTTTTCAAAGCGTAGATCCGGAACGATTCGCGGGTTCACGCCTCCAGAATCTTGCCTTCCAGAGCGATCAGGTCAAGGACTGGTGTATCACAGCGACTTCGGATGGCCCGAGCTTTGCGGAGCTTATTCACACAACAACCTACCAATAACTGCGATGACCACCGAAGCGTCATGCTGAGCAAGAACAAAACGATCAAACGCGTTACCCGCATGGGGCTCAGATTTTACCCTCGGAACAGAAAAACGTCGTCTAGCAAACATCGAGATCGTTGGTTAGCATTTTGATACTGACGGAGAGGCCATTGAGGTGTCTTCTCTGGCGGGCTGTAGCGCAGCCTGGTTAGCGCGTTTGACTGGGGGTCAAAAGGTCGGAGGTTCGAATCCTCTCAGCCCGACTTGAAGAAACACCGTGATTCACGGTGTTTTTTTATGCGCTGACTTCAATCGTGGACGAGTGTATCCCGTCGCTGATCCTCACGAGAATCACCAAGACGCAATGTTGTTTCCCCACTGAAGAAGGTTTCTACCGGCTGAAGAAACATTTTACCCACTGACGAAGCATTACTTTCAAAATACGCCAACACTTCGACTCCCGATGCAGTATCAATCCTGGCAGACAAGGCAGGTCCACACAACAACATCGCGGGCGAAGGTCGCCAGGCGTAAGGACCAGCCTTCAGAGATGGCCTGCATCTGATTGGCCATGCGTTTTTGGTATTTCATCGCTATCCGGCATCCATCCTGCCGCTACTCGGTTGCTGGTGCATCGACGCCCCGATGCTTCTGTATTTCCAATTTCCAATTTGGGTGCCGTATCGAGTCAGCCTTTCTGGGGCCGCTGGAAGAAACCCAACATGGGTGTGTGGCTCTGCAACAACATCTACAACATTTCGCAGCAGGCTTCGGGCTCTCCGAATGAGTCGCGAGGCTCATGATCCTTCCCATCTCGATACAGCTTTCAATCGTGGACAGGAGCAACAAATCTCTTCCCAACGTTGTTTTGCGCGGAATCATTTCCTATTCGGTGTTCAGCTAAGGTTTCGTAATTTGTATTGGACAGACATTCGCTGCCGAGTCAGATGTTGCCGAGTTACTCGCCACCGAATGTATGCGACTGCACCTTGCAATGAATAAGAAGCAATGCTCGATATTATGGCTGAATTATTTCACGTTTCGCACCAAGCTAGCTTCCCATGGTTCTACAAATTAAAAACCCATGAAGGCTGGCGTGGCAATGACGTTGTGACTACCGAGTGAAATCAACGACCTATCAGGCGATCTTAAGCAAAACTGCATGGCGCGAGCACGTGCAATTGATTTAATATGTTGGAGATTTTTGCAATACCGTACTTGGCGATATCTGGAGTGATTGGCTGGCTCATATTCCAGCCGTTCCTTCCAGCTCACCAATCT
>Ga0315331_10000977_pt1 | contig 21090 bp, 18 predicted proteins | sample M160m34915metaG_FD_203456 | JGI IMG/M metagenome (GOLD analysis project Ga0315331, IMG submission 203456) | Ammonia-oxidizing marine archaeal communities from Monterey Bay, California, United States - M1 60m 34915 | ecosystem: Environmental > Aquatic > Marine > Intertidal zone | place: USA...
TTTCACGTAAGCGCGCAACCCTTGACGGCCGCCTTCGCGACCGAAGCCACTTTCCTGATAACCGCCAAACGGTGACGCGGCATCGAAGCGGTTAAAGGTGTTGTTCCATACGACGCCAGCCCGCATACGCGACGCCAGCCACAATATGCGTGCGCCCTTGTCAGTCCAGATGCCCGCCGACAAGCCATAGCTCGTATCGTTGGCTTTAACGACCGCTTCTTCCGGCGTGCGAAATGTCGACACAGATAGCACCGGCCCAAAGATCTCTTCGCGAGCCACCCGGTGACTCTGGGTTACACCCGTGAACATGGACGGCGCATACCAGAAGCCTTTTTTGGGCAACTGCGCCTTCGGCTGGAACAGCACAGCGCCTTCGTCAACGCCAGATGCAACCAAGCTGCGGATGCGCTGCAATTGCTCCGCACTATGGATCGCGCCCATGTCGGTATTCTTGTCGAGAGGATCACCAACTCGAATCCGCGCCATGCGCCGCTGCAACTTGCGCACGAAGAGATCGTGCACACTCTCCTGCACCAATAATCGCGAACCAGCACAACAAACGTGCCCCTGGTTAAAGAAGATGCCGCGAACAACACCTTCCACCGCTTGATCTAAAGCAGCATCTTCGAACACCAAGTGCGCCGCCTTTCCGCCAAGCTCGAGCGTCAAATCGACCTTACGGCCGGCGACCGCTTTCTGAATCTCTTTACCGACGTCGGTGCTGCCAGTGAACGCAACCTTATTGAGATCAGGGTGACGGACCAATGCCTGACCAGTCACGCCATCCCCTGTGACCACGTTGACAACACCAGCCGGCAATTCCGCCTGCGCGAACACTTCACACAACCTCAGCGCCGTTAATGGCGACGTCTCGGCCGGCTTGATCACGACGGTATTGCCGGCAGCTAGCGCCGGCGCAATCTTCCACGCAGCCATCAGCAACGGGAAGTTCCACGGGATGATCTGGCCGACAACTCCAACCGGATCGGGTTGCTCTCCAGGGAACAACAAATCCAGCTTGTCAGCCCAGCCTGCATGATAGAAAAAATGCTGCGCCGCCAGCGGCACATCGACATCGCGCGTTTCCTTAATCGGCTTGCCGTTGTCGAGTGTCTCGAGCACGGCAAACTCACGAGCCCGCTCCAGTAAGATCCGAGCGATACGGAACAGATATCTCGCCCGATCATCACCCGACAGCTTGCGCCAGCCTGGCAACGCCTTCTTGGCGGCTTGCACGGCACGGTCAACGTCCTTGCCACTAGCCTGCGCGACCTCTGCGATCTTCTTCTCGGTCGCCGGATTAGTGGTCGCGAAATACTTGCCAGACTTCGGCCGCACAAACTCGCCGTTGATGAACAACCCATAACGATCCTCGATCGCGACGTGGTCGGTCCCTTCTGGCGCTGGCGCATACTGCCACCCACCGAACGTAAGCTCAGGCTTACCAGCAGACTTCTTCGCAGCCTTCTTGGTCACCCGCTTCTTGGCGGCGGGATTCTTTTTCTCAGTCTTCGCCATGATCAATCCGTGCTGAAATCGGTACTGCGTTGGTAGCGGCCAGTGCGATGCTTCTCAAGCTGCATAAGCACGTCATTGAGTAACGAGCTGGCGCCAAAGCGAAACCACTCAGGCGTCATCCACGCGTCACCACAGGTCTCAGACACCAGAACTAAGTAACGCAGAGCATCCTTGGCTGAGCGAATGCCACCAGCCGCTTTCACACCAACCATTTTGCCTGTCTCAAGGTAGTGATCACGCACTGCTTCGAGCATCAACAACACAACCGGTCGGGTGCTCGCTGGGGTGACTTTGCCAGTGCTAGTCTTGATGAAATCAGCACCAGCAAGAATCGCAATACGACTCGCATGCCGCACGTTGTCGTAGGTCTTCAGTTCGCCGGTCTCGAGAATCACCTTCAGATGCGCATCGCCACAGGCTTGCTTGACCGCGCTAATCTCGTCGTAGACGACACCATAGCGACCCGACAAAAATGCGCCGCGATCGATCACCATATCGATCTCGCTCGCCCCAGCCTTAACCGCCAACTCGACCTCGCGCAGCTTCGTACGCCGATCCGTGCGACCCGCTGGGAAACCAGTCGCTACCGAAGCGACCTGCACACTGCTACCCGCAACCGCGCTAGCGGCAACCTTCACCAAGTCCGGGTAAACGCAGACCGCAGCACAACTCGGCAAGTCGTCACGCGAAGGCAATGGCCGCATCGCTTTCTGGCAAAGCTGCCGGACTTTGCCCGGCGAGTCCATGCCCTCAAGCGTCGTAAGGTCCATCATCGCAATCGCGAGCTTGAGCCCCTGAACCTTGGCGGCCTTCTTGATGGAGCGCGTCGCCAGATCGGCGCAACGCGTCTCGAGCGCGACCGCATCGACCGGCGGCACACGGAACTCGGTTGGGGATAGCGATCCTGACATGATTTACGGCTGCGATCGTGCCCGGACTGGCCCTCGATGTCGATGCCGATCACCACGAACACGCAATCGCAGATCACGTTCCTACAAATCCGGCACGGCGAGTGCCAACCGAACCACCAGCGAAACCCACAAGTCACGAGATCTCCCCGGATCCTGTCCTACGGCATCTCATCCACCGTCGATTCCTTGCAATGCCACCTATCAGATCAACGCAGCATGCACAACGGACCCCCGGCAAGGGCATCTTCGCCGACACCAACAGCCGCTATCGGTAGCGATCTACAATCAGCCCTAGGTCAATGGTAAATCGCCACCGCGGAAGGTGAACGGGTCAGGCAACAACGTATCCAACGTTGTCGTTACCACATCCGGGCCAGAACCAACCATGACCACTTCCATCGCGGCCCCAAACTCAGCGAGGACCTGCCGACAAGCCCCGCACGGGCGTGCGGGATCGGCACAATCCGTAGCAACGGCAACCGCTTGTATTTCGCGCGCACCAGCAGCAACCGCAGCACAGACCGCCGAACGCTCCGCACAGATCGTCAAACCGTAGCTGGCGTTCTCAACATTGCAGCCAACGAACACCTGGCCATCAGCAGTCAACAGTGCGGCTCCAACCATGAACTTCGAGGCGGGCGCGTAGGCCTTAAGCCGAACATCACGGGCCTTGGTCACCAACATGTCTCGCTGTGTGCTCGTCAACTTCATACGCCCAGTGTGACCGCTAGCGGGTCGAACTGCACGCCTACGGCTGCCCACAAGGCACACCCGCCAATCAAATCACGAAAGAAATTGGGCCACGACGGCCGCGAGCCGGTGACCTCGCCCCGATCCAGAACACCCAGCATTTCGGGGCAGCCCCACAGTGCCCTCAGTTTCCCGAACGACGCAACGCCACCCCAAGTCCGGGGGAAAAGCGGTAAACCGCGGACCTGTCACCGACACAACGGCGGCCCAGAAGCGCTGCCCGGCCCGAACGAATAGACCATGCGATGCGAAAAATATGCGCCCTGCGGGAGGAACTGACCACAAACTGACATCAGCATGCGACACCAAGCGCGACCAGTTCGGCTAACCTACCGGGCATGCGTCGTTCGCTAACTCCGCTGGTTTTGATTTCGTTGCTGACATGTGCATATGCACAGGAAGGTGTCCCTCAACCACAAGGCCTCGTGCCAGAGCAGATGTGGTACGCGCCGACAGCCGAGGATTGGGCCAAGCCAGTCCAGATCCGCTGGCAACGCACGTGGGCCGACGCGGTCAAACTGTCACAGCAAACCAAGAAGCCGATCCTAGTCTGCGTCAACATGGATGGCGAAATCGCTAGCGAGCACTACGCCGGCGTGCGCTACCGCGACAAAGAGATCGCCAAGCTGTTCGCCCCTTACATCTGCGTGATGGCCTCGGTCTACCGCCACAATCCGCGTGACTACGACGACCAAGGACGGCGCATTCCATGCCCACGCCTAGGTTGCGTCACCTGCGGCGAACACATCGCTCTAGAGCCCCTGGTCTACAAAAAGTTCCTCGATGGCAAGCGCATCTCGCCGCGCCACATCATGGTCGAGCTCGATGGCAAAGAGGTCTACGACGTGTTCTACACCTGGGACACCGACTCCGTTTGGAAGACACTGAAAGATGGCATCGCCAACCGCAAAATCCAGGCACCGCCGATCGTCAAAGGCGACCGTTCCCTGCGCGAACGCATCGCAAGCCCGGACAGCGTGGACCGCGAAGTAATCGAGAAAGAGTTCGCATCAGCCGATCCAGCACTGCGAAAACGCATGCTCGACCTAGGCCTAGAAACAGGTCCCGACGTGCCGCTTGAGTTGCTACGGCAAGCGGCCTACGGCCTCGACCCCGACCTCGCCAAAAAGGCGCGATCGGGCATGCAAATCACAAAAGATCCATTGGCGGTCGAGCTGATCGCAGACACCTTGCGAGGTCCTCTGTCGCCAGACGAACGCAACGGTCTCGTCAACGCACTGGATGGATTCAGTGACGTTTCGACACACGCGCGCACACTCGCCACGGCTCACAAGGGGCTCGATAGCAGCAAGTCGACGATCGATGGCAAGAAGTGGCAGAGCGTGCTGGTTGGACCAGCGTATACCGGCGCCTCTCCGATCGACCGCGCAGCACAAGCAAGCAAACGCGACGTAGCCCTAGCAAAGAGACCCGACGACCCCAAGGCGCGTCTCGATGTCGCAGAAACCAGCCTGCTACAAGCTCTCGAAGTGCAGCCGAGCACCGGTCGCGGCAGCGTTCGACTCGCGCAGCAGCAACGCAAATTACTACTCGACGACTGCGCTCGACACCTCGATCGCGCCGACCAAGCAGGTGCCAGTGGCTGGCGCCCGACGGCACTCCGCGCAGTGCTAATGGCGCAGCGTGGCCGCGACCGCCAAGCTTACGAACTGGCCGCGACCACCATGCCGCAACTGCCGCCAGACGCTCCCAGCCGTCTTGCAAAAGAACTGCTGACGCTGTTTGCCCACGGTCGTCAATTCGCGATTCAAAAGGCTGTGCGCGACAAGCAGAAATGGCCGAGTGAATGGATGACAGACGTCCACACTGCCTACAGCCTGCTGCTCAAGCACCCGCTAGGCACCGATGCCAACGTCGCCGATCACTACGACTTCCTCAATTTCTTCCGCTCACCAGACACGGAAGTCGTTCTCGACCAGGGCATCAAACGCTTCCCATCCTCCGCTGCGCTACACCAACGACTGCGCACCCAACTTCTACGTCAGGGAGGCATCAAGCTGCTTGTATCCGAATACAAACGCATGCTGAAAGCACCCAACACCCCGGACGTAACACCATGGTTCGCTGGCTATGCCTCACTGGTCGCTGCCGAGCAATATCGCCGTCGACAACAACCAGACAACGCCGTCGCATCATATCGCGAGGCCTTAACGTACTTCGCCACCTACAAATCCAAGACACAGAGACAAGATGCCGCCCACTACGAAGCGATGGCACACGGTGGTTTGGCGCGACTGGCACTGCAGAAGGGCGATCTAGACTTAACGTTCTCCGAGCTGCAGCAAGTATTCAGCATCTGTCCAACGGCAGCGGCAGCGACTGACGGCCTAAGCATCACCGCAATGCAAACCGCAGAGATGCTGCGTGGCCGCGCCATCGATCAGCAAGACCAGGACCTACTCGGACGGTTGGCCGAAGCACTCAAAGCGCTGCCCCCGGAAGCATTCGTACTCCCAGAGTATGAACAGAAATCGCGCGGCCAACGCCGCTAGCACCGGCAGCATCCTCTTGGTTGTCGACTTGAGAACCAAGCCCACTCGGCAACGACCGATCGACGGCTTTACCGTCCGAGCGAACGTCACCTGCGCGAGCTAGCTGTCATGCAGCATCTCATCAAGCGAACGGTCGGCACGCCACGCGCTCAACAGGGACACGTCGCGCGGCCGTAGCGGATCCTGACACTCGATCGCATCCAACAAATCCGCCTTGAGTTGCTGCGAAGAACAATAACGCTGCGCCAACTGCCAACGCGACACTCGTTCCGGACCGGGCAAGTGGAACATGTTCGGCCCGTCGGGATCGATGACAAACTCGACCAGTGCGCGCGCGGCATCGGCAGCATGCAACGGCGTGCGATACTCGTTGGTAAACAACGACGAACGGGTCCCTGCAACAACTGCCTGCCGCAACGAGGCTGTCGCGCCACGCCCAGCCGGATCCGAGCCGAACAGTAACGGCAACCGCACCACCCGACCGCCGTGGTCACGAACCCGTTCTTCGCCGTGTGCCTTACTTGCACCATAAACTGACAAAGGACTCGGTGAATCCCCCTCAGCATACGGCGCGCTATATCCGTCAAAGACCAAATCAGTCGAGGTGAACAACATCCTCGCACCAAAGCGCTTCGCCCACTCTTCAGGCAGCAGGGTATTAACCCTCGTCGCAAGCGCAGAGTCGGCGTGGCAATCCGCCATGCGCGACATCGCGGCAAGATGCAAGACGACGTCTGGTTGCAAGCCCTCGGTCACCGCAGCCACCATCCCAGGCGCCAGCAAATCAACCTGAGCATCACCGCCTCTACGGGACGTCGTCAGCGGGGTATGACCTGCATGGCGCACGGCTTCGACCACGTAACGGCCGAGGAAGCCTTCAGAACCAGTCACGAGAATGCGTAGTGCAGCCATGCCAGTGCGTATGGTTGCACGTTCGCGGGCAGAACGGAAGCACTGCCACCCGGCAATCACGCGCATACGGGCCGCCCAGAACATATTTAGCCAATCTCCGCAGGACATTGCAGATCACGGCTGCGGCAATGTTCTGGCCATTCTGCGAACGGCTCAGAAGCCCCAACGCTGCCGGCGCCCCCATACGACGGCACCCCAACCGAGACATCGAATGGCCACGGCGGCGCCGTAGCCTGACGCGGCTGAACCCGAGCAAGGACGGCGACGCAATCCAAAAACTACTCGAAAGCCTACAACCGGCCGATGCCGGCCCAATAGGGCCAACTGCGACTGTGGTTTGCCCCGTTCCTTTAACCGCGTTTCCACTCCCCCGCCCGAATCGACGGGATTCCCAGCGCCTGTGCTCGGTAACATGCCAGCAATGAGCGACTCTCCTGTACAGGATGTAAAGGTAGGCACTGTAAGTTTCGGCGGCGCCAACGGCTTTGGCCTGATTGCTGGCCCATGCGTCATCGAAAGTCGGGATCACATCCTGCGACACGCCGAAGCAGTGACCAACATGGCGCGCACGGCGGGTGTGCCAGTTGTGTTCAAGAGCAGCTTCGACAAAGCCAACCGCACATCTGGCGCGGCATTCCGCGGCCCCGGCATGGACGAAGGCCTAGCGATTCTCGCCGAGGTAAAGAGCACGTTCGGCGTACCCGTATTGACGGATGTTCATGAAGCAGCTCAATGCGCCGCCGTCGGTGAAGTTGTCGACTGCCTGCAGATCCCTGCATTCTTGTGCCGGCAGACCGACCTGTTGGTCGCGGCTGCAGCGACCGGCAAAGTCGTCAACGTCAAGAAGGGACAGTTCCTCGCGCCCGAAGACACAAAGAACATCATCACCAAAGTCAAGGAAGCCGGGAACCCAAACGTCATGCTGACGGAACGCGGTTCCTCATTCGGCTACCGCACGTTGGTAGTCGACTTCGCTGGGTTCCCCACCATGCGAAGTTTCGGGCAACCACTGATCTTTGATGCCACGCATTCGGTTCAACGACCCGGTGGCGCCGGGACCTCGACCGGGGGCGATCGCACCAAAGTACCATTCTTAGCACGTGCCGCAGTTGCCTGCGGCGTCGACGGACTATTCATGGAAGTGCACGAAGACCCCGACAGCGCGCCGAGCGATGGCCCCAACATGCTGCACCTTGAGCAGCTACCGGACGTGCTCGCTCAACTGCAACGTGTACAGGAGGCCGTGCGAAACTCGTGAGCGGCGACTCCCCCGACTTCGGCGAGGCGCGTGATTTCTACACATTCGCGCCCGAAACGCTTGCGGCAGATCTGCCCGCATTCGAACTGATTCGCGAAGTCGGCAAGGGCTCGATGGGCATCGTCTTTGAGGCGAGGCAAAAAGACAGCGGTCGCATCGTCGCACTAAAGGTGCTGCCACCCAGCCTAACCCTGACGGAACGTGCGCTGGCGCGATTCATGCGCGAAGGACGCATCATGTCGCGGATACAGCATCCCGACATCGTCGACTTCATCGACCAAGGTCGGCAAGGCCGCCTACACTGGTTTGCCATGGAGTTCGTCGCCGGGGCGACTCTCGAACAACGACTGCAAGTTGGACCAGTCCCAGTGCACCAAGCATGCGTGATCATCGCCAAGGTTGGTCGCGCATTGCAATTCGCTCATGACCGTGGCGTCGTGCACCGGGACATCAAGCCAGGCAACATCATGCTGCGTGACCCTGACACGGCAGAGCCGCAACAGGCCAGCGCAGATAACATCCGGGTCGCAATCACCGACTTCGGACTAGCACGCGAAACTGGCACCGGCTCGATGACCGAGAGTGGCGCGATCGTCGGCACACCGATGTATATGGCCCCTGAGATAGTGCTCGGCGGCACACAGGCTGCAAGTACGCTAGCCGATGTCTACGCGCTCGGCGCAACGCTCTATGCGTTAGTCACTGGCAAGCCACCGTTCGATGGTCCAACAGCGCAAGGTGTGCTCAAAGCAGTCACCGAAGAGGAACCGTTCCCAGCACGCCGACTGCGCCGCGACCTACCGCCGGCGATCGATGCAATCATTGAGAAAGCAATGTCGCGTAACCTAGCCCTGAGATATGGCTCGGCACTTGAGCTAACAGAAGATCTCGAGCGCTTCCTCAGTGGCGAACGCGTGCTAGCCCGACGCCCAACAATCGCGCGTCGGAGTTTGCGATGGTGCGCGAGGCGGCCGTTGATCACGGTGCTCGCAGCGGCCGTCATGATACTCGGCATTGGTGCGGCAATGCTGATCAACGAGCGCTATCACCGCGAAACCCAACGCGAACTCGCTGACGCCGAACGCTACCTAGCGCTCGCCGGAACGACTGATGATGAGAGCGGCCGCGCACGCTCGAATCGCGACCGCCAAGACTTGCTGACACGCACCGTGACAGCCACGACGAAAGCAATCGCCAGAGACGAAGGCCTCGCCATGGCCTGGTTCGTAAGGGCGCGCGCTTATCACCGACTAGGCCAATACCGCGACGCCATCTGGGATCTCGACATGGCAGAACGCCTGCGTGGCGTTCCGTCCGCTGAGATCCTCCACATCCGTATCGATGCACTGCGCCAACTAACCGATCGGTCATCGGTCGAGCGTGTGCAGATCGACCTGATGCGCCTGCTTGAGATTGACCAAAGCGACCAGACACGCACCCTGATCGCAGAACACTTGCTCGACGTCGCCGAGCACGCTGGCGAGCTTGAGCAGAAAGCCGCCGTCGCCCGGATCAAAGAGATCTTAACAGGGGTCAGCGACGACCGCCCACGAGCAGCAGTAGCCCGCGCACGAATGCTCGAAACCGATGGCATGGCTGCCGAAGCGCTACTCGCAATGAACAGCGCCCTCGACAAGCATCCGAGCAACATCTACGTGCACCTGCAGGCCGCGAGGATGTTCGCTCGCAACGACCTAATCGAAGAGAGCAAGCGCGAAGACCGACTGGCGCAGAGCATGCGCCTCAACGGCACGGAGACGACGTCAACCACTTCACCGCCGGTCGATTTCGGCCGCCTCGGCAGCTTCTTGGGTGAAGTCGACCGCGCCCTAACGGTGCTCGATGATCAAAAGCAAAAGACGAAATCCAAAACAGGAGAGGGCAGGCCCCAACAACCAGATTCGACCACCAAGCCAACCGACCAGCAAAAACAACCAAAGGGTGGTGTCCAACGTGACAAATAACCGGCGGGACCGAGACGGCCAGTGACGGAACCCACGGCACCAACGGGATTTCAGACCACTCCGAAATCAGATCTTGGGCCAATGGGCCTCCCCATCTGAGACCGATCCCCACTCAGAACACGTTCCCGCTCCTGTTGCCCGGCGGGTTTGGGTTACTATCCATCGTGTCGAGATTGCACAGAGCAGTGCCTAGTTCTCGCCACAACGCGCACATGAACACCCGCAAGCTCTCAATCCTGATCGGAACACTTTGCCTCGGCGCTGCCGCTGGCATCACGTTCTTCAGCCAAGGCGTGCAGGCAGTCGAGGTGCCGCCTGGAGACTACGGAAGCGACATCAACACTGAGCCAGCGATCGCCGGGCGCGATCAACTAGCTCCCCTCCCCGCCGAAGGCGAACTCGAGAAGAGTAGCGGTCCGATCAGCGCGGCCGAGAGCAGCCGCAAGCGAGAGAACACCAAAGACTGGACGTCCGGGATTATCCGTGGCGACGTGAAACTTGCCGTCTCGGTCCTCGACAAGCTTGGCTCAATCACAGTCATCGTCGAAGAGATTCGCAGTTCGCGAGGCGGCCACCAGCGACCGCCAACTCGCATGTATGCGCAAGTCGATCGCGGCGAAGGCACACCGACCTTCAAGGTCACCGACGTGCCATTCTCCGATTACCCATACCGCGTCACGCTACATGCCAACGGCCTCAATGGTAGCCAGCAGACATTGGCAGTAACCAAAGAAGAACCACTGCACGACATCGTGCTGTCAATCACTCCTGGCGCCCCGTTCTCGATCTTACTGCGCGACCAAGACTCCGGATTCCATACCGGTATCGACCTGCTGATGCGGCCCGTCGGCCTGCCAAACGGCCGACTCCGACTCAAAGGTAAGAGTGACAACTTCGGCAGCGTCATTTTTGAAAACGTGCTCGCTGGCAACTACGAACTGACCCCCACACTCAACAACAAGCCGTTTGGCGATCCGCAAACCGTCACCGTGCTACCCGGAGCGCGCAACTACGGCCGCAAGATCCAAGGCCAAGGCCATGTCATGGTGATCCCGCGCGGTGTGCGCGTGGACGTTCGTATCCATGACCGCAACGGCTATGGCATGGAGGGAGCCACGGTCACGGCCGTAGCAACTGACCGCCGCACGGCCCCCCCAGTCGAAGGCGAAACCGACAGCATCGGCCGACTGCGCTTCGACAACTTAGCGCCCGGCATGTGGCAGTTCACGGTCAAGTACAAGGGCTATCAGCGGGTCGACCAACAAATCAAGCTGCGCAAAAACCAAGAGCCGTTGCAGAAAGACATCCGCATCGTGCGATTGCGCCGCCGCTAATTGGTTCACGCCCCAATCGTGAGAGCAGAACCAATCTGCTCAGGAGTGAATGCCGCTAGAGCATCGCGCCCATCACGACCATCTCCATCTTCATCGCCCCTTCGCTGAACACCTGCGCGTTCATTCGGGCGAGGCGGCGCCCACTGATCTTCTGCACGCTGCTAACGAAGTAGACTCTCGCTGGCGGCACGATCTGACCGCGCACCCGAACATCGTCAATTCCGGCGAGGCCAATCATCTGGTCGGTGGCCCACGAGATCTGCTGCTTAACCAAGAACGTCGCTATCTGCGCGCCACCTTCGATCATCAGCACACCAGGCATCAACGGCCGGCCGGGGATGTGTCCCTTGGCCCACCAGGGGTTCTCATCCCAGTCTTTGTAGCCAACGGCGATATTTTTCTCGGTGTCCAAATGGCAGATGCCATCGAGCAACTTAAAGGTGTCGGCCTGAGGCAGGCAGCGGCGCAGGACATCATCCGGCACGACATCCTGAGTCAGGTCGAGGCTTGCGAGATCGACAATCGGTTGGCCCATAACGCGAAGCAAGTTACCTGACCGCATGCGTCAAGTCCGGCCCGAATCGAGGCATTTACTATTTGCGATGAGCTTCTTGCCACGTCGGAATGCTCTCGCAGGCCCCACCGTAGCCGAGCCAACCACCACATGAGGCCCACAGTCTCGAACTCCGACCATGATCGGGGCCTGTACAGGGTAGGCTTTGCACAGTGCGCCAACTGACAGCAATGCCCCAATGGTTCTGGCTGCTACCGATCATCTCGATAGCCGCCTGGTACCCTATCGCCCCCTACTGGGCGAGTGACGACTTCATTGCAGTCGCATATGCCCAGGACTTCGGCAACGCCGCCTCCGACCTCGTCGGCCCACAGTATAGCGCAACCGATGTCTGGGCCTTCTACCGACCACTGATCACGCTGAGCTTCTGGTTCGACCAGATGGTCAATGGGGCCTTCCCGCCGTTCTCACACTTCAGCAACGTCATCGCGCACGCCGTCAGCACGCTGCTCGTGGCCCTGCTATGGCGGCGATTCCTGAGCAATCGAGCCGCCTTTGGGGCAGCACTATTGTGGACAATCATGCCGGGCCACATCGGCTCGATCGCCTGGGCCGTCGGAAGAGTAGACAGCCACACCACCGTCTGGTGTTTGTTGGCTATATGGCTGTGCCTGCGCGCCAACGAACAACGCGCCAACGGCAACCCAAGCCCACGATGGCCAATGCTGATCGCCACGGCGCTCGCATTGATGAGCAAAGAACTAGCCTTCGCATTGCCCCCCATATGCAGCTGGCTAACGCTGATGCAGCTGTCTCGTGGCGAGGGAGCAGACCAACCACTGCGGCATCGCGTTCGAACCACCGCACAAGCAACCTGGCCGGTGTGGCTGCTGCTCGCGCTCTACCTACCGTTCCGACTGTTGGTGCTGGGCAAGTTTGGCGGCTACGACGCCGGAAGCCCGCCGCCTGGCTACGGACTTGGCCACTTATTGAGTGATGTGGGCAACAAGATCCAAGGCCTCGGCCGCATCTTGCTGGATGAGTTACTACCGCTGCGCTGGACCGGCACAGAGATCACCGGCACACAACTACCCAACTGGTTGTTCCTGCTAGGCGCAGGAATCCCAGTGGCCGCAGCAGTGCTATACAGCACGATGCGGAACCCGCGAATGGTCGTCATGGCTTTGCTCGCGTTCGCTCTCGCAATGGTGCCAATGGTGCCATTCTGGACATCCGACAGCCCACACAATCTGCGCTACTACTACCTACCAACGATCGCTATCGCAGGCCTGCTGGCCAGCTCCGGACGCTGGTTCGTGCTAGTCATCGCCCTCGCTTGGATGGCCCCTCTCGCGATCGTGCGCTCTGCGCAACACGACGCCGACCAGCAGTCAGCTACGATGCACGAGGCCATGCTGCAACAAGCGCAGACTGCACCGGAAGGCCCTATGTTCGTTGCCGGCTTGCCGCACGTGAACCAAACCAAGACATCGATTCAGCTGCACTTCGGCATCGACCGCATGTTGCGACCACCGTTCTCAACAACCAATGTGCCGCTTTACGCTCTACGACCGCTATCGGTGGCTCCAAACTCATTCCGCCTCGAACAACCAGGCTCCGCCCCGTTCCGCCTGCCCGAAGGATCGACTTGGTGGTTCGACAATCTCGACCTGCTAGTACCTGCTGACGCCCCTCCAGAACTGCCTGAATTGGTCATTACCGGGGACGACCAAGGATTTGTCGATTTCGGATTCGACTCCTTGATGGCTGTCACGAAGCAATACGCCGAAATCAAAGCTTCAGGTCGCGACACATTCGGACTGAACTTTCCTGGCGTCAAAGGACCATTCTTCCGTTTCACGGTATTCACGGCGAACGGTTACCTATGCTGCATCTGCCAAGACCACAGCAAACCCAAGGTTAGCCACGGACGAATCGATGGACTGCGGATGCTCGCCAAGGACGATGACCGCCCATACGACATCGCGCGCTATGCATGGGGCGATCTCTTACTAAGCGAAGCCCTGCCAGTGCCAACCACAGTCGATCTGGTTCCGGAGTTCCCAACCCTGATCGAAGCAGGGAATTTTGACTTGGCATCGCGAACATTCACGCCAAGCCACCGCGCGCAACGCCTCGTTCGCTTTCGGTTCGACCGTAGATACGCGGAATGGGTTCGAATCGCGCAGGGCCGATGATGCTGATATTCGCCTGAAATCGTCGCAAGTAGGACCCGCGAATCCACATAACTGTCTCGATAACGCTATCGTAACGCTCGATACCATGGCGTTATCAGCCACCAGTCCGATGCCTGAAAGCATCTCTGAGAACTACTTTGTTCGCAACCGCGCCTGGTTGCTACTCGGTCTCACCGTAGCGGCAACCCTTCTACGCCTGCCGCTACTCGATCGACCAGTCTGGTTCGACGAAGCGTGCATGTCGAGCCAACGTATCGGCACAACGCCACAATTGTTGGCGACGCTCTACACCGACATCCACCCGCCACTATTCGTGGCGTTCATGCACCTGTGGAATCTGCTGTTCGGCGACAGCGAAATCACCTTGCGCATGCCGGCCTTAATCAGTGGCCTCTTGTGCATCCCACTGACCTACTGGGTCGGCTACCGACTCATCGGCCGCAGTCCGGCGCTTCTGGCAGCGCTGCTGCTGACGCTATCACCAGTGCACATCTGGTATTGCACTGAGGCGCGAATGTATGCGCCAATGATCGCAACCACCCTCTTTGCCTTTGGTTGCGTAGACCGCTTGACCGACGAACGCGCGGGATCGAGCAAGCTGCTCTTCTGGGCACATCTGGGCAACGTCGCCGTGATGCTCGCCATGCACTACTACCTAGCGGTAGTTGTCGTGGCGCTGGCCATCCTGGCTCCAATGATGCTGCGCGGTCACCGTCATCGCGCCAACAACCTGTCTCTCTGGCACGGCATCGGCATCCTAATCTTAGGCGTCTTCGTAATGGCCAAGTTGCAACTTGGTGAGTTCGAGACCAGCCAGGATTACTTACGGCGCTTAGACCCTGACGGGTTATTCCATTTCTTGTTCGGATGGTGCTGGACCGGCAGCACGCTGCAGGTAGCTGACTCAAATATCCTACGCGGCATTGGGATAGCCTTCGCATGGCTCGGTGCCGGACTCGCGGCGCTCGGACTGATTAGAGCCCTCTGCAACATGCGCAAAATGCCGCGCTGCCTACTGGTTCCCATTGGCATGCTGCTACTGCCGAGCTTCATGTTCGCGTGCGTGTTGGTTGGCTACAACAACACCTACCTCGAGCGATCACTGATCCCGACATTGCCGTTCGTGTTCTTGCTGGCATCGTTTGGACTGCATTTTCTCCCGGGCAAGATCCGACTCGTCGCGACAGTGGCCACGGTCGCTCTTGCGGCCACCGCAATGATCGCCCTCTTCGCATCATTCGATTCAAAATGGACGGTCTATAAGCCACATCCAGACTGGCGCAGCGCAGCCCAATATCTGAGCAGCGAAATTGACGCTGGTGCTGCTGGCACGCCTGTATTCACGTCGATGCCGAATCCGCGCACGCTCTCTTACTACGAGCCACGCATCCAAAGCGTCAAAAACCTAAAGACCGAGTTGGCGGCAACTGAGATTGGCGCCGAAATACGCAAGTATCTTGGTTCTGCACTTGGCGAACTGGCCGAGTCTACGTTCACTAACTTTGACACCCATAACCAAGAGCTACTAAGCAACGCCAAGCTAATCGCCCATCCGAGCAAAAACACTCCAGAGCAACTCAACATGGCGACGGGCCAGAAGATTTGCTACTTAGTGCGCAATACTTGGCATCCACACGAATCAGTTGACGGCTCAATCGAAGCGCTGCTAGCCCACCCGCGAACCCTTATCCTGCATACCGAGCACTGCACTGGCGTCACGGTCTACAAAGTCAGATTCAATCAATGAGTTCCGCCTGCGCCAACGCCGACACCTACACGTATCCAGCAGCGACTGCTGCAACAGACGCGAAGAGTGTGCCCGAGATCTCGATCGTGATCCCGTGCTTCATGGAAGAGGATTACCTCGAAGACTCGGTCGCCCAATTGACCACGACTCTCGAGGAGATGGGCTGCAGCTACGAGCTGATCTTCATCGACGACAAGAGCACCGACAGCACCCCCAATATCATCAAGCGCCTCGTCGACAACCACCCACATCGGCGTGCCGTCTACCACGAAAAGAACATCGGCCGCGGCGGCACCGTGACCGAGGGATTCCTACTTGCCACAGGTCGCATCGTAGGGTTCTTGGATATCGATCTCGAAGTGCACTGCCGATTCATTCCATCCATGCTTGAAGCGATCGGATCCGGTGCCGATGGCGCAACCGCCTTCCGGAAGTACAACGTGGGCTGGCGCCCGGGCGCCTGGATCCGCCACCTGCTCAGCAGCGGTTACCGGAGGCTCTCCAAGATGCTCTTCGAGATACCGTTCCACGACACCGAGACTGGCTTCAAGTTCTTCGTGCGCGAGAAGATCATCGACATCTCAAAACGCACCAAGGACGTCGGTTGGTTCTGGGATTCCGAGATCATGATCCTGTCCCATCAAGCAGGCTTAAAGATCGCCGAAGTCCCCTGCCGCTTTGAGCGCCGCACCGGCGCAACTTCGACGGTACGCATCTTCCGCGACATATGGGCCTACCTAGTCGCGATCCGGAGATTCCGCAAACGTCAGCGATCCGAAGCGGAATCGCAACACACTCAACTGTCTAGCAAGTAACCGCCTGCCGCCCGCATCATCACGACGCGAAGGCAAGACTTAGCAGTTGTCGCGCCAATCGGATGGCGGACCACCTTCAATCTCCGGCGTTAATATCTCGTCGACGTCGAGTTCCTGGCACTTGCAGCCAACGCCGAGCAGTTTTGCCAACGACGGAGTCGTGCGCTCCTCGTCACCCGAAATCCACTCCTTCACATACGTCCCGTGCTGACACAGAACCTGCAGGTCCAACGAGCCATCATCTCGCGGCTCGAGGCTCAGTACCTTTAGCTTGCGCTCACGCTCAAGATCAGCACGCCGGTGTGCGACACGCTGAGGCGTGCGCTGGATAAGACCGCCAGCAAACGCTCGGACCTCAGCAAGGCGCTCAGGGTCCGGAGCCTCATCAAGCGCCACAACTGCGCGATAGGTCTTATCGAAGTGGGTCTCTTTCCAGTAAACGACACGACGTCGTTCCACACGCTCGAACGGAGCCAACTCAATCGCACCTTCGGCGCGCTCTTGGATCTCCAAGCGAATCGCTTCAAGGTCGATGTTCGGGTTGCGCGCGCCGACCACTTCAAACACAAACGGCCGTCCCTTGCCGAGCATTAAGACATCGATATCTTCGCGGCCCGCGCCATGGAACTTGCCGAGTTTGGCCTGCATTGCGGGCACCAGTCGACGGCCAATTAGCTCCTGCACTGACTCCTTCGTCAGCTTGCCAAAGCCCTTACAGTGTTCGCAGCCGACCCGCCGACGACGGTCACCTTTGCACTTGGGGCAATAGAAGATTGTCTGTGGCAGTCCGCGCCGCAATTTGCGGTAGCGGGACTCCAGATAGAGTGTGCTCTTAGGGCGGCGCCGAGCCGCATCGTCTTTGACCGATTGAGACATGCGGCGAGAGCAGACCCGAGAAGGCCTGCCTGAGCAAGAGACTAGTGCTGTCCGACGGGCGCCCCAGAGCGTGCCGACTTGCGCAAAGCCGAGTTTTGACGGTCAGTTCGGCGCTCAAGAAACCTCCCCAATAGCCCAAAGAAGTCTTTCACAGCAATCGGAGTATGCACGAATGAGTGGATGTCGTATTTCGGCTTCAACTTCGCCATATCCTTGACGTTGCGCGGGGCCGTCAGCACAAACAACTCCGTCGCCGTATCAAACGACCGGAGATGCTGAAGCAACTTCATCGTGTCCTTCTCACGAGGGTCCACGCCGAGGAATACGCAATCAAACACCTTGCCACGCGCCTCGCTAACACCGGCATGACCAGTGCCCACGGTGACGTGGAACTCATCAAACTGCTGCAATCCGACCTTAACCATGTCCCGAATCAACGGGTCCTTCTCAACAAGCAGCACTTCCATAGCCCGGATATCGGCACATTTCATCCATATCCGATGTCAAGGTTCCCACGCATCGATGACAACGCGACTTGACGGCCGGCGTGCCAAGCGGTGTCCTGACTAGCAGTGAACTACCTCGCAGGTGTCGATGAAGCTGGGCTCGGGCCAATTCTCGGGCCACTCGTAGTCGGCGGGGTCACAATGGCCGGTCCCGAGGGCACTGCGCCCTGGCGATTACTGCAACGCCACGTCAGCAAACTCAAACACGTCAAGGGCAAGGTCCGGGTAGCCGACAGCAAGAAGGTCAACCAAGGCAATCACGGGTTGCTGCGTCTCGAGGAAACTGCACTGGTGTTTTGGACGGCTCTGCACGGCGAACCACCAGCCACGCTGGAGGACTGGCTAGTCAAGCTCGGCCACGACCTTGCGCCCCTGCAACGCTGCCCGTGGTACGAAGACCTCTCCTTGCAATTGCCGCTGCAGGCCAATCGCGACTGGATCAGCCTGACCGGAGAATTGGTCGCGCGAACTCTCCGTGGCGGCGAATGTGAACTACTCGACATCGCAGTGCGCGCTGTAGACGTCGAAGAGTGGAACGTGTTGATCGCAGACACCGACAACAAGAGCAAGGCCCACTTCCACGCCTACGCTGAGGTTCTTGGGTTATTACTACACGGCCTCTTCCCGCGGGTGCAACAAGAGGACGCATGCCACTTAGTCGCCGATCGTTGCGGTGGCCGCAGCCACTATAAGACAGACCTGCAGCGCCTATGCCCAGACTCCAAAGTCAGCATAGTCAAAGAGGTCAAGGGAATGTCTTCCTACAACCTGCAACAACAGCAGGGTGATGTGACCGTAACGTTTGCCGAACGCGCCGAAGATCGCGCTTTCCCAACCGCTCTAGCCAGTTGCTGCGCCAAGTATCTGCGGCAATTGATGATCGCATGCATCAACCGATGGTTCCAAGCGCGAGTGCCAAACCTAAAGCCAACAGCCGGCTACTACGTCGATGGTCACCGCTTCCTTCGTGATGTGGAACCCCAGATTGAAGCGCTCGAATTGCCGCGGCACCGCCTAGTGCGTGTGCGCTAGTGATCCGGCGACAATACGCAACAGTCGTGGCCTGCATCACCCACAGAACCGCGAGCAAAGCCACCACCCGTCACGAACCCCGACGCAGCAACAAACGCTGAACTAACGACCAGCTTCCTCAGGGAATCCTGCGTCAATGAGCAACTCCGGCGCGTTCGCAGCTAAGACAGCCAGCTCATCGCACCGTTCATTCATCGGGTCGCCGCTGTGCCCCTTGACCCAGTGCCAGCGGATTTCATGGTCCGAAATGGCCTCTAGCATACGCACCCACAAGTCCTTGTTCTTGACTGGCTGCTTCGATGAGGTCTTCCAGCCGCGCTTCTGCCATCCCTCAATCCAGCCCTTACTCATCGCGTGAACGACGTAGGTTGAATCAGACCACAAGTCGACGCTGCACTGCCGGCTCAAAGCCTCGAGGCCAACAATTGCTCCGAGCAGCTCCATACGGTTGTTGGTGGTATTTCGGTAGCCCTGAGACAGCTCCTTCTGGTGCTCACCGAACAACATCACCGTGCCATAGCCACCCGGCCCAGGATTCCCAAGGCAGGCCCCATCGCTGTAAATCGTCACGATCGAATCGCTCATCACACTCCGGAATACCCGCGCTGACTTGCGCGAACAACAAGTTGATCCACTACCTTTGCCATCAAGCCAATGACTCGCGACCAGACCAGCCATATCTGCTGCAATAAGCAGTGCCGATTGGCAACTGTGGCTATCTCACAGGGCGATCCGCCACAAACATCAATAGCTCTGGCCACAGATCTTCAAAGTCCGACTCAAATGCGTCGTAATTGCGCCGCAACTCGTCAGTGATCGTCGCCAGCGACGACGGCTGACGGCCCCGCCGACCCATCGCACGCAAGACCTTCTCGATGCCGCTGACCGTGCCGTACATTGTCAGCCAACTTTTTTCTGCCATACGCTCATGCAGCCGCTGCAACTCCGGCGGCAATAGATCGCGATATTGCTGCATGGACTCATGCACATCTGCGACGAACCGCGTCAGTTCGCGACCATCACCATGCCGGTGCCAGTCTCGGGCTAGGTAGTGATCAAAGAACACATCCAACGCAACGCCACCATAGCGCTGAAACGGTTCCGCAAAGCGGGCTCGCGCCCTTCGAAACACGACGTGGCTATCGACAAAATGGTCAATGGCACGATGCAATGCAATGCCACGCTGGATCTCCGGGTGCAAAGCCGAAACGTCGACACCGCGCACGAAGTCTCCTGCAAGGTTGCCGAGTCGTAACAAAGGTTGCTCTGGCGACAGCCGCAAGTGAGCAAGCCAATTCATAACTATCGCTCCTCAGCAACTGCCGTTTCACGCTGCAGAGCGTTCTTTGCAATGGCTGAAATCACTGCCATGAACAAGATCGTCGCGACAATCGCCACAATGGTCGCCCACCGACCGCCTGAGGCTTGCCAATCAAACGCGGACAGTTCGGAACCGGCAATCGACACCGCAACGAGGCGCGGCGTGACACCAATTGCGGTAGCAATTAGAAACACTGAGCCACGCACTCCGAATGAAGCCATCAGCAAGTTCGTCGCGGCGAACGGCATAACAGGCGATGACCGGAGCAGCGCAATCAGCCAGATCGTGCGCCCAGAACTTCTTCCAAGTAACGCACTGTGCACACGGGCGGCGCTGGGCTCACAAGCAATGGCATCCATAACACGCGAGCCAACCACGCGAGACCACAATTGGAAGCCGATGATTGCGGCAACTAGCACGATCAACAGACCGAGTACCGCGCCGTGAAAAGCACCAAACAAATATCCAGCAACCAATGACGCCACCTGTGTCGGAACTAAGCACAAGCCAGCCATCAGCCCACCCAGCCCCCAGAACACCAGAGCCGAATCAAGCCCTTCGCCGAACAACGGCAGCCACGCCGAAGACGTCACCATCAACACCAGCATGCCCAATAGTGGGCACCCGGCAGCAACCAACAGCCATGGCCCTGCGGGGCCGAGTCCACGCACAACACGACGACCACGCGCAAGCCACGATACGTTTGGGGTTGGCGGATTATCCTGCGGCATCAGCGCAGCAGGCTCGGCCATCGTAGCGGCAGGGGCAAGACCTTTGTCCAGCACGACCGCGTGGAGCACCCGTTGAGCGCCCCAACACGAGACCCTGCCCGTCATCACACAGGCTTTGCTCACGTCCCCCACCTGCATATTGGGACAGCTCGCCAGGACGCCTTGGCTGCATCTCGACTAGCACAATTCG
>Ga0315331_10000978_pt1 | contig 21084 bp, 18 predicted proteins | sample M160m34915metaG_FD_203456 | JGI IMG/M metagenome (GOLD analysis project Ga0315331, IMG submission 203456) | Ammonia-oxidizing marine archaeal communities from Monterey Bay, California, United States - M1 60m 34915 | ecosystem: Environmental > Aquatic > Marine > Intertidal zone | place: USA...
ATAAGCTCTGTCATTTTCGTGGGAAACAGGGTGAAACCAACTTTCATCGCACCACTATCGACTAGACGACTTATTTCTTTGGTGCCTCTTGAACCTCCAACGAAATCAATACGACCGTCGGTTCTCGGGTCCGAGATACCTAAGATAGGACTGAGCACTGTTTTCTGCAGGATGCTCACATCGAGTTCGTCTACAGGATTGGTCGTATGGTGATTCTTTTTAAGATAGAGGGCATACCAGTTTCCTTCTAGGTACATGCCAAACGATTTTGGGTTCTCTGGTTTAACAGGAGAATCCGATATTTCTGTCTGGAAGGTTAAGGAAAGACGTGCTATGAATTCTTCAAGAGAGAGACTATTTAAATCTTTTACCACTCTATTATAATCCAGAATGAGCATCTCATTTTCAGGAAAAGTTACAGCTAGAAAGCCATTATGAGCTGCTGCATCGCTCGCTGCATCAATGTCTTTAGAAATACGAGAGTCGGCTACTCTTGCCGCAGCGGCAGAACGATGATGCCCGTCGGCTATGTAGAGCGTCCCCACCTTATTAATCGCGGAATACATTCTTTCTATTAGGTTATCCTCGCTGACTATCCAGATACTATGAATCCATCCGTCGAGAGAGCCCGAGTAGTCTGGTGCACGACTTGCAGCGACTTTTTTAAGTTGATTGTCGAGATCTTGATTCTGCGCATGTGCCAATAACACGGGGCCTGTGATGGCTTTAACTGTCTCAATCTGTGTTGTTCGGTCAGTTTCTTTGGCGTGACGAGTGAGCTCATGTTTACGAATTTTATTTTGTTTATAGGCTCTGACGGATGCGGACAAGGCTAGGCCGGTCTGGCAGTGCGTCGAATTATGTATTTGGTACACATAGAAGCAGGGTTTATCTTCAACTAAAAGCTTCCCTGATGATTTTAGTTTGTTCAAATTCTCATGTGCGCGTTCATAGACTGTTTTGTCATACGGATTCAGATCATCGTCCATTTCGAGTTCCGCCCGAGAGACACGCAAAAATGAGAATGGCTTTTCGGCCGCTAGCTCTTTTGCTTCCGAACGAGTGATTACATCATAGGGCGGAGCAACGATTTCATTTACAGTTTCATGGTTAGGTCTAAGTGCTTTGAAGGGGCGACCTAAAAATCCCGCCTCATCATTGTTGTTAGTCAATCGTCAGATACTCCATGTTCCGTGCGAGTTTAGTTCACTTAATGATACCAATTCCAGTACAACAATGTTTAGGTTAAGACAACAAAGCGGTAAGAAGAGGTAGGACACTATAACTGAGCGTATATTTCGGGCTCATTTCGCGTTATGGTATTCATTAGTAAATTTTTGAGGAGCAGTGATGGATAAGAAAGACTTCTTTTCTAATGCGCGCGACGATTTGCGGGGGCCGTTGGATGGCCTGCGTGTTGTGGAGGCGACGACTACTTGGGCAGGACCCATGGCGGGTTGTTTATTGGCCGATTTTGGCGCTACTGTTATAAAAGTAGAACACCCTGAAGGAGAGGTGACTCGCGTTTTACCTCCTTTTCTGCCCGATTCAGAGTTGACGTTACTTCATGAGACTGTGAATAGAAATAAACACAATGTAACGATTGAACTGCGAAAGCCAGAAGGTAGAGACCTGTTTTTAAAATTGTGTGAAACGGCCGATATAGTCCTAGAGAACTTCAAACCAGGAACACTAAGTGATTGGGGAGTAGGATATTCTGACGTTGTAAAGGTTAAGCCAGATATTATTTATGCATCTGTCAGCGGATATGGCCAGTTTGGTCCAAACTCTGAGCGTGCCTGTTATGATCCCATCGCCCAAGCTTTCACGGGTTGGCTATCAGTTAATGGAGAGCCTGATGGGGGGCCCATTAAAGCGCCTACTTTTCTTGGAGATGATTTGGCTGGCATGAATGCGGCTATGGGTATATTGGCGGCCCTACATCATCGGACCGCCACAGGCGAAGGACAGCATATTGACGTGGCTTTGGTTGACGGTATCTGGTTTTCTAGTAACGGAAATCTCACTGCGGGAGCATTAGACATGCCAATTCCACGTCTTGCTAATCAATTTGCGATAGCAGCTCCAGTTAACGTGTATGAGTGCTCGGATGGGCAAATCTATGGCGGAGTTTTGCTCGACGCGCATTGGGTGGCGCTTTGTGACTTGATTGGGTGTGGCGAGGTTTCACATTGCTTAGCTCCAGAGCGTATCCAGCGAAGAGATGAGCTAAACAAGATAGTTGCGGATTGGTGTTCAAAGCGGACCACGGATGAGGCCGTTGATAGTATGGTTGCAATAGGCTTAACCGTCGCGAGAGTGAATAGCTTTTCTGACGCAGCCCGGCACTCTAATGCAAAAGAAAGAGATATGCTGCAGATGACCGAGCTGTCGGATGGCGCAACAGTCCCATTAACCGGTCCGGCGGCTAAATTCTCTCGGACTCCGACGAAAGTTAATAACTCGGCACCTACATTAGGACAGGATAATAGCGACATTTTTACAGCGTTAGGCTTAACTGAGACTCATATTCAGGAACTAAAGAAAATTGGCGCGATTTAGCCCAAACTTGTGGTAATTTATGGCGCACGCGAAGTTTCTTTAAGTTAATGTCTCGAGATCCACGCTTTCTCCGACAATTAAATCTTGTCTTGCCAAGAATTTGGGCTTGATGTAGCACACAAGAAGTGGCAGCACAATTAGAGAAAGTAACATGTTAATTAACATGACTACGATAAGCAGTAAGCCCATGTCAGCCATAAATTTTAGATCGGACATGAAATACCATGGTGTTATTCCCAGAAGCATTATTGTGGCAGTAAACATAATTGCTTTACCTGTGGTCGTAAGTGCAGCCACTATTGCCTTGGGGAGGTCATGATTTTGCGCCGTGTATTCTTCGGTAATCCGAGATAGTAGGTAAATACCATAATCAATGCCCACGCCAACTCCGATAACCGCGACGATAGCCGCATTCATGTCAAGACCAACCCCAACTAAATGCATGGCTGCTACGAGTAAAAGGTTTGCTAGATTAACTGGAATAAGGAGTATAAAAGCGGCTACTAATGACTTATACGCGTATCCCGCTAGGATCATAACGGCGACATTCACCATGCCAATGATTACCCAATGATATCGTTCTATCACACTGTTCACAGCCTGTTGAATAGCAATCACTCCTGTCGCTAGCCGTACTTCAAAATCTGGATATTGGTCACCTATTTCGTCGACTGCTTTTGTGGCTGCAGCTATCGCATGGTCTATGGTCTCTTGTTTGTTATCTTCGTACCAAAAAGAGACAGTCGAATTTTGAAACTCAAAGTCAGCTACATGACCAAAATTAATCGCATTGCTACCCATTAGCGCCGCGAATCCAGCCGCTGCTAGAGCCTCTCGATTTAAGTCCAGCGGGGCCCATTTGGGGTTTCCTCCAGAAAAAAGTCGATTTATTTCAGACATGTAATTGCTCCATGTCAGGCTTGCTCGTGGAGGTAGGACAGTATCTCGCTCAAGCTTCCGCTGTAATTCATTCGCTACTCTCACAGCTTCAGGTGTATTAGCCACTCTGTACGAAATATCTCGTTCACGGGCTTGAATAACTACTTCAAGGGTATTCGTGCCCGGAAAATTATCGTTAATAGCTCTAACTGCTACGTTAAATTCAGAGTCGGGCCACAGAAGATTACTCCCTTCGACTGGATTGCCAATTTTGATTTGAGTATTTAAATAGATTCCAAAGGCCGCAATAATTAAAACGAAGACGGTTGTCTTCTTAGCTTTTTCTCCAAAGCTTAGATGCGCAAGATACCTTAGTGCGGCATCTTGGATAGCGTGGACGCCTGTGTTGGTATTGCCAGAAATCATTTGATCCATATTTTTAGGGACAGGTAGATAGGACAGGAGTATAGAGCACAGAAAAGTGCCAGTTGGAATGATCCAAAGAGCCCACATGCCGCAAAAAATTGCATGGTTATCCATTGCTTTAATCGGAGCAATAGCAATGAAAATAATACCACATACATCCGTAAGAATGCCCAGGATAGATGGGGCCATCATGATACTCATCGTTAGTTCAGCCGCCCGATTGCGATCTTTAACGTGAGCTAAAACTTCATAATACCTCTCGGTATATTGAACGCAATGAGAGAAGGAACGGGCAACCAAGAGGAGTGGAACGATCATGAGAAGCGGCTCCACTGGCAAACCGAGCCAACCTATGAAGCCAAAGCCCCATATTCCTGCAACAAGTGCACAGACCACAGGCGTGACGACGCCTGCAATGTTCTTCATGTAAAATGCCAATGCCAAGACAAGCAGAAATATCGTGATCGCGAATATTTTATAGGTTTGCTGTTGTAATTTGTAAACCCAGCCAGTTAATACCGGTTGGCCAGCCAAGTATATTTCGTGGTCACTATCGCGAGCATTTTCAACAAGCCGTTGGGCGTAATCGAAAGCCTCTCCATAATCTACGCGATGGAGAAATGCGGACGTAATGAGAGCCGCAGATTCGTCTCTAGAAATAAAAAATGTTTGAGCATTCGGAGAGAGAGCGACCCGTCTTTTAAATTCAGCTATTTCATCCTTCGTAGCTGGAGCATGGTCATCCATTAAAGGTTTTGTGTCTATTCCCTCCCATGTTGCGTTAGCGTAGCGGATCTTTTCGGTAGCGACAGAAAGTATTTGATCATGGTCAATAGATGGCGCTAAATCTATATCACGGGTCAAATCCCAAATTTTTGAAAGCGTTCTAGCATTATAAATATCTCCATTTTTATTCTGTATCATGATGGCAATCATCATTGGATTGCCAAAGTTTTTATTATCAAAATAAACTTGCACGTACGGGTCGTCCTCTGGTAGCAGATCTAGGAATACCGTTCTTATGTCAACTTTCGGTATGCCAAACATGAAGCCTATAGTTATTACCAAGAAAAGTAGGCTAACCAACCCTTTATATTTCATTACCCAATAAGCAATTTTTGCTCTCATATTAACCTTCTATCTGTATTCTTGTTCACAACAACATAGGTAGCTCTAACACCTACCGATTTCGATTTTTTTTGAGGATGCCGCGCATTACTGCGCGGCGATATACACTATTTACTTAGTACGTCTTTGATAACTAGTTTGCCTAGTTGAGACATGTGCACTTCATCAGGCCCATCAGCCAGCCGGCACAGTCGAGCATAACCAAAAATTTCTGGCAGTATCGTGTCTTGTGCGAGGCCAATCCCTCCAAAACTTTGCATAGCCCTATCAGTCACTTCTTGGCACATACGCGGCACAGTTATTTTGATCATTGCTAAGGCATCTTTGCTCACCTTGTTACCTTCTTTATCGAGTCTGTCAGATGCCCATTGGGTGAGTAATCGTGCCTGCTGGACTTCACTAACTGATTTCGCTATGTCCTGTCGAATACTCGAGTTTTCAGATATTTTTTTACCGAAAGCCACCCGATTTTCTACACGTTCGCACATTAACTCTAATGCCCTTTGAGCGCCTCCTATGAGTCGCATACAGTGATGGATTCTACCTGGCCCAAGGCGACCTTGTGCTATCTCAAATCCTCTGCCTTCCCCCAGTAGAAGATTATCAAAAGGCACGCGCACATCAGTCATGCGCACTTCTGCATGACCGTGAGGTGAGTGTAGGTCATTTAATACCCTCAATGGCCTCACAATTTCGAAGCCATCGGAACCAGCGGGCACTAAAATCATCGATTGTTGGGCATGCCGAGCGGCTGAAGTGTCAGTTTTACCCATTACAATGTAAATTTTATTGCGCGGATCAAAGACACAAGAGCTCCACCATTTCCTACCATTGATTACATACTCATCTCCATCTCGCACGATTGACGTTTCCACGTTAGTCGCGTCGCTAGAGGCGACTTGGGGCTCGGTCATAAGGTAAGACGACCGGATTTCCCCATTCAACAATGGCTCTAGGTACTCTTTTTTATGTTCTTCTGTGCCATACCGAGCCAGGACTTCCATATTGCCAGTATCTGGCGCACTGCAGTTGAAAACTTCAGCTGCCCAGATGACTCGCCCCATTTCCTCAGCAAGCGGTGCGTACTCTAGATTGGTGAGGCCTGCACCATACGGCAGGTATTCTTCAGGCAAGAATAAATTCCAGAGACCTTTTTCCTTAGCAAGGACTTTCAGTTCCTCGATTTGAGGCGGAACGACCCAGAGGTTGGCAGGATCGTGATTCCAGTTAAAAACATCTTCCTCGATGGGGTAAACATATTCCGCCATAAAGTTCTTAATTTCGTCTAGTAATTGCCTACTTTTATCACTGTAATTGAAGTCCATTTCAAATCCTTTTTTATTTTCCCCACCTAATGCAGAAGCTCTTAGGTCTTAGTTTATACTCTCAGTATGATTTCTAGCAGAAGAAGTTAAGAGTATTATCGTAGTCGCTGCCGCGTCGAATTCCCGCTAATGCGCCGCGCAGTTTCTAGCAGTATTCCATTAGAACAAATCTTACGGGTGTAAGCTAGTATGAGAGTTTGATTGTGTCGCGCGCTAGTGCGCACAATAATCAGTGTATAGGAGGTTTTATGCTTAAAACGATATTGGTTGGCTTTTGTTTGGTGTGCCAACAGGGGATGTTATTGGCTAGCGGCGGAATGACTGTTCTTTTGACTAATGACGACGGTTATTTATCTGAGGGCATTTCTGTGTTGTATGGTGAGCTAACTGCGGCGGGCTACAATGTCACCGTTGTCGCGCCTCTAAATCAGCAGAGCGCGAGTGGAATGAAGGTTTCACTTCATCCATTATCTGTAGTGAATCACGCTCCAAATATTTGGTCGGTAGCGGGGACTCCAGCGGACTCTGTAAGAGTAGCATTAGCAAATTTTTATAAAAAGCGACCGCCAGATTACGTCGTCTCAGGCCCCAATTTTGGACAAAACTTGGGAAGTAATGTCATGATCTCTGGCACTGTGGCTGCAGCGATAGTTGGTGCTATGGAAGATATAACGTCCATAGCGTTGTCTGCAGGCCTCGACCTTCTTGAATCAAATGCGGAACCTACGAGATTCCCCAGTACGGTTGAAGTATTCCGCAGCGCAGCCAAACTTTTGGTCCAAGTTTTGGATCAGCACCAAAGACGGCCTGAATTGATCCCAAAGAGGCATGTATTAAATATTAATTACCCTTTGTCGTTAAATACAGAAGGAGCACCTTTTGTCTCGAGCAAGGTGAGCGATGTGGGTGGGTTCGGTATTAAGTATGGCGATATAGATCCCGCAACTAGTATTAGTAAGGTTGAGATATTTGTTGAGAAGCCCACAAAACATTCTACTGAGGTTGATGCCAAATATTTTAGTCAGGGCAGGGTGACCTTCTCATTGTTAAAACCAGACTGGAATGCGGCTGACGCAGACGTTGAAAAGCTTAATCAATTAGTCCGCAATCTTGGTGTCAACTAGGGTGACAGACTACAGTGCCAATACTGCATTTACCTCAGTTGATGCCTCTAATTGCACTAAGTGCCCATATCCATCGAGTACCGTGCTTTTTATTTGAGCCGGAAGGTCTCTAGCATGGTCTGCTGGAATTATTTTATCTAAAGATCCCCAGATTAAATTGATAGGTATTGTAAGCAGAGCGGCTTCTTCTCGCATGATTCGACTCTGACGTCCTTCGGCATCGATGAACCCGGCCGCGATCTGACTAAGCGCATTAGAAACACCATCAGTTCTTTTAAACTGAAGCATGTCATTTACAAGTGCTCTATTGACTAATTCAGGATCTGCCACTAGCTGTTGCAAAAGTCCCTTCATTTCTTTGCGATTATCGGTCTCTATAAACCCATTGATGTAATCTCCGTTAATTTCTTTACCAAGACCGGCAGGTGCTATGAGATCAAGTCTAGTCACCCGTGTTGGGTACGAAATCGCTGCATGAAGTGCTATCGCCCCACCCAAAGAGTGTCCTATTAGTCGAGCCTCTGTTATATCTAACGAATCCATTAGGGCTATCACCGTCTCGGCTAAACCAGAGACAGTGCCGTCGTTTACACTTTTACTTGATTGGCCATGTCCAGGTAAATCGAACGCATAAACTGTGGCTTTCTCAGATAGCGGTTGCTGGGTGAATAGCCAACGATCGGCATCGCCACCAAAACCGTGGATTAGTATGATTTTTTCCACTCCCGTGCCCATCTTAGAATATCTAAGTCGATACCCGTTTGCGTCTATGTATTGGTACGCAGACTCTTCTTCATCCTCTTCCTCGGGTTCAGGTGGTACATAATTCTCTAAAAACTCTGAAACAAAAGCGTCGATCTCGCTTTCTGAAACTTCGCTCGGAGCAAGCACGGCTAGTAGTGCTCCGATCGGAAGAATATCATCTAAACCAGCAACTTTTTTTCTCAGTATCCCCGGATCTAAAGCCTCAAATGTGTTTGCGATTTTCTCAGTTTCTATGTCTACTACGGGATCACCAACGTTGAGTTCAGTGCCTTCCTCAACCAACCATTCCATGACTTTACCTTCTGTCATTGATAGGCCCCATTTTGGCATAGTGACTGCTATAATTTTATCATTACTCATTTTGTATACTCAGATACTTTTCTGACCGCGCTAGCGATTTTTTCCGGACTTGGTACGTAGCTATCCTCTAACGTTCCACTGAATGGCACAGGCGTATGTGGCGCTGTAACCATCTCAATTGGGGCTTTCAGTTCTCCAAAAGCTTTCTGTGCGACCAAAGCGGAGATATCAGTGGCGATGCTACATCGAGGAGTAGCTTCGTCTACCACAACAAGCCGTCCGGTATTCTCAACAGATTCTAAAATCGTATCCTCGTCAAGAGGGGAGGTTGTTCTGAGGTCGACGACTTCACAACTTACCCCTTCTTTGCTCAGGGCAGCGGCAGCCTCTAACGATTGCTGTACCATTCTCCCAACCGCGACGATGGTGACGTCGTCCCCCTCTTTAGCAATATTAGCTTCTCCGAACGGTATAGTGTAAGACTCTTCAGGCACGTCACCTTCCACCGTGTAGAGAACTTTATGTTCACAGAAAATGACGGGGTCATTGTCTCTGATGGCTTGGATTAAGAGTCCTTTCACATCGTAAGGAGTGGATGGGATTACGACTTTTAGCCCGGGTACCGCGGTAAACATAGGGTACAAGCATTGCGAGTGCTGGGCTGCTGCTCTAAAACCTGCACCAAACATAGTTCGAATAACTATTGGGGTTTCGGCCTTTCCACCAAACATATACCGAAACTTTGCAGCTTGGTTGTATATTTGATCGAAGCATACGCCCATGAAATCGATAAACATCAACTCACAAACTGGACGTAACCCAGCGGTTGCTGCGCCTACTGCCGCACCCACATAACCCGCCTCGCTAATTGGCGTGTCCATAATGCGATCGCCATATTTACCCCAAAGACCTTTAGTTACGCCAAGAACTCCGCCCCAAGCATCCATTTCGCCGTCGGCACCTGAGCCACCAACAACATCCTCACCCATGACGATTACAGATTCGTCGCGTCCCATCTCTTGATCAATAGCCTCGTTAATCGCTTGCTGAAAAGTAATTTTTCTAGCCATGATTCGTCCCCTTAGTATTTAATGTAAACATCAGTAGTTAGATCGGCCACGTCTGGATCCGGTGATGTTTCAGCGAATACTACAGCCGCGTCGATCATAGACGCCACTTCATTGTCAATTTCTGTGAGTTGATCTGGTGAGACCCCATGCTTCTGTGTGACTTCAGCGCTAAATCGCTTGAGACAACATACTTCTTCCCTTAACCGTTTAACTTCATCCTTAGGACGATAATTTTGATTATCACCTTCAAAATGACCAAAAAACCTATCCAACTTGTGCTCAATCAAAGACGGCCCATCACCAGCCCTAGCTCTCTCGGCAGCTCGCCCGAAAGCCTCGTGAACCGCAAAGAAATCATGGCCATCTACGATCTCACCAGGCATTCCAAACCCTATCGCTCTATCGGCGATATCTTCGCATGCAACGGAGAACTTACTCGCTGTAGCTTCAGCATAGCCATTATTCTCGAACACAAAAATGACCGGCAGTTTCCACACTGTTGCCAAGTTCATGGCTTCAAATGTAGTTCCCTGATTCGATGCGCCATCCCCGCAGAACACCACCGCGATTCCGTCGGTACCTTTCATTTTCGCAGCTAATGCGGCCCCACATGCCAAAGGTGGACCGCCTCCAACAATTCCATTCGCTCCCATCATCCCAGTATCTAGGTCAGCAATATGCATTGAGCCGCCTTTCCCGTGACAAGTGCCAGTTTTTTTACCGTAAATCTCCGCCATCATACCGTTGACTTCGACACCCTTGGCTATGCAATGCCCGTGTCCTCTATGATTGCTAGCTAACTTGTCACTCTCTTTAAGATGCATACCCACACCAGTGGCAGATGCTTCCTCGCCCGCATACAAATGCACAAAGCCTGGAATTCCACCTTTCGCAAACTCCACGTGTACGCGATCCTCAAACTCTCTGATGGTTTTCATAGTCCGGTATGCGTCAAGTAGATCCTCAACGGACAGTGTCGTTGCCATGTTTATCCCCTTTTACTGACTAGGTTCTTTCTTCACTTATCGATAGGCGCTTCTGAGCAATGCCCTCCACGCAGTAAATACATTTTAAATTTATATCGTCTTTTTTCAGTATCCGACGGTAGAGCATAGATTAATAAGTGAGATTAACTCAAGTGACTTTTTGGTTTTTACTTTTTTAATTGATGATTTGTTAACTTTTAGACATTCAGCTATTCCAATAATAGTATGGATAAATCAATTTATACAGGGGCTTACGATGGAGTTTGGTAACTTGATTTTAAAAATGACTCAGTCGATTGTGCAAAAGGATGGTGCCGGAGCATCCGAGTGCTTTGCTAAAGACGGTGTTTACCACGATGTTTTTTATGGCTCTTTCTCTAAACCAAATATTCCTAAAATGGTTGAGGATTACTTTCATAGAGATGCCAGTGATTTTATCTGGGATATTTTTGATCCAATATCCACTGGGAATATCGGTTATGCCAGGTATGTCTTCAGTTATGACAGTAAACTGTCTGACTGTGAAGGCAAGAGGGCCGTATTTGAAGGAATCGCTCGATGCGAATTAAGGGATGGTTTACTTCTAAGTTATCACGAAGTCGCTGACGCATTTACCGGACTGAGCCAGCTCGGCTTTTCCGGTGCCAGATTAAAAAAAATCGCTGAAAGACAGTCTAGTTCGTTGTTGGCTAGAGATGAATCGCTGAAACATTTGAAAGGCACATGATCCCTAATCGCGATTTGCTCTCAAGCCCGTTTACTCTCGAAGAGATTGAATCTGCTTGCGATGTGGTACAAAAGTCGCTAAAGGCTACTGCCCAAATTTCGTGGCCGTTGCTTTCAGAGCGGGCAGGATGCGAAGTTTTTGTGAAACATGAAAACCATCTTCCCACGGGTGCATTTAAAGTGCGGGGAGGGGTGTTTTTATTAAATTATTTGAGTGCTTTGGGTAGTTCAAATGGATTGATAGTAGCTACTCGTGGTAACCATGGACAAAGTATTGCGTACGCGGGTAGAGCTGCGGGTATACCTGTGCATATAGTTGTTCCTGAAAGCAATAATAAAGATAAGAACAGGGCAATGAGAGCACTCGGTGCTAATCTAATAATGAGAGGTGAAGACTTTAACGAAGCTATGGAGTTTGCTATCGAACATGCCCGCAAGCTGGATCTATTATTCGTGCCGTCTTATCACTCTTTACTGGTACAAGGCGTCGCTACTTATGCATATGAGTTACTAACCTCGGTACGCGATCTTGCAACAGTATATGTACCCATAGGTTTAGGGTCAGGTATTGCGGGAATGATTGCTGTCAGAAATGCTTTGAACCTAGATACTGAAATTGTAGGAGTTGTCGCCAAAAATGCTAATGCTTACCGATTATCATTTGATGCTGGTAAGGCGATTACCACAGATAGCGCAGCTACTTTGGCGGACGGGCTTGCTGTGCGTAAGCCTGATCGCGATGCCTTGGAATACATTCTTAAGGGTGTTGCTCGTGTTGTCGAAGTGTCCGAACAAGATTTGAATCTAGCTATTAAAGCGATTTTTTTAGATACGCATAATGTTTCTGAGGGGGCAGGAGCCGCATCATTGGCTGGTCTAATGAAAGAAAAAGATAGGCAGATGGGAAAGAGAGTTTCGATAATTCTATCTGGAGGAAACATTGATACCTTAACTTTAGTGAGTGCTCTCTCACTCAATTCTTAGGAGTCTACTATGCTATTAGAGGGATCATGTCATTGTCAGAAAGTAAAATTTTGCCTCGAGAGTTCACACCCATACCCGTTCAACCTTTGTTATTGTGAGATTTGCCGAAAGACTGCAGGTGGTGGTGGCTATGTGATTAATTTAGGTGGGTATGCCGACTCAATGAACTGCGATGGCCGTGCGTTTGTCAGTACCTATCGGGCAGAACTGATTGATAAAACTGGGGGCAAAAAGAAAAGTACTGCTGAGAGGAATTTTTGCAAGGAGTGTGGCAGTTCACTTTGGCTGTGGGATCCGAAATGGCCAGAGTTGATTCATCCGTTTGCGTCAGCCATTGATACTGATCTACCAATGGCTCCTGAACAAACTCATTTGATGGTCGCGTATAAAGCATCATGGGTGCAGTGTTTTGTCAAACGGGAAGATAAGTTTTATGAGGACTATCCTGAGGAATCTATCGAGGACTGGCACAAGCGTTTAAAGCTCGAATGCTAGACTATGTTAAGGTGGCGCGAAATATATAGGATATGCGTGAGACCGAGAGAGATACCATTTAGTTGGAGATGCATTATAATTTAGGAAGGGGCTTTTATAATTATTTAGGAATAGATTGCATATGAGGAATGAGAAACTGGGTGTGACCCGAAGAGCATTTATGTACCTAGCTGGGTTAACGGCGCTTCCTTTTGGACAAAGTGTTTTGGCTCATAATGAAAATAACAGGAGTGATGAGATGATTGTAGTTAGAGTTTTATTTCCAGTTGGTGCTGGGACTGATATTGGTGAGCTGAAGAAAAAAATGGCAGCTACTGCTGTGAAATATGAAGGATTAGAAGGTTTAACCCGCAAATATTACGTTTTGAGCGACGATCAAAAACAAGTAGGCGGTATCTACTTATGGGAAAATCGCGAAGTAGCCGAGGCTTGGTATAATGACGGTTGGTACGATGCCATGACTGAAGCTTGGGGCGAACGACCCTTCGTAGAATACCAAGATTGCCTGGTTGTTGTCGATAACGAGGTCAACAAGACTACCTCAAAAGTTGCCGCATAATATCGGAGAAGAGTTAAATGACACTTTTATCGCAAATTGCCTAGAAGTGTCATTTACCGAATTTTACTATTATCGGTTAATGTAGAACTTATTAACGATCTTCCATTGCCCATTGATTTTGGCGAGTTGAAATGCGTCGGTAAAAATACTGTTGAAATCAAACAGCGCTGTTGCCGCTACATCGTCAAAAATATTAATTGAGATGATTTTCCCTTTCATGTCAGGCGCAGGGTCTCTGGATGCCCAATCGTCGATGACCTCGCTCATTGGGCGCACGGACATATCGTAACCACCGCTACTATTTTTTAGATAACCCTTCATGTGGCCCGCATCGACCGCAAAAGCCTCTTCCAGCATTCCCCTATCGGCTTTACACAGTCCGTCGAAGTATTTAAATATGGTAGTTTTTATCTCATCATAATTTGACATTTTAGGCCCTCTTATAGGAAGTGTTTGCGTTTATCCGCGATAAATTTAAAGCTACTTGAATGACAATATTATCAATGATAGTATTGTCATTGTTACCATTCTTGATGCTTAATCAAATAAAATATTTCTTTTCAAAGAATGAATAATTACATATGCTTAAACTAATATGAAATTTTATTTCCGCAAACGAGGGAGGACGGGGACATGGAAGTAGGAATGCTGCAGGCTATGCAGAGCTGGGGTTATGAAGGCATGACTGATGACGAGGTTTATCAGGAAGAGGTTCAGATGTCCCTGGCTGCAGAAGACTTAGGATTTGATCATATTTGGGTAGTTGAACATCACTTCGAAGATTATTCATTCTGTCCTGACAACTTTGTATATCTTTCGTATATCGCCGGTCAAACTAAACGTATAAAACTTGCAACTGGAGCATGTATTGTTCCATGGAACATTCAGCCGCTAAGAGTAGCGGAAAAAGCGGCACTATTGGATCAGCTTAGTGGAGGACGCGCGATATTGGGTCTTGGGCGCGGATTGTCTCTCAAAGAGTTTGAACAATTTGGGGTGCCGATGGACGAGTCGAGAGAGCGTTTTGATGAGGCTGCGCCATTAATAGTTGATGCGTTGGAAAAAGGCGAGATGGGCCCTCACCAGGGTAAGTTCTTCAATCAGCCTAAAGCAGTCATTAGGCCTAGACCAACTGAGAGTTTTAAGGATCGTTTAGTACAAGTAGCTATGTCGCCGGAATCTGGCCAGGAAGCCGCTCTCTTGGGTGCACAAATGATGGCTTTCAATTATAAGCCGATGGAAGTACAAAAAGTTGAATACGAAGAGTATGGCAAAGCATTTATGGAGCATCATGGCAGAGCGCCTAAGCCTCTGCTTTTGACTGACATGACAGTAATTGATACTGATAAAAAAAGAGCTGAAGAGAATAGCAAGTATATAGCGAGCTATTTAGTTAGCGTACTCCACCATTATGATCTGATGGGCGAGCATTATAAAAATGCGAAAGGATATGAGTCTTATGGGGACTCGGTTGATGCAATGAGAGAAGTTGGCAAGGAAGGCATGATGCAGGCTTATCTCGATCAACAAATTTGGGGTACTCCTGATGAGGTGTTAAGGAAGTTTGAGGATCGCCGTAAGTTGATGGGTACTACAGGCGCGTTGTTATGCTTTCGCTTTGCGGGCATGGATTTTGAGGTCGCGCAGAGAAGTCAGTCGTTATTTGCTAAGGAAGTTATGCCGATCCTTAGGACTTGGGAGGACGAAGATAAAGCTATCGAAGCGGCATGATTCGTCACTGAGTTAAGCATATATAATAAAAGCCTCCTTAATTGGGGGCTTTTTTAATTTAACATCCTATGTGTTAGAGGCGTCAGAGTGCTTGGTTAAAAAGGTTTCCACGTTTTCGGGCCCCATATATTTTTTAAGCAGGATTTCGTCGGTTTTAGTTAAGTCGACCCAAAGCAAGCAATCGATTGAATTTCCGAATGCGCGATCCACATTAAAACCCAGAATTTGACCGTTAAGTTTGAGGTATTGCCTCAACAATACGGGAATTCCGATTGTGTCGTCTTCTAGTGTTGCAAGAAGGTTGCCTACTACCTCGAGGTCAGAAATACTGATATCTACGCGTTTTGAGTGTTTTCTTTCGAGACGAAAGGGTCGTTTTGGTTTTACTAAGCTTGAACGTTCTTTTTCCATACTATTTCCCTGCAGGAAACGTACGATGAGTTGCTGAGATAGTGGGTGGTAGTCATTGCTTATACTGACCGGGCCTAACAGGTATCGAAAGCTGGGGTTAAGCGCAACATATCTACCTATCCCTTTCCAGAGTAGCATTAGTGACGAGTAGTTTCGTTGGTGTTCGATGCGCACAAAAGAACGCCCAACCTCTAATGCAAAGTTTAAATCTTCACGCAATTTAGCAGCTAGAGAGAAAAGAGAACAAATATAAAGCCCCTCATATCCTTTTTTTTCTATGATGTTTTTTGCGCGTCCAAGTCTATAACCTCCTATCACTTGACATGTTTCCGTATGCCATAGGAACAAGTGCTGATAGTATTGATCAAATTCATCAAGATCTTCTGTTTTACCAGTACCTTCACCTACACCTCGAAAAGTTACTTCCCGCAGCCGGCCAATTTCTTTAAGAATTGTTGGGATCTGATCCGCGTCCGCGTACCACACTTCCAACTTACCGGTTTTAGAGACCAGACATTGTTCTTTAGGCAGATTATTTACTTCATTTTCTAACGCCTCTGCCTTATAACCGTCGGTTATTTCTTCTGGTACTAAGGAAGCTTTATCTCTTTTTAGTGTAAACGGCTTACGATATGAATTTCGATCATTAATAAGATAGGTACAAGTTCTCAGATAGCGGGCAATCTCAAGAGCATCGGGTATTCTAGCTAGCGTTTTAGGACTGATTAAAGGACCGCAGTACACATTTATTACTTTCTTTTTGTGATGTAAGAACTCTTGGACAAGTAAACTGGTGCGTAGTCTAGGATGGAGCATCCCCGCCATTTGAAACCAGATTGAATTTCTTCCATCAATGAATACGGGTACTACAGGAACATTTGTTTTTTCAGCCAACCAACTTACACCTGAATCCCAGTGGGGGTCAGCTATAGCTCTAGTTTTCCAGTGAAAACTAGACACTTCGCCGCCTGGGAATATGACCAATAGCCCGCCATCGTTGACCCACTTCCTGGCTTCCAAAACAGCCTTAGTATTGAATCGCTTAGCATGATCTCCCCCGAAGGGATCTACTCCGATAAAAGTTGTCTTGAGTTCTTCAAAACAGTACAGCAAATGATTCGCCATCACTCGAACATCTTTCCTTCGTTCGAGCAATACTTTAATCATTCCCACTCCATCAAGCATTCCATGAGGATGGTTTGCCACCACAATACAGCCACCATCCACGGGAATGTTCTCTATAGAGTTATCTCCTGATTGGAAAGTGACCTGAACAGTATTTAAAACATCAGTCGTAAAGTCCAAAGGATTTTTGCCTTGCGATTTATGGTAAACCGCAGCCAGTTTCTGGAGGCCTAAGGTGAAATCTAAAACGGAGCTAAGTGGCTTGCTTAGCCAGGACAGTTTCTCAGGCAGATAGGCTCTGGTTGAGAAACGATTTATGCTATTGTTTTTGGGGCTATTAATGTCCATTCAAAAACAAACACTCAAGTTTTTATCTGTTGGATGCACATTATGACGAACATTTGGTTATCCTGATATACTCACAACCGAGGTCTGACTAGCAGAACGCGAGTTTAGATGCAGTAGTAATATTTTGTTTAACCATTATATGCCAATATAATTGCCCCCAGCACTCCTTAATGAATTATTTTTTATTATGACGTTAAAAGCAAAGCACTGGACTTTAGATGACATTGATTGGTCGGCTTTAAAGCCGGACGTGGTGACTCTTGAACTGCTTTCCGCCGTAAAAACGGCGGCGCTCGTGGAGGCGAATAGCGCAGATTATGTGGTGTATTTAAATAACGTTTTTAAAGATGATCCCGAGTTTTGCGCCGTAGCCAATAGGTGGGGTGATGAGGAAATTCAGCACGGTGAAGCCCTTGGTCGCTGGGCGGAGCTAGTCGATCCTAGCTTTAACTTCAAACAACGCTTAGCTCATTTTAGGCGTCTTTATCAGATCCCCTTAGAAGCAGAGGTTTCGGTGAGGGGTTCTCAGGCTGGGGAACTTTTGGCACGATGTGTCGTTGAATCTGGTACTTGCTCCTATTACGCTGCATTGAGAGATTTTTCGGCTGATCCTGTTCTTCGTCAGATCTGCGCACTTATTTCTCGTGATGAATCTAGGCATTACAGGCTGTTTAAATTGCATGCAGAGCGGTATAAAAAGTTAAATCTATTCAAACGCATAAAAATTGCTATCGGCAGAGTCGCTGAGGCGAGTGATGATGAGCTTGGTTATGCATGGCATGCTGCAACAGCGCGATTAGGAGACATAGGCGTTAGTTACAATCGAGAAGAATGCGCTGGAACGTATAATCAAATTGCTACAAGCATGTACAAAAAAGTACACATTGATTCGGCTGTGCATATGGTAGTTACTGCCATAGGGCTTAAGGCGAGGGGCATCGCCAGCAAAGTATTGAGTAATATGATCTGGCGAGTCTTTCAGGCTAAGAAAAAAAATTACCGAGTATCTGCGTCTTCGCCACTAGCCTGATAGCGATTCCAAATAAATGGTATGAGCAGCTGTTTGGCGAAATTAGTGGGCATTTTTTCCTGGATTCCGATGACATCTACTGAAGAGTCTTCTTTGTAGTAGTAAGTCCCAAAGATCTTATCCCAAAGCATTAGATTTTCGCCATAGTTGTTGTTCCCAATTTTTGAATCGATAGAGTGGTGCCAACGGTGCAGTTGAGGGGTATTAAAGACCTTGTTTAAAACGCCGCAATGCATATCAGCGTTACAGTGAGTTAGTATGCCGATGTACGCCGTGATGGCGCTAACCCACACGATAGCATCAGTGGATATCCCGCAGAGAAGTAAGAAGGGGAGGCTAGCAAGAACACTGATTATCGAGTCGATGAAGTGAAATCGACCAGTATTCACCAGCCACAATCTTTTAACGCTATGGTGTACGGAGTGAAAACGCCAAAGATATGGGTACTCATGAGAACATCGATGCGCCCAGTAAAGTCCTAACTCTGAGGTAATAAGCCCTAATAGGACCTGCAACGCTAGAGGCCAATCAGACAGGAAGGCTTCTTCTTGGGTTGTGATCGCACCTGTCGAGATCCCCACGACTATAGCCGCCTGAACTAGGCCCTTATTCAACAAGGTATGATAGATATTGGCGCCGGTTTGACCGTCAGCCCGAGTCCAATCAACACGGTAGGTAAACCTTCTTTCGCACAACAAGAGGCACGCGATAATCCATAAGTAAGACAAATTAAAGTAGAGCGTTTCCGCATCTTGAGAAAATCCAATCGCCAAAATACTCATGGATGATAAAAGACAGAATGGCCACATTACGACTTGTATCAATCTTAATTTAGCTTGTTCTAAATTCACGTTTCGCATGAGCGCAATTAACCTGTGCTTATATGAGTCCATCAATCAGAGGCGCAGCTCTGTGCTACTAACGCGGTTGATAATTCGTATAGGTCGCTCGCGGTATCTCTAGCTAATCCGCATAAAACTTCTGTATTGACTACATAATTAGACTCCTTCGCGTCAATAGAGAATGTGTAGCGGGGACTGCAGTTTGAACCACATTGTTTGTAGAGTAGCTTCCCATCTTCGCCATTGCCTCTTGTGAGGCTCATGATCCAATCATTTAAACCAGTTACTGAAGCGAACTCATTTGGCCCATATTTTAAAGGAGTGACGCTGGTCTCTTCTTCCAACTGCAGACAGATCTGATTTTGTTCAGCTTTTGGTAGGAATTCTATCGGCTTTACCCTGTAAATAATTCTAGTGTCACTTGCCTCCGAAGAACTCGATGATTGATCACTCGTTTTAGACTCAAGTGCTGCGCGCAATTGTTTGTCAGCGATTGCTCGAATTGAGTCCTCACTCTCAGCAAGGTTTTTCATGAAACCAACTGAACCTTTTTCGGTAGCAATAATTGTTTCTCCGCAAACGGTCGAAGTTGACGATTGGATCTTGGCAGTCGTGGAATTTTCATCTGCACATGAGACTATGCTGCTCAAGAAAAATACTAGCAAGCATATTTTCGGCCAAACTATTGTGATTTCGTGCGGTGACGTCATTTGTTACATTTTAACATAAAATACTTTGTTATCCGTATTTTATTTAATTTATGTTAGACGCAACATTAACAAGAAATAATAACAATTTTTTTTGTTACAGTCATGACGTAGAATAAATCTGAGAATTAAAAATAAAAAGATGGAGAGTAGAATGAAATTACTAAGTTCGTTTGGCCCTAATCCTCGTATGGTGAGAATGTTTTGTATCGAAAAGGGTATTGATATCGAAACAGTAGAGCATGATTTGTTAGGCGGAGAAAACAGAGCGGCAGCATATACGGCTAAAAACCCTGGCGGTCAAATGCCTGCGTTAGAGTTAGATGACGGTAGTGTAATCGGAGAAACCGTCGCAGTGTGTGAATACCTAGAAGAAAAGAATCCAAGCAACCCCCTGATTGGAGGCAATGCGGAGGAGAGAGCAGAAACCAGAATGTGGGTTCGGCGCGTGGAGTTGAATATAACCGAAAATATGTATAACGGATTTCGTTACGCCGAAGGAATAGATATCTTCCGGGATCGGATGTTGTGTTTTCCCGAGTCTGCGGACAGCCTTAAAGCTAAAGCGAAGGGGGCACGCGAATGGCTTGATAATTTGATGGCGGGGCGGGATTTCGTCGGTGGCGATAAAATGACCTTGGCTGATTTGATTCTTTTTTGCTGTCTTGATTTTATGAATGGCGTTGGGCAGCCTCTAGAGGCTGAGCTTGGCAATCTATCATCTTGGATGGAACGCATGAAGGGGCGTGCGAGTGCCGCTGCTAGTTTGCATCCAGGCGCTGCAGAGACTGGGATGCAGGGTTAATAATGTCTGTCGTTTAGCCGCCTGTGCGCCGTTCGCGCAGGTGGCAAACCGATTGGTTCCGATTGTGTCCGATCTAAAAAAAGGCTAACGCTCTCACTTCTATACTTTTGCGTCCCTTTGGCAACTTCGGTTGTTCCGGCTCATAGAAGGAAGTGTGAGCAGTGTATTTGGTGATTTTTGGTCCTGCCGTGTCAAAACATTTGATAAGCATAATTTCTCTATCTTCCATCCTCGCTAGGTAGCACCACCGATGACTTTGATTATGTTTCACGGAAAAGACTTTGCCACTTCGATCTGGGTACCTTAGATGGGCAGATATAAAGTCTTCGGGTGCGACGGTTTTTGCATCACATACAGCCAGTGGCTGCGTATCCACGGGTCCTCGTAATGGACGCCAAACGTTAATAAATGCGTACCTTCGAGCTAACAGTTCTTCTGCCCTGCTGCCCATCAGGTCGTTTACCCGCGCAGGAGCTGACTCATTGGTGTAATCGTTGTGAGCATTTCTGGCTGGAGGGAAAATACCGCTTTTGCGCTTGCCAGTTTCTCTGACATTATGATCAAAGACATACACTTCCTTGCAACCGGTCTCTATTTTTACTAGGTCTGCACATAGAGGATAGTACTTTGTTTTTACTATCCCAGAGTCTTCGTAGTTTAGTTTAGGCAAGTTCTGTGAACAAAATGAAAACCCGTTGTTATCTAAAGTGACCAAATCCATACATGTGCGTACATCGTGGATAGACATTTCTCGTT
>Ga0315331_10000979_pt1 | contig 21083 bp, 20 predicted proteins | sample M160m34915metaG_FD_203456 | JGI IMG/M metagenome (GOLD analysis project Ga0315331, IMG submission 203456) | Ammonia-oxidizing marine archaeal communities from Monterey Bay, California, United States - M1 60m 34915 | ecosystem: Environmental > Aquatic > Marine > Intertidal zone | place: USA...
ACCTGCCCGTGGATGGGCCCTTGTGGCTCCTGGAGCGCGGCACGCTCCTGCAGGCGACTGCTGCGTTCGAGTTCTCTGCGCGCGACTGGACGGCAGCGGATGATGGGCTGGAGTGGCTCGACCTCAGCGCGAACGGCCTCGCGACGATTGGCCGGTACATCTACAGCGACGATGTCGGACCCTACCGCGCGCCGCCTAGCGAAAGACTTGCCCTCAACGCGCTCAACAGCTTGAACTACCTCACGCGGGGCGACCTCTCCGGCGCCGCGGTCGAAGCGCGCCGTTATACCGTGATGCGCGACTACCTCGACTCACAAGCGGTCGAGGCCCGAAGCCCGCTGGGCGCGTACCTCGCCGGTTTCGTCTTCGAGCAGCGAGGCGAGGGAGACCGCGCCCTGCGCTACTACGACGAAGCCCTCGCCGCCGGAGCCCCCGAGAGCGCGCTGGCCGCCCCAGTCGCCCGTCTCACGAGGCTCTTCCCGTATCGGACCCCTCGTCTTTCAGCCTTGGCAAGGCAGGAGGCTGTCGGGCCAAACCAGGGGATGGGCGCAGAGCTGTTGTTGGTGATCGCGACCGGGCGGGTGCCCCCCAAGAGGCCGAAACGTATCCCCGTGGGAGCGGCGATCGGGATCGCCGGGGTCTACTTCACAGGCGATCTGAAGGTGCTCGACCGGAGCGCCATGAAGGTCGTCTCCTACCCGGCGCTGGGCCCCGGGGTGTCCGGGGACACGATCCGCGGCATCGAGATCGACGGCAAGACGGCCACGGCAACGGTTGTCGCGAACTTCAGCGCGCAGGTCCGTCGTGAGTACAAAGAGCTCGAACCGCGGATCTTGGCGGCCGCGCTGAGCCGATTGCTCGTGCGTGCCGCGACGGCAGAAGGTGTACGCGCGGCCAGCCGGGGCAAGGACGACTGGGTCGGCGCACTGACGGCGAACCTCGTCGAGGCGGCGATGGTCGCCGGGGATCGGCCCGACACAAGATCCTGGACGCTGCTCCCGGGAAGAGTCGCGGTGGTGCGAGCCCGGTTGTCGAGCGGGAGTCACACTGTCCGGGTCCAGCTCCAGGGAGGGACCCGCGAGTTCGAAGTCGACGTCCCTGAGCGCGGGTTTGTGACCCTGGTCGTCACGTCGCCGCGCTAACGCTGCGCAGGACGAGCATCGCCGCAGACGCGACGACCATGAGAACGAAGAGGCGCCGCACCCAGCGCTCGCCGTGAAGAACGGCGAAACGCGCGCCGAGATTGCCGCCAAGCGCACCACCAACCATCAAGATCATGGCCACCTGGAAGTCGATGAGACCATTCCAGGCGAAGAGAATCGACGAGGTGATCGCCAGTGTGATGAACGGCAGCATCTGCGTGGCCGCGACCTCGACGATCGTCAAGCCGAGGAAGGCCATCAGGATGAAGAAGATGATCGTCCCCGTGCCGCCATGGAAGAAACCGGAGAAGACCTGCACGAGGAAGTAGAGGAGAAGCCCCCAACGAACCTGGCGTTGTGTGACCTCACCGGCCGAGACACCGAGGTCACGCTTCAAGAGGAGCACGGGCAGAAACGCCAGGAGGATGCCGGCGATCACTGGCTGCAGGATTTCAGGTTCGACCCGAATCAACATCGTCGACCCAATCAAGGCACCGACGACGCTCAGCAGACAAAACACGGGGACATATCGCCAAGCGACCTTACCGGCGCGGGCGTAGCGATAGAGCGCCGCTGCTGCAGCGGCGATCCCGGCAAATCGATCGGTCGCGATCGCCACCTGGGGAGGTACACCCAGGAAGATCAAGATGGGAATCGACAGGAGACCCCCACCACCAATCATGGTTCCAACGAAGCTCGAGGCGAGCCCAGCGAGGAACACAGCCCAAATTGAACACCAGTCTTCCACCTAGCCTCGGCCTCCTCACGGGATCGCGACGAAAAAGTAAAAGCGGCGCCCCATCTGCACGGACGGACTCGCTTCTCCAACATCCCCTCCCAGATGCCGTAGTCTACCCGCATGCAAGATTGGCAACCCTGTAGCGCTCCCAATATGCAAGCGACACATGGCCGATTCGTCACGCTTGAGCCTTGGAAAAGCACGCGACACCAGGACGGCCTCTTCGCCGCGATCGCGGGCCCCGTGGATGATGCTCTCTGGCAATACATCCCCTTTGGCCCACCTCAATCCGCCAGCGAACTGGGCGGGGTCCTGACCGCGCTCAACGAAAGCGGCCAATGGCAAACCCTCATCTTGTGTCGGCCGGAAACCGGAGATGTCCTCGGCATGGCAAGCTACATGCGCATTCGCCCTGATGCGGGTTCAGCCGAAGTCGGAAGCATTGTCTTTTCGAAGCGGCTGCAGCAAACCGCCGCCGCCACCGAGAGCATTTATCGTATGGCGCGGCACGTCTTCGACGAGCGGGGCTACCGCCGTTTCGAGTGGAAGTGCGACAACGAAAACGCTCCCTCTCGGCGCGCTGCCAGCCGGTTTGGCTTCGAATTCGAGGGGATCTTTCGTCAGGACATGGTGGTCAGGGGTCGCAACCGTGACACCGCCTGGTTTTCCATGCTCGATCACGAATGGCCCCGTCTACGCGCCGGTTTTGAAGCCTGGCTCGCCCCCGAGAACTTTGACGGGCAAGGTCAGCAACGTATGTCTCTCGTCGCCTTGCGTGAACAGGCGACCTAGCGACCCCCCTGCAGCGATGGGGTCTGGCGCGAGCTCCACGTGTGGACGGTCCAGTCAACCCGAGGGAGCTCGTCCGGGAACGAGGTGGAGCCACACCCCTTCGTGGAGAGCGGAAGGGCGCCCAGGATCAGGGTTCGGTTCGCCCATCTTCCCCGCAACCCGCGCGAAGAAGCTCATCACGACTCATGCACAGCGAAGTCGGGGCTGGAGGGGCGAGAACCACTGGAGGTGTCCCCGCGCTACGCGTACGAACGCAGCCGCAGGGCAGCGATCCCAACCACAACAGCCGTTACGGTCAGGAGACCGAGCCCAGACGCAAAACCGCCGGTGAGATCGTAGAGTGTACCGAGGCCCAGGGGCCCGAGGACGCCTCCTATTTGCGCCGCGGAAAAGAAGAGTCCACTCGCGGTCCCGGCGCGCCGCTCACCGACCCCCGGTAGCTCGATCAAGGTCAGAACAAGGATCGTCGTGAGCGCAGTGGCGGCCGTGCCCTGAAGGATCAGCCCGGCAAAGAGCGGGGCACGAGCCTCGAATTGGAGGCACACGGTCGCCAGCCCAGCAGCGGCGGTCAGGATCAGGAGGATCGAGATCCGCCGTTCCCGTACGGCGAGGCGGGGAATGAGAAGCACCGCGCCGACCCCCACCCCCGTCGGGATCGCCGATGCATAGCCCGCGGCGACCGCCGTCATTCCGTGCGAGCGAAGAAGCTCCGGAAGCCAGCTCGCCAGGCCGTGGCTCATCAGGAAGATGCCAACGCTCATGCCGAGCACGATCCGTACCGCCGGAAGAGAGAAGAGATCCCAGGTTACGGAAAGCTGCGGTTGGCTGTTCCCCACCCCATCCGGCCCTGCGCGAGAGGTTGGACGGCCACTGACGCCGAGCCACAAGACACCGGCGCCGAGACTCACCCAGGCCCACAAGCGCATCAGCTCGCGCCAGTCGCCGAGCCAGGGAAGCAGCAGCGAATGGGTGAGCGTGAGCGAGACGGCCCCCCCGATGGCCGGGCCGGTCGTGTAGATGCCCATCGCAAGTCCGCGTGCAGACCCCTCAAAATGCTCGGTGACGACCTTCGGCGCGCCAGCCGAAATGAGCGGTCCACCCAAGCCGAAGATCATGACCGAGACCAGGAGCCCAACATAGTCATCCGCGACGCTGCGAGCCAGGGAGGAGAGGCCGACGAGCACCACGCCAAGGAACAGGGCCGCGCGGCTCCCCAATCGATCCAGGAGGATGCCGCAGGGGATCGCAGCGACGATATACACGAACTGCCAAGCGCCCATGATGCTGCCCATGGCGGCGTGCGAGATGTGGAGCTCGGATTCGATCAACGGGACCAGCGGGGCGAGACAGGTCGCCACCAAACCGAAGGATGCGTAGAGCGACCACACACCCGCAAGCAAGAGCCAGCGCATTACTTCCTTCGGTTACCGAGGCACGCATGCGAGCAGGACCGACCGAATGCGGACGCGGTCCGGAAGTATAAGCAGGTTTCTCGAACAGTGTCTGTCACGAGATGTTATGAAGGCTGACTACGGCGCACCCACCGTCCCCTCTCCCGGGTGCCTCGCGCGGTCGCGTCCAGCTGGCCTCATGCTCGCGGCTCAAGGAGGTTCGCAGCGCGTTCGGCCAGGATCCGAATCACCTCTCGAGCGGTCGCGGGCTCGGTCTCGATTGCGTGCGAGAACGCGACTCGCTCCACGATCATCACCGTCAAGTCCGTCACCGCTACGACGCTCGCGGTGCGCGCGCTGTCGTTGATCAATGCGAGTTCACCGAAGATGTCTCCGCTAGTGAGCGTGGCGACGATTCGCCCGTCGTCGCCAATGACCTCTGCGGTGCCGTCGATCACGACATAGGCCCCGTCCGCCTGATCACCGGTCGCAAAGACCGGCTCTCCCGGCTCGAAGAATCCCCGCTCAAAGCGGTCGAAGAGTTGCGGGCGCTTGTGTGTCTTGAAGAAGCGGACGAAGCGGGCCGGGAGATCTTCGAGCCGGAGGACCACGGGGTAGAAAGGCAGCCCGTGAGTCGACGAGACTTGCTGCGGCCCCACGGTACGCCACTCATGATTCGTCGCAGTCGGCAGCACGCTCGGTCTGACCGCGGCTGTCAGCATCGTAAGGCCACGGTTCGCTGCCCAGCTATAGAGCATGGCCAATAGAGAGAAGACCAACCCGGGTCGTTCACGGAACTCGCGCTCTACGGCGAGGAGGCTCGCGGCGCCGGCGCGCGTGCCAGACGGCAGGTGAGGCCCGAAGTCGTACCACTCATCGGTCGAGGTTCCGACCGGCGTGACCTCCGTGATGCGATACGTGCCCACCGCGTGACCGTCGATCTCCGCCAGCGTGATCCCCGTGATCGGGTAGGTGTCAAAACGGTCGACCACGCGCCCATCGGCTTGCAGCCCAAAGATCCCCTCCTCCTCGGCAAATACGCGGTGCCGTAGCCGAAATACGGCGTCCAGATCCTCAGCGGTCCGCGCTAAACGAATGCGCACGCTCATCCGCTGCCCTCCCCCGGGACCTTGGCTACCGCGTCAAGCGGGAGCCGAAGACTCCGAGCGGACGGCGCGGGTGCCCGGTGGAGGCGAAAAACGAACAACACCGCGCCCCCCGCGAGTCCTGGATGAATCCTGCCCAGGCGTTCTTCGAGCTCACGAAGCGCCGAGCGCTCTTCAGCGTCGAAAGGGCAGGATTCTGCGTCATTCATCAGCCGCGCCATGAGAGGTAGGGTCCCGACCGGTTGGAACCCGAGGCCCAATCGCTCGGCCTCGAGCCACGCACGATGCATCGCCCTCCCCGCCTGCAGGACCGCGTCGGGGTTGACCGCCTCCGCGCGGAGAATGCCGACCGCGGAAGCGTTGTCGAGCTCGGCGCGTGACCGGTCCGCGAGGCGGTCGCCACCCCCTGTCGCCTTGACCCTGGTCGCGACGTCGGGGCGGAACAAGAGGCGGTAGGCAATCCGGTCGAGCTCGCTGGCTTCGAGGGTGTCGATCGAGATGGCGTCAAAGACCTCTCCAGCCGGATCGAAGGAGATCTCCCGGGCGAGATCGGCATTGAGGCCCGGGTGCAGCGCGCGAATGCGCTCAGCCTGGCCAAGGATCTCGCCCAGCGAGGCGAGGGCTCCCGAGTCCTCGATCCAATCGATTCCCACACCGAAGGGAGCCGCGACCTCTCCGATGGCGTCACGCTCGGCCGGGCGCAACGGAAGCGAGGATGCCGTCCGGCGGTTCGTGTGGCGCCTTGCTACGAGCGGTTGCAGCTTCGCGAGGACATCGTCCTCTGCCCGACCAGGCGATCGGATGACGACGCGAGCGACCACCTCCGAACGCTCGGGAAGCGGGCGCCAACGCACGTCAGCGCGGTGTCCTCGGGCGGCCGCGCCGATACACAGGATGTCGACCACGGCCCCAAGCGCGAGGAGCGAGGGGATCGAGTCGACGTCGAGTAAGCCCGTCTCTCTCATCCCGTCGAGGCAAACATCGATCTGCTCGCCCTCGACCTCGAAGCGCCACGGCTGGGTGTTGCCACCCGAGGGAGCGAGGGTCGCCTCGGAAAGGAGCGACAGGATCCGATCGCCCAAGGCCAGTGGCTTTCCCGTGACCTGCGCGCCGGCCGCGCGAACCTCTTTCACCGCTTCCTCCTCGATGGTATCGACTGACACCTCGAGATCGAGCACGCGACGGCCGGAGGGGAGCGACAAGCCGAGCGCGAGTCGCCTCACGGCGTGCGTGATGCTCGCGCCGCCAAGCAGGACATCGGACGCGAGCTGCGGCCAGGTACACAGCGTGGAGCCCACCTCCATCAACGAAGCCGCCATGCTGGTCGAGAGATCCTCGCCGCCAACCATCTCGATGAGACAGCGCAGGCGATCGTCGTCTGAGAGCGCGCGCAGCTCTTCGCCCGTGCGTTCGCGGACGCGACCGTGAAAGAGTGGACGATCGGGCTCGAGGTCAAAGCGCTCGACGTCCAAGAGGCTGCGATCGCTCGTGTCCATGAGCACGGGGAGGCAGCGCGCACGGGCGTGCTCCCGGATCATGAATTTCACATCGATGCTGTCGCACTCGTCGATCACGATGTCCAGACGAGGCGGACCATCGAAGAACGCGTCGAGGTTCTCCACGTCCACCCCCTCAGGGTGCAAGGTGACGGAGAGATACGGGTCGACCTCAGCGATCTGGCGCGCGACGAGCACCGTTTTGGGGAGCCCCAGCGCGTGTGTCGCCGCACGGATGCGATTCATATTGGACAGCTCAAGGGTGTCGAAGTCGGCGAGCACGAGGTGCCCACACGCGCCCTCGAGCGCGATGTTGAGCGCGACCGCGTTGCCGACGGACAACCCCACGACGCCGACCGTCACCTTCCGCAACTCCGCTTGCTCGGCGCTCGTGATCTTATTGCGGTTTCGGTCGAGCCGCAGCTCATGAAACGCGCCCGGCGGAAGCAAGCGCACGAGTTGCCCCGACCAGGGATACAGGACCCATCGACCGAAGTGCCCGGGCGGAGTCTCTGCGAAAATCTCCTGACGAGCCGAGCGAAACACTCCGGCGCGAGCCTCCGCGGCCATCGAACGGAGCGCCGGCCGCCGGCTCTCGATGAGCTGGTCGAGCTGTGCATCGAGCGTGTCGTGCGTCGCCCAGATCGCGCCCCGTTCCCGCCACGCCTCGAGCGCGGCTCTCTCCGAGGGCACGCTGGGATCGAAGATGAGCGCACGGGATGCAGGGGGCGGGATGGGCGCTGAGACTGTCATGCTCCCGTACGGTACTACGGACAGGAATCTCCGAGCAACGCGAGACGGGCGACAGATTCACCGGTCGGCGTGAAGCTCCCGCTGGACCCTCGCGACGAGCGCGCCCGCGGACCAGCCCACCGTGCGGTTCGGGCTTACCCAGTCAACTTCATCAAAAAGGAATAGCAAGCCGGTGAATGACGGAGGAGCCCAAGGCTCGACGCGGTGCGAGTCGTGTCCTCGCCTGGCTGGAGGCCGATACACGCCCCCCCTGCCGGGAGGACTGCGCGATCTCCTACCGCGGTCGAGACCCTTTTACGACCTCGCAGGGGAGACGCCAACCCTCGCACCGACCACGGCGGCCGCGGACCTGACGGGATCTCTGAGATCCTCCGGTAGCGATACCTCGATCCAGGACATTCGGAAAGAAGATCGCTCCGGCGCGATCTTTGTAAGGTGTTTCGGACGGGCCCCTCAGCACGTAGACTCGCGGTGTGGATTTCTGGCTGACTTGGATCGACGAGGACGTCGAACAGACCGTCGAAGTTGCGCGCCTCGCCGAGGCCGCCGGCTATCGCGGGATCGCGCTCGCCGATCACGTAGCCGTACCCGCATCTTTCATCTCGAGCCACCCGTCCGGGGGACCAACTCCTTTTGACCACCGGACCGACTTCCCTGACCCCCTGATCACAGCGGCGATGATCCTCGCTGCGACCGATCACCTCGAGGTCATGACCTACGTCTACGTGCTGCCGATGCGCGATCCGTTCTCAGTCGCGAACCAGGTCGCGAGCCTGGCCACTTTTGCTCCAGGACGTTTCCAGTTTGGCGTCGGGGCGGGTTGGCTGCGCGAAGAGATAGACCTCCTCGGTCACACCGTGACCGCGCGTGGCCGACGCATGGATGAGATGATCGAAGTCATCCGCGGCTTCTGGTCGGAGGAGGCCTTCGCGTACCACGGCGAGTTCTTCGACTTTGGGCCCACCGGTATCGCTCCGCGCCCGCCCCTCCCCGTTCCAATCTGGATCGGGGGGAAGAGCCCCTCCGCGCTCACCCGCGCCGCACGAAACGATGGTTGGCTCGGGATGAACTACGACCTCGAGGAGGCGTACTCTCTCCTCGAAGCGCTCGAGGCTGCACGACAAGAGACACATCCCCAAGAGCCCTTCGAGACCTTCCTCATCCCCAACGCGCCTCCCTCGCGCGCGCTCTTCGATGACCTTTCTGCGCGCGGCGTGAGTTCGACTGTCGGTGCCGCGTGGGGGTACGCCGACCGGACGTTCGCCAGCCTCGACTCGAAGCGCGAGGCCATTTCGCGCTTCTCCGATAGATTCATCCAGCCCTAGCGTTAGAGCTGGGCTCTTCTCGCCCGTGCCCCCCCAGTACCGACCCCACCCCGAGCATCGGCGCGCGACCCCGGGCACGCTAATCGCTAAGGCTTCGCGCTCATTGCGCTGGAGGACTCGCAGCTGTTGATTGAATCGTGCGACTTCTTCGCCGACCCTGACCTCATCCTTGAACCCAACGCGTATACGCGGCGCTGCGAAAGCAGGGGCCCGTCTTCCGTGAACCCCACCGGGGCGTATATATGGTGTCAGGGCTCGAAGAGGTCCTCGCGATCTACGCCGAGCACAACGCCGACTCAGCTGTCGTCGCACCGCTCGGTCCATTCATCGATCTCCCGGAACCGGGTCCTGGCGAGATCCTCGCGGATGTCGTCACACATCGAAGCGACGAGATCCCTCTCTCCGGGCAACTCTTCGCGCTCGACCCACCAGAACATACGCGTCATCGAGCGCTGGTCGGAAAGCTCCTAACGCCAAACCGGCTAACGGCGAACGAAGAGTTCATGTGAAAACTTGCCGATCGAATGATCGATGAGTTCATCGCAAGCGGCACAACCGAAATCTGCGCCGACTACGCCGGACCCTTCACACTCTTGGTGATCGCGGACCTCCTCGATGTCCCGAGGAGGACCATGAACGCTTCCGCGGCTGGCCCCAGGGCGACGACTCTCCGGTCTCAGGCAAAGCGGGAAACATGGCACGCGGCGATCAGGTCTTCGCCAACCTACATCCTTACTTTCCTCGTCACGTCGAACAAAGGCGGCGCGATCCACGCGAGGATGTCCTGACACAACTCGCGACGGTACGCTTCCCGAACGGCGAGCTCCCCGCGGTGGAAGATGTAGTCCGGATCGCCGCCACACTGTTCGCTGCCGGGCAAGAGACCACCGCCCGATTGATCGCCTCCGGGATGCGCGTGCTCGCAGAACACCCCGAGCTGGCTGAAACCCTCCGGCAGGACCCTGAGTCCATCCCAGACTTCGTCGAGGAATGCCGCCGCCGAGAGAGCCCCATCAGGGGTGCGTTCCGGCTCGTCCTGCGCGATACAGCGCTCGGCGGCGTCTCGCTGCCAGCAGGGGTCGATCGTCATGGCGATGAACGGTGCCGCTAACCGAGACCCGAAGATGTTTCCCGATGGCGACCTCTTCGACGCCAGCCGCGACAACGCACGACGGCACATCGCATTTGGACACGGGGAACATTTTTGCCCCGGCGCCAGCCTGGCACGCGCAGAGGCGCGGATCAGCTTCGAACACCTCCTCACTCGCCTGGGTGGCCTGAGGCTCCTCGATCCGAGCCCCGTTCGCTACTTGCCGAGTTTCATAATCCGCGGGATCGAGCGACTCCCGCTCCGTTTCGAGCCTTGTAGTCTGGACAGGGGCGAGGCCCCGCCCGTTCCCGAGTAGAACCGCCGGAAGGGGGGCAGCGCAGGCGCGCGTCCGAGCGCGCCCCGCGCTAAACCAAGAGACGTGTCATCTGTGATCTCCTGTCTGGCTACCGGCCCAGACATCGGCAGGGCTGGGTGGACGATCGCAGTCAGTCCAGATGAGTCCACGCGCCCTGCTGACGTTGTCGCCGGCGGAACTCGAAGGCGAAGGTCCCATAACAGATCGCGAGCCAACTCCCGAGCAACCAGTCGGGCGCGAGCATCAATGGGGCCAGGCAAAGAACCGAGAGAACCAGCGCGAAGAGCCGCGGCAAGTAAGAGACGACCTCTGGAAACAGACAGAAGGCGCTGATCGACAACATGCCTCTCAGAATCTCCTCTTACGGAATCGGACCACACCGACTTCCATGATGGGAAAATGGTAGAAACTTCATTGCCTGTCGATTTAGTTGAAATTGAATATCGAGTTCGGCGGGCCACGCTTCCCCACACGGACGAATGGGGTTTTTCTGCGCGGATGCTCGCAACATATACGGGGACCGGAGGCAGCCGTCACGCCGTCTCTAGTGTGTCAACCTCTCCCCTGACGAGGGGTACATACGGGGCGTGCCCGCCGGCGACCGTACCCCGACCCTCGCGAGCGGTGAGAAGAAGCTCAACCGATTTGCACACGCGGCACATGCCCCAGAGAGATCTGTCGTAACGCCGCGACTCGGACCGAACCTAAACGAAGCGCGTGAACGAATTAAACAAGTCTCCGGTGGCGCCCGACTGGAGTCGCCTCGAACCAGATCCCCGAGTCAGTCGAAACCCTCATAATTCAATGTAGAGCGATTCCAAATAAGTGAAGAGCGCAAAACACCGACTCCTCGAAAAACTCCCGCCCCCCCGCTCTCTCGCGGAAGAAGATCCTCGAGGCCGCCAGACACCTTCCGCCGGAGGAACTCTCGTTCAAGGAACTCGCGGTCCAGCTGGGTGTCTCGGGCCAGGCGTTTTATCGCTATTTCACAAACGTTGAGGACTTGAAGTACCAGCTCTCGCAGCAGTTCCTACGTGAGATCGCGGACGAGCGGAATTCACGCGCAGTACATCCGAGCACCAGCCCCGATAATTTTCCTGCTTTTCTCTTCGCTTTCTTACTCGACTTCAGGCGGACGACAATGCCGAACCAACCGCACCCCTCGCTGCAAGAAAACCACTGGGGTGCGATTGGGCCGGATCAAGACCCAACGAGCACCTGGATGATCGGTCGGTTCGAACGGTATTTGTGCGTCGCACAAATGTTTGGCGTGGACCTCAACGACGCAGTTCAGATCTGGTGGATCGCAGCAGACTTCCTCCGGTCGAGCGGGGCACATGCTGCTTCCGGTGCGGACTTCGAAAATTTTCGCATCGGACTGCAACTGTCTGTGACGCCGACAGAAGACCCGAAATTTCCGGCGGTTGCCGCGTATCTTAGGCATTCAGAAAATCACGAGCTGAGTTCAGACGCCTTCTTGCTTCTGTATGCGCGAACGCTCGTCCGGGTGCTTGCCCACGAGTTCGGGCTTCCACATCCAACTCTCAACGACGGTTGAGCAACGTCTTCACATACGGGATGACGCTTCTACAGCTCTTGGGTCCCTATCTCCCGAGGGGCCGCCCACAACCCCCTGCTCTATGCCATCGATCTGACTTCGCCAATCCGGCTGCGCGCGGGCGGACTCATGAACACTCCGCTTCGTACCAAGCTCAGCGCAGACGTCTCCCCAACAGCTTTCGATCCATGGCGGGGGGTACGCTGAGAAAACTGCTGACACTCTGCACCCCCTCCGTCCCCTGAGCCGCAGTCGTCGCGGCGTGGACTTCATCCGCTGAGCCGAGGACGCCCACAAGCACGACATGGGCCCCCAATACATCCACCGATACATTCGTCTTTTCGGTCCCAATCGCGGCGACGAGCGACTGGGTCACACCCGCCTTCAACTTGAGCTCACTTCCGGCGCTCGGAGCCTCCTCGCCCGTGGGCTTCACCGGCAGGTAGACCTGCACGGACACGAGCCCCGACACACCGCGGGCTGCGGCTTCCAACTTCGAGCGCTCCTCGGCGCCCTCGACCCAGCCTACAAGGTAGGCATGACTTCCCCAGACGTAGGGAGAGACCGACAGCGTGGCCTGCGGGACAGCCACGACCAGAGCCCGGCGCAACTGCGATCGCAGCCGCTTATCCAGAGCAAACACGCTCGCGCTCTCTGGACTCTTCGCCGCCTGGACCAACAACCGATAGGGCGTGAAGGCCCCTGCCTCTCCGCCCCAGGCGATCGCCCCCGCGAAGAGGCAAAATACCGCGACGCGAGCACCACACCTCTTGATGGTTCCATTCATGCACTTGATTTCAGACCTCATCGGCCTCCTCCGACAGGACCGCGCAAGCTCCGGCTTGCCTCACGAACCCGATGCCCAGAGCAATAGGGATCGGCAGAGGCCAAGGCAAGGGACGAGCCCCTCGGGGCCCAGTGACTCCGGGAACCACAATCGAGCGAGCACTGCCCCGGCGCGGAGAGCGACTTCCCTCTCGGATTCGGCCACGTCAACGCGGCCCATGACGCAGTTTTCGTACCCGAGGCGTCATCCCCGCTCCTCCTCATCCACGGGCTCTCCCGCCTGGGCAACGGTGGCGGGGCGACCGCGCTAGCCGACCCAAGCCAGAGGACCGCTCACTGCCACTCCCGACCCCGGACGAGCCCCCCGCGCGAGCGAAGACACCGAGACTTTTCTCTACCGGCCACCGAGAGCCGTAAAAATGGCTTCGGAGGGGCGGGTTTTCGGAGTAAACGCCCGAAAGTTCGGGCGGACGACGATCCAAGGGTTTCGAACCGCTCACAGGAGCTCGCACGACACGGCGACTCGAATTCCTGCCCAAAACCGCGCCTAGAGTCCTGACCGGCGACCGGGGGTAGGAACACGCATGAGGCTGCCGGCGGCCGGACAGCGACCCCTGCAGAAGATTGCCCTTGCCGGCGTCCACAGCGGGCACCCGCGGGGACTTCTCGCGAGATCCCTACCCTAATATCAGCGCAAGACTCCGCCTATACTCCCGCTTCCCTTCACGGTCACCATGCGCCCCTTTGGTCCCGTCAATGTCCGTCGCGACCGACTCTCAACACGAGCTAGGAACCCGATGCACTTCGAGAATCTCTCGATCTTAAGCGTGCGCCATGTAGACGCCCCTATCCGCGTCACATCCGCCGAGATCCAGACGGAACTCGCCGAAACCATGGGGCGACTCGGCCTCCCCGCGAATTTGCTCGAGGACGTCGCGGGGATCCAGGAGCGCCGCTTCTGGCACGAGCAAACGCAACCCAGCGACGCGGCCACGATGGCAGCCGAAGTCGCGCTCGAGGATGCCGGCCTCGATCGTGCTCAACTCGGCGTACTGATCAACACTTCCGTTTGCCGCGACTACGTAGAGCCCTCAACCGCCTCCTTGGTGCACAGCAATCTGAAGCTTCCATCACATTGTATGAACATGGACGTTGGCAATGCATGCCTTGCGTTTCTGAACGGGATCGAGATCGTCGGGAACATGATCGAACGCGGCCAGATCGACTACGGCATGGTCGTCGATGGCGAGTCGAGCCGCTTTCTCGTCGAATCCACCATCGAGCGCCTACGGCGCCCCCAGACGGACATGGCCACGTTCCGAGAAGAGTTTGCATCCCTGACGACAGGCTCGGGTGCAGTTGCCATGATTCTCGCACGCTCCGACCTCGCGCCGGGCGGACACCGCTTCAACGGTACATTCAGCCGAGCTGCCACGGAGCACAGCCATCTATGTCTTGGCCAGCTCGAACGTGGGGTTACTGATACCAAGGGACTCCTGGTAGCTGGCGTCGAGCTTTCAAAGCGAACATGGGAAGGCGCACGCGAACACCTCGAGTTCTCGGAGACCGAGGTGGACGAGTACTGCATCCACCAAGTCAGCGCGCGCCATGCGGAACAGCTCGCTGCCAATCTTGACGTCGATCTTGAGCGAGCGCTGATGATCGTTGGGGAGTTCGGAAACATCGGCCCAGCCTCTGTGCCGATCGTTCTATCCAAGGCCGTCGACCTGGGGCGCATTCGGGCCGGCGACCGCGTGGTACTCGCGGGGATCGGCAGCGGCCTCAACTGCACCGTGGGCGAGGTCCTCTGGTGAGTTTCCCGGCGGTTCCGAAGTCACTCTACCCGTTCGAGGGTCGGTACTTCGATCGCAACGGCCTTCAGTACCACTACCTAGACGAGGGCTCCGGCGATCCGGTCGTCATGGTCCACGGCAATCCGACCTGGTCGTTCTACTACCGCGACCTCGTGCTCTCACTGCGCAAGAACCACCGCGCGTTGGCCCCGGATCACATCGGCTGCGGCTTTTCAGACAAGCCGGACGATGCCGATTACCCCTACACCCTGTCCCAACGCATCGAGGACCTCGAAGCTTGGATCGACTCGCTCGCCCTCGAGCAACCGGTAAAGCTCGTGGGACATGACTGGGGTGGGATGATCGCGATGGGGTGGGCCGCTCGACACCCTGAACGCGTCGCGAGCATCGCCTTGATGAACACCGCGGCCTTTCACCTTCCGCCCGACATGAAGATGCCAGCCTCTCTCGCTTTCGTACGCGACACACAGCTCGCATCGTGGATGGTCGGACACCTGAACCTCTTCGCCCGAGGCGCCGCATGGCTCGCACCAGCGCGACCGCTCGCAAAGCCGCTTCGCGACGCCTACTGCGCCCCGTACGACACCCCAGCGCATCGGATCGCTACGTTGCGCTTCGTCCAGGACATCCCGCTCACCCCCGGTGATCCGGCGTACGACACGGTGAGCGAGATCGAGGCGAGCCTGTCACGCTTCGGCAACACGCCCATTCTATTGATTTGGGGTGAGAAGGACTTCGTCTTCAAGCCAGCGGTCCTGTCGATTTTCGAGAAACGCTGGCCCCACGCCGAGGCCCACCGGTTCCCCCACGCGGGGCACTACGTACTCGAAGAAGCATCGAGCGACGTCATACCGCTCGTCCAGGCGTTTCTTTCCAAGAATCCGTCGTGAGGCGCGGTAAACCGTGAACGTTGCGAACCTGGTCCTGGAGCGCGCCCGGTCCGAACCGGCGTCGCCCGCGATCCACTACCCCACCGGACGCGATTCGAACGGACGCGTCCGATACGCTTGCGCAACAAACAAAGAACTCGACCGAGAAAGCGACGACATCGCGAACGGACTGGCTTCGGTCGGAATCGGGCGGGGGCTTCGCACAGCGGTGATGGTGCGTCCGAGCCGCGAGCTCTTCGCATTGACACTCGCCCTCTTCAAGCTCGGTGCGGTGCCCGTCATGGTCGATCCAGGGATCGGCCTCCGTCGGTTGGGACGCTGCCTCAACGAGGCCGAGCCCGAGGCCTTCATCGGCGTCCCCGCCGCCCAGGCGGCGCGCCAGTTGCTCGGGTGGGGGCGGAAGACGCTACGCATTTCGGTGACCGTGGGACGCCCCGCTCTGTTCGCAGACGCCACTCTTCGTGAGTTGGCTGCGCGAGGCCGAACGATCGAGCCGCTTTCCGTCGCGGAGACCGCTCCCGATGACCTCGCGGCCGTTCTCTTTACAAGCGGGAGTACAGGGCCCCCAAAAGGCGTGCTCTACCGGCACAGGAATATGGCAGCTCAGATCGAGGCCATTCGTGGGCTGGCAAATATCGAGCCGGGAGAGATCGACCTACCGACCTTTCCATTGTTCGCACTCTTTGATCCCGCGCTCGGGATGAGCGCGGTCGTGCCCGATATGGATCCAACCAGGCCTGGTGAGGTCGAGCCCACCCGGATCATTGACGCGGCCGAAGAGTTCGGCGCGACCAACCTATTCGGGTCCCCCGCGCTGCTCGAGACCGTGGGGCGCTACGGCGAAGCCAAGGGCGTAAAGCTCACCACTCTCCGGCGCGTGGTCTCGGCGGGCGCACCCGTACCGCCGGAAACGATGGCGCGCTTTCTTCGAATGCTGCCTGACGACGCGGAGGTGTTCACACCCTACGGTGCGACCGAGTGTCTACCGGTTTCCTGCATCTCGAGTCGGGAGGTGCTCCATGAGACGGCGGCACGCAGCGACGCCGGTGACGGAACCTGTGTCGGGATGCCCGTCCCGTCCGTCGAAGTCCGAATCCTCCAGATCGACGACGGACCGATCGACCGCTGGCGTTCTGACCTCGAGCTTCCCCAGGGCGAGATCGGCGAGATCACCGTCCGCGGTCCTCAAGCAACCACGGGCTACTACAACCGGCCCGAGGCGGAGCTCCTGGCGAAGATCCGCGATCCGCATTCAGAGGAACGATGGCACCGAATGGGCGACGTCGGCTTCATCGATGAGCAGGGCCGCATCTGGTATTGCGGCCGCAAGGCAGATCGGGTCGTGACTGAAGCGGGAACGCTCTACACCGCACGCGTAGAGGGTGTCTACGATGTGCACCGTCAGGTCCGTCGCACAGCACTCGTCGGCGTCCCATACGACTCCACGTCAACGGGAGCCCGGCAGGAGCCCGTGCTGTGCGTCGAGCTGCTCGCTGGTGTTGGTCGAGGAAAACGCGCCGAGGTCGTTCGCGAGCTGGAAGCCCTCGGCGCCAAGAACCCCGAGACACGCAACATCGAAACGTTTCTCTTCAAAAAACGCTTCCCCGTGGACATTCGACATAACGCCAAGATCAACCGAGCAGCACTCGCTCGCTGGGCGACGCGCCGGCTACGCCGAAAAGTCGCGACCAACGGTCTCGTCGAGGAATGAGAGCGCTCGTCACGGGAGGTGCCGGCTTCCTTGGCAAGGCGATCGCGACGCGGATCGTCGAGCAAGGCGGTCGCGCACGGAGCTTCTCGCGAGGCGCGCACCCGGAACTCGAGCCGCTTGGGATCGAACCTATACAAGGCAACCTCAATGACACGCAGGCCCTCTCACACGCAGCGAAGGGCTGCGACGTGGTCTTTCACGTGGCCGCGCGTGTGGGGGGATGGGGCCCTCGCGAGGAGTTCCATCGGACGAACGTCGACGGCACCTCCAACGTGATCGATGGCTGTCAGCGGGCGGCTGTCCCAAAACTCGTCTTCACGAGCACACCCAGCGTCGCACACGCCGGCGGGGACATCGAAGGTGCTGACGAGTCGCTTCCATACGCCCCCCGATACGAGGCCGCATACCCGGAGACCAAAGCCGAGGCGGAGCGGCGCGTGCTGGCCGCCAACTCGAACACACTGGCGACGGTGGCGCTGCGCCCGCACCTCGTCTGGGGGCCGGGGGATAATCATCTCATGCCGCGCCTGCTCGAACGTGCGAGGGCGGGTCGACTCTGGCTGGTCGGGCGGGAGGACAAGCTCGTGGACGCGACTTATATCGACAACGCCGTCGATGCCCATTTACGCGCGGCCGAGTTGGTTCGGCCCGGCGCGCCTTGCGCGGGCCGCGCCTACTTCATCGCACAGGGCGAGCCAGCACCCGCGAGCGAGCTCATCAACGGCGTCCTCGTCGCCGCGGGGCTACCGCCCGTAACGCGCCGCATCCCTGCGAGCATGGCCTGGGTGGCGGGCCTGTTCGCCGAGGGGGCCTACCGACTGCTGCGCAAAGAGACTGAGCCCCCGCTCACCCGCTTCGCCGCCCGTCAGCTGGCGACTGCACATTGGTATGACCTTTCGGCCGCGCGTCGCGACCTCGGCTACGCGCCGAAAGTAACGACCTCCGAGGGCCTTGCACGGCTTCGTCTTCACCTCGAAAGCCAGTCGACAGGAGCCGAGCCCGCCACCCCCTGATAGCGAGTCGCCAGCTGGCCTCGACGAACCATTGTCTGGAGCGAGATGTCCATCTCGCGCTTGGGTGGGGTGAGGTCGCCGGGACGCCCGCATGGGTCCCGGCCGCAGCATCGAGTTTGGCTCCTACCGCCTGAGGGCCGGGAACCTTACCGTGGAGGACGCGACACGACTTGACCCGACGCTCCAGCGTCGGGTCGAACCCGAGCCAACCCCTCGCAAGCTCTTCAGAAAGACCGGTGGCCGGCGCTCCTTGTTCGGAGTCGAGCTCGCTTTCTAGACACGTTCGATAATGATGGCCGGGGCCATGCCGCCCCCCGCACACATCGTAATCAGGCCCACCTGCTGATCGGTGCGTTCCAGTTCGTCAAGCACGGTACCGATCAGGATCGCACCGGTGGCGCCGATCGGGTGACCAAGAGCCATCGCGCCGCCGTTCACATTCACCTTCGACCGATCGAGGTCGAGATCGCGCTGGAACTTTTCGCTCACGACGGCGAACGCCTCATTGACCTCGAAGAGGTCGATGTCCGAGAGCTCCATCCCAGCGCGCTTGAGGACCTTTCGGGCCGCAGGAACCGGGGCGTTCAGCATCAATGTCGGGCAGTCCCCCATGTTCGCGGTTGCGACGACGCGAGCACGGGGCTTGAGACCATGCTCCTTCGCATACTGGTCGCTCGAAAAGAGGATCGCCGCGGAACCATCAACGACTCCGGACGAGTTCCCCGCGTGATGGACATGTTCGATCTCGAGGCTTGGGAACTTCTGGTTAATCAGCTCGCGAAAGGTCTTGTTCTCTTCATGCCGGTAGTCAGCGACCGCTGGGAAGCTGGGGTTGAGCGCCGCGAGCGACTCCGCCGTCGTCCCGGGACGCGGAAACTGTTCGCGATCCAGGGCCACCGAGCCATCCAAGTTGTGTACCGGGACGAGGCTGTTCTCAAAACGACCTTCCTTGATCGCTGTATCCGCGCGCTTCTGGGTTTCTTCGGCGAGCGCATCGAGGGCGTCGCGCCCGATCCCTTCGAGGCTCGCGATCGCGTCCGCGCAGACCCCCTGATGGGACTGGGGATGAATCTCCTCCAGATGCGCATTTCCGGCGCCCATCGGCATCATGCCCTTCTTCGGAAGCGACATCATCTCGGTGCCCCCGGCGATCACAAGATCTTCCATGCCCGCCATGACCGCCGTTGCAGCAATGTTTGCCGCCGTGATGCCGGAACCGCAGAACCGATCGAGCGTGACACCGCTCGCTTTCACATCAAAATCAGCGTCGAGTGCGGACATGCGGCCGAGATCGCCAGACTGCTCGCAGACCTGAGAGCTCGTACCCCAGACGACGTCGTCAACATCGGCTGTATTCAGTCCGTTTCGCTCTCGGAGGGCGCCCAGTACGGTCGCCCCAAGATGCTGCGGGTGAAGATGTGCGAGCGCGCCCTTTCCGGGCTTGCCAATGCCCCGGGGTGTTCGACAAGCGTCAATGATGAAGGCTTCAGCCACGGTGTACTCCTCGGTCGATAATTGGCAGGATCTCTTCTTCCGCCATGCGAGCTTAGCCGGGCCTGGGTCACCTTGCCGACCTGCCCCTTTTCCTGGCAACCCGGCTCAGTCGAGCTCAGACAGGACCCCGCAGGAAAGGGTCCTAACATCTCGGATCGCCCACACCCCAGCCCCACCCTGAAACCCCGTGCTCCGCGCACGGGTGCGCTTGCTCTCGTCAAGCACCTTCCAAAGAACTTGCCCCAACTCAGGCCCTGCCACGGGCCCAGCCCCTCAGCACAGATGGAAGCGGCGCAGCACATGCTCCCGCCGCCGGCGGATCGTGCGTCTGCGTTCTTCGGGGGTGACGACCGGCGTGTCCTTCGGGAGCTCCTCACGAAGTCGCTCCAGGGGCAGGACCCGACAGATCGGCTCGGGCTCGTCTTCGTTCCAGATCCAACGGTATTGCGTCAACCCGTGTCGGTGCCCGCCGCTGTCGAGCCAGTTCGGCACGCCGGGGTCGGTAGGACTCACCACGAGCCGAAAATATCCATCCGAGTCGGGTCGGATCTGAGTGCCGTTCAGGCAGCTCTGTTGATCCAGGTAGTCGAGGGTCTCGAACCAGAAGTTCAAGAGCGCGACGTGCCAATAGCGCGCCTTGGGCACCTTGCACTCGAAGATCATCACCTCTCCAGGCTCCAGGTCAAAGCGCCCGCAGCCATACGAGATCAGCTTGACGCCGTCTTCAACCGGGGGGAGCGGCTTCGAGGTATTCGGCGGGTGCCCGAGGTGTTCCCGATGGGCCCACTCCGTCCAATAAGGCATACCGTGCTCCACCCACTCGATCGCGCTCTCGATCTGATCCGCGATCTTCTCCGGACTGAGGGGCGGGGGGCTGGATCCCTCTGCGCCAACCTTCTCGATGAAGAACTCTGCCGGCCTCTCCCGATCCCAGTCATTGAAATATTGCCGGATGGTGATCCAACCGACATCTGGGTGGGTCGGCAGCCAGTTGACCTGCCCTCCCGGTCGCCCAGGATCCGCCGGCGGTCGTTCGGGGCCGACCCAGATCTCGAAGTCGCCATCGACCCCAATCTCGAGCTCAGAAGATTGCAGCTCCGAGAACTGAAGGACCTCTTTGCCGCGGCGGTTTCCCGTACCGGGGGCTTCCATGGGGCCACACGAAGAGGCTTGGATGATGAAGTCGAGCTCGCTTCCGCGCCGCCCCCGAATACGGTAGTTCCCGCTGCCCTCGATCGCGGCGTGTTGGTAGAGGTTGTCCGGATTATCGCCGCCCCACTTGTAGGAGAGGCCTGGATGAGGGTGGAAGACGGGTCGATCGGTGTCGGAGTGTTCGACCGTGATCTGCAGGGCATAGGTCAGCATCCGGGTCAGATGGCGTAGGCCTTCAGCACGATTCTGGGGATCGTTCGGAACGTCCTCACGGAGCAGCTCGGCACCCTGCGCCTTGAGTCGGTCGCAGAAGTCTGCCCACGCTTGGCCATCCATCACGTCAGCAGCCGACATCCGTGTCTTCACCGTTTCAGGCATCATCACTCCTCCCGAGGGGTAGTCACCTTCAGATCATGCTTTTCATGCACAGCTTCAACGGCGGAGTATACGCGCGCCCATGCCTCCAGGTCCCGACATGGCGGTGGAGACAAGCCCCTGCGGACACCTGGCGGGTC
>Ga0315331_10000980_pt1 | contig 21081 bp, 17 predicted proteins | sample M160m34915metaG_FD_203456 | JGI IMG/M metagenome (GOLD analysis project Ga0315331, IMG submission 203456) | Ammonia-oxidizing marine archaeal communities from Monterey Bay, California, United States - M1 60m 34915 | ecosystem: Environmental > Aquatic > Marine > Intertidal zone | place: USA...
AGCTGCGTCCCCGCGCCCGCTCCCCCCGCGGCGCCTGAGCCGCCCGCCTGTGGGCTGCCTCTCGTGCCTGAGAGCAGGGAGTTGAGGGTCTGGGCGAGCTCTTCGGAGTCTGCGTGTTTGAGGTAGTGGACGTGGATGCGCCCGGACCCTTCGACCGGGACATCGAGCTGCATGACGAGCTTGCGGACATCGACGATCTGCGGCGCTGGGGCGAGAACGAGGAGCGAGTTAGTTCGCGTATCGGTCAGGATGCGAACCCGGACGCCGGGAGCGAGCTGCGGGTTGCTCGGCTCTGCGGCATTGCGCGGTCGTCGCGCCGCGCGCCGCGGGGCAGGGGCAGCGCCGGTCCGGGAGATCTCGGCGCCATAGATCTCGGAGATTTGCTCTCCGAGCGTGGAGGCATCCGCGTGGTCGACCTTGATGACCGCGAGCTCCTCTCGGTGCGAGGAAACGTCGATCGCGTCGAGGATCGTCAGCAGGCGCCGGATATTGGCGGCGGAGTCGGTCAGGATGATCGTGTTCGTCTGGGCGTACGCGATGAGCGCCGCGTCCTTGGAGACGAGCGGCTTGAGCGTGTTCGCGATGTCTTGCGCGTCGATGTAACGGAGCGGGATCAGCCGCGTCACGAAGTGGTCGCGGTTGGGGCTCGGGGCCTTGCCGCGGACGGTGTCGATGCTGGACTCCTTGGCCTCCCGGATGGGGATGACCTTCAGGACGCCCCCGGGGCCCTCGACGGTCGTAAAGCCTTTGACCTGCAGGACTGACTCGAAGACGGCGTACGCCTGATCGACGGTCACCCGGGACGGCGAGACGATCGTGACACGGCCCCGTACGCGGTCGTCGTAAATGAAGTTCCTGTCGGTGAGTCGCGCGATCGTCTCGATCACCGCGGCCAGCTCGACATCATCGAAGTCGAGCTGGACGAGTTTTTCGTCCAGCTCCTCGTCGGGTTGCTGCTGTGCGGAGGCCGGCATTGCGCCGACGCTGAGCGCGACGCCGAGCGCCAGGAGAATTAAGCCGCTCGTCCTCAGGTCCATACGCCTCATTCCTCGTCCTCAAGCAGGTCCGCGAGTTCTTCGGAGTCCACCTCGATGACCTCGCCGTCGCCGAGCTCGATCTCGAATTCGTCTGCTCGTGCGAATTCGGTGAGCAGCCGCGAGCTGGCCTGCGGGCTGTCGATGTCGATCCCGTTCAGTGCCTTGATGATGTCACCGCTCTCGATACCGATTTGGTCGTAGAGGCTGTCGGGTTTCACTTGGTTCAGTCGGACGCCGACCATCTGGCCATCCTCCCACTCCGGTACGATGCGGGCCTGGGAATACAAGGCCGACGTCGTGCGCTTGTTGCGGTTCTTGTTGGCCCTGAGATCGCCCACGCGGTCTGCGAGTGACGCCCGCTTGCCGGTTCGGGCGGGGCGGCGTGCGGCGCGATTTTGACGGGCCCTCGTCGTGGGGCCTTTGAGTAGTTGTCCGTCCTCCTCGTGGAGGTCGAGTCGCTCTCGCTTGGGTCCGTTCTGCAGGAACACCGTTCCTCGTCGGATCCCGACGACCTCCACCTTAGGGTGGGCCTCGAGGAGGTCCCCGACGAAGACGACCTGGTGTTTGCGCGTTCCGCGGTCGAGGATCGCTGCGTTCGAGAGCATCTCGTCGTTGCTTGCGACGGTGCCAAGGAGTTTGAGTGGGAGGCGGGTCTCGACAGCGACGACCTCTTCCTCTTCGGGCTCGGGCTCCTCGACCTGCCCGGCGATCTTGGCGCCGAAGAGGTTCCGCTCGAGGATCGCCTTCAGGTCGGCGCTCGACTGTGTGGCGGGGGCGAGGGTCGCGGGCGCCGTGTTCACCATTCCGTCCGCCGGGAGGGTGACATCCGCTAACACGTCGACCACGATCTGGGCGGCGATGAAGCAGCCGAGTAAGACGAGGGCCGCGTTGATACTGCGGAGCACCCACTGGCGCATGGGGGTCGCTTCTCCTCTGGCCCGTTGGGCGAGCATGGGGACCCCGTTCGGGGCCCTGCAGGGTCGCGCTGTTTATCGGCAGAACGGTTGCCCAACTCGAAGCGGCGCGCACTATAGCTTTGGAGTTGGGCTTGATCCACTTAAACCGTCGTAATTTCAAAGGGTTATTGCTGCATACGCCTTGCCGTAGGCCTGCATTTTCGAGTGGTTTTTACCACCATTGAGTAGACGCCGGGAGACCCCGGGCTGGTTCCCCTGAAGATGCGATGGGCATGACAGTCGATTTAATGATGTGGCCCGGTTGACATAGGGGGTGACGGCTCAACTGTTCCCATCACAGCGTCGCCGTGCGATCGAGCAGATCGTCGGCAGGGAGTACGCGAAGGCCGCGCAGGCGAGGATCTGAGGGCCGAACAGCTTCGACGGGCGGTCCAGATCGCCCGTTATAGGATGAGGAGAGCAAAAATGGCGGATTCTGGAAAAGTCATCGGGATCGACCTGGGGACGACGAACTCGGTCGTCACCGTGATGGAGGGCGGTCAGCCCACCGTGATCGAGAATGAAGAGGGTGGCCGAACGACGCCCTCGATCGTCGGATTCACCGACGACGACGAGCGGCTGGTGGGCGCGATCGCGAAGCGCCAGGCGGTTACGAACCCGACGCGGACGGTCTACTCGATCAAGCGTTTTATGGGCCGACGGGCCTCCGAAGTCCCTGAGGAGACCAAGCTGGTCCCCTACGCGGTCGTCGAGAGCAGCGAGGGCGCTGCCGCGGTCGAGATCGGCGGGAAGCAGTACCGGCCGCCCGAGATCTCGGCGATGGTGCTCGGGAAGCTCAAGGCTGCCGCCGAGGCCCACCTCGGCACGCAGGTGGACGCTGCGGTGATCACCGTGCCGGCGTATTTCAACGACTCCCAGCGGCAGGCGACGAAGGACGCCGGCAAGATCGCCGGGCTCGACGTCAAGCGCATCATCAACGAGCCGACCGCGGCGGCTCTAGCCTATGGGCTCGACAAGCAGGATGACGAGAAGATCGCGGTCTTCGATTTCGGCGGCGGCACGTTCGACGTCTCGATCCTCGAGGTCGGGGAGAATGTCGTCGAGGTGAAATCCACGAACGGCGATACGCACTTGGGTGGAGACAACCTCGACCAGCGGGTGATCGAATACCTGGCGGCTGAGTTCAAGAAGGACCAGGGGATCGATCTGGCGCAGGACCCGATGGCGATGCAGCGCCTTCGGGAGGCGGCCGAGAAGGCGAAGATCGAGCTCTCGACCGCGACCACGACCGACATCAACTTGCCTTACATCACCGCAGATCAGACGGGGCCAAAGCACCTCACGCTGAAGCTCTCGCGGGCGAAGTTCGAGCAGCTCGTGGAAGACCTCGTGGAGCGTGCCCTCACACCTTGCCGGATGGCCCTCTCCGACGCCGGTTTACAAGCGTCGGAGATCGACGAGGTCGTCCTGGTTGGAGGCTCCACGCGGATTCCGCTGGTCCAGAAGAAGGTTTCCGAGCTGTTCGGGAAGGAGCCGAACAAGTCGGTCAACCCCGATGAGGTCGTAGCGATCGGCGCGGCCGTTCAGGGCGGGGTGCTGGCCGGGGATGTCAAGGATGTGCTCCTGCTCGACGTGACTCCGCTGTCTCTCGGGATCGAGACGCTCGGTGGCGTGATGACAAAGTTGACGGAGCGGAACACGACGATCCCGACGCGCGCGCAGCAGGTCTTCTCGACGGCGGCGGACAACCAGCCCCAGGTCGAGATCCGGGTGCTCCAGGGGGAGCGTGAGCTCGCGAACGACAACCGCGAAATCGGCCGCTTCATCCTAGACGGGATCCCGCCGGCGCCGCGCGGGATGCCTCAGGTCGAGGTCACCTTCGACATCGACGCGAACGGGATCCTCTCCGTGAACGCGAAGGACAAGGCGACCTCGAAGGAACAGTCGATCCGAATCGAAGGGACCGGTGGGCTCTCGAACGACGAGATCGATCGAATGGTCTCCGAGGCAGAAGCCAACGTGGACGCGGACAAGGCGCGTCGCGAAGCGATCGACAAGCACAACGAGCTTGACTCACTGGTCTACCAGGCGGAGAAGCAGTTGGGCGAGACGTCGGAGCAGCTGAGCGACGAAGACAAGAGCGCGGTTGAGGCCGCGATCGCCACCGCCAAGGAGAAGCTCACTTCAGAAGACCCGGCAGAGCTCGAGGCCGCGACCCAGGAGTTGACGCAGGCGCTGCACAAGGTCGCAGAGGTCCTCTACAAGCAGCAGGGCGGAGAGGAAGGAGCCCCTGGGGCGAACCCGGCTGACGGGCCGCCGCCGGGAGCCTCCTCACAGCCTCCGGACGAGGACGTGATCGACGCCGATTACACTGAGGGCAAGAGCGATTCCTGACTCGTTCCAGGGCGGCCGTCTGGAGGGTCTCTTCGGCGGAGCCGGGCACTTTGTGTCCGGCGACCGCTGGGAACCCTCCGCCGACGTGTTCGAGACGGAGGACTCGTTGGTCGTCCGGGTCGAGTTGCCTGGCGTGCGCGGCGAAGACCTGCGCGTCCGAGTCGACGGTGATGTGTTGCACGTCAGCGGCGTTCGGAGCGTTCCGAAGGAGCCAGGAGTCGCTCGCCTCCATCGTATGGAGATCGCCTTCGGGCCGTTTCGGCGAGTCATCAAGTTACCGGTTCCGTTTGACAACAAGGCGGTACACGCGCATCTCGAGGACGGTTTCCTGCGGGTGGTGTTCCCGCACCGTCGCTCTGAGCGACGGCGAATCACCGTGGAGACGGAATGACGAACGAGTGGCGAGGCACCCTCACCTTGGGGGACGGACTGACGCTGGCGCCGGAAGAGGGCGGCGTGGAAGTGCGCGTCGACGAAGGGCCGCGAGATGACAGCGGAGATGGCTTGGGAGAGATCCCGGAAGAGCTCCCCGTGTTGCCGCTGAAGAACACGGTCTTGTTTCCCCACCTGCTTTCGCCGCTGCTGGTCAACACACCCCGATCACAGCAGCTCATCGACGAGGTGCTTCTCCAGGACGATCGCTTGATGGTCTGTACGGCAGTGCGGCACGAGTTGGATGGGAGCCCCGGCGCCGATGACGTCTACAGCGTGGGGACGCTGCTGCGCGTCGTCAAGATGCTGAAGTTCCCTGACGAGTCCTATCGCCTGTTGGTGCAAGGGGTTGAGCGAGTCCAGATCGAGGATTTCGTTGCGGAGGAGCCGTACCTCCGTGGTCGCGTGCGAGCCATGGAGGAGGTGGGGGACCCCGAAGTCGTCGAGGTGCAAGCGCTGACCCGCAACGTGACCCAAGGGTTCCTGGAGCTCGCGCAGGAGCGCGGCCACGTGAGCGACGACGTCCAGGTCCTCGCGTCGAGCTTGGAGGATCCGTCTCGGATCGCCGACCTGGTGGCGGCGAACATCGAACTGGACATGGGAGGGAAGCAGCGCGTCCTTGAGGAACTCGAGGTCAAAGCCCGCCTCGAGTTTGTGCACGCCCAGCTCTCCAAGGAGCAGCAGGCGGTCGCGATCGATAGCGAGATCAAGCAGAAGGTTCAGACCGAGATGGGCCGCACGCAGCGGGAGTACGTCCTGCGTCAGCAGCTGGAAGCGATCCGCCGTGAGCTCGGGGAATCGGCGGATCCGGAGGAAGAGGTCGAAGACCTGAGAGAGCGGCTCGAGGCAGCGCAGATGCCCGAGGAGGCGCATCAGCAGGCGATCCGTGAACTCGAGAGGTTGGAGCAGACGCCTCCTGCCGCGGCGGAGCACGGGGTGATTCGAACCTACCTCGAGTGGTTAGCCGATCTTCCGTGGCATCAGCTTTCAGAGGATCAGCTCGACGTCGAGGTCGCTCGGCAGATCCTCGACGAGGATCATTACGGTCTCGAGAAGGTCAAGGAGCGCATCGTCGAGTACATCGCGGTGCTGTCGCTCAAGCGAGACATCAAGGGCCCGATCCTTTGCCTCGTGGGGCCTCCGGGAACGGGGAAGACGTCGCTTGGGCGGTCGATCGCCCGTGCAATGGGTCGCAAGTTCGTTCGTTTGTCGCTCGGTGGTGTGCGGGACGAGGCCGAAATCCGCGGACATCGCCGCACCTATGTGGGCGCCTTGCCGGGCCGTTTGATCCAGGGACTCCGAAAGGCAGAGACGCGAAATCCGGTCATGCTGTTGGACGAAGTCGATAAGGTCGGGGCCGACTACCGCGGGGACCCCTCTTCGGCGCTGCTGGAGGTCCTCGACCCCGAGCAGAACAGCGACTTCAGCGATCACTACCTCGAACTGCCGTTCGACCTCTCGCGGGTCCTCTTTATCGCGACCGCGAACATGATGGATCCGGTCCCCGCCGCGCTGCGCGACCGAATGGAGGTGATCGAGCTCCCCGGATACACGCACGAAGAGAAGCTCGAGATCGCCCGCCATTTCCTCGTCCCGCGTCAGATCGAGCGAAACGGCCTGGCCGCGCTTGAGTTCTCCATCCGGGAGGAGACCATCAGCGCGATCATCGAAGGGTACACACGGGAGGCCGGGGTTCGTGGGCTGGAGCGTGAGATCGGCGCGGTCTGTCGCAAAGTGGCGCGAAGGGTCGCAGAAGAGGGCGCTTCGGGCGCGGTGGATGTCGCTCCGTCTGACCTTCACGACATGCTCGGGCCGTTGAAGTTCGAGCCGGAACTCGCCGATCTTGGAGACAAGCCAGGGACCGCGATTGGTCTGGCTTGGACGCCCGCTGGCGGAGCCATCTTGTCTATCGAGTCGACGCGAATGCCCGGGAAGGGGCAACTCAAGCTGACCGGTTCCCTGGGCGATGTGATGCGCGAATCAGCAGAGGCGGCTCGCAGTTGGCTTCGGACGCACGCCGAGGACTTCGCGCTGGGCGCGGAGGCGTTCGAGGACCAAGACGTCCACCTCCATGTGCCGTCTGGAGCCGTCCCGAAGGATGGTCCTTCCGCAGGGGTCGCGATGGTCACCTCGCTCGCGTCTTTGTTCACAGGGAGGCTGGCGCGACCGAAAGTCGCGATGACGGGTGAGATCACGCTCCGCGGGAAGATCCTGCCCGTGGGCGGGGTCAAGGAGAAGGTCCTCGCCGCGCGACGCGCGGGGGTCGATCGGGTTGTGCTGCCCGAGGCCAATAAGCAGGACGTAGACGAGATCCCGTCGGATCTGTTGGCGGATCTTGATATTTGTTATGTGGGGACGATCGATGACGCTTTATCGCTTACCCTGGGTGACGTGGCCGGCGACGCCTAGTCGGATGCTTGTAGGTCGGGCTCTCATCATGGCGTCGGCGGCTTGCCTGTTGAGTTGTGTGGGTTTGCAGACTCATGAGGGTGTGGTCGCCGAGCGCGACGACCTGGCGAGCCAGGTCGCGCTGCTGGAGGCTTCGAACGCCAGCTTTACCGCCGAGCAGGTTGACCTGCTGGAGTCGCTCGAGGACGAGCGGGAGGCCCATGCGCGACTGGAGCAGGAGGCCGGGCAGCTCCGAAGCCTGCGCGAGTCGCTGTCGCAGAACCTGAGCGCGCGTGAGGCCGAGCTGGCGCGACAGAACGCAGAGGTGTCGCGTCTGCGTGGGACCTATGAAGCGCTGGTCGATGATCTGGAGTCTGAGCTCGCAGCCGGCCAGATTGAAATCCAGCAGCTGCGAGAAGGTCTCCGCGTCAACGTTTCCGACGAGATCCTGTTCGCCTCGGGCTCTGCCCGCATCGGAGCGCAGGGGAGGGATGTCCTGCGACGGGTCGCGGGGCAGCTCGTGGACCTCCCCCACGCGATCGAGGTCGAGGGGCACACCGACAACGTGAAGATTCGCGGGTCGCTCGCGAAGCGCTACCCGAGCAACTGGGAGTTGGCAGGGGCGAGGGCGGCCAGCGTCGTGCGTCTGTTCGAAGGCGAGGGTGTGGACGCATCGCGGATGATCGTGGTGTCCTACGGCAGCACCCAACCCGTCGCGTCGAACGACGACGCGGAGTCTCGTTCCCGGAACCGACGGATCGAGATTCGGCTCAAGCCCGTGTCGGACCCTCCGCGGAGCGAGCCCCCCGAGAGGAGCCCCCCCGAGCCCGCTTCATGAGCAGGCCTCCCTCGGCGGAGGCGGTGCGGCGGAGCGCTTTCGAGCGCTGGTTCGGTGCAGGGGTGGAGGCAGTGGCGCCAAAACAGGTGCTGAAGGAGGCGTTGGGCGCTCCTGGAGGCGCATTTCAGCTTTTGGGGGAGGCCTTGCCTGCTGGCGTTGGGGTCGTAGGGCTCGCGATCGGCAAGGCGGCTTGTGCGATGGCTCGCGAGCTCACGCGCACCGCAGGGCCCCTCTTGCGTCGTGGTCTGGCCATCACCAAGCAAGGACACTCGTTCCCAGTTGATGGATGGGAGGTACGCGAGGCTTCGCACCCGGTACCCGATGACCGTTCCGCCGCCGCGGGGCTTGGTGCGCTCTCCTTCGTGAAGTCGGCGAAGGGCTCCGACGTCTTGGTGGTGTTGCTTTCCGGAGGAGCATCGTCCTTGACCTGGTCGCCGATCAGCGGCATATCGCTCGATGACATCGCGGGAGTCGGAGCGTGGCTGCTCGCGTCTGGTGCAGACATCGAGGAGGTGAACTGCGTACGAAAGCACCTTGGGGCCGTCGGCGGCGGGAAGCTGGCTTTGGCGTCGAACGCGGGCCGCGTGCACCTCTTCGCCATCTCGGATGTTTGTGATGACCGCCTCGATGTGATCGGCTCCGGTCCCTGTACGGGGGATCCGACGACATGGGCCGAAGCGCTGGATGTCGTTCGGCGTCACGGGGGGCTTGACCGGTTGCCCGAGTCCGTCCTCCGACTGCTTCAGCGAGGCGCGCGGGGAGAGATCGCGGAGACGCCGGAGTGGGATCATCCAAAGCTGGTGGGCGTGCACGCTGACGTCGTCGCGGGGAACGCGGACGCGCGCCGCGCTGTTTGTGCTGCCGCGCGTGCGGACGGTGTCGCGTCGGTGGTCGATGGCGGCTTGTCGCTGGCGGGGGAGGCTCGTGTCCTGGGCTCGCGCCTCGTCGCAGAGGCGCGAGCAGATCTCCGGGCGCGAGGGGGGAATGGTTTGTACGTCGCCGGGGGTGAAACGACGGTGACGCTGACGGGGAGTGGCGAGGGAGGGCGCTGCCAAGAGCTGGCCCTCGCGGCGGCCTTGGCGGAAGCCGGCCAGCGTGACTGGGCGCTAATGGCGGCGGGGACGGACGGCGGGGATGGACCGACCGACGCGGCGGGCGCGCACGCGGATGGTCTAACGGTCGCGCGCGGCGCTCGAGCCGGCTGGCGCGCGACGGACGCCCTTCGGTCCCATGACAGTCATCGATTCTTTCGCGCGGAGGGCGGCGTGCTGCGAACCGGTCCGACACAGACGAACGTGATGGACCTTGTGATGGTTGGCATCGGCGAGTTGCCGCCGACTTGATGCCGAGTGGTCCAGCGCCGGTTGAACTCCTGCTTCTCCAGAAAAGAACTGGCGGAGCGCTACGGAGCGGAGGGTGAGTGATACACTCCAGCGCCGGATTCGAGACGATGGTGAGTTTGACGAGGAGGAGCGGCAATGCCGGTCAGTGAGGAAGATTTCAAGGCTGGGATGAGCCTCCGGGCGGGTGGCGTCGCGATCGTCACTGCGCGTGACGGAGAGACCGTGCACGGGATGACGGTCACCGACTTTGCGGGTGTTTCTGCGTCGCCGCCGTTGGCGCTCGTTTGCGCGGACAAGTCGAGTAACACGCTGAGTGTCATCCGAGGCGGGCAGTCCTTTGCCATCAACTTGCTCTCTGTGGAACAAGTCGACCTTTCGAATCGATTTGCCTCCAAGAAACACGAGTGGGAGCGCTTTGATGGCCTCGATTGTGGGTCGGCGGTGACGGGTGCGCCGTTGATCCCCGGTGCATTGGCGAGTTTTGACTGCGTCGTAGAGGCGGAGCATGACGCAGGGGATCACGTGATCTTCGTCGGGCGGATCGAGCACATCGTACGGCGGGACGACGCGCCGCTCGTGTACTGCTCCGGGAAGTACGCGGGGCTGACGCCTCTGTCCGAGTGAACCCGTGACCACGCCCGCTCTGCGGCTCGTGGCTTGGTCCGACTACTTGTGCGCTTGGTGCGCGAACGCGGCGGCGAGGCTTGCGAGGATCGAGTCGGAGTCCATCGCAGTCCGGGTGGAGCGGCGTCGTTACCTGTTGCGCCCCTCGGCTTGAGCGCTGTCTGTCACGGCTCAGGACCGAGCCTTACAGCTCGAGAAGTTCCGCGGCGAGGTCGCCTTGTGGAGGGGGGCTGTCGCAGAGCCCGCTGCGGCAGATTTCCGGTTCTGGGACGGTAATGCGACGCCAGCCACGCACAGCGTGCCAGCGCATGTGCTGGCCAAGGCTGCGGGAAGAATGTGAGAGGTTTCCTTCCGGCGTGCTCACGCCGCGCTGCTACGCACATACTTCGCTGGAAACCGCGAGATCAGTGATCATTCGGAATAGCGGGCGATTTGGAACGCGCTGGGATTCGGTTGCCAGGAGGTTTCTTCGCTTGACGACAAGGCCCTCGTTGCTGAGGTCTTTGCAGATCACCCACGAGGAGTTGCTGTCGGGGCAAGCGGGGTCCCGGGGGTAAAGAGAGCCAGAGCGGGAGAGGTCGTCGTCGCGGGCGCGCAACCCCAACCCATGGAGACCGACCGGCGATGGGTTCAGCGAACCCCGGAGAGCATGTCCCTTACCGCAGGACAGCGGAGGGGAGATTTGATCTCCCCTCCGCCCCCTCGGGACTTTCTTTTAACCCCGCCTCTTCTGGCTTTCGATTGCTCGAAGGTGCCAGGCGGGGCAAGAGCATTGGGTCGTCCGTTCTTCTAACTACCGTCGGCGGTTGTAGAAGGCACCCATTCCGAGTCCGAGCACAACCAGCGTGGCTGTCGTCGGCTCAGGGACCAATGCTGCGCCAAACGAATACGGACAGTCGTTCCGACTCAGCGCGCCAATGCAGCGGGTGCCGGAGGAATCACCGATTCCGTCGATCCCGGTCTGCTGAATCACCACCTGGACGTCGCCTTGCCCGTCCGCGATGACATTTGTCACGTTGAACTTGACCGAGCCGATCGTCCGAGTATTGCCGGCCACCAGACCCGTGCCGAGTGTGCCCTGGTCGAACCCCGTGACGATGCCCACGGTGGTGATGTCGGCGCCGGGGGCGATTGGGGCAAATTCATTCCCCATGCTCGGCAAGTTGGTTGTGAGGGTTGAATTGTCCCCCTCGCGAGCCCCGATGGCCGTCAACTCGGTTGCGTCATACCCAACCGACCAGAACACGCCGGAAACGGTATTCGCACCGATGTCGACCGTCAGTGTGATGTCAGCAATTTGTACGCCAGTGGTTCCAACCGGCAGTTTTGGTGAACCCGCTGAGCGCCAGGTGACGTCCAGCGACGAAAGTGCCGCGACAGGCGCCGCAGCAAGCATGATTAGAACAATTGAAATAATACCGGTCTTAACAGTAGAGACAGCTGTAGCCCTCACCCGTCAGTACCTCCTTCCCAGGAAATTGAATGAATAGGCAAGCAGTACATATGCAATCAGAGGGCCAAGACTATTTTTTTTGTGGGAATGTGATAAAGCGCTGCAAAACCATAGCGTTGTGTAGATTCGGCGCTGAGGAGTTGCGCGTGCTGTCCATGGAATATGGAAACGCTTTTCTCAGGATTGGAGATTGTTTTCCGGAAGAGGGGGAAAACAGCGTCACTTGGGCGGGGCATCGGCCGGGGGTTCACACCGAGAGGCGAACCGAAGAAAACAGGAAGGCTACGATAAACCAATGTGGGCCGAGCACTTCACACTCCCCATTACTGGTGAGTGGTGCGGCGGAGAGGATTCGAACCTCCACGGGGTTGCCCCCACCAGCCCCTCAAGCTGGCGCGTCTACCAATTCCGCCACCGCCGCGTGGCTCGACCTTGCTCTGCGAGGGGCGGGAACATACCGAAGCCGCGATCTCCCGCCAGATGGTTCTCTAGGGCGTAGCCGGACTTTCTGAGGGTGCCTTCACCGGAGCGGGTGTGATCTCCTCCAGGAGTCCCGCGCTCGCGTCCTCACTGGGCTTTGTGGCCTGCGTTTCTGCCGCTGGCGCGCCGTCGAAGATGGTTGATTGCGAGTCCTGCGTCGCAAAATAAGACAGCGTAAGGCTCGTCACCATGAAGAGGATGGCGGTCCCGGTCGTGAGGCGTGTCAGGAAGTTCCCTGCACCCCGCGCTCCGAATACGGTTTGACTTCCCCCCCCGCCGAGCATTGCGCCCATATCGGCACCCTTTCCGCGTTGGATGAGTACGACGATGACGAGCGAAAGGCAGGTGATGATGTGAAGCGTGTACAGGAAGGTCCGCATGCGGTCTCCGGTTGGCTGGCGGGCTGGCGTTGCGGCCCGTAATGGCGGTAGGGGGGCCGCCGGTTTATCGAGGCGTCTGAGCTAGCCCCGATCGAATTGCACGATGCTAGCGAAGCTCGCGGGATCGAGGCTCGCACCCCCGACGAGTCCGCCGTCGATGTCGGGTTGTGCCATCAACTCGGCCACATTGTCGGGCTTGACGGAGCCGCCGTACTGGATCCGAATGGTCTCGCCGGCATCGCCAAAACGGTCACACAATTGCCCGCGAATGAACCGGTGAACGTCCTGGGCGAGCTCGGGGGTTGCGGTCTTACCGGTCCCAATTGCCCAGACGGGCTCATAGGCAACCACGATCTCGCCAACCTGCGTGGTCTCGACCGTCGCGAGGCTCCCGGCGAGCTGGCCGCCGATGATCGTTTCGACCTGGTCGGCTTCACGTTCTTCAATGGTTTCTCCGACGCAAATGATGGGCCGGATCCCGCTCGCGAGGAGGGCGGCCGCCTTGTGGGCGACGAACTCGCTGGTCTCTCCATACAGAGAGCGCCGTTCGCTGTGTCCGACGATCGTGTACTGGCAGCCGACGTCGACCAGCATCGCGGCGCTCAACTCGCCGGTGAATGCGCCCTTGGGCTCGGGGTTCACGTTCTGTGCGGACAGGGCGACGTTGCTGCCCGCGAGGGCTTTGCCGAGGCAGTGGAGGGCGGTGGCCGTGGGGGCCAGCACGATGTCCGCTACGGCATCCGCTACGAGGGGAAGGAACTGGTCGACGAACGCTTCGGCTTCACCGGTCGTCTTGTGCATCTTCCAATTGGCGGCGAGGATCGGGGTGCGCATCGTGATCTATCTTCCTAAAGCGGCGACGCCTGGGAGCTCGAGACCTTGCACGTACTCGAGCGCGGCCCCCCCGCCGGTAGAGAGGTGGGAGATGCGGTCTCCCACACCGAGTTTGTTTACGGCGGCGAGCGAGTCGCCGCCTCCGACGACTGAGGTCGCTGCCGAGCCAGCGACCGCGTCCGCGACAGCTTCGGTGCCACGCGCGAACGCGTCTATTTCGAATACGCCCATCGGGCCGTTCCAAAAGATCGTCGCCGCCTCGCGCGCCGCCTGGGCGTACATGCGCGCGGTCTCCGGCCCGATATCGACGCCCATCGAACCGTCCGGGACGGTGTCTGCGACGTGGTGGGGGACGTCTGGCTCGAGCGCTTCGACCACGACGTGGTCGACCGGGAGCAGGAGTTTGCAGTCGGCCTCCCGGGCTGCTTGCTCGACGCGCCGCGCGTCTTCGAAACGGTCGGGTTCGACCAGCGACTTTCCAACGGGCTCGCCGCGGGCGCCGAGAAAGGTGTAAGCCATCGCACCGCCAACAGCGAGCACGTTGGCGTGCGGGGCCAAGGCCTCGAGCACCGAAAGCTTGTCGGAGACCTTTGCGCCTCCAAGGAGGCACAGAAGAGGGCGACTCGGCTCCAGTACAACGCGCAGGTGCTCGAGCTCGCTCTCGAGCAGGTCTCCGGCGACAGCCCGTTCCGCCAGGCCCGCGACGACAGCAGTCGAGGCGTGCGCGCGGTGCGCTGTTCCGAAGGCGTCGTTGACATAATCATCGGCGAGCGCTGCGAGTGCCTGCGCGAATTCGGCCTCTCCCGCCGTTTCGCCGGGGTGGAAGCGAACGTTTTCGAGGAGCGCGAGTTGACCCTCTCCGAGACCGTCGACAACGGTCCGCGCGGGTTCACCGACGCAATCGGACGCGAACGCCACGTCATGGCCCAGGAGTCGGGCGAGATGTTGCGCAACGGGTTCGAGCGAGAACTCGGGGTTGTGTTTCCCCTTCGGTCGTCCAAGGTGCGAGAGCAGGACCACGCGCGCGCCGCCTGCGAGGAGTTTCCGCAGCGTCGGAAGGGAGGCGCGAATCCGAGTGTCGTCGCCGACCTTCCCGTTGGCGAGAGGGACGTTGAGGTCGGCGCGTACGAGTACGCGCCGACCTCTGACTCCGTCCTCTGCGAGGAGCGTTGAGAGTCCGGGGACCGTCACGGTGCCTCAGGCCTTCCCCATGAGGATCGCCAGGTCCGCGACCCGCGTCGAATAGCCCGTCTCGTTGTCGTACCAGGAGAGCACCTTGGTGAAGTTGCCGTCCATGACCTTGGTACTGGGCGCGTCGATGATCGACGAGTGGGTGTTCCCCACGAAGTCGATCGACACCAGCGGCTCCGCGCAGTACTGCAGGATCCCTGCGAGCGGGCCCGCAGCGGCGGCCTCGAGCGCACCATTGATCGACTCGACCGAAGCGGACTTGCTGAGCTTGGCGGAGAGGTCGACGATCGAGACGTCGGTCGTCGGAACGCGCATTGCGTATCCGTCGAGTTTTCCCTTGAGCTCGGGGAGGACGAGGCCGATCGCCTTCGCCGCGCCGGTGCTCGTTGGGATCATCGATGCCCCAGCGGCTCGCGCACGGCGCAGGTCCGAGTGCGGTCCATCCTGAAGGAGTTGGTCACTCGTGTAGGCGTGGATCGTCGTCATCCACCCAGCCTCGAGGCCGAACTCGTCGTTGAGGACCTTCGCCATCGGGGCCAGGCAGTTCGTCGTGCACGAGGCGTTGCTGACGACGCGGTGTTTGGCCGGGTCGTAGCTGTCGCTATTCACGCCGAGTACGAACGTCTCGTCCGGGTCGCTGGCGGGCGCGGAGATGATTACGCGTTCTGCGCCGCCCTCGAGGTGGGCAGCCGCCTTCTCGCGCTTGGTGAAGATTCCCGTCGATTCGACGACGATCTGCGCGCCGAGCTTGCCCCAGGGCAGCTGCGCCGGGTCACGCTCTGAGAGGACGGGGATCGTCTTCCCGTTAACGATGAGCGCGTTGCCGTCGACTTCGACCGTACCGGGGAAATGCCCGTGAACGGAGTCGTACTTGAGTAGGTGGGCCAGGGTGGCCGCATCGGTCAGGTCATTGATTCCGACGACATCGATGCCCTTGTCCAATGTGGCGCGGAAGACGATGCGTCCGATTCGGCCGAAGCCGTTGATTCCGATCGGAACCGACATGTGTGAGATTCCTTTGACTACGTGTGGGGTGGAGAGAGCGGGGGCGCTGGCGGCCGCGCGCTGCATCTTCGTGCAGTGGTGACTTTCAAGCGCCTGACTTCGTTACACTTTCACTCCTACAGGAGCGGCGCGCAGCGTAGCAGGCAGGATCGCAGCGTGCCGCCTCTCGTGGCGAGGAGAAGGCTCAACTCGTGCCTCCCGATGACCGTTGGGAATGGGCGCGGCGGCGGCGCGGAGGGTTCGTGAGCGTAAGGGGTGGGCGAGTGCGAGGAAGCGCTGTGGCCCGGCCGGGCCGGGCATTGGTCCTGGTCACGGTCCTCTGTGGTCTGACGCTGATCTTGGGAGCCCGCTGGGCGCGGGACGTCCAGGTCGCGCGGGCTGCTCTCCCTCTGTTCGAGGGGGTGCTGTCGGCCCGTGGCTTGTCGGAGCCGCTCCAGATTCGCCGCGACGAGCGTGGTGTTCCGCACATCGAGGCGAACTCGCAGGCCGACGCCTGGTTTGGGCTGGGTTTCGTCCATGCACAGGACCGCTTGGGGCAGATGCTGTGGCTCCGGCAGGTCGCTCGCGGGCGGATCGCCGAGTGGGTGGGCGAAGCGGGCCTGCGCTCCGACCGGTTCGTGCGATCCGTCGACATCCCCGCGCATGCCCTCCGGACCTGGGGCGGCCTCCCTGCGGAGACGCGGGGAGCCCTCGAGCAATACGCGAAAGGTGTGCAATTCCGGATCGACCGGGTTCGCTCCCAGGCGTCGGGCCTGCCGCCCGCGCTCGCGGAGCTTGGGGTCTCGTCGGCCTCGATCGAGCCGTGGACGGGCCTGGACTCCGTCGCGTTGTTCAAGCTCCTTGCGTGGGGCGCGGGCGCTTCGATCGAGGCGGCGTCGGTCCTCGACCAGCTTACGCAGCGCCTTGGGGGGATCGGTGCGCGCCCCTTCGAACCGCAAGGAGAAGGGCTCCAGGGAGTCGCGGTCGCCTTTTCTGCCCCTGCGGGTTCCCAAGCCGAGACGCGAGGGGCAGAGCGCGCGGATGCGCTGGTCCCGTCGTTGTTCGGTGGGAGCGCCTGGGTGGTGGCGGGGCGTCACACCGCGGAAGGCGTCCCCCTCCTCGGCGCGGACTGGGAACTGTCGCCAACGTTCCCGGCCTTGCTGCACCAGGCGCACGTCCGGTCGCCTGACCTCGAGTGGGCCGGGGCGTTCGTTCCGGGGCTCCCGATTGCCTGGCTGGGCCGGAACCCCCAGGTGGCCTGGGCGCTGCTGCCTGGGCGCGCAGTCACGACGGGGTTCTTCGAGGAGACGCTCCGCGCGCGGGGGCCTGTGGTGCTCTATCACGACGGTCACGTCTGGAAGCCGGTTGAGCGCCGTACGGAGACCATTCGGGTACGCGCTGAAGATGGGACGCTGGTAGATCAGGAATGGGTGGTGGAGTCGACGAGACACGGCCCCTTGGTGGATCCCTTGTTCTCGGGCGAACACGCGCCGCTCGCGCTCTCGTGGACCGGGGCCGAGGTCGGCGATGGCCTGACCTCGCTGCTCCGGGTTGCGCGGAGTCCGTCTGCTGCAGGATTGCGGGCGGAACTGGCAGACCACCATGAACCCGTGCTCGCGGCGGTCTTCGCGGATCGCGAGGGAAACGCTGGGGTTCAAGTGGCGGGCTGGCTCCCCCGACGTTTCCTGCCAACGTCCCTCCAGCCGGTCCCTGGGCGACTCCGTACGTATGACTGGGGCTCGCGGATCCCGTTCGACGAGCTTCCGCGAGCGGAGCTGTCTCCCGTGGAGGACGGCGAGATGAGCACTGCGCAGCCCGATTGGCTGGTGGTCGCGGACGCCGGCTGGCGTTCCAGTGTCCTCTCCGCGCCGGATGACGCCGAGTGGCTGTGGCGCTCAGGGCGTCGGGCGGCCCGGCTGGAGCGGCTCCTTGGCCGCTACGTCCTGCAGGGCAGGCTGAGGCTCCGCGACGTCGTCGAGATCCAGCGGGATGTCGTGTCGGCTGGGGGGGCCGCGTATGTGCGAGCCATCGCGACCCTGGCGGGTGACCCCGCGCAGCTCGCGCCCGAGGAGGCCGAGATCCTCGACATCGTAGAGGGCTGGGACGGGGGCCTCTCGCCGGGCAGCCGCGCGGGGGCGGTGCACTCCGTCTTGCAGGAGGAGCTCTCTGCGGCCTTCTTCGAGCTCGAGATGGGGGCGGCGCTCTACGATCGGTACCGCTCGTTGCCTCAGGCCCGCCTGGGTCACATCACGCGGGGAGTCGTCCTCGCGGCCGTGTTGTCGCCCGACGCCGAGGGCTGGGCTTCGAAGGAGCGGGTGCGGCCGCTGGTCCTGAGGGCGCTTCGGCGTACCTGGGTGCGACTGACCCAGGAGCTGGGCCCAAACCGGGCCCGGTGGACCTGGGGCCGACTGCAGCACGCTCGCTTTACCCCGTTCATGCCATTTCTGAAGGGAAGGGGCCTGCTCGCGGGAGGACCACTCGGGGGCGGGGAGAACGCGCTCGCTACGGCCGCGCACGACGCGGATTTCGGGGTCGTGCGGGCGAACGTCTACCGGATGGCCGTCGACCTCGCGGAGTCCCGCAAGATGGTGAGTTCCCTCGCGCCAGGCCAGTTGGAGCACCCGGCTCATGCGCACGCTGCCGATGGCCTCGAAGCCTGGCGGACAGGGCGGCCCTCGGAGGTTCGGACCGCAGCGGCGCTGATTGACGAGACGCAGGACCGCGTATTGGTGCTCGAGCCTGCCCCGTGAGTCGTGAGCCGACGCTCCTCTTCTTCGAGGTGCCGTGTTTCTACGCAGAAGTGGAGCGCGCGGCCTCGCCGGCGTTGCGCGAGAGGCCCGTGATCGTCGGGGGCAACCCACGAAAGGGCGGGCGGGTTCAGTCGGCGTCGATCGAGGCGCTCGAGGCGGGCGTGGAGCTCGGGATGCCGGTGCTCGAGGCGCTGGAGCATTGCGTTACAGCGCGCGCGCTTCGCACCGACATGAAGCGATACCGGGCGGCTTCCGCCCAGCTGCGCGCGGCGTTGCGGGCGGAGCTCGAGAGGCTCGAGCCGGCAGGCTTGGGCGCGGGCTTCCTCGACGCGACGGGCAGCAGGTTCCCGCCAGAGGAACTTGGAGGCCGCTTGTCTGCGCGGGTCGAGCAGTCGCTCGGGCTGCGAGGCCGAGTGGGGGTCGCGAGCGTCAAGTTCTTGGCGCGCCTGGCGGCCGAGCAGGCGGGGCAGGCGGGGGTGGTCCGGGTGCCGGCCGGCGACGAGGCGGCGTTCCTGGCGGAGCTGCCGGTCTCCGTGTTGCCTGGCGTAGGGCCGCGCACGCTGGCGACATTGGGAGAGCTTGGGACCGTGCGGGTGGGAGAGCTCGTGGCCCTGGGCCGAGATGCGCTCGAGCGTGCGCTGGGAAACCACGGGTTGCGTCTGCTCGAGTTTGCGCGAGGAGAGGATCCCCAGCGCGTTCGAGCGGTGCGTGCGCCGAATTCGCTCAGCCAGGAGTCGAGCTTCGATCAGCCGGAACGCGATCTGGGGGTGGTTGAAGAGCGACTCGTGCAGCTCGCGGCGGGTCTCGAGGGCGGCTTGCAGCGACAGGGGCTCGGTGCGCGGCGGATCGCGGTCAGGCTGCGCTTCGAAGAAGGGGACTCCGCGACGCGCAGCGTCACGCTCGAGAGCTGTGTCGCTTCCGCGCCAGAGCTGGCGCAGGCCGCCTCGTCCTTGTTGGAGCGAACGGATGTCGGTGTGCGTGCGGTCCGTACGGTCGGCGTCCGTTTGTCTGGGCTTGGTACGGGTGGGGGCGACGACCGCCAACTGGATCTCTTCGACGCTGAAGGAGAGGCTCCGGGAGCGGGTTGAGCGTGCCATTCCGGCGAACGGGAGGCTGTGGTGGGTCTTTCTACACCCGCGTTCCGCTAAAGGTGATCCGAGAGCAGTCCGATGGTAGGGGGGCGGGCCATTCAGCCCCTACCGGAGCGCTCTCGTGGAATCAGATCGTCGTAAGTACCCGCGGATCGAAACCGACCAGGTGATCTCGTTTTCGCTTGTGAACTCGGCGGACCACCTCGCTCTGGGGCGGGACGTCTCCGTGGGAGGCATCCGGTTCGAGGTCGCGGGTTGCGAGATCGACCTGGATGAGGTGCTGCGGCTCACGTTTAATGTAGATGGAGAGACCGTTGTCGCGACCGGCAGAGTCGCGTGGGCCACCGAGATCGATCCGGTCACGATGGATGTTGGGATCGAGTTCGTCGAGGTCGAGCCGCGTGTGGCGGAGCTGCTCGCGGGGCTGCCGGATAAAGTCGAGGTCTGACGGCTGGGGCAGGGCGCTCGCCGCGCTCGCTTGACCCCTGCGGGTGCCAGTGCGAGCCTCCCGGCATGGCCGATTTTCACCAGACGGGGGTGATCTCTACCCTCCACCGACTTGGTCGGCCCGATTTGGACCGCCTCGAGCGCGAAATCCTGTCTTACAGTGATGAGCGCCCTCTCGCGCTCGTCCTCCCGTCGCTCTACAGCGAGCTGCGTGGCCCAGCGCTCAAAAGCATCGTGGAGACGCTCCAGTCCGTCCCCTATCTCACACAGGTCGTCGTCAGCCTCTCGGGGGCCGCAGACCGCAAGCAATACGACGAGATGTCGAGCCTCTTCCGGGACGTGCGGTGCCGCGACGGCGACGCGCCGACGCTCATCTGGAATCGCGGACCGCGTGTCGCGGCGCTGCTCGAGAAGCTCCGTGAGGAAGGGCTCGACCCGGGGGACGACGGCAAGGGACGGGCGACCTGGCTGGCCTATGGGTACGTGCTCGCGACGCACCGGGCGCGTGTCATTGCCCTCCATGACTGCGACATCCTCGATTACCGCAGGGAGATGCTCGCGCGGCTGGTCTATCCGACCGCCAACCCCAACCTCAACTACGAGTTCGCCAAGGGATACTACGGGCGGGTGACGGACCAGTTACACGGCCGCGTGACCCGGCTGTTCATGACCCCGTTGTTGCGATCCATGAAGTCCGTGCTCGGGGTGCAGCCCCTCCTCGAGTACCTCGACTCCTTTCGCTATCCGCTCGCGGGGGAGTGCTCCATGACGACGGACCTCGTGCGCGCCAACCGGATCCCATCCGATTGGGGGCTGGAGGTTGGGGTGCTGGCCGAGGTCTATCGGAACTGCTCGCTCAAGCGGATCTGTCAGGTCGAACTGGTCGAGAACTATGACCATAAGCACCAGGACCTCTCGGAGGGCGACTCGACGCGCGGGTTGCACCGGATGGTTCGGGACATCGCGGGTTCGCTGATTCGAAATCTGGCGAGCTACGGGATCGAGTTCGACTCCGGCTTCTTGAACACGATGATCGCCGCCTATGTGCGCACCGCGCAGGACGCGATCGCGCGCTACAGCGATGACGCGGTCCTCAACGGCCTCCGCTTCGACCGGCACGCGGAGGAGGTGGCGGTCGAGACCTTCTCCGGGGCGCTCCGGGCGGCGGGGCTCGACTTCGTGCGGGACCCGATGGGGGCGCCGCAGATCCCGAATTGGAGCCGTGTCGTTGCTGCGCTCCCGGGGTTCCTGGATGAGTTCCGCCTGGCGGTCGATGAGGACACGGCCGGCTAGTCAGGTCCTCTTGTGACATTCGTACGGTGGAAACGCCAGCGGGCGTTCGAAGCGGTATTCTCCCGCCTCGAACGGGATGGGGAAGCCAGCGACTCTCTCCGCACCCCCAGGGGGGCAGCGGTACTCTCCGGCAGGTGGGCTGGACGGGTGGGTCGATCCATCGGTGTGGCGCAGAGGGGGCGGGGGCGTGCTCTACCGAAACAGC
>Ga0315331_10000981_pt1 | contig 21068 bp, 17 predicted proteins | sample M160m34915metaG_FD_203456 | JGI IMG/M metagenome (GOLD analysis project Ga0315331, IMG submission 203456) | Ammonia-oxidizing marine archaeal communities from Monterey Bay, California, United States - M1 60m 34915 | ecosystem: Environmental > Aquatic > Marine > Intertidal zone | place: USA...
TCGCCAAGTTCAGTCTATATGACTTGGACTTTGCAGACGTTCGAGGACAGGAGTCAGCCAAAAGAGCGTTAACGATTGCTGCTGCAGGCCGCCACAACTTGGCAATGATCGGGCCGCCTGGCAGCGGCGAACCAGAGGACATAGTGGCGGCAGCCTCACAACGATCCTGCCGCACCTGACACTCCCGATTTGATGGGGTTCTGGGCCGCTCGGCTAACTCGCGTCGGTGTACCTGACCGAAGGCAGTTCGGAGATCGCCTAAAATGCTGAGGTTGGTCCAACCGAAGCAGGTTGCGCAGGACATATTGGAAATGGCTTAGGGTAGCGAATTCGTCTTTATCCTGAACAGCCACAAGACAACCAAAGCCGCTTCGACGTGTCTCATCGAAGCAGATCAAATCTGTTTCCTAATTCCACTCTTCAATTGTTGTAGTGGCAAGCAGGGTGTACCGAAACCGTCTCGCTATTGGGCTGAAGATCGTATGAGCACTATCGACTACCGCTATTGCGAGGCCGGAACTCAGGATTCGGCCTTGGTTCTTGAGCGCCGACCTCGTTGCGCCAACGTTGCAACCGTTTACGCAGCTGTGCGGTCCGCTGCGGATGATGATTGGCGAGGTTCGTCGTCTCACCGAGGTCTTCCTTCAAATTGAAAAGTTCGAAGCGGTTGTCTTTGTAGTATTCCAGCAGCTACCAATCGCGAGATCGCACAGCGCTGACGGACGCCGTCGTTGAATAGTAATGCGGGTAGTGGAAGTGCAACGCGTTGCGATCGAGCGTGCCGGATGAGTTCTTCAGGAGTGATTCAGCCCATCAAACGTTACGACATCCGGCAACTCAATTCCGGCGGCGCTAGACTGACTTCACCAGTTCCTTCCCCGCGTACGGACACTACCCCATATTGAGGACGGCTCCACAAGACAGTGACGAGAGGACTCCAATCCGAACAATCGGAAACCCGGCGCACGGTTTAGATATCGCACTACCCGAGGATGATCGGGAATAAATCCTCGCGGTTCTGTTTTGGGGAGGCCAGGTTTGAAAACTGACGTTTGCTAACCTCCCCTAAACCCTCCGGAGAAGGCGAATAAGAAGGGTCCATCCGAGTGCTAAGAACGAAACGCTGTTTACTTTGAAATAACGGTATTATGCTTACTCGTTTCTTTGAACATCTCGATTATCTTTTTCAATTCGATCGTCCTGTTGTCTTTGGGCAGCGTGTAAAAAGAATCGATTCCTCGCGGATTGTTGCTTCGGTTTGTGATGCCGGGTGGCAAAGCGTTCTTCCAGCCCTTGTGCAAGAGATACTTCATTTCTTTGAGACGATTTTTATGTTTTGGATCTTCTGCGAGGTTCCGGGTCTCAATCGGATCCTTCGCGCAATGGTAGAGTTCGACGAATAAAGGTTTCCCACCTTTCTTACTTCGCCATTCTGTATAGCGCCATTGAGAGGTTCGAATAGTGTAGCCCTCATTATCACCACCACGGGGAAATTGACTGAAGGCTGCCTTCTTCCACTCTTTGGCAGGATCATTGAGTATGGCGGCGAAGCTTGTTCCTTCCAGATAGTCCGGAATATTTTGCGCTGCGAGCTCCAGAAGTGTGGGATACATATCGACAAACTCGACTAAGGCTGCAGTCTTCTTGCCGCCACCCTTCATTCCGGGATCGTAGACGATCAGGGGTGACCGAGTGGCAAGTTCGAAATTGCTCGACTTGCCCCAGGCGCCGTGATCACCAAGATGATAGCCATGATCAGACCAGATCATGATCACAGTGTTATCCGCGATGCCCAGTTGATCCAATTCATCGAGGATCTTTCCGATCTGGGCATCCACAAAGCTCACACATGCGTAATAGCTGTGTCTCAGCTGTCTTGCATCTTCATTGTTGATCCCCTCCTCTCTGTAGTTAAGCCAATTATACGCCCCGTTCTTTGCAATACTGATGGGGTCCTGATCAGGGCCCAGTTCGGGATGGGGGGAGAGCTCAATGTCCGATTCCCGATAAAGGTCAGAATACTTCTTGGGACAAACGAAAGGTAAATGGGGTTTCTTGAAACCTGGGGCGACAAAGAATGGCTTTCCCGATTTGACTGCGCGCCGAATGGTGGCAATGGTCTCATCAGCGATTTGACCATCCATATACGCATTGTCTGGAAGATTGGCATGCTCCCAAGGCTTGTTTAAATTCTGGTGTTTCTTCTTCGGATCATCGTGTTGATTCTCTTTCAAGGCAAAAAATCCAGCTTCCGGAGAATAATGCGATTCTGTAAAGCTCATTTCAATGGGGGAGCCATGATGAATCTTACCGAGGGTGCGGGTATAGAAACCTTTTTTGGAAAAGGAATCGGCAATGGTGGGATGCTTCTTGACGAAGGTGGTGATGAACCAGGGCGTGTAAGGGTAGTTCACGCCGGTCGTGTCTGGTCGACAGCCTGTCAGCAGGCTTGCCCGGCTGGCGGCACAGACGGCCTGTTGAACATACGCGTTCATAAAGACCATGCCTTTGGAGGCCAGGCGATCCATTTGAGGAGTTTTCATCATGGTCTGCCCATAACAGCCAGCTGCCACTTGCATGTCATCGATGCCGATGAACAGGATATTCTTCTCTCCGGCGGAAACGGTAGAAGACAGCAGCAAAACTGTAACGGCCAAACACACAGCACGGGGGCGACTCAAAAACATAAATTCGTCCCTTTTCAATGGTGAAACAGCAATGCGGTCGGCTGAAGATCGTGTGAACATTATCGATTCCCGCTCTTTCGAGGCTTGAAAAGAGGGTTCGGTCTCGGTTCTTGAGCGCCGACCTCGTCGCGCCAACGTTGAAGCTGTTTACGTAGTTGTGCCGTTCGCTGCGGATGCTGATTGGCAAGGTCCTTCGTCTCACCGAGATCTTCCTTCAAATTGAAGAGTTCAACTCGGTTATCTTCGTAGTATTCCAGCAGCTTCCAATCGCCTGATCGCATCGCAATCACAGGCGTCGTCGTTGAATAGTAATGCGGGTAGTGGAAGTGCAACGCGTCGCGATCGAGCTTGGCGACTGGATCCTTTAACAGTGGTTTCAGATTCAGCCCGTCAAACGTTACGTCATCCGGTAGCTCAATTCCGGTAGCGCCAAGCAGCGTTGGCAGCAGGTCCATCACGATCACAGGTTCACGACAAACGGCACCCCGAGTCGTGACGCCTGGCCAGTGAACGATCAGCGGAACGCGGATACCGCCTTCGTAGCAAGACCCTTTGCCACTTCGAAGCGGCGCGTTGTTCGTTGCTGGAACCGTCTGCCCGGACTTCTTGTCGATTCCGATAAAGCCGCCGTTGTCACTTGCGAATATCACGATCGTGTTTTTGTCCAGACCACGGTCTTTGAGTTTCGCGAGAACGCGACCGACGCTTTCATCAAGACTCTTCAGCATCCCGGCGTAGACCGCGTTCTGATGTTTCAATTCGGGTCGCAGCTTCGACTCAAAGTATTTCACATCTTGGGCCTTCGCTTCGATCGGAGTGTGCGGCGCGTGGTGCGATAGATACAGAAAGAACGGCTTATCACCAGCTTTGTCGATGACGACGAGCGCTTCGTCTGTCAGGCGATCCGTTAAATACTCGCCGGGCTTGCCAAACTCCAGACTGGGAACATAGCGATACCCGGTTCCGAAGTACCCCTCGCCGCGATACGGGTACCAGAACGTTTGTGGCGCGCCCCAACGAGCCCCGCCAATGTTGACGTCGAAACCGTGTGTTTCGGGATAGTGATCGGCATCGCCAAGATGCCACTTACCGACGAGTGCCGTCAAATAGCCCGCCTTTTGCAGATGCATTGCCAGTGTCGTTTCAGAGTGTGGCAAACTGTGAAGCGCGTCGGCTTCCAAGAGCTTTCGATTCTGCGGTCCCCCCTTAAGCGCGTTTTCCGACCAGATCGTCATCCGGACTCGCGCTGCATGCCGGCCCGTCAACAACGCTGCTCGTGTCGGCGAGCAAACCGGCATCGCATAGGCGTCCGTAAACTTCATTCCCCCCGCAGCGAGGCTGTCGATATTGGGAGTCTCGTACAGATCGGCCCCATAGCATCCAAGATCGGACCATCCCATATCGTCAGCAAGAATGAAAACGATGTTCGGCCTGTCTTCTGCGAACCTGTCTTCTGCGACCACGGGGGTGCTAATCAGAACGATGAGGACAAGAAGGTTGATTAGCCGCATCTCTTTAACTCCAATGCTGGGTGAATCTGTTTCTCAGGAGATCGGCAGTTCATGATTCTGTTCGTTTCGCCTGAACAAGGTATGTGGACCGAAGCGATTAATGAATCGCCGTATCACGAGTTGGTTCCGAATATGCGCCGAGTTTGGCGACAGTCGCTGCGGCGACGTCTCCTAGCGATTCACCCAATTCAGCCGCAACGATTTTGCAAACGCGGGCAGTCTCGGGCATCGCTTCCTGGGCAATCGCCGATTCCATCGCAGGACGCAGAAGCGACTCGCAGCGGGCGAAAATGGATCCCAGTACGATCGCTTCAGGATTCAATACGTCGATCAGCATCGCCAGGCCGCATCCGAGTTGTCGGCCGCATTCCTCCAGCACACCGATCGAAAATGCATCTCCCGCCATTGCGGCCTCAGCGATCTGTTTCGCGGTTGGCTCGCTTGGCAAAGTCGGATTCTCTCGGCCAGCGAGTAAGCTGCGTGCGTACATCGCAATTCCCGCTCCGGATGCAAATCCTTCGAGACAACCAGGCTTACCTCGAACAGGAGGTCCGTCGTCGCTGACTCGAACGGCACCAACTTCGCCGGAGAGTCCGCATGCTCCGTGGTAAAGTTGTCCATTCAAAATCAAGCCTCCACCGAGCCCGGTTCCGAATGTGAGGAAAACCAGGTGCTGGCAACCTTTCCCGGCGCCGTATTGCCACTCGGCCAGAGCGCACGCGTTCGCGTCGTTTTCTGCGTAGACCGGAACCTGAATCGAATCGCGGATTTTCGACACGATGGGAAAATTGTCCCATAAAGGAAGGTGCGTCATTCGTCCCGTGCATCCCGATTGAACATCAAACATTCCTCCAACCGAAATGCCGACGGATCTCGGAGGCTCTGCTCGGATGCCAATCCATCGCCGAGCAATTTCAGAAATCCGCCTGACCGCAATCGCAGGATCGCACTCCCGGTTTGTTGGGAACGCTTCCTTCTCGGTGATAGTTGACGATGCTTCATCAAAGACGGAAACCGCGATCTTCGTCCCTCCGATGTCGACTCCGATGTAATACGGCGACGTCATTGGGCGGCTCCGATCTTATCGGGTGCGATCGTGGAACTCACGCTGATGGGCGTGACTTGTGTAGACACCACAGCGCAAAGGGAGAGTGTAATCTGGTTCATCACTTTGACTGCTCCAACATCGCTTTCAGTTGGGCCTGCATCTCTTCGAGTCGGGTTTGATGCGCCGGATGATTCACAAGGTTCTCGAGCTCCTTTGGATCGGCGTCAAGGTGGTAAAGTTCATCCAGGCTGTCGGATTCGAGGTAGTGGATATATTTCCAATCGTGTGTTCGAACCGCCTGCCAAGTGGAGGTTCTTGGGGCGACTTTCTCGAGAAAATATTCGGCCAGGAATGCCTCTCTCCACGGCACATTGGTATTCCGCAACAGGGGCACTAATGATTTACCGTGCATGGGGATGATGGACTCCACTCCGGCGAGTTCCAACAGCGTTGGAGCCACGTCGATATTCATTACCAATTCCTCACGAACGCTTCCGGGCGTGATCAGCTTGGGATAGCGAATGAGGAACGGAACCCGCAGTGCTTCGTCGTAGGCAAATCGCTTGGCGTTGAATCTTCCGTGTTCGCCCATCAGGAAACCGTTGTCGCTGGTGTAAATGAAGATCGTGTTGTCGAGTTGGCCGGTGCTCTCCAGGGCCGCGAACAGTTGCCCGACGCCTTCATCGACAGAGGCGAGACAGCGGAGTTGGTCACGCACCACGGAAGGGGCATCATCGCCGCGGCCACGCCTGGGTTCAGCCGGTTCGGGGCCGATGCCTTCGAGTTCCAAGCGGTTGAGCCTTGGTAACTTCCGCGTCAATATTGGCTTTCCCGCCAAGTCACCTTCATCTTTAGGCGGAAGCTGAAATTCAAAATCAGAGTAAAGCTCGTCGTGTCGCTCGGCGGGAAGAAAGGGGGCATGGACCGCCTTGTGCCCGAGGTACAGACAGAATGGCTTTTCGTGAGGCTGTTTTACAAACTCAAGCGCGCGGTCGTTCAAGTAGTCGGTCATGTTACCGCGCAATTGACGCCGAGTTCCGTTGTCGTTGACGACGCCATCGATGTAAATGCCCTGGCCTTTGAAGCTGATCCAACTGTCAAATCCAGGCCGGCGTGAATCGTCCAGACCCATGTGCCACTTGCCGACGAATGCTGTCTCGTATCCCTGCTCGCGAAGCTGACGTGGAAAGGTCACCAGCGTGTGGCTGATGACGTCGATCCCCAACTTATCGTTGTTGATGACCCGATGCCGGTGCGGATAAAGCCCTGTCAGAAAGCTGGCCCGACTGGGTGAGCAAAGAGGGGTAGCCACAAAGAAATTGTTGAAGGAAGCGCCTTCGCGGCCAATGCGATTGATGTGAGGTGTTTTTAACACCGGATGGCCTGTGCAGCCGAGCTGGTCCCACCGCTGGTCATCGGTGATGACAAAAATAATGTTCGGCCGGTCGTCAGCGGCCATAAGCTCATTCGGTCCCGGACGCAGCGCGATTGTGATGAAGACAGCTGCGAAAAGCAGGCGGGGATGGATCCGTTTCACGATTGTTGAATCTCGGCTTAGTAATTGATACTGCTTGGATGCGATCGAGTTTTGGCGGTTACACGATGAGCGGAGCCATGGATCCAAGCATCAAGGATCGGTGGAACTGAGTGGCTACTAGTGATGGAACGGGTAATTAACCTTGATCATTGGAGGCACGTTTTTTACTAGCCCGATGCGCCAGCGAGTGTGATTTCGCGGGATTCACTCCCTTGCGTTTCGGGTGAGTATGAAAGATCAATTCCCGCCTTCAGCACTAAGCGGCGGGTTATTTTTTAGTTTTTGGCTTAGCGTTCGGATTGCTCCACTAACGGGCGTTCGGTATTTTTCGCTTGGGCATGCTTTTGATTGGAGCCGTGGGTAAGGCCTCTGATAGGCGTTTGATAATGGCGGCGCTTCCGGGGTTGTTGGCGATATTATTAAATTCGCGCGGATCGTTGACGTGGTCGAACAGGGCCTCTGCGTTGTTTGATTTGAGATAGCGATAGCGTCCATCGCGCACCGCGTGGTGATTCTCGCTCTTCGAGGTTACGATCGCTCGATTAAGATCCGTCTCTGCCTCGATAATCGGGAGCAGGTTCTGGCCGTCGTTGTTCTTGTTCTCTGGCAGACCCGCAAGAGCGAGCAGCGTGGGATAGACATCCACCAAGCTAACCGCGGTATCGACTTCTTTCTGCTTCGCGCCTGGCTTTAAGATGAGTAAGGGTACCCGTGTGGATTCTTCCCAGAGAGTGAACTTTGAGAAATGCTCCTTCTCACCCAAATGCCAACCGTGGTCCGTCCAGATCACCACGATCGTGTTATCCGCAATCGGCGAAGCCTCCAAGCCTTTCATGAGTCTCCCCAGCTCGAAATCCGCATAGCTGACACACGCCGCATAGCCGCGACTAGGGCCCGATTTTCCGGTGAATTCCTGATGCCGTTTGGGTGGTAGAAGAGATTCCGGAATATTTTTCCCCCACCCTTTCGGATTCGTTGGAGGCGTAATTTCAACATCCTCGTACTGGTCGTAAAACTTGTCCGGGACAAACCAGGGCATATGCGGGCGATAGATCCCGACTGCCAGAAATAGCGGTTCATCGCGAGAAGCCTCGAGCTGCTCGATCGCCCAATTCACCACTTTGTGGTCGCCCATCTCTTCAAGTGGCTTACCGGTGCCGCCCCAATCGAAGTTCCCCTCGCCACGTTTCGGCTTCTCATCCGGCATGCTCGGCACAGGCAATTGAAAATTAAAAGACGGAAAGAAATCATCCCACCCTCTGGGCGAGAAAAGCCCTTTCCGATGGAAATCGGTTCCTTGATTCGCATGATAGATCTTCCCACCTCCCAGCGTCGCGTAGCCATGCTTTTTGAAATATTCAGGTAGCAGGAGAATGTCATCGAATCGTTTATTCACCAACCAGTCATGACCGTTGCCATATACTCCTGTCGACGCTGGATGGAGACCCGACATAATGGAGGTGCGAGACGGATTGCACGAAGGGGCATTGCAGTGGGCGTTGTTGAACAATATCCCTTTAGCCGCCAGCGAGTCGAAGTTCGGTGTATCCACATCGAACGGCTCACCGTTCAGTTGGGTTGGTCCCCAGTCATTGAAGTCATCAATGGAGACGAAGAGGACGTTCGGTCTGTCTTCAGCGGCAAGAAGTTCATTCGCCCCCGGACGCATCGCGCTGGTGACGAGGACCAACGCGAACAGATAGAAGTAGATGCGCTTCATGGTTCTCAAATCTCCGTTGATTGATTTCGATTCCGGACAGGTAACTATTCAGTCCATTGGTAACCCGACGCGTGAGCGAGGGATATTGTACTAACCGTGATCCCTCGCTCACGCGTCGGGTTACCTACAAGGCTGTTCTACGAAACAGCTGAACAGTTACACGGCCAGCTCATGCGTTCAATTCTGCAAACGTCTTTTCAAGGAGCGTCTTCGTGAGATCAATTCCTTTCATCTCAGCAGTTTCACTACCCTCGTATTCGATGCCGATGTATCCCGAGTACCCCGAATCCGAAATGATCTTTAACATGCGAGAATAATCTGTATGGATCTCCTCGCCAGAATCGTTGAAGTCATGTGACTTCGCGCTGACGCCTTTGGCAAATGGCATCAGATCGGTCACGCCCTGATAGCGATCGTATTCAAGGCCAACCTTGTCCTCGGCGTAGTTCGGATTGTCCTGGAAGAATGACTTGTCTTCCGCATAGCGGTCGGCGTTGCCTCGGTTCCTGGCAACGTAGAAATTTCCGAAGTCCGGCAGCGTGCCACAATTCTTCAGTGGCACTTGTTTCATCACCGAGGCGAGCCAACTCCCGTCGGACGACAATCCGCCGTGGTTTTCGACAATGATGTTAATGCCCATCGGTTCGGCAAACTCACACAGTTTGCTGAGGCCTTCGACGCAAAGATCCTGCTGTTGTCTTGAACTGAGCGAACGATCCGAAGCGGCGTTGACACGAAGCGAGTGACAGCCGAGAAACTTTGCCGCCTCGACCCAGGCAAAGTGTCCCGTGACGGCATTGCTACGGCGTGTCTTGTCGGGGTCACCGAGATTGCCGACCCGGTCGCACATGATCAGCAGATTCTTGACGCCCTGATCGGCTGTCCGCTTTTTGATTTCCGCCAGGTACTTTGTGTCCTTCGGTTGGATGCCGAGCTTTTCGTTCTCCACATAAGCGAAGTGATTCGACCACTCCACCGCATCCAGCCCGAAACTTTCGCGAGTGATGCGTGGGAAGTCCAGGTTGTCAATTTCTCCGGCTCTCAGCGCTCGGTGAAGCGACCATTGTGCGAGAGAAATCTTAAATCGCGGTTCCGTTTTCGGCGGCGTCGTTTCATCAGCCTGAACGTGGCGACGATCCACGGCCACAAGTCCTCCGGCGACGATCGCAGTCGATGTCCTGAGAAAGTCACGTCGGTTCGGGGTGATGTTCATGTCGGATAGCTCCGGAGTGAAGTTTCTGGTCTGTCTGTTCACGCTTGATTCAATCCCAATTCCATGAACGCAAACGCGACCATGTGATAAATCATCATCTGGACATCTTCGACACGGCCATAATGTTCGTCGGGAACGACGATTGGCAGAGTTGCAAGTTCGGCCAGTCGTCCTTTCCGTGAGCTTGTAATGGCCACGGATGTGAGGCCGTTCTGCTGTCCCCACTCGAACGCTTTGACACAATTGGGGGAATTCCCACTGACGCTGCCGCAGATCAATACGTCGCCCGCTTGCGCCATGTTTTCCAACTGGCGATCGAAGACATCCTCATACGCATAATCATTGCCAATAGCGGTCAGCCAACTGAGATTGTCGTTGAGTGATAGCACTCGAAAACGTTGACCGATCGCATCGGATGCGCCTTTGCCCATGTCCGCTGCGAAATGCGAAGCGCTGGCCGCATTGCCACCGTTGCCGAACATAATCAGTTGTTTGTTATCCTCCAGCGTCTGCTGAACGATATTGACGAACCGGGCGATATCTTTGACAGGCAGTTCGCGTAACACGCGAATCTGGGCTTCAATGTATGTCTCAATCCATGCGCTACTGTTCATAGTTCAACTCCTTTAGACTTTCGTTGTGAGTGGAATCTTGTTTCGGGCGCTTCTCGACTTTCTTTTGTTCTTCGGTCTGCGTGCGTCGCGTCGCGAGAAACTCGACCAGGTCCCGAAGTTCAGAGAGCGACAGCTGTTCGTGAAGGCCATCGGGCATCCCCGACTTGCTGGACTGCACACGTTCTTCGATCTCGTCGAGCGGGATCGTTATGCCGGGCGCGTCGCTACCGGATGAATTGCCAGCGTGGTCTGTGGTGAGGTTGATCGGAAGAATAGTGATCGACTCATTCGTTTCCTCGCCGATAATTCCAGAGATCACACGACCATCGACTGTGAGCAGTTTGGTCTGCTCATATCCCTTTGCGATTTTTGCACTCGGCTTGACGATGGATTCGACAATTTGTTCGCGTGAGAGTCGGCGACCGACGTCAGACAAATCAGGCCCAACGCGACTGGTTCCGTTGTTATCTAAGCGGTGACAGCGCAGACATTGCACTTGGGCATTGTGTAAAAAGATGTTGCGACCGAACGTGGCTGTCCCGCCGTGAACGACTGGCCGAAACTCGGCCAAAGCTTCCTGGACATGCGTCTGCCGATAGCGCGTGGCCGATGCCGCGATCTGCGACTGGAGTTCTCTATATTTACGACCAGAAAAATCCGCTTGAATACTGGCGTCCTCGCTGGCAAGAAGTGCATCTAACTCCAGTGCCGGCGGCAATTCACCTGCGGCAAGCTTTTCCATTTCCACAGCGAGCAATTCGAGCCCGCGTTTCTGTTTCATCCGTCCGAGCTGCCGCATCGCACCGCGGCGCTCGACAATTTCGCCGTCCTTAAGCGCCGCCTCGTAGGCCTTCATCGCTTTGTCCGGATCGTTCACGGCAATCAGATCTCGCCCAGCCGCGCGAACATCCGGTGACGGATCGTTAAGAGCCGATCGTGTGACATCTGCTACGATCGCCGCGTCAAGAAACGCCAGACTTCGAATCGACACGGCGCGATCTGCCGGCTCCAGTGTCTCATCGCCGACAAGTGCCAACAATTCGTTTGTCGCTTCATCAATATCGTAATGCTGAGCCAACGCGACGGCTGCCTTTCGCACTGATGTGGGCGCATTGCGAATGAGTTCCGGTACGACATCGACCGCAGCAGCCGCACCTGCCTGAGTCTTTCGTTCTTTCAGTGGCTGCCAGGTCCCGACAATCCGTTCGCGAGGTGAAGGCTGAGGCCACTCGGCAAGCATCGCCAGCGCCTCCTGTCGCAGCAGTTCCGGCTCAGTGGAATCAGCGGCCAGTTTCGCAATGTTTCGCGCACGTGATGGCCCGCCCAGACGAAAGTTGGCATTGAGCACGCGGAGGCCCAGATCAATGTCTTTGTTCTGGCGCTGATTAATCAGTTTCGCCAATGCGGGCAGGCCGGCAGTGATCGGAACATCATTGATCGCTCGTGCAGCCTCCAGCACCAAACGGGGATCCTCGTCAGCCAGAAAACTCGCGACTTCCGGACTCTTCATCCGTCGCAGTGCCAGCAGCACTGCCAACCGAACCTCGGGATGATCGTCATCGGAAAGCGACATCACGTCCTCCAAGTGATCGACCTCTGCGATGTCCGTGAATGCCACCACAACCGCATGCCTTAAAAAATCATCGGTGGGACTATCGGAAGTTAAGCGTTCTCGCATCGTCGGGATGGCTGTCTTGTCGCCGAGACGCCCAAGCGCCATAGCGGCAATGGAGGCAACACGCTTCGATGGGTCGCGAAGCAGTTGGCGCAAAGGCTCAGCCGCTGCCGAGATGGGCGTATCGCGAAGCAATCGTGCCATCAGCGTCCGCACTTCTTCGTCCGCGTCTGCCAATAAGCTGATGAGCGGTTCGAGAACCTGTGCTCCGGATCTTTGCATTTGGCCGAGTGCCCATAGCGCGTGCAGACGTGCCATACGATTATCGTTTTCAATCGCGGCCTGCGTGAGTGGTGTGACCATCTTTGGCCGCAGTGCCGATTCAAACTGAGCACGCTGACGAACGCCCTTGTGGGGATGACCCAGTAAGTCGATCAGCTCGTGCGACGCCCACGTTTTTGTCGGTAGTTCCAAAAGGCGTTTGACTTCAGCAAGACGCTTTCCCTGCGGACTTCCCTCCGCGCCACCAGCGTTCCCCGTCATTCGCCAGATACGTCCCTCGCCGGTTCCAGCCCAGCCTTCACCGTAGTCTGCAACATAGAGACATCCGTCGTGTCCGAATTCAATATCCGTTGGCAGCAGGCCGGAGGCTACGGATTCCGATTCGCTCATCCGAAATCCGGCTCCCTGCGTCTGGACGCGAAAACTCCAGAGCTGGCTTCGCGCGGCAACTCCGCGGAAGTCACTGACGAAGAACGCGCCACGATACTTGTCAGAAAACGTACTCAGTCCGGGTTCACGTGCCAGTCCACAAGGTCCTTCGGTGATGTGCCCGATCGGTGGCATAACATACATCGCCTGATTGGTCGGCCGCTCGTCCCACACACTTTCCCGCCACCAGGGCCGCTCAATATACGGAGCCCAGTCAACGCGATGCTCGTCCGGCCATTGATAAGTCATTCGCCAGCCGTATTCCCCACCTTCGACGAGATACAGCAGTCGGGCACGATCTTCGCCGTCGGCATCATTGTCCACGGTGAACAGATTGCCAAAGTCGTCGAAGGCAAGTTCCTGCGGGTTGCGAAGGCCGGTCGCGAAGACCTCAAGCCCCGAGCCATCTCGCTCACAGCGAAACACGGCTCCCGAATAGGCATCCTCAAGAACTCGTCCCTGCTTTGTTCGGACATGATACCCGCGGTCGCCGATACTCCAGTACAGTCGACCATCGGGTCCTTCGATGATCCCGTGCATATCGTGCCCATGCAGCGAGACCTTCACGCCAAAGCCGGAATGAACTTTCTCGCGGACTCTCGCTGTCCCGTCCTCATTTTCGCCCGTCAACTTCCACAGGTGTGGAATGTTCGTGACCCATACGCCATCCGGACGAGCCAGTAACCCGGCAAGCGCACCATCCAGAGCGTCTGCGAATTCGGCATAAACGACCGACTTATCAGCGCGGCCGTCTCCGTCTGAGTCACTGACAACATGAATTTGATCAGCGTGCGCGCTGTAGAACGAAAGTGGTTGCTTGCCCTCGGCCGCCCACTTCTTGTACATCGCAAGCCGATCATCCACCGTCCGCGCGGCGAAGTCGTCATCCATCCAGTATTTATGCATGCGATTATCTTCGGTCCCCTTACGGTTACGAAAATGCACGGCTATGAAAAGTCGTCCCTGGTCATCGAACGAAATGGCAGTTGGGAAGGAGATCAGCGACTCGTCAGCCCACAAGTCGACCGAGAACCCGTCGGCGTATGTCCAAGCGGCCTTGGCGAGTTCGCCCGCGTTATTTTCGTTGGACGTCTCGTCCTGAGCCGCCAACTCATCGGATATACCGGGGCCCAAGAGTAGACATAGACAGGCCACTGCAGTTGCGATTAACCGTCGGCTTATGCCGACGTTGCGCAAAGAACCTGTTGGCTTGAATGCCGTGATTTGGCTGGAGTGGCCGGCAGTCGACTGATGCATCGATATTCTTCCTGCCAATGAGCATACGGAGATTGAGTAATAACGATTCTCCCGCGTCGCGACACAATTGCAATTGCCAAATAGCGTAAACCGATTGCGATATATCGTTTCTCGCCTCGTGTGTCATCTGACAATGTCCCAGCATGAGATCGCACTGAACAAACCCGTGAGTATGAGACTCACTGTCGCTCGAAAATCAATGCCTTGATATCAGGCATCTCCACTCCGGGCTTCTTCACGACCTTCAGTTCCAATGAGTGTTTCCCTTTCTCCAGCGCCAGTTCACCCGCGTCCAAATCTTTCCACTGCCGTGACAAATAGGCGCCGTAATTCTTGATCGCTCGCTCCGGCGCCGGGTGCGGCGCACTCACCCAGGGTTCCTGAATCTGAATGTCGAGCGACGCCCGACCCGCACTGAGGCGAAAAACCGAACCGACCCCGTCCTCGCCGCAGGCATACCGGATCCGAACCCGGTATCGACCGCTCGTAACGACCTGGATGGTGCAAGCCGCGTACGCTTTTGAATCCGACCAGCGCTCGATCCACTGATGGTTCCATCCTTTCCTCCCACTGTAGTCAATCCCATTCCCCGGTTCCGGATAAATGTCCAACTCATGCGCCGGCACGGTCACCCTCGGCCACTCCTCATATCCGATAGGCACCGGCAACGGTACTGGCGCCGGAGCAGTTGCCGTCGCTGCCCAATTCTGGAGCGTTTCCACCAACTCTCCATGAATCTCCGGTTGCGTCTCGGCCAAGTTATTCTTCTGACTCGGGTCTGCCACAAGATCGTGCAACGTCCTCTCCGTCGCACGATAGCGCCGAGACCGAACCGACCATTGCTTTGGATTTTTCCACACAAACAGGTTCCGCTTCGGCATCTCGAAATCATCCTGTCCGTAGAGAAGTGGCGTCATATCCATCCCGTCCAGCGGCAGCGTCCTGCTTTCAAGGTTTTCCACACCCGCAATCCGGCATAGCGTCGGCAGCAAGTCGACATGCGCCACATTCGGTTTCACAACCGTGCCCGCCTTGATTCGTTTCGGCCAACGTACGAACAGCGGCACGCGCACGCCCCCTTCGTGTACATGGGACTTGATACCAAGCATCCCATCATTGAAACGGTAGCCGTTGGGCCCGTTGTCCGTCAGGAAAATGAAAACCGTCTCGTCCGCGATTCCCAACTCCTCTAGCTTCGCGAACAAGCGGCCCATGTTTTCATCCACGTTCTCGACGAGCCCATACATCGCCCGCGTGAACGGATCCTCCACGTCCGACCGCTCCGCCCACTGCTTCCACTTGTCGACGGGCACGCTCGCTGGTGTGTGCGGCGTGTTGTATGGAACGTAGCAGAAGAAGGGAGAATCATCCGCTTCGTGCTCGCGCTCGATAAACTCAATCGCGTGATCGGTAAGAATATCCGCGATAAAACCACGCGCCTGAAAAGGTGAACCATTCCTCTCCAGCATCGGATCAAAGTAGTCGTTCCAATGCCCACCACAAAAACCCACGAATTCATCAAAACCCTGCGCGTTCGGATGGTACGGCCAGTGCGCACCATTGTGCCACTTGCCGAAACAACCAGTCGCATATCCGGCCTCTTTCAACAGCTCCGCGATCGTCACTTCCTCGCCCCGCATGTTCTCATATCCGCGTGTCACGCCAGTCACACCGGTGCGCGTCGGATACCGACCCGATAACAACGCGGCACGCGTTGGCGCGCAACTCGGTTGCACAAAAAACCTCTCGAACCGTGCTCCTTCATTCGCAATGCGATCCATGTTCGGAGTTTTGATCCACTTGTTCCCGTGCACCGCCACATCCCCAAAGCCCTGGTCGTCCGTCATCACCAACACGATGTTCGGCCCGTCTGCAAACACGCCCGTCACCAGAAACAACCAACAGCCAACCAATCTCACTGCAACTCGCATCCGGGCACGCAAGTTCAACGCTTCCATTTCACTGACAGGAATTTGTTTTTGAGCGGTGCATCCGAAGAGGCGGGCTTTTTTAGCGGGATGCATCGATATTCTTCCTAGCAAATGAGCAATTGGAGATTGTCCGCCACCAATTGTCCCGCGTCGCGATACAATAACAATTGTCATATAACGTAAAATGCTTGCGATATATGGGTCCCATCTCCCTTGCGTCATTTGACATGTCCCAGCACGAAATCGCACTGATCCTTAACATCAATAAGCCGTACGATCGTAAAGTGGTTGCGGGGATCGCTCGCTTTACAAGAACGCAGAGCGACTGGCGCCTGTACGTTGAGGATGAGCCCCTGGCAAAGATTCCCAACCTCAAACGCTGGCGTGGCCACGGGATCATCGCCGACCTAGACGACCCAAATGTGCTTGATGCGGTGACCGGATTGAAGATTCCCGTCGTGAACATTGGCGGTGCAGTCTTTGCCAAGTCATGGAAGAACGAGACCCCATACGTCACCACCGACAACTCGGCCGTTGCTCAATTGGCGGCAGATCACTTGATGAATCAAGGATTTACCAACTTCGCGTATTGCGGCATTCGACAATCGGCTATCAACCCCTGGTCAACAATGCGGGGCGACGCTTTCCGCAAGATCCTTCGGCAGCATGGGCACGACTGTTCGGAGTACTACGGCCGACATACGAGTGCGCGCCAATGGGAATCCGTCCAGGCGCGTATCTGCCGATGGCTGGCGACGTTGCCGCGCCCGCTCGGCTTGTTCGCTTGCAACGACGCACGAGCCCGGCATGTCCAGGAAAGTTGTCGAAGGCTGAATCTTCAGATTCCCGCCGATGTCGCCATTCTAGGTGTCGACAATGACGAGCTCATGTGTGAACTGGCAAATCCGGCACTCTCCAGCATCTCCCTGGGGACAAACGAAATCGGATATGAAGCGGCGCGTTTGCTCGACGATTTGATCGCCGGTAGGCGTGTTGCGAAGAAGCGAAAAAAGGTCCAGGTAGCCCCTGTGGGTATCATCACACGCGAATCAACGAATACGATTGCCATTGCGGACGAGGTGGTTGCCCAAGCTGTCGAGTACATCCGAACGAACATCGATTCCAGCGTGCGAGTGGCGGATGTGACCAGGGATGCTGACCTTTCCAGATCGACGTTGGACAACCGTTTCAAACAAGTCCTCGGTCGCACCGTTCACGATGAAATCGAACGTGTGCGTTTAGAGCGAACAAGGGAATTGCTCGCGACGACGGATTGCACGCTGAGCGAAATCGCATTGCAGACTGGCTTTGGCACCGTTCATTACCTGGCAGCCGTCTTTCGGCAATCGACGGGCCAAACACCGGGCGAGTTCCGAAAATCCAACATTGGTTCGCGGAGGCTTGAGTAGTGCTCTAAACGCCTCGCTGTACATCGGCATGTGATTCCGTAGCATCGCTTGAACGTGGCGACGGGATTTGAACCGAAACGGACAAAGCGTCACGTGCTCCGTTTGTCGGAGCACGCCCCAGCTCGGATTACCAGTGGCGCCGGCATCGAGCGACGTAGCGCAAGACGTCAAGGGTGCGGATCCTGCCTTACACAAGCTGACTCTCCGCCTCCCTTCGCGCGTAGGTTGCATCGACCGACGCAAGTTCGGCCGATCGCTACGACGCAGTTTCCTCGAAATCCGGGACCAAAACCTGGATAAACTGCGTCGAAGGCTCGGATCTGCAGCGGCGGGCGGAGGCAATACGATGAGCGCAGGCAATATCCGCACGATCTGCGACGGGCGTGGAGGCATGTACGTAGACGAGTTCGTGGGAGAGGAGCATGTCGCGACCGGCTGGGACATCGATTTCGAGCTTACCAAAGCCTAAAACAAGGCCTGCTGACATCGAGTCGAAACTGGAAGCCGCAAGTCCCGATGAGCCTAGTTAGGTAGGCTTGCCGAACGCAGAATAGTTGACACTGTCCGATCACCGGATAATCTATGAATTAACTATCCGCTTGATTGATCTTTCTGAGATCTGATCAAGACGCCCAGCGGGCAGGATTCTCATGGCATGGCAAGGGGGCGTCACAGCGGTATCGATGCGCGCGCATCGGTCGCTTTAATTGCCCTCCCGTAAGGAGATTGTCATGAGAGTCTCGGAAAAGGCGGTCATCGCCCGCATCAATCGCAGACTTGCTCACATTGAGCAAAAGCTTCACAAATCCCGCCGTTGGGATAGCGACGTCCGCAACTTTTATATCATCGCGTGGCGATTCAATACGTTGGTGGCCGCTTACGATTCGCTCGATCAAGTCGCCAGGGATATCGGGGTGTTGGAGGATTACGAGACCCTCGTTAACTGACCTGTTCTGCACACCCGACGCGGCGACTCTGTTTGACCGCGTCGGGTCTTCTTAATACTGGCTGCCACTGATCATCTACACCGAGATGACGGGCACGATCACCCACAGGTTACCGGTCCGCCATCGCTGCCCTTTTGCTGAATTCCACTTGGTGCAGATCTTGATCGTTTTTGATCGCGATCTGTTCAGGCGTCGGATGAGTCGTCGTCTTGAACACCTAAATTCCACGCCGGATCGTGTCACTATAGGTTGAGGAAGACTTAGCTCTTCCAGCCCCTTCATTTCACAGTCAAAGCCCCGCCTTTCGGTCATCTCACAGCGAGATGTTCGGAGGTCGGGGCTTTTTTCGTTTCCACCGTCCCAAATCAGAAGGAGTCCACATGGTTTTCGCTCTTGTTGCGACCAGCAGCGTGCTGGTCGTGCTACTCACCCTTTGTTGGGCCAAGGAGTTTCGACTGCGGCGTGCTCTGCAGTCGCTCCTGGCCCGAGTCTTTAACCAATGGAGAAGTGCCCATGAAGCGGATGATTCGCCTTCGCAGCTTCACGATGGTCGCGGCAGTGATGCTTCTGGCAACCATCGCTGGATGCGGTAGGTCGCCCGACGAACGGCTTGCCGAATTCGCTCAGCAAACGATGACGGAGCAGATCAAGCAAAACGATCGCATGGCTGATCAGTCCCAAGCAGTCGTCGAAGAAAGCCATCAACTCGCTAAGGCCGCGACGGAATTGGTCGAACGCGACGCGGAAGCTCGACGCGAGCTTATCGCAGCCCAGCAGGAGCTAACTTCTCAGCTCAACGATCAGCAGGCGACCATTTACACAGGTCATGATCAGCTGGAGCAGGATCGTCGCGAGCTTGCTCAGCAACGCCATCGTGATCCGATCGTTGCTGCCGTGATTCAGAACTTCGGGCTGGTGATCGCCTGCCTGCTGCCACTGCTTGTCGCGGTGTTTGTTATTCGGCAAATGCAATCGCAGGAGCCAGATCATGCCGCTGTTGCCGAGCTGCTGACGCTGGAACTGACCAGCGAAGAGCCGCGGCTTCTTCCCAGTCCGCAACAGCGTCGCCACAAGCTGATGCACGATGAGGAGGAAGCTCATCACGCACTGATCGCAGGTGACTCGACCAACGATGTCGAGCCGCCTTTCTAACCATTATTCAACTACAAGGAGATCGAAACCGTGAGTCATATTGTGCAAATCAAAACCGAAGTCCGAGATGCAGTCGCGGTGGGTGCCGCATGCCAGCGTCTCAAGCTGGAAGCACCAACGCAGGGAACCGCAAAGCTCTTCAGCAGCTCGGCAACTGGCGTGATCGTCAATCTGCCGGGCTGGCGATACCCAGCTGTGTTTGACACACAGTCAGGCCAGGCTCGCTACGACAACTACGAAGGCCGTTGGGGGGAGCAAGTTCAACTTGATCGCTTCCTGCAGGGTTACGCCGTCGAAAAGGCGAAACTCGAAGCCCGCAAGAAGGGGCACACCGTTACGGAGCAGTCACTTGCCGACGGCTCCATCAAGTTGACGGTTTCGGTGGGAGGTGCTGCATGAGCAAGACCATCGAAATCGTCGTTACGCCGACGGGGCAAACGCAGGTCCAGACCAAGGGCTTTGTCGGCAGCGAATGTCGTCAGGCCAGTCAGTTCATTGAACAGGCGCTGGGCAAGCGAACTCAAGAAGAGCTAACTGCCGAGTTCCATCAACAGGCAAGTCAGCAGCAATCCCATCAACAACGTCACTAACCAGGAGATCGAACTTGAAACTGACAAATCGTCTCTCCGAATACGTGAGAGCATGCTTTACAGGCATCTGGATCGAGTCCCACGAACATCAGGATGCCCTCACTGAAATCGCCCAGCTCTGCCTCGACCAACAATGGCAACTGGCAACCTGGGACATTGAATCCGGCCTGAGTGTACCCGGTCAAACCGAGCAGGATGCCAGCAGCAATGATCCGTTGACCGCGATTCGATCCATCAACGCACTCGCCACGCCCGACGGCACGGCGATTCTCGTGCTCCAAAACTTTCATCGGTTCCTGCAGTCGGCTGAAGTTGTTCAGGCACTATCGCGTCAGATCATCACCGGAAAGCAGAACCGCACGATCGTGGTCGTGCTTTCACCGGTGGTGCAGATCCCAACGGAGCTCGAAAAGATGTTCGTCGTGATGGAACACGATCTGCCAAACCGCCAGGAACTCGACGAGATCGCTCGTGGTATTGCTACGGAAGAGGGTGAACTGCCGGAAGACTCGGAGTTGCAGCCCATCCTCGATGCGGCGGCGGGGCTCACTCGCATGGAGGCCGAAAACGCTTTCAGTTTGTCGCTCGTCCGCCGAGAAAGGATCACATCGGATGCCGTCTGGGAAATGAAGACCCAAATGCTAAAGAAAAGTGGTCTGCTTTCGTTGTACCGCGGCGGTGAAGACTTCAGCAGCCTTGGGGGCCTGTCGGCTCTCAAGGCTTTCTGCAAACGGGCCATGCTGCACCCGCAGCGCAGCAACCCATTAAAGCGACCGCGGGGCATTTTACTTCTCTCGCCACCGGGGTGCGGGAAGTCGCAGTTTTGCAAGGCACTGGGAAGGGAAGTCGGTCGCCCGGTGTTGAATCTCGATGTTGGCAGCCTGATGGGTTCACTCGTCGGGCAGTCGGAGGAACGCACTCGCCAGGCTTTACGGGTAATCGATGCCATGGCTCCCTGTATCACGATGATCGATGAAGTCGAGAAAGCATTCGCAGGCATGAACGGCAGTGGCGATTCGGGAGTCGCATCAAGGATGTTCGGCACGTTCTTGTCGTGGCTCAATGATCATGAGTCGGATGTGTTCGTAGTCTGCACGGCCAATGATGTCTCGAAGCTGCCGCCAGA
>Ga0315331_10000982_pt1 | contig 21064 bp, 13 predicted proteins | sample M160m34915metaG_FD_203456 | JGI IMG/M metagenome (GOLD analysis project Ga0315331, IMG submission 203456) | Ammonia-oxidizing marine archaeal communities from Monterey Bay, California, United States - M1 60m 34915 | ecosystem: Environmental > Aquatic > Marine > Intertidal zone | place: USA...
CTGCACCTGCGGGTCCAGTTGGGCCTGTAGCTCCTGCGCTGCCGTTGCTTCCCGCAGCGCCTGTTCCGCCAGTGGCTCCCGCTGGGCCTGTAGCTCCTGCGCTGCCGTTGCTTCCCGCAGCGCCTGTTCCGCCAGTGGCTCCCGCTGGGCCTGTAGCTCCTGCGCTGCCGTTGCTTCCCGCAGCGCCTGTTCCGCCAGTGGCTCCCGCTGGGCCTGTGGCTCCTGCGGCTCCAGCGCTTCCCCCAGCACCTGCTGGGCCTGTGGCTCCAGAAGGTCCAGTTGCGCCAGTGCTTCCTGCGCTTCCCCCTGCACCTGCGGGTCCAGTTGGCCCTAAAATCGTAGCGTCAGTATATTCAAGTTCATTAGTGGCGCTGTTGTATCTCACATAGCTACCAGTGGTAGAAACACTAGTTGGATTACCAATATATAATTTTCCATCACCAGTAATATTACTTGTTGCATAAATACTACCAGATACATGTAGTTGGTGAGTAGGAGAAGGAACGTCACCAATGCCTACTCTATTTGAAGTGTCGTTATAGTAAAGTTTTGAGCTTCCGCCCATTGCAGAGCCGCCATTGTTATATTGAACTTGTCCATCTGCTCCAGCAGCAGCAGCAGTTCCAGCGGGTCCAGTAGGCCCAGTGGCCCCAGTTGGTCCTCCGCTTGGGCCTGTAGCTCCTGCGGAACCAGCGGGTCCAGTTGCTCCAGCAGGACCAGTAGCCCCAGCGCTTCCCGCGCTTCCTCCTGCACCTGCGGGTCCAGTAGCGCCAACCGCGCCTGAAGGACCAGTTGCGCCAGCGCTTCCATTGCTGCCTGCTCCGCCCGAAGGTCCAGTTGCACCAGCGCTTCCAGCAGAACCAGCGGCTCCGCTTGGCCCAGTTGCACCAGCGCTTCCATTGCTACCTGCCGCGCCTGAAGGACCAGTTGCGCCAGCGCTTCCAGCAGAACCAGCGGCTCCGCTTGGTCCAGTTGCACCAGCGCTTCCAGCAGAACCAGCGGCTCCGCTTGGGCCAGTAGCTCCGCTTGGTCCAGTAGCCCCCGCACTACCAGCAGAACCAGCGGCTCCGCTTGGGCCAGTAGCCCCTGCGCTGCCATTACTACCAGCAGCACCTGAAGGCCCAGTAGCCCCAGCAGCCCCAGCAGAACCAGAGCTAGAAGAGCCAGTTATGACAAAATTATTATCAATTTTTAATTCACCACCAGCAGCAGACAACACAGTGCCTCCTAAGTGAACAGAACTACCTGAAAGATATATATCTCTGAATGGCGAAGAAGAAGTGCCAATATCGTAAACACCACTTTGAGCAGCAAGAATATTTCCACTTACAGTTATACTGCCAGCAATAGTGCTCCCAGCTATGTCAGCAGCCAACCCAGAAACGCTATCAGAAGTAAGGCTTTTAATATTGATAACACCACCCATTCCAGAGTGATATTGACACCTGTAATATAAAGTAGCAGGAGCGTTGTAAGGTACAACAAAAGTGATTGTGCCAGTAGTAGCGCCGTTGTTTGTTACTCCAGAAGTATAAAGATTACCTGAATCGTAAGCCCCACCGTTATCTGTGGTTTGAAGGAAAAATGGGTGAGAATTTGTAGTGGAATCACTTACGTCAATGATGTATTTTTGGCCTCTTATTAAATTAAGAGAATCTTGTAATACGCCGTCTACATAAAACTTGCCTCCAGCGACAGTGATTACGTAAGTCTTAGCTGTTACTTGAGCGCCAGTTGCCCCAGAGGGTCCAATTACTCCAGAAGGTCCAGTTGCACCTACAGCCCCAGTAGGCCCAGTCACAGTGCTGTCTGCTCCAGTTGGTCCTGTGGCCCCGCTTGGGCCTGTAGGGCCAGTTCCAGACGGCCCAGTAGCGCCACTAACCAAAATAGTAGCGCTTTGCCCGCTGATTGGTTTTACAATCGGGGAGTTGCCTTGAATTATGCCTGTAACTATGTGGCTCATTAGTAAGTCGTTTCGGGGAATACTCTGACATAACCAGTCAAGACTTTATCTACGTATCCGCTGCTATCATATATTTCTACATCATATACGCCTTCTGTAACTGGTAAAGTCGCTGTTGTGGCAGCGGTTAGTTGAATGTCAATAAAACCGTTTGTATTTGGCGACACCTTTTGGGGGTTTAAATCTACCAACAGGTTTGCTTCTGAATATTTGATCTTAGCATAGCCTCTCACGTCCCAATTTGTTAAATCGATAACGCTACCGCTTGTGTCTTGCGTAACCAGCCTAACTGTGAACGAAGAGCCCTTGGTAATATTTAAATCATAATGAGCCGCCATAATTAGTTATTTTTACACTCATATGGGAGCTTTTTATGTTATTATTTACCTTCACCAAGAATTTTCAAAGCATCTTTCGACAGCTTTTCTTTGGGATTGGCGTTTTTTGGCGTCCTGTAAGAGCTAACGTGCTTATCAAACTCTTTTACGAGTCTTTTTTTAAGCATTCTAGTGTCATCAATCGGAACCAAACCCACTTTTGTAGCATGAGTCTGAATATCAGACTTGTTCATGTCATTGAGTTGTGATTCGTACTCTTCTCTGTCAAGAGTTTTGAATTTTGAAATACCAGTATCTCCCCAAATTTGGTCTAGGCTAGTCGGTTTCACCTTCTCCTCTTTACCGTGAGATTGGCTTAGTTCGTCTAGGCTAGGCTTTTTTTGGCTGGCCTTGCTATTTTGTTGTACCTTTTTCCTTGGCATAATATTTCCTTTGTTAATTGGTTTAGCCAGTATCAGGACAGCCTAAACAAGTGGCAACTTGCCTAGAAGCACATTTGTACGTGGCGGCTTCCTGATGACCCAATGTTGTTATCACCGATTTTTTAATTACGACTTCTGCATGTCACCATGCAGTTCGGACTATATCTTCACTAAACAGTGTCGGGCGCTCGTGGAGGGGTTATTGTTGGGACTCACCCTCTAGTCTCTACACCTTCCAGAGAACCGAAACCCTCTCTGGCTTGGCTCGGTATTGTCTCCTAAACGAGAGTTCCACCGAATTCACCCAATATGGCCAAATTGTATCTTATATTACATTAACTTTTTCTTTTTTTCCAAAATTATTTTCCTTCATCTGACGGCCAGCTACCTTTTCGATCTTTTCTATCAAACAAAATTTCGTTTGTGTTTAAATCTTTAAGTTTTCTGTACGAAGCGTCTTTGCCAAAGCCGATTTGGTAATCAACGATTTTCTTCAATTTACTTGCTTGGTCATGCTCTTCTGGACAGCCCAACTGAGTTGGCACTCCCACGAAAGCCTCTCCATAAGCCGTATGGTGGCCAGTGTAAGCTTCACCAGCATTATTCAAGAACGAGTATTCTATGTAATCACTCCAGTGTTTAGCTATTACTTCTGTTCCGTTTTGAATAAACTTAGTGCCTGGCTCTAAATAAGGAACCTCAAACACGTACTGCCCTGACCTCATTTCCCAGTCAACTTGCGCGAATTGTAAGTAGTTTTCGTGATAGAAAACAACCTGCTTATCAACTAAATCCTCTGCTGGCGATGTTACGCAAGCTTGGCAAGCGGCGGCGTTATATTTTATTTTGTAATAAAAAACGTCAATACCTTCGGAGCTTTCTTTAACCCTAGTTTTGGCTGTAAATTTTCCGACAACTGATTCTTTTACATTGCCTATGTTTTTGCTTCCATCGAAGTCTATTTTAAATTCTCCTGCACTAGAATCGAATTTAATTTTTAAGACTTCTGGTTCGATAGACTCAATGTTGCTTTGGCTGTTTTTAATTTTTTGTATTTGTGCTTGTAGTTTCGAGTCTTCCACGAAAGCGATTTTTGCGTTTTTAAATTTAGATGTGCTTTTTAGCGCTGCCGCAATAATGCTCTTCTCGTCGGTTTTAGTTATGAGATATTCGTCTTCAAACGCGCTAGCCGTTCTGTTGCTTGCCGTGTGATTTTTGACCACACTTGTTTCTGTGGACCCTTGGTTTTTCACTGGCCAGCCTCCCAAGAAATATTTGCTAGATTTTTCTTGACTAACATCGTCAGTAACTAGCTCAGTTATGTTTTCAAGATTAAGCGGGCTAAGTTGTTTGCTTGGGGCTATGTTACCAGCAGAGTTGTAACCCTCTACGGCTGTGGTCGGGTTTTGATTGTTTGGCGCAAAACTTTCTGCGGCGGTTTTTTCGCTCGATGTAAGTCTTTTGTTACCTGTGACCGCCCAAGTGCTCATCAACCCTTCTGTTCCTTCTGGGTATTTGAGGTAGTATTTTTCGCCTTGATATGATGTGCTTTCTATTGCTGGCTTTCTTAACTCACCATTCCAGTTCGCTGAATCTTCGGTACTCAAGCCCAAGCTCAAGCTATGAGCAGCGAGCGAGTCATAGTTATCGTCCGTCCAATTCTGTCTTTCTTTAGAAGACCAGTCACACACACCAGTAACTGTCGGATAGCTACCAGAGATAGCCCCACTTGCTTCGTATTCGTTTCTATACAAGGGTATGAAACACTTAGCTTTAACGGAAGCGTAGTCGCCAGTTACAACAGATTGATAAACGTAATCATTATAGAGATTGCAGTCTCCCCTGCCAGTATACACAGTCGGCGCAACCAAAGCGGTGGTTGAAGTTACGCTGCCTGTTACTGTACATTCGGTTGCTTGTTCTCCAAGTTTTAAGTTACCAGTATCTTTGGGTTTGAAAATAGCAGTTCTCCAGCTATACTGATTGACGACTCTGGAACTGCCTTCCTCAGAAACAGGATACCCGCCACTAACATAGTAATTATTATGACCAGTACCAAAACCCGCTCCACAATCTGTTGGAGGCATAGAAAAATGCGCGTGTACGAAGTCCACGTATTCATCAACCCATATGTCTATGTCTCCGCTTCCATTTGTGTATTCTTTTAAATTGACTGTAAACTGCCAAGACGATTGGGTATCATCAATCGCTGATATAAGCGCTGCTTGCGCCAAATCCGAATATTCATTAGCCCACCAAGCCATTCGGTTAGTTACCGATGGCCAACTAGCGCCTTCTGCTGGTATATCGCTATATTCATAGTCATTCCACACACCTACTCTTCTTAAGGCTCCGCTATTTGGGTAAACAGCTAAATTTCCATTTTGAATATCAGAAAAACTATAAGCTCCGCCTGTAATTCTATTGCCATAATAATCATTATGTATGCCAGAACCACCAAGACTAGCTGTCCAGTTAGAGCTCCATTCTTCTCTTTGCAATGATTCTCTTGCTTCTTGGTATTTTTTATTTCTTAAACCGCTAATTGATGTCCAAAAATTATGTATTCCATACGCCCGATAAGCATTAGATGGGTCAGGAACTATTTGACCATACGCAGAGTGTGTTCCTGTGGGGTCCATGACTAATACGGAGCAAGAGGTTAATGACCCCGCGATACCACTCGCTAATATATTGGCGTCACTGGTATTTGCGTCTATACCGTGGCAAGGTGATAATGTTGGCTGGCAAAAATCATCACTAACCAAATTTTGGGCTATTTTACTCCATTGATATTGAGCAATGCTTTCAAACGCGTGGGTTTTATAACCATGACTATTCAAAGATATACCAGAGCAGCCCGTTGTAAAAGTCGCTTGCTCAGTGCCATCGTAAGTTGTAGCACCAGTTGTGAAGAAATTGTAAGGATCGTTACTCAATGTGTTAACTGGATTGCCTCTCGATTGATTCAATCCAGTTCCGTATAAGCCGTATTGAGTGTTGCTGTAGGTGTTTAAAGCATTCATGGCGTTTGTTAATGCCACTCCGCTTGTTCCGCCAACGCCCGTTATTGAGCCGCTAAAAGATATTGATGTTTTTGTTTGCGTTTCTGTGATTAAACCTTCGCTACATTGAGTACATTTTTCAGACAAGAAAGCAGTGTCTGCCGCTGAAGAGTCATTGCCTTTAGCAAAATACTGTTTGGCTTGCGTTCCAACTGAAGCTGGATCAACTGGTAAAGCACCGCCAAGGGCATCTTTCCAAGAGCCAGCGCAACTATTTCCATCCCAATTTATTGGGCTGATTGATTGCACTGATTTTAAACCACTTCTTGCAAGGCTGACACCTTCGCTATCAAGCTGGCCTTGTGCTGCGTACCAATCAGATTCTGCTTCCAAAAGGGCTTCAGCAGCAGCAGTAGCTGAGTTTGAGCTTGTTGCATGATAAGCGGTTTTTTCATAAGTAGCCTCGACGGCGTCTCTAGCTCCCAGCTTAAATAAATGCTGACCTGTTAGATGGAAAACATTTACCCATTGTCTGTAAGTGGCGTATTGACTTGCTGCGTCAGTATAAGCTGCGCCAGAAGTTAAGCCCATCCCGCTGATGTAGCTATTGCCGTAGGCTTTGTAAAAATCGTAGTGAGGTACTCTGTAATTATTCTTTAAATTGTTGCTGTCCCAAGCTTCTTTGTTGTTTGTAGCTGGGTTAGTCCAATACCCCTGAGAATGCGCACTACTGGCTTCTATTTTATACCCCTCGACATCAATGCAGTAAAAATCCTGCAAATTTTTGTCAGTTTTTGAATCAGCTAGTTCCGTCGTTAAGGGTAGCCCTTCGGCATCTCCAGCGTATAAACCAGACTCTTTAATTACGGTTATGACACTAACATCTTCAATTTCTAAATGAGGTGTGCGATCAGAAAGCTCGTTGATTTTGTCTTGTACCTGTTCGTATACGCCTTTAAAATATGGAGTTTCAGAAATGAAAACTTCTTTATTGGCTAATAAGCCTACATCGCCAGGCCCCCTACCAGCACTGTCGTCAGCTTTTCCAAGCGACTTATCAGCTATTGGTAAGTGAGCGGCATTTGTGTTTCGATTGTTTGGCCCTCTACCAATTGAAAATTCTTCGTGGGTTTGCTGAGTATTTGATGTTGGACCCCAAGTTCCTAAATCTCCTGGGCCTACAATTTCTCTGTAGGGTTTTTTGGCTATATCAAACTGTGTTACTTTCGGAAAACAAAGGCCAGAGAATGTTTGCTGAACACTGAGCAGGGGAGTAATTTCTCTACCTGCTTGGTCTCCTGCTGCCATTGCTTTTTTAAGCTGGTCAGCCCCTCCTGCGTCAGCAACAGCTTGATAAGCGGTAAGTAAGCTGTCAGAGTGTTTATTGAAATAATCACGCGTGTCTTGTGCAGCCCATAAACCATTATTAGTTTTGGCAGGAGCGAGATTTGGATTAGAATCTAAAGCTAAATCGTAATTTGTAGTGTTGTCATAAACATAATTTTCACCCCTAAACAATCTTTCCGAATTGTACTTACGCAACAACGCTTTATGGTATGTGTTTATCGGGAATGTTATTCTTGGGTCTTTTAAAGTTTTACCATCTACCAAGCCTAGTGTTATTACTTTCATTAGGCCAGCAAAAAGGCTACTTAAACTCCAACCTTTTTTGTCATTTTTAAACGCAAAAGTATAGTTACCAAAAACAGCAGGCAAAGTAATATCACCATCGGTTCCAGCGGCTCTGCCACTACTCCAAGTTTGATCTGCTCCATCTGTAATTCTTAAGTGTTTTGTTATATCTAGCGCACTTTCTGCGCCAAGAACTTCGGTGAAAAATGTACCTTTATTTGCGTTGGTTATTCTCCATTCTGCTGTTGGGTGCAGATTATACTTAACAGTTACATTACCGCACATAGGAGCGTCAGGAAGCTCGTCCACCATTGGCGGTTGAGAATAAACGTGTGCGACACCACAGCTTACTTTACCGCAAAGTCTTTCTTGCGACCTTTGTGGATTAATTTTAATTTGATAAGCCTGCGGGTCTGTAAAAAATGTTTTTGCTAAAGTGTCATCTATCTTTTGTACCTCTTGATTTGAGCATTCGCCAAAAGTTGGTGTCCAAGTAACGATTGAGACTAAGCCCTCGAAACCCGCTGCGTCTTTGCCGTAATGTATGTCTTTGGCAGAATTCTTTTTGAGATACTCAATGACATTGTTTGTGTTTTGGGCTTCGTCGTAAAGCTTTGCGGTAATGTCTTTAGAGAAAGCAACTAAAGTATTAGCTATGTGATGATATTTTCTCTGTAAGTCGCTACCAGTATATTTACCATCATTGATTTCAGCATCAGCGCCAAGTTTGTGCTCCTTTGCGTTTAAATCAGGCTCGTTAACATTTTCGCTTGTTTGCTCACCAGCTAATATTGCGTCTGCTTTAGCACCAACATCAAACCACATTTTGGCTGGAACCCTAACAATCGCAGACTCACCACCCCAATAAAAACCTTGGCCTTGACGGCTGATTGTTGCGCTATCTAACGAACCATTTTGTATGTCTATTGTAACAAAGGGTTCGTTAGCTTTATCGATAGTTTTAAGTCCATAAGTCGGTAGAGTATAAGTCAATGCACCCACGTTACTTAGGTCGTCTTCTCCGCCAAGGGTATGTTGAGAGAATTGACCTCCATTTTTAAAATAACCGCCTGGAGCAAACACACCCTTGTTTTCTAATTCTACATCTGTAATTCCAGCGCTTGTTCTCTTCGTGTTACTGTCTCTCTGTAAAGTTATTCTAGGTTGTATCTGCAGGTGAGTTACCCCGCTTGGGTCGCTAGCTTCCGTTTGCCAAGCGTAAGCTATGCCGTCAAGCTCCACAGCAATTCTACCTCTTATGATTTCAAGTTTTTGAGTAAATTTTTCAAATTCAGCCAAGCTTGAAAAACCAAAAACGTTTCCAGATTTTCTTGGAGCTTCAGTTCTTTTTACATTATAAAAATTAACCCAATTACCCAAAAGCTCGTATAAGCTTTTCAATGACTCGATATAACCCGCAGCAATGCCTGCCGCATTCATTGCATCTAATCTTTTGTTTAAATCTGAATCCATTTCGTTAGATGTAAACGAGTTTTTAACCGTACCAATCAAGCTACCAATGCTATCAAATATAGTAAGCAAGTGAGCAAAAAGATCGTGGGCTCGCATTTCAGCTTTAAACCAACTTGTGAATATCCCATCTCTGTTGTTGGCGCTCCACACTCGTGCCGAGTAATTAACTTTGTTTGCAGAGCTTTTGGTTATCGCAGTGTTTGAGCCTTTAAGTCTGCTGTATATTCCGCCTAAAGTAGCTATAGCCGCAAAGCATATGGCCTTGATAAGAAAGCCCTTGGCTATTTTTTCGTAAGTTTTTAATTTGCTGGGGGCTTGTATTGGGCTAAAAGTTTCATTAAGATAGCTCGGCTCAGGAACATCAACAGGAAGTAGCGTAGGGAACATGACTGCGTTAGCCGATGACTCGTACATATTAATTGCTGATTGATTTTTTACAAAATTAACTGGCGATACATAACCTGGTATTAACGCCTGAAACATGTCTAGAATATTTGAAGTCGCTTTAACTGCTGCGTCCCAAACTGGAGTTGATGAAGGCCCAAGAGTGGCCGTGGAAAAGCCTTGGACATCTATACCCGTTCTTGTTTGCCAAGCTTCTATATCATTGTAGTAATTGTCTAACGCTTCCCATTCTGCATAAATTTTATCAGACTCATATCCTTCTTTTAATTGGATGTTGATTTGTTTGGCTTGGGCAGCAAGAACTTCTGCTTGCTTATTTGCTTGCGCGATTTGCGATTTGGTTTGCTTGATAGCGCTAAGGGCTTGGTATGATCCTATCGTGGTAATAAGAGGTCCAGTAGCAAATGATTTAATGTCACTGTAATCTATTTTCTTTTGGTATGGGTCAAATAGTTTTACTTCGTTTACATTAGCAAAATCTTTACCCGCTGAGAAAAACTCGCTATTATATTCGGTATTGGCCCACGAAGAAGGAAGATTACCGTCATTATCCACGCTAAAGAAAAGCCCATCAACGCCGTCTGCCGCTTGTCCGTCTTCAGCAATCAACACCAATTCAGTGTCTGGATCGCCACCTCCGAGAGTAATAGCAACAACCGCATAATCTGTTCCAGCGTCTCCATCGTAGTTGCTTTTGCCTTTTAAAAGAACCCTAGCTTCTGGGGAGCCGCTTATTCCACTACCCTTTTTTATGACTCTAGCTTCTTCTAGCTTGCCAAAAGCGTCACCATCATTTTCCCTAATGACAATGCCAACGACTTCTGCTCCCCATTCAGTGGTTCTATCTGCTCCACCAGAGCCTGGCCCATCATAGAGTTTTATTTCGTTACATAGCGAAACTCTTGGGTTCTGAGTGTCTTGACCAGTAATATCAACAATGTAAGTACCGCTAACATCTACGGTAGCAATTGCATCAGTAGGAACACCATCTTGGGTGGTTTGACCTGGCTTCCTGACTTTTAGATATACTTTTCCCATTTTGCTTAATTACACATTGTTTGTTATTGTTAAAGATTTAGGTTCACCAATCTTAACTAATTTATTATCGTAAAATTCTTGTATCGAGCTAGCTTCCATTTTTGCCGTAAAATGGTCGGCGTTAATCAAAGAATCGGGGTCTGCTTTTACGAACTTCTTATTCTTTAAGGTCGCGTATTTAGTTTCTAGTATGGCTGAGTATTTTGAATCAAAAGTTGTTTCAACAAACAATTCGTAATCTGATGCGGTTGCAAAACCGTATGGTGGTCTATTTTTTAAAACCGTAAACTTATTATTTACTAAATCAACATCAACGTATTCTATATTTTTTACGTAAAGGTTTAGTTCTTCGTTTTTCGTATACCCATTATTAACAGAAGAGGGGTTATATGAAAAGTTTTGATATTCTATTAACCTGCTCGGCCTAATGTGAAATTTAGGTAGGGGGTCAATACCCTTTCTGTTGTAAGAGCTAGGTATAAAAATTAAATCGGCCTCAAATACAAAAAGTTTAGAGTATTTACATATTTTATGAATTATCATAACGCACCTCCCCGTTTAATTAAGTTTGCGTATTTTCTCATTCTTGAGCTTGTAGGTCTTACGCCGCTGGCCATCAAATACATGTCAATCTCATTCAAGAAGTATTTGTTAGCCTTGAGAGTTAGATCAACTTCGGCGTCATATGTAGAATCTGCTTGCCCAGTGAAAGGGTTTTGGAAAATTAAGGTCTTATCTGTTACCGCGTCATTACTTTGAGTCGGGTATATAGAAAATCTATTTTCGAAACCACAAAGCATACCATTGAAAGACCAAACCTCGACCTTGAACGGAACCCCAGAAGGAATCACGCCGTCCCAAACTCCTGTTTCAAAGTTGGGATTTTTAGCCCCAGATTTTACGCCTTCAATACCGTTCTTGTAACCGCTGTATATTGTATAAAAGTCAGTAGCGCCAAGATCAGTATAACCAGTCACTATCTGCTCTGTTAGCGTGTCTTGATCGGTTCTTATGTAAAGCATTCCGCCAGATAATGGAGCCTTGCCATAAAATGAGTAATCTTTCGAAGTCGGGTAACTTAAAGCTTTATACTCAGAAATAAATTTGTTAGTGTGACCACTAGTGATTTGATTGCCATTTGCTGTAAATAAATTACCACTAAAGCTAGCGTTTTGCCCTGTTGCGCCTAGATATTGGTGAGAGCCAGTAGTTAGGCATACGCCTGTGTAAGATTTTGATTCGTGCGGAGAAACCCATATAATAGTTTCTTTTTTGATACCGTCAGTTTTTGTATTCTTTAGTCCGTATATGTTTGATGAGAACAAATTCACATCAAAGTTTTCGCTACCAAGAGAGCCAGAACCAGAGACTACAGATATAGGCTCGCCAACAGTCACACCGCTCCAGTTTTGTTTTTCGACTGTTCCATAAAACTGATCTCCAATAACATAAGGAAACACTGGCTCGTGAGAGCTATCAACAGTTGTGAAGTAAGCGTAAACCCCGCTTGGGTATTCAGGCGTAACACAAGTTCTCCCATTGTACCTGTCTAGATCACCTATGCCGCTAACGTATTCGTAATCTTCTTGGAAATATCCAGAAGGATAAAAGTAATCATCATAACTAGGACCATTGGTTCTGCTCGACAAAGGTTTTAGTCTCCAACTTGGAGTCATCAGCTTTGGTGCTGTACCTGAATTCATACCGCTCGTATAACCGTATGGACCGTAAATCGGATTGCCATCAATCGCATAACCCAGCAAAGGCGAGTGACCAGTAGAGCCTGTTTCATACAAGCATATAGGAGCACTCTTATAATGGTAAACACCCTCGCTAAGTGTCCCAGAAGAAACGTCAGACGCTAAAGCTTCAAAACCACCACAAGTATCTTTTGAAAACCTATTTGCTACAAATGAATTTTCAGTATAAGTACCCGCTCCAGTCCAAGCGTTTGTGCTTCTGTAGCTTAAAGCTACTACGCCATTTTTAAATACTCCTATAGCCCCAGGTGCGGTTGGTTCTTTTGTGCCCGCAGCACCATAATTTGAATTACCAGTTCTTGGTATCTTAAAAGTTTTTATTGTTCTATCCGCCTGACTGTAGTTACTGCGAACATGTTCTGGCAGAGATGTGGTATTTAGATATATGTTTCCAGTTGTTCCGCTGGAGTAATACAGCAAATCTATCAGCGAAGCTGTTGGTGACATTGGCTGGGTTTTAAATTCACCAGACTTTATTACAATAATGTCGTTTACATTAGTTACTATATTTGTAGGCGCTAAATGTACATCGTAGTTATAGGCGGGGAACCAAGTGCTTTTTATGTTAGGTAATGGATATTTGTTACCATTGTCGTGCGTGAAAGTAAAAACAAAAGGACCGTCGCTTTTAGCATCAACTAGTCTTTTTGTGGTTTTGTTTAGCCTATCGTATTTTAAAGAGTCTTTAGAGTCATAATACTCCATTGGCTTTTGATAAAAAGTAAAATCACCCTCAATAACTTCAGTGGCTAAACCAGTTTTTTGATAGCTTATGTTTGGTGAAACAGAATATTTTGTGAGGGTCGAAGCGTCAAGTTTATGCTTGTAAGACAAGTTTGCGTTGTTGTCTAAGTAAAGCTCAATGTTGTCGTTTTTGTCAACAAAGCCATTGGCTACAACTTTACCATCAGTGGTGAGATAAATTGGCTGAACTTGATCTTCTCTTAGGCCAATACTTCTAGTAAGACTATAAAAAGCTTTGGAGTTATCCTTATAGCTATCTGTATGTCTTAAGTATGGATTGCGTTTTTTTCCCATTTTTCGAAGCCTTTTGCCTAGTATTACCAAGTTTTATTACACAGAAATATAAAAAAATCCCCCACCCTTTCGGGTGAGGGAAATTTTGTGAGTGGGTTAACTTAGATAACCAAGCCAACAACCGCTCTGGCGTCAACACAGACTCTGCCTTCTTCGAGGAAGCCATAGAAGCCTTGTTTCTCTTGACGTGCCACGAACTGATCGTCAGGCAACACGCTAAACGTGCCACCGCTCTCAGATTGGCGAGCCACAGGACGCACGAAGGCGTCTCTGCTCAAGTCAACACCAACGAGGACTTCGTCGTCAGCATCCACGAACGTGCCAGTGTTACCACCGCCAACGATTGTGGCGCTAGCCGAATCGATAAGAGCCTTGAACAAGGTGTTGTACTTCTTAGCAGCGCCGAGCTCAAGAAGCTCGTGCATGGTCACACCGTAGATTTCGCCCATGCCGCCAGAGTTCCAAATTTGGTCTCTTACGTTATCGGTCAAGGGGATATCGGTGTTACTACCAGTGCTGTTAACAGGGTTGTAAGCAAACGCTCTAACCTGCTGCATGATCTCAGGAGAAACGAACATGTCGGTAATACCTTTAGCAGCGTTGTTGGCAGGAGTGCCATCAGCGTAGGAGGTATTGAGTCTCTTGATACGAGTCATCAGTCTGTTGATGTCGTGAGGAACGATAACGCTCTCAGTCGAACCACCAATACAGTGACTTAGGCTGTTTGTGCTGGCTTCAGCGAGAGCCTTAAGCACCACTGCCCAAGCATTACGCTCTTGCTTGATGAGAACCTCATTAGACATTCTCTCAAGAGCCTTGCTCACTACGTCCAAACGACCCCTGCGGGTGTAACGCTTGAGGAAGCTCACGGCGCTGTCAAGACGATAAGTGGTGATTTTGAGCTCGTTCATGCCAGAGACCTCGGAGGTGGGAAGACCACCAGCCACGGCCTGAGACCAAACAGTGATATAATTTTGCTCCTCATCGTAGTAGAGGTCTAACGGAAGACTGGGGCTATCATCTTCATCATACTCCATATCGGAGTAGATCAAGGAAGCGGAACCAGCCTGCATTAGAACTTCACGAACGACAGGACCAACGAAAGCTGCGAAAGCCTGAGTTGCCTCATTAGCTACAGCAGCATCTCTGGAGCCCATCGCTTTGATGAGCTCTACTTGTTCTGGAGTATTTTTAAGCTTTAATTTCATAATATTAAATCTCCCAATTTTTAGCTGTGCAAGCAGTCAATTTTCACAAGAGCAGCGTTATAGCTAGTGGAAGGCTTAGTCACGGCGGCTTTACCACCGAGTGCCACACCAACAGCCACAGCGCTACTACCAGTGGAATCAGAAAGAATTCCGTTGGCTGCACCGTAAAGAACGGTTCCTGCGTTCACAGTTGATCCTGTCCAAGCTGTTTCATTGGAGTTGTAAATAAATACGCCTCGCGTTGCAACAGGGATTGCTTGACCTGGAATTACGACTCCCATCTCAGCAGCTTTACGAGGGTTGTACAAAAGCTTCTCACCGTTTTCATCGGTGCTAGCCATTGCCATCGTATTGACGCCAAGGGGACGATCCGCCAACCCAGCAAGATCGAGCTTGCCTTTGAGCGTGTATTGAGTAGAAACGACATTAGAGTATGTTGCACCAGTATCGGAACCGAGATCGACGTAATCGTCGCTCCCTAGTCCAGACCATTGATTGCTCGAATCGAGCTTCAAGAGTCTACCAGCATCAACAGAAGTACCATCATAGGTAAACAAGTTAATAACGTCGTTTTCGTTATATTGTCTGAATGGATGTAACTTAGTTGCCATAGTATTATAATCCTATATTATTTATTCAAATCGAAATTATCGATACTGAAAGCGTTTTTGTATTTTTCGAAGACGGTTGCTTCTTGAGCGTCTGTGGTGGCAGCAACTGCGCTGTCTTCCACTTCAGCATTGTCGATAGCATCGTCAACTACTTCTTCGGAAGTTTCTTCTTCGGACTCAGAAGCAACAATCTCTTCGGAAGCTTCGGCTTCGGCAGCTTTCGCGTCCTCTTCCTTTTTCTTCTCGTCGAGCATTTTCTTGTTCTTGTCTTTTAGGAGAACCTTCATTTTTTCACCGTAACCAGCGAAAGTCTCGTCATCCATGTCAGCGACATCTTTGGCGATCACTTCACGATCTTCATCGGTGAGTTTAAATTCCTCATCAAAAGAAGCCATGCGCTCGTTGAATTTATCTTGAGCGATACGGGCTTCTTCCTTTTCTCTAAGCTCAGTAAGGCCAGCCAAAACGTCCTCAAGTTCTTTCTTAAGAGCTTCGCGCTCTTCTTCAATACCCTTAAGTTTGCTTTCAGAGGCTTCCAAAGCTTCTTCTTTTTCTTTTTTCTGAGCGGCGAAATCTTCCGAAGCCTTCTGAAGCTCATCATGAATGAAATCATGAACGGCAGATGCTTCTAGCGTTTTCAACGACTCATCATTGATATCTTTGATGCTTTCAATTTTCATAACCAATTGATTGTTGTTATTTACATTGTTATCACTAGATTGAGAAGTTTTTTCTAATTTTTCGCTAGATTTCACTTCTTCTTGTTCTTCTTCTTTCTGCTCCTTCTGTATTGCTACGCCTTGAACATCCGCCGCTGGGGTTTCTGTAAGACCAATACCGAGAGGAACAACCTGTTCTGTGACCCTGCGATAAACGCTTCGTCCATCTTCTAGTTTTCCAGTTCCTCCCAAAGATTTGAGATTCGCCTTCAACTGTCCAACTTCCTCTATTTCAGTCACAAATTCTGCGTTTTCGATGTTTTTCTCTTCACCTTCAATAACGACTAAATCAAAATCAGAAAAGCCTAACTCCCAGCTAGCAGAGATTTTTTGATAAGTATCTCCAGTGGGATCAGCAGAATCTTCGATCATTTTAGCTAAATTTGAGTTTACAACCTTCCAAACAATACCGCCTAAAGTAATATTGAATGGGCCTTTATGGTCTTTTAGCTCTTCTGCTTTTATTTGCCTGTCTGTCCCAAACTCACTGAAACCAGCGGTTAGGATTGCGCCAACAACTCGATCTCTATTATGTTCGATGTTAATTGGCTTGTTAATAAAGTTTTCGTAAATTTCTAAAGCGGTAGGAGTATCAATGACATCACCATTCTTATTTACTCTATTTGCAACGCAAGCGTTGAAAGCAATAGGCAATAGATCGATGTTTTTCTCTGTGTCTACATCTGGGATAAAATCTCCTACATCAAGAAGGCTGGCCATAGCCAGATACTTATCTTTATCCTCAGAAACCAAGGGTTTAACGGTGGAGCTAAAAATTGTTGTGTATTTTAGTTCTTCCATATTTAGCCTTTATGATAAAAAACTGATATTGATGCGTGACCTGGCGTGAAGCTCTTGCAAACGATTGGGGCTCCCCCCAGATCGATACTAGCGCCCGCTGCCAAGGTGATTCCGTTAAGCGCCGAATCATCGGCAAAAGCTACTGTAGAAGCGGATGAGTGACCGTTATGTATGGCAGTCACGCGCAAAAAACTCCCACTGTCAGCGGAAACTTTTGCTGTCGCTCCACAAGCGATATTATTTACGTTTAAATGATCATTGTTCATAAGCTGAAAACTCCCTTAGATTTACACAAAAAACTAGTCAATTTCCCATTGAATTGGTTGGAAGTTAATATACAACTCATCAATCGACTTAAAAGAGTAATTCAAATCATTCTCTTGCACGGTTGCTTTTGCTGCATCGATATCTTTTTCGCTGGGTAGCCAATTGGCGGAAACTTCGATTAAATTAGGTTTTTTATAAGTATTGACGACATTTACGGTTCCAGCGTGCTCGCCAGAAGCAATTCTTAAATAAAGATTTACCTTAGCAAACGCCCACTGTGTGTTGGTTGCGTTTTCATTCTTAGTATACTCAATGAGGCTTTCGCAGAATACTTTTTTTAATTGATGAAGTGTTACTTTTTTAGATTGAGAAGAATTGTGAGCTTCAATTTTTTCTACAAGAGCATTGATTATGCCTACAGAAAATTTAACCGCATCGTCTTGCTTTTGGGCTTCTTGCTTCTTAAGTTCGATTACGAAATCGTGCCCTCTACTCTTAGAGGCGTTCTGTCCCGAAAATTCGTATTCAAGGTTATCCATAAGGCTTATTAATAAACTACACGTTAGATGGGCATTTTACTAAAAAAATATAAATAATTATGCATTTTTATGATTCGCTGCGCCCGTTGGCTTTGTTCAGTTCTTGCTGCATTTGCTGTAATCTGCCAACTAAGTTTTGAATAATTTCATTGGCTTCTTCGATAGTTGCGCCCATTTGCATGATTTGGCCACGCTGTTCGATCATTTTAATCATGATATCATTGGTGTCTCTGTCGAGAGTTCTAACCTCTTGAGTTAGCTCTTCGTTTAGTTGATGCACTTCAGATGTTTTAATCTGATTGCTCAGAAGTATAGTAAGAACAGTCGCGGTGAAGAATAGTGTTAGGGTTTGAGCTAGCGAAAGAATATTTTGTTTTGCCCATGAAATTAGGTTTTTCATATATATTGTTACACAAAAAAAGAGCGCCAAAAAGCGCCCTTTCTTAATTATGAGTATTTATGACTAATTATCTACCTGTAGTTTTTCTGCTAGTTTTTGCACTGACCTATCGACTAAAGCGTGCTCTTCGTATGTAAGCTTGCTTTGTCTTGCTAAATTCACTAATAGATTGAAAGACTGTTGCAGGTCTAGCTCTTTGGGCGGCTGTTGATTTTCTTCTTGTTCTTCACTCATGCTCTATACAATATAGGCTTTACTTTATAAATGTCTAACTTAAAATAAAAACAAATCATTATCAACTGCTATATTGTTTAAGTTATTGTCAACACCGTGGTCTAATATAAATAGCCCTTGACCTTCGGCAGATATCGTGCTTCTCGTTAAGTCGTAGTCATTTGATAATGTAAAAGTCGTTGACAAGGTTTTGTTCGACCCAATGTCAGAGTTGTAAGCTGCACCTTCAAACTTTGAACCGAAGATGTTAAACTTCATACCTTGATTGCCAGAGCCGTCCATAAACGTCAAGGTCATGTCATACTTTTCATCTCTTCTTAAGTTATTTAAGAAGTTACCAGAAGCCTGGTAGTTCGACCCGCTTTCAATCATGTCTATTGTTACTGTGGTCTTGAGCGGCAAGCGAAGACTTCTGTCTACATGATATTTGTGCCCGATGCAAGATAAGTTTTCCCTATCCATTGGAACACTCATTTTAACAGACTGAAAGATATCTCTGTAAAATTGAATAGGCTCGTTTTCGGCGTCTTTATAAACCTTAAACGAATCAACGTAAAAAATTAAGCTGGATGCGCTAGGAAAATAAACATTGAAAACTTTGTTGCTACTAGAGGGGGCGGAAGTCAATTTTTTTCTAATTTGTATTTTAGTCCAAGCATTTGTTACAAACTGACTCAAATTAAAAGTATCTGGAATTCCATCTTGACTTATTTGTAGTAGCTCTCCTTCTGCTTTGGTAGTGTTAGCTTTAACAAAAAATTCGTAAGTATAATATTCCCCAACTACCATTTGCTGTATTGGGACAGGTATATAAGCACCGCCATAATTACCGTTTGCGTGAATTGAAGAAGCTTGATTAACCTGCAAAGACTGCAAGCCTTGATATTTCTCAGAAGAAGTTAAAGACACGGTAGCTCCATGAAACTCTGTAAAATCGGTAGAACTTTCCATGTCGTTTTGAACTAAAATATCCTCATCTGCTGCTCGCTTTGACACAGCGATTGTTACATCGCTAGGTCTAAAGGTGTGGTTTACGTCAAAGCTGGAGTTGCTTCTTCCGTAGTTTTTAGGAATGATAATTTCTTTCTCTCCGTGTTCTACTTCTGCGTCTTGGCTACTGATTAGTGGTGTCTTAATTCCTGTTCCAGAGCCCAGAAATATCACATTGTCAGCGACAAAGCCTACGTCTACCCTTGGGTAGTTACCAACCGTGATGTCTAAACTGTAACTGTTTACGTAAGCGTTTTGAAAAATCAAAAGGCCGAGATCGTCAACCCCTGAAGAAGTAATCTCTAATGCTCTACCCGACTTGATTAGGCCAGTGATTTCTGAAGAATTAAAAGCTGGAGTAGTTCTAACGTCTTCTCCAGATTTGTTTACAGCTAAGTAAATGTTTTGTTTTTTGTTTCCGCTAACGAAGCTATGGGTAAACTCTTTATCAACCAAACTAGAAGCCCCGCTTGATAATACGTTAAAACCTATTTTCTTTTCGTTTGTTAATCCTTCTAAGAAATAAGACACCGTGCCGTTTACATCGGGTGGGCTAGAAAGAGTGTGTGAATCAAAAGAAGACCTACCAATTAAACCAACGTCTTCTCTGTTGGTAACTATATCGTAGTTGAAGCTTTGAACTCTATGAATTCTTTTGAGAACCTCGAACGTACCAGTGTTTCCGTCTGATAAAGTACCAGTAACTAGCGGAATATTATTTACTCCACTTGGCAACCCGAAGAATACATCTTGGGCATTGTATATGATTCTGTTTGGCATTTACCACGACCTTACGCCTTGCTTGCGAGAAGAATGCTTGCCAAGTAGTCGTCTACTTGATGCTCAAAAGCAACTTCTCTAACTTCGGCTATTCTGTCGGGGTTGGTGTCAACAGGTTTTTGCACATACTGAGAAACTTTTTTGTCCCAATTTTCTGGGGTTTCGTTTGCAACGATAATACAAGCAATCTCTTCCGCAACTTGCTTTTGCTGTTTGTTTAGTCGTTTGATCTTGTGCTTCTTCCTCAGACTTGCTTCCACAGTTTTGAATAGCTTAGAAGCTTTTGTTAAATTGTCTGTCACCATAGTCAGGCTGTAATTTACGGCGTTAGACTGTTCGCCTTGACCAGCGGGGTTTTGTTCTGGTGTTGGTGCTGGCGCACCTTCGGGTCTACCAGGTTCCTTTTTAATTTCGGATTGGTTTTTACCACCAATAAGAGGCTCGTAGAGACCTTGATCTCTAAGCTCTTTAAATTCTTCTTGAGATTTAAGAGACATTTCTTTATCTGGCAACCTACCAGTATCAATAGCCTCAAGACCTTCTTCTGCGGTTAAGATGCCCAACTCAATTAACCTGTTGTAGATACGAAGCATGTTGGTGTCGTCTCTCAGGGTAATTCTATCAAAGTATGGCGTGGGGTAGCTCTTGAATCCCATAGCTTTGGAAATACGTTTGATTTCTGGAATCAAGAAGTCTTCCATGAAAGTTGATCTGGCTTGCTCAAGCCTAGCGATAAACAAATCAATTTTTGCGTTTTGATTTGCAAAGGTGCTCTCACCAACCAAAATATTATTAAGGCCAAGCTGAATGTCCCTGTCTACAACTTCATATTTTTTACCATCAAGAAGCGATCCGATGTTAGGAATAACAAATTCCGCCTTAGTGGTATAATCAGCAATAAGAACGCGCCCAACCGATTGGTTTTGAAACAGCGTCTGCATTGCTTCCAAGTTCTTTTGGTTTACTCCGCCTTTTTCTGGGTCAGTACCCATAGTTACTAATAGGATAGCTTGCTGCATGGTGCGAGCGATAGCCATGTCCATTTTCTTTAGTTCGGCTTTGTAATTTATATCTTCTAACACTGGGAAACCCAAAGGCACAGCGAACGGTTCATAATCTTGTTTCTTATAAAAAACAGGCTTTACTTTGTTTGGGTCAAGCTTCATCAATACGATTTTTGATCGCTTATTGGTTTGAAGCATCTTCCTAGAGTCTGGGTCTAGAGAATCCAGAATCTCACGGTCCTCATCTGTTTGCGGGTTTTGCAGTCTGGACAACTCATAGTCTGAGAAGACTTTATAATAGTTACCATTCCAAAACGCAGCAGAGCCAGTCAACTGAATGTCGGCTGGGTTTAAAATCATATAACGAGCAGGAAGCTTTTCTTCAGCAGCAAAACTAGCACCATACATTTGAGTGATTTTGCTCATATCTTCTGGCT
>Ga0315331_10000983_pt1 | contig 21018 bp, 15 predicted proteins | sample M160m34915metaG_FD_203456 | JGI IMG/M metagenome (GOLD analysis project Ga0315331, IMG submission 203456) | Ammonia-oxidizing marine archaeal communities from Monterey Bay, California, United States - M1 60m 34915 | ecosystem: Environmental > Aquatic > Marine > Intertidal zone | place: USA...
GAACGACCCCGAGCACGAGGACCGCCGCGAGCGAAGGCACTGGGCCGAGCCTGAGACCGCGGTCGAGCAGGGTCCTGAGCTGTGCACCCCCCACGGCGAAACCAACGCAGACCGAAGCCGCGGCCTCGTTTCCATACCGGAGCTGGCTCAGCGCGAGCGCCCCAAAGAAGGCGGCCCAGGCCGCCACGACGAGGGTCGGAGGGGAGCGACGCAACCGCGCCCAGAGGATCAGGAACACGGGCGCAAAGGGGATCCCGTACGCATAGAGGCCCCACGTGTTCAACGCGGTGTCCGGATCCGAGCGACCGAAGGGGGCGAACAACGCGAACTGTTCCAAGGTCTTCGCGCCGGCGGCGTCCGTCATCGTCAGGAATCGAAACGCGGGCTCGATCCCGTCCCGCGGCCCAGGTAATGACAACACGGCGACAGCGAATAGCAGCGCCGCGACGCCCGTGACGGCCACGCGGGCCGCCAAACGCGTGGGACGGACCGCGCGCGCGTCGTACCACCACCCGACCGCGGCGACGGTCCCTGCCCCGGCGACCGCAATGAGGTGCAGGCGAGACAGCGCGATCGAGGAGTAGACCCCCATCAGAGGCGTGGGAAACGTCGCCAGCAGGGGAGCGACCAACAGCAAGGTGCCCAACGCGCTCAGCGCCTGGACCGCCTGCACCTCACGCCGCCCCGCCAACAACGCGATCCCAAGCAAGCTGACCTCGAGCAACGCCAGATACAAGAGGCTGCCGTGCCACGTCAACAGCATGGCCACGCGCCCGAGCGCGAGCCCCCCCGTGAAGCGCATGAGAGAGCTCGAGGTCTGCCCCGGAGAGGCGAGCTTTACGCAGAGGAGCAACAAACAGGCCCCCACCGCCGCGGCCGAGACATGGTGGTCCGGATTGCCGACCCGCGCGTACATCACGCTCACGGGGAGGAACGCGTAGAGCGCTCCAGCCCCGATCGCGACGCCCGTCGTCGCGATTTCCCGCGCGATGAAGTAGACCGGGATCGCCCCGATCGCGCCGATCACCACAGGCCACCACGCCAACACCGTCGCGAACCCAGCCTCTCCATCGACCAGGAGCGCGGCGAGGGACCCCGCCAGGAAGTCCGGCAACGGCGACCAAGGCACCGGTGCACCGCCGGGGAAGTTCACGTAGTGATCCGTCAGCAAGACCTGGGGCCAATTTTCGAAGGTGTAGAACGAGCGACGGACGTGGTACATCGCGTCTGCCGGCGCGAACACGACCTGCCCCTGGTGGAACACCGTCCCGAGCGGCAGCGCGCGGGCGACAAATGCCGCGACCACCACCCCGAACGCGGCCCAACGGTCCCGCACGCGACTCCGCCCGCCGCTCACGACCCGCGACTCGCTCACGGGCGCAGCTCACCCACGACCGCAGGGATGAGCGCACCCCGCTCCCGTACGCCGTTCGACGTTCGACGCCTACGCGCAAAGGCGGGCACTACTTCCTCAACCCGAGACCAACGTAGATGAGCGGGCGCAGGATCGACCACCAACCCGTGATCGGCTTCATCTTGGTCTGACCGAGGGCCCTCGGCGGGTACACCTTGGTCACAGGCACTTCCCGGATGCGGTAACCACAGCGGGCAGCACGGAGATATAGATAGGGCTCGAGCTCATACTCATCGAGCCAGGGCTGCTCCAGATCGATTCGTTCGTCCTCGAGCAGGCGACAGCGCACCGCGCGGAACCCATTGGTCGACTCGGTCACACGCTGCCCCGCCACCAACGAGAACAACAAGGGGTGGAGCCGCGTCGCGACACGACGATATAGCGGCATGGGCCCAAAGTCGGGCCTCTCCTTGAGGAAACGGGAGCCCTGGACGAAGTCGGCGGTGTCATCCGCGATCGGGTCGAGCAAGAGCGGAATCTCCTCGGGGGAGTCCTTGTTGTTCCCCGCCATCACGACCGCAACGTCGAAGCCCCGCTCTACCGCGAGCGCGTATCCCGCTCGCAACGCCGCGCCCACGCCCGCGACTCGCCCCATCGGGAGGACCTCGGCGCCCGCCTCGGCGGCGACCTGCGGGGATGCGTCGGTGCAGCCGTCATCGATCACGAGGACTTCGTCGACGACATCGCGTGGGACGCGCCTCACCACCTCGCCAATCTTCTGCTCCTCGTTCAGCACGGGAGCCATCGCCATCACTCGCAGTCCCCGGTACAAGGCTTCGCGCTCCCGTGTTCTCTCCAGGTCGGAGGGTAGCGGGCGCGCGCCGTGCGGCCCTGGTCGCCCTATACTCGGACGCGACGTGCGCTCGACCACCCTCTTTCTCGCCATCGCGTTGCTCTTCGGCTGTGGCCCCAAGCCACCGCCGCTGCTCCTGCTCATCACGGTCGACACGCTGCGTGCGGATCACCTCGGCGCCTACGGGAGCACGCTGGGTAGGACGCCGAACCTCGACGCCCTTGCCGAAGAAAGTCTCCGTTTCACCGCGAGTTACGCGCCGGCCGCCTACACGCTGCCCTCGATGGCCTCGCTGCACACCGGGCTCTACCCCGAGGAAGCCGGCATCCTCGCCAACCACAACTTGTTCCGCGGAAGCAGCGTCACGCTCTCGGAGATCCTGCGGCTGGAGGGCTGGCGTACGGGAGCGGTGGTCAGCAACTACGTGCTGCGCCGCGGGACCGGGATCGAGACCGGCTTCGACGCGTTCGACGACCAATTCACACAGAGCGAGGCCAATCGGGACCAACCCGAGCGCACCGCCCAACACACCACCGCGGCGGCCCTCGCCGTGCTCGACGAGCTCCTCGAAGCGCCGGGCCGCGGAATCTTCCTCTGGGTTCACTACCAGGACCCGCACGGCCCCTACCTCCCGCCCGACGGACTCCGTGAGCGCTATCTCGACGCCGCACTCGCCGAATCAGACGGGCAGCGGGAGCTTCCGTCGGAGGGGATCAACCCGATGGGCGCGATCCCTCGCTATCAGTTGACGGACGATCGCTACGACGTCGGCTTCTACCGAGCGGGCTATTCGGGCGAAGTTCAGTTCGCCGACGACCAGATCGGCGCCTTGCTGGCCGGCATTTCAACGAGGGGCCTCCTCGATGACGCGCGGATCGCGGTCACCGCCGACCATGGCGAGAGCCTCGGGGAGCACGATTACTGGTTCTCGCATGGCGAGCTCCTGAGCGATGAGCTCGTTCGGGTCCCGTTGCTCCTGCACGCACCCGGCCTCACCCCCGGCGTCCGCGACGACATCGCGTCCCTGATAGATCTCTTGCCGACCCTCACGGCGATGGTAGGGATCGAGCTGGGAGGAAGCTTCCGGGGGCGAGACCTACTGGCCGCTGGCGCCGCGAACGAGCCGGGGCAGGCATACCTGGCCACTTTGATGGGCTCCTCCAACAAACGCTGGGGGTGGGTCGAGGATGGGCTCGTCTACGTCCGCACCCGTCACCCCAACGGCCATGAGAGCGAAGAGCTCCGCTCACTCGAAACAGGAGCGGCCATCACCGAGGCCGCCCCGCGACAGGCGATGCGCGGACGGCTGAAAGACTTCCGAGATACGCTCCGCGTCCCCCACGCGGTCGAGCAGGAACTCTCACCGCGAGATCGAGCCATGCTTCAGCAGCTCGGATACCTCGAGTAGCCGCGCGTGCGCCTGGGAATCGCCGCCGCCGTGCTCCTCGGAGCCGCCCTTCGGATGGCGCGCATCAACGAGCAGCTGCTGACCGGAGACGAGTTGCACGCGCTCGTCGTCGCGCTGAGCTGGCCCGTCTCGCAGATCTTCTCGACCTGGACCTACGAAGGGGCAGATTACGGCGTACCGATGGCCGCGCTCCTGCGCGTCGCCATGAACGCGGGCCTCACCCCCGACGAACTCACCTTGCGCGCGATCCCGCTGCTGTGCGGGACTCTGTCGATCGGGCTCATGCCCTGGCTCCTCCGGTCGCGACTTGGAGAGCGCGCGACGGTCGTGTTCGCGTTCCTGCTCGCGGTCTCCCCGCTGCTCGCGATCTACTCGCGTCTGGCGCGGTCCTACGCGCCCGCGGTCCTGATGGCGTTCATCGCGGTGGTCGCGTTCGATCGTTGGTGGTCCAGGGGGAGCCGACCCGCCGGCGTCGTCTACGCCGTATCCGCCGCCTTCGCGCTCTGGTGGAACCTCTCCACCGCTCCCTTCGTGGCCGCCCCAGTCACCTATGCCCTGCTGCGTCTGTGCCTGGGGGATCGGGACCTGTGGCGGAGACGACAGGAACTCTTCACGGTCGCGACGCTCGCGCTCACGTCTGCGTTACTCCCCCTGATCCCAGCGCGCGAGTCGCTCAGCGTGCTCAACGAGGTCCACGGCGCGGGCGTTCTCCCCGGATGGGGGACGTGGTTGGAGGTCGTCCGGATGCACTCAGGCAGCCGGATCGGCGTCGTCTCGGCGATCGTCCTGCTCGGCGTGATACGCGGGGGCGTGCTCGCGTGGCAACAGGACCGCCGCTGGCTGTCGTACCTCGCCGCGATCGCGGCGCTGCACGCCCTCGGCCTCGCGATCCTGGGCCCCGACCAGCTCGACAATCCGATCGTCATCAACCGGTACCTGCTCGTGCTGCTCCCGTTTGGACTCTCCCTGTGCGCAGCGGGTTGGACCGTGCCTCTGCCACGCGTGTCGACCACCGCACAGACCGCCTCGATCATCGCGGTGCTCATCACCCTCCTCGTCACCGGCCCATTCGCGAGCAGGACCTTCGCGCAGACGAGCTTCTCCACCGCTTCGACGTTCGCCTACTTCATCCGGGACGGGAACACGATCGCCTACGAAGACATGCCCGCGTTCTACCAGACGCTCTCCGAGGTGGAAGAACGACAGCCAATCATCGAGTACCCATGGTCCAACCTCGCAACCCACGCCTTCGACGCCTATCAAAAGCATCACGGACAACCGCTCTACGTCGTGACCCCGTGGAAGAGCCTCCACGACGAACGCATCGCGCTGCGGAAAATGATGGCACCCAGCCTACAAGGCTACCTGTCCTCGCCAGCGCGGTGGATCGTGGTACACCAAGACCTGCAACGAGAAGAGCGCCGGATCGCGACCAGTGACCCGAACCACTGGATGCGACTCGACGAACGCCCGATGATCTGGGAACCCTTGCAGATCGGCGCGCCTGTCACACTTCGACTTCTCCAGCGCTCCTTTGGACCCGCGGACTACCGCGACGACCAGATCCAAGCCTGGGATCTCGACCGGCTGCGGCAAGCGCAGTAGCAGGCGCGGGGATCGAGAAACGAGGATCGATGACTCGCACGCAAGCGTACCCTGCGCGAAAAATCGGGAAGGCAGCATGAACGCTGCGCGCGCCGCAACGTCCGTCGCGATGATCGCCACGCTCCTTAGCGCGTGTAGCGGCGAGCCCGCCCGTCCAAACGTCGCGCTGATTGTTCTCGACACGACGCGCCCGGACCGCCTCTCGCTCTACGGCTATCCTCGACCGACGAGCCCGTCGCTCGACGCGCTCGCTGCGGAGTCGACGGTCTATGATCAGGCATATTCGACCAGCGCGTGGACACCCCCCGCACACGCCTCGCTCCTCACCGGCCTGTACCCTCACACCCACGGGGTCACGCAGTCCGCCTGGCACCTCCCGCTCTCGCAAGTCACGCTGGCGGAGAGGCTATGGGACGCGGGTTATGAGACGATCGGGATCGTGGGCAACCCAATGGTCGGCCAAGCCTTCGGCTGGAGTCAGGGCTTCGAGCAGTACCACGAGACCTGGCGCGAGACGGCAGGAGCCGATGCCGTCCACCCGGCCATCGCCCAATTCCGTCAGTTCCTCGACCAACCCCGAGCGCGACCGTTCTTCGCGTTCTTCAACTTCAACGAGCCGCACAGCCCCTACTCCCCGCCCGACGAGCCGCGCGCGGCATGGCTCGACGACCGGACGCCAGCCCGGGCGACGAACGACTGGCGTCGGCACTTCACGGGCGCTCGCCCCCTCTCCGAGACGGCCCGAGAGCAGCTCGGCGACCTCTACGACGCGGAGGTCCAGTACGCCGACCAGCTCGTCGCTGAGGTGACCCAAGCGTTGTCCCAACGCGGTCTCCTGGACGACACGGTGCTCGTCATCACCTCGGATCACGGGGAGAACCTGGGCGAGCACGGGATGGTCGACCACGTCTTCAGTCTCTACGAGACGACGGTCCGAGTGCCGCTCCTCGTCCGCTATCCACCCCGCTTCCCGGCGGGCGAACGCGTTGCGTCACCCGTCCAGCTCGTCGATGTCTACGCGACCCTGAGCGCGCTCGCCGGCGTCGAGACGCCCGGTGGACAGGGGATCGACCTGCTCCTCGCGAAGGAACAGAGGGAGCGGCCCGTACTGCTTCGCTATGCCTACCCACAACAGGCGCTGGGTACGCTCGGACCTGACGGGGAATCGCACCCCGCGCTCGCGCCCTACCGACATGGGTTGTGGGCCATCCGGGAGGGCGACCGGAAGCTCATCCTGTCCGACGACGGGACCATGCAGCTGTTCGACCTCGCGACGGACCCCAACGAGACGACCGACCTCTCCGAGCGCGAGCCCGCGCGGCGTGACCACCTCCGCGCCCAGATTACGCGGCTGCTCATCGCCCCGGAGCGCGGGACCAGCGAGAGATCGGCCCCCACCGTCGAGGTGGACGAGGCCACGCTCGAAGAGCTTCGCGCCCTGGGCTACGCCCAGTGAGCGCGGCGAGCCCGCCCGCCGAAGCACAGCCCAAGGCACGATGGCGCGACGGGGCGACGCTCATCGCGCTGGCGCTCATCGCTGCGCTCGCGAGCCAGGCTGGCTACGAGCGAGTCAACCCCGACGTGACGTCCTGGGCCAACTCAAACTATTGGTTCGACTCCGACGCGCCGCTGGTCTTTGGCAACCTGACGAACCAGACCAGCCGCTACGGAGACCACGCGAACACGAGGCGTCACCCAGCTTTTGTTCTGTTAGGCCACGGAGCGACGAAGATCGTCTCTGGCCTGACCGGGGCCCCAGAGCGCGTAGCAGTGGGGGGGGCGCTCGCCGGTTCAGCCGCGCTCGCAGCGGCGCTCCTGTTCGCCCTCTTGCGGACGCTCGGGCTCCGGCGCAGGGACGCGACCCTCTTCACCTTGACCGGCGGACTGAGCGCCGCCAGCTTGTTCTGGTTCAGCGTTCCTGAGACCTATCCATTCGCCGTCAGCACGATCCTCGCGGCCCTGCTGCTCGTCGCACGGGCGGACCAGGGCCGCACCCCCAACGCGATCACGGCGACCGTCGTCGCCGCGGCCACACTCGCGGTCACCAGCACGAACTGGACCTTCGGGCTGTTGATGCTCTTCGCGATCTTCCCGTGGCGGCGCGCGAGCCTGCTCTCCGCACTGAGCCTCGGGGCGGTCGTCGCCAGCTGGGGGATCCAGCGAGAGATCGCGCCCTCGGCCACGTTCTTCCTGGGGCTCGCCGAGCAGGACACGCGATTCTTCTTCCATCCCGAGGCACGGGGGCCAGCTGCTATCGTCCGCGGGTTCTTCTCCCACGCCATGGTCATGCCAGGCTTGCTCTCCACGCCAAGCGGCGGGCTCTCGGTCCAGGCGGCAGCGATCGGATCCGCCGGCCCGGTGTCGGCGATCGGGGCAGGGGTGTGGCTCGCACTCCTGGGCTACGGCGGTTGTGAGGCCCTGCGCATGCGGCGCTCGACCCGGTTCGTCCAGGTTCTCGGCGCCGCCACGGGCATGCAGCTCGCGCTCCATCTCGTCTTTGGCCGAGAGACCTTCCTCTACACGCTCCACTTCGCGCCGCTGCTCATCCTGATCGCGGCGACCGGCGCGACCGCGCGCCACCGCGACGCGGTCGCGGTCGCCACGGCGGGGCTCTGCGTCCTGCTCGCCTGGAACAACATCCCACGGTTCACGGGGGCCGCCGACCGCCTCAAACAGCGAGCCGCACCTCAGGTCGAGGTGCCCGCGCCACCGCGGACCGCTCCGGGGTGGGCCGGGACATCGCTCGCCTACGTTACGCTCGCCACCGAGCCCTACGATGTCTGAGCGAAGAACCGTCGTCATCCTCCGCGTCGCCCCTCTGCTGTTCGTGCTCGGGGCCCTCGCGCTGGTCCGCCCCTTCGGCGACTTTCCACTCAACGACGACTGGGCGTATGCGTCCTCGGTCCGTACGCTGCTCGACGATGGCCGGCTGCAACTCTCCGACTGGGTCCCTGCCTCCACTGTCTTCCACATCCTCTGGGGCGGCGCTTGGTCCTTCGCGACGGGCGAGACCCACCTGGCCCTTCGACTCTCCGTGGTGTTCTGGCTCGCTCTCGGAGCCTGCCTGCTCGCCGCGACGGCGCGGCGACTCGGCGCCAGCGAGGGCGTCGCGGCGCTGGGCGGCCTCACGTTCGCCGCGAGCCCGCTCGCGCTCTCCTTCGGGTTCACTTATCACACCGACGTGCCGTTCATTTCCCTCGGCATCGCGACGCTCTACACCTTGCTCCGCTACGACGATGACGGGACACTCGGCTGGCTCTGGCTCAGCTCCGCCTGCGCGGCGGCCGCGATCACGACCCGCCAAATCGGGGTGGGGTTCGAGGCAGGGATCATCGGGCTGCTGCTCTGGCGCCGACAGGGGGGAGCCACGACGTGGCTCGCCGCGCTGATGCTCCCGGCGTCGGCGACGGCCAGCTACCTCGCATGGATCGAGTGGCTCCATGAAGCGACCTGGGCCATGGACGCCTATCTGCTCGAGGACTCCATGGCCTATCTGGCCCAACCGAGCGTGTGGATCCCGGAGACGCTGCGCCGCATCCTCGCGGCGAGCGCGTATGCGGCGGTTTTCTCCATGCCCCTGGTCGTCTTGAGCCGGCCACGCTGGCGTGCCCGACAGACGCTCGCACTCGCGCTCGCGGGCGCAGCCACCTGGTTTGCCTTCGGAAACTGGCCCTACTTCGCCAACGCCTTTGGCCCTCGCGGCCTCGGCACCGTCACGGTTCACGCGTCGCAAGCAAAAGCATCGGGCTTCTTTGGTTGGGAGGCCTTCGCGCTCGGGCTCTCCGCCGCCGCTTGGTGCAGCCTGGCCTGGATCCTGTCGCCGTGTACCGCCACCGGCGGAGACGTGCAGAAGCGCGAGCAGGCCTGGCTCTACGGGGGGACGTGGCTTCTCGTCTTCGCGTTGATGCTCCCCAAGAGCACGTTCTTCGACCGCTACGCGCTCGTGCTCCTACCACCCGCGCTGATCGTGGCGAGCCTCCGCGCAGAAGCAACAAGCCGGGGACGCCAGGCCGCGGCCCTCGCGAGCTGGACCTTGCTGGCGACCATCTCGCTGCTGGGCACGATCGACTACCACGCCTGGAACGAAGCCAAGTGGGCGCTCGCCCGCCGAGCGCTCGCCCACGGGGTCGCCCCCGGCGACGTCGCCGCCGGCGTGGACTGGGACGCCTACTGGACCTACGAACCCAACATGACCCGGCTCAAGGCGACCCGACCGCTCGACCAGATCGGCCGCTGGGATTGGCAGCAAATGAACCGGCGAAAAAGCCTGGTCGCGTTTGACCAGCGCCACGGCGCATGGGTTCGCGTGGTCGACGAGGAGCCCTACCGGACCCCACTCTCCCCGTCTGGCCAGGCCGTCCTCTACCGGGTCGAGCGGCCGACGGGTGTCACTCCTCGGTAGCCGCGTTCGCGAGCGGAGTCCGAACACGCTGTACGTACTGAGCGCAGCCCAGCATACGGAGCAACGGCGTCTTCTCGACGACCGGTTCGATCGCCTTACAAAATCGGGCAAGTGGATCGGGGGAGAACATAGGGACCAACCCGATGTATTCCCGCTCGAGCACCTCGCCGCCTGCTTGCTCGAACCAGCGGTCGAGGAGGCTTGGGCTGTAACTCTTCTCTTCGTGCGCAACGTGATAGGGAGAGACCTTCTCGATCACCTTGAGAATCGGGTTGTAACCGTTGGGCTCGCATACCACGACCTCGCGAGCGACCGAGCAGACGCGGGCGATGGCCGCCGGGGCGTCGTAGAGGTGATGGAGCATGCAGCGGACGATCGCGACATCGAACGGATCCCCGGGGACCTCGAGCTCGTAGATGTCTACGGCCTCGAACCGCGCGTTCGAAAACTCTCCGCAGCGCTCGGCGGCGTAGGAGATGGCCTCTGCGGCCGCGTCGACCGCGAGCACCTCCGCGGCTCCACCCGCCAACAGTTCTTGAGTGTAGGTCCCATCTCCACAACCGATGTCGATCACACGGCGTCCCGCGGGCCGCGCGAACCGGAACATCGCCTGGGTGATCCGCTGGTTCGCCACCCGACAGGAGAACCGTTCGGGGTCTGCGTACAAATAACCGCCCTGCTCAACCACATCAGCATCGAACTGGCTAACGCTCCGTTCCTCGACGCTCACAAGCGATCCTCCGTACGATCGAGCCGTTCCTCTGCGGCGTCACGCACCTCGCCGTCGCGCACGATCGCACGCCGCAAGAAGTGCGGACGGCGCTTCACCTCTTCGAAGATCTTCGCAATATATTCTCCAACGAGGCTTACCGCGAACAGGTTCACCGACCCGAAGAAAAGGACGACGAGGAGGACCGTGGTGATGCCGCGAGGCGCAGCCTCCGGAAAAGCCAACTTCGCGAGGACCTGGAGCAACGCCAGGACGCCGAAGACGCCAACGCCAAGCACCCCGGCGGCCGACAGCATATTCAGGGGAGTCTCACTGAAGGAGAGGATGCCCTTCTTCGCCCACCCGACGTTGGCCAGGAGGTTGTTCGTCGACCGGCCGAACATTCGCTCGGGGCGCACGTAGTCGACACCGACCTGCCGGAACCCGACGAAGGCGCGAACGCCCCGGAGGAACAGATCTCGCTCCGGAAACTGCAAGACGCTTCGCACTACGCGTTTATCCATCAACGAGAAATCCCCGGCATCATGCGGGATGCGGAGGTACGACACGCGATCGAAGAGCCGGTAGAAGGTCTTATAGGCCAACTGCATCCCCCAGGGTGCTTCGCGCTTCACGCGTCGTCCGTAGACGACGTCGTACCCTGCTCTCCACTGTTCAACGAACTCTTCGATCAGCTCAGGGGGATCTTGGAGGTCGCCATCAAGGAGCACACAGGCGTTCTTCGTCGCGATCTCCATCCCGCTCCTGAACGCAGCTTGCGAACCAAAGTTTCTTGAATGACTGATGCCGAGCACGCGACGATCTCGCGCGCTGATCCCGCGGATCACCTCCTCCGAGTCGTCCGGACTGCAGTCGTTGACGAAGATGATCTCGTAGTCGATCCCAACCTTCTCGAAGATCGCGGACAGCCGCTCGTGCATGATCGGGATCGCCTGCGCATCCCGATAGCAAGCCACGATCGCGCTGACGCTGTAGCGCGCGTCGGGACCAAACTTCTTGGAGCTTCGCCGATAGGCCTCGCGGTCGGGGAGACCCATCATCCACTCGGCAGTGCGACGCAGCCCCTCTTCAAAATCCACCTGGGGGCGCCAGCCAAAGACCCGCCCGGCTCTTTCGGGGTTGGCGTACCAGTCGCCGACGTCCCAGTCTCGCGAGGGCATGTCGAACACAGGCTGTTCCGCGACCTCGAACTGTTCACGCGCGACCTCGGCGACTTGACGGATGGTCGTACAGCGGCCGCTCCCGATATTGAAGGACTCGCCGTAGTGTTCGGGCGTCAGCCCAATCGCTACGTCGAGGAAGGACTCGACCGCGTCATCGACATAGAGGAAGTCGCGTGACGTGGCGGGATCGACGAAGTTCGGCAACACCCCCTGCAGCCCGCCGTCGACGACCGCGGGGATCAGGCGGGAAGAATCCTCCCAGGGGCCGTACACGGAGTACAACCGGAGGTTCACGCACGGGAGCCCGCGCTCTTTCCCCATGTAGTGGAGCGCGCCCGCCGCGGCCGCTTTCGAGGCGGCATAGTGGCTGTTCGGCTGGGGCGCCTGGGATTCGCTTGGCCCTGCCGAGCCGGCTCCATATTCCGAAGAAGAGCCCGCATGGACGAACGCCCGGACGCCGCGCTCTGCCAACTGCTCAGCAAGAGCGACAGGGAAGGACAGGTTCGTGCGGTAGATGAGTTCGGGCTCGCGCTCGTAGGAATACGCGCCGTACGCCACACAATTGAAGACCGTCAGCGGTCGCACCTGCTCGATCAACTGCTCTCGGTTCGATTCGACGAGGAGATCATTCGCGAGCACGTTTGCCTCGGGCAAACCCTCGAGCCGCCACGCGGGAAAACGCGACGCCGTGCCATACACATCGCGGCGCTTCGCGAGGAGCGCGCGAAAGAGGTTGGCCCCGACAAACCCGCTCGCCCCGAGAACGAGGATCGGACCATGGAGCGCCAAGATCTTGCGTTCGAGCTCGTCGTTCATGCGCCCCTGCTTCGCAGCGCTGCAACGCGCTCCAGGAGGCTCTCGGCGTCCAGCCCGCACTCTCGCCGATGCCACGCTTGCGAGCCGTAGCGCCCAGAAGGATAGCCGCGGGCGGCGACGTGCTCGAAGCGCCCGACCGTGACGCCCGACTGGAGCAGGCGTCCCGCCAATCCTTCCCCCGCGCCCCCCGTCGCGACGTGCTCCTCTGCCACGACCAGCACACGAGAGCGTTCGATGTCCGCCACGAGACCCTCCGGGAGATCCCCTGCGACGAGCGGCAATTTTCCGAGGGCCCACAACGAAGGCCGCGAGCGCTCGGGGCGGGCCTGCAGGGCGGCGACGATCGGCCCGGCGAGGGGCCCGACCGCGATCAAGACGCCAGCGTCCCCAGCGACTAGCCTTCTCCAGGCCGTAAAGGGAGGCGGGATCCAGCCTGCGGGCGCCTCACAGCGACCCAGCCTGAGATACACGGGACCGGAACACGCGGCCGTCTGCCGGATCGCCTCGTCGACGTCGCCGCGAAACGCGGGGATGATCGCTCGCATTCCCGGCAAGGCGAGCAGTGAGCCGTAATCTTCGAGCGCGTGGTGCGTCGCCCCCATCGCACCGTACGCGTATCCACCGCCATTGCCGACCAACCGCACCGGGAGCCCATGCTGGCAGACGTCATTTCGAATCTGTTCGTAGGGACGCGCATAGCAAAATGGCGCGATGCTGTAGACCCAGCACGCCAGTCCTTCCGCGGCGAGCCCGGCAGCGACGGACACCATGTTCTGCTCCGCCACTCCCGCGTTGATGAAGCGCGCCCCGAGCTTGTCTCGAAGCGGCTCCAGCGCCCGGAAGCCGAGGTCACCGGTGAGGAAGACGAAACCGTCCTCCTCCTCGGCGAGGCCGACCCAGCTCGCGCAGGCGCGGTCCCTCACGAGCGTTCAACCTCCGCGCAGGCCTGGGCCAAGAGCGCGTCGTCGAGCGGCAGGTAATGCCACTCGAGGCGGTCCTCCATGAATGACACACCTTTGCCCTTGACGGTTTCGAGCAGCACGGCCCGCGGTCCCGGCGTCGGATCGGCGAGCGCCGCCTCGAGCGCGACGGGATCGTGACCGTCGCAACGCACCGCGGGAACACCGAACGCGTCGAAGCGCTCTGCCAGGTTCGCGATACCGCCGACCTCCGCGGTGGAGCCAAATCCCTGCAACCCGTTCACGTCAACGAGGATGACCAACGCTTCGAGCGCCTGGCGTGCCGCGAAGATGAGCGCCTCCCAGTTGGAACCCGCCTGCCACTCGCCATCGGAGCAGAGGCAATACACGCGGCCCGGACGACCCTCGAGCTTGCGCGCGAGAGCCAACCCCGCGGAGACGGGGAGCCCGTGCCCCAGACTTCCGGTCGCGAAGGGAATGCCCTGAGTCCAACCGGCGGAGGGGTGACCGGACAGCTTCGAGCCATCCGCATGGAAGGTGTCGAGCTCCTCGTCGCGAAGCTCGCCAACGCTCCACAGCGTGACATAGAGCGCGCCCGCGGCGTGCCCCTTCGCGAGGATGAACCGGTCCTCGGGGCGCAGGACGTTGTGGTGCAGGACCAGCAACGCGTCGAGTGCCGAGAGGTTTCCGCCAATGTGACCAACGCCCGCCGCGTGATGCATCCGCAACAAGCGGAGCCGCGCTGCGCGCGCCCTCTCGGCGGAGTCGATCGTGGGGTCAGAGGAGTTCATCACGGAGACCTGTAGAGTGTATCGGCCGAGCAGTCCTCCAGGTAGCGGACTGTCTTGCATCCGTTTTGTGGGAGCCGGCAGGTCCGCGGCAGGGCATCGGCACTCCGGGAGCAACTTCAGCGCCGCAGGTACAGCACATAGCCGTTCTCGCGGGCGACCTCGCGAAAGCGCGCTCCGGCGTGGCCGAGCACCGAGCTCCGGCGTACCGCGTCCCGCGCTCCGCAGTCGACCACGAGCACCGCGCCGACCCCTCGCTCGATCGACGCCATCGCCGCGGCCTCCAGCCCCCCAGGCCAATCACATCGGCTCGCCCACTCCCAGGCGCGGATACGACGGCGGCCTTCTTCGGGCACCCCGGCGTTGGAGAAGACGTGACGCGTGTCCTGCAAGCGGCTTGCCTCGATCGCAACGGACGGGACGAGGAGCGCGGCGGTCGTGCTGATCCCGCGCGCGGCCAGAAGCTCGCGTCCCGCGAGATCCGCGCGGAAGGGATGCAGCAACGAGACCTCCCCCGGCGCAAACCGGAGCGCGAGCGGTGACTTCACCGAATAACGATGCTGCATGAAAGCGGCGGCGGGGGGGTCCGCCAGCCGAGCGCCAACAATGAGCAAAACCGTAACCGCGGCCACCCCCCATCGGCGCACGCCCGAGACGCTGGAAGCGACCAGTGACCCCGCGACGACGCCGGCCGCGAGTGGAACGGGGAACAAGAGGGCGAGGCGCCAGAACGAGCCCGGCTGAACCGCGTCGAGCCACAGAGGCCCCGCGATGGGGTTGAGGAAGACGAGGAGCAGGACCAGACCGAAGGCGACCAGGAAGACCCGCGCCTCCCCCCGGAGCAGCACCCACGGCACGAGAAACGCCAGAGCGCCGTTGCGAAGGAGCGCTGGGACGTGAGGGATGACGAGCCGGAGGTTCTCGTCCCAGCGGCCGGGGAAGCTGTCGACCCAGGCGCGCATGTCTTCGGGCTGCGGCAGCCAGCCGACCAGGAGCGCGCCTGCGACGCCAACGCAGTAGAGCGACCCCAGGTTGAGGGCGGCACACGAGCAGAGCCAACGCAGGCCGAGCGGGCGGAGCAGCAAACCCGCGAGTGACGCCGCCGCCAGGACGCCAGGCAGGAGGAAGACGCCCGTACCGCTCGTCGCGACTGCCCCGACCCCACACAGGAATGGGTGGAGCAGCTTCCGAGGCGTGGGGGCCTGGAGATAACGCCAGGCGAACAACAAGGCGGCTGGCAAGATCACGAGCCACTGGACCATCTTGCCCACCCACAACATGCGGTAGGCGATGGCCCAAGACCGGACCGCCGGATCATCGGCGTAGAGGAAGGCCAAGCTCCCGACCACGCCCACCAACGCGGCGCGGGTCCCCAACCCAACCTCGCGCAGCCAGAGCGCGGTGACAGCCACCAGCAGCAGGTTGCCAAGCACCACCGCACCGTTGTGATACACGCCGAGCGGGTCGAGCCCAAGCGCCTCGGCCGACATCGCGAGCCCGAGCTCCCAAGAGGTGAGCACGTGCAGCGGCGAGATCGCTGGCAGCCCAGGGACGCCAAAGGCGGTGTCTCCGCGCGCAAACGGATCGCCGAGGTGGTCGAGCTGCCAGAGCGCCCGGTGAAAGAAGTTGAAGTCGTCACCGCTCGGGGTGAGCAACACGAGCCCCAGACCCGACGCGACCCCAGCGATCGCGAGCGCTCCGAGCGCAAAGCCTCGCTCGGCGGAGCTGGCCGCCCGCGCCTCCGAGAGGCGCCCGCGCGTCAGAGCGCCAAGCGCGATCGCCAAAGCGAGCCACAACGGCCAAGCCCACGCGGCCGGAGCACCGGTCGCCATGCACACGTGTACGGCGACCGTCCAGGCAGCGAGCTGCTCGACGGCGAGCTCGAGGAAGAGCCAGAGCCACGGCATCGGACCAGAGGCTATCTCAGGCGGCGGCGCGGCGGACGGACAGGGGCCCGGGGACCGAGCGGCGGGCTAGACTCCGCGAGGCATGAACGCTCGGCTCGAATCGTTCTTCCTGCGCAAGACCTCGACGGCGCGGGTGCAGCTCGACGCGCTCGATGGGTTGCGCGGCGTCGCCGTGCTGATCGTCGTCCTGAGCCATCTCAGCAACGCCGGCCTCTTCCTGATTCCAGGGCTCGATTTTCGCGGCACGGGCAAGTCGGGCGTCTTTCTCTTCTTCGTCCTGAGCGCGTTCTTGCTGACGCGCCCGCTCCTGGCGTCCACCTCCCCGCTTGGACACCCCCGTGGCTGGCTCGCCTACGCGCTGCGACGGGCCTTACGGGTGCTCCCGCTCTACTGGCTCGTGCTGTTCGTGAACTGGGCGGTAACCCACTGGGCGCCCACTCCAGCGATGCCCTCGCTCACGACCCAAGAGTGGATCCGTCACATGCTCTTCCAAGAGGGCAAGGGCGTCTACTGGACGATCCCGGTGGAATGCTCCTACTACCTCGTACTCCCCTTCGTCGCGCTCACGTACCGTGCGCTTCGGCTCGACCCGGGGCGGGTGACCCTCGCGACCGCCACCGCGATCGGGGCCGCGCTGTGGCTGTGGCCTCCATCCGAGGCGCCACGAGACACCCTCCAGCTGGGCTTCTATCTCCCGATCTTCCTGCTGGGGTCCTATGCCGCGTTCCTCGACCAGGTCTGCCTCGCCGATCCCATGCAACCCGGGCGGCGCCAGCTCGTGCGATGGGGCGCGATCGCCGCGATCGTTGGCGCGGTCTCCCTCTCACCCGCGGGGGGCTCGGCCCTGCTTGGCGAGACCCTCCCGAAGAACTGGGCACACCGCGAATTCCTCGCGTTCGGCGTCTTGTGGTCGATCCTCGTCCTTGGAGCGCTCCACGGGAAGGGCCCGCTCTCCTGGGCCCTCTCCACCCGCGCGCTCCGGGTGGTCGGGGTCTTCAGCTTCAGTGTCTATCTCTGGCATGTGCCGGTCGCGCGATCGATCGTCCTGCTCAACATGCCCAACCCGTTCGTCATCACCTGGCTCGTCATCGCGGCCAGCCTCGGAGCCGGGATGCTCTCATTCTCGCTCTTCGAGTGGCCACTCACCCGATCGCGCCCCGTGACCCGCTGGTTCGCCCGACTGAACACACGGTGAGCGGTCGCCGCGGGCGCGCGTCTACCAGACGCCCTCGCGGCCCACGCAGAGAGGAAACATGCACCCGATCGATCTCACCGGCCTGGACCACGTCGTCCTCCGGGTCTCGGACCTCACGGTGGCCCTCCGCTTCTACGAGGCTGTGCTTGGCTGCCACGTCGAGCGACGCCTCGATGACATCGGGCTGATTCAGCTTCGCGCGGGCGCGAGCCTGATCGACCTCGTCCCGCTCGATTCCCCGCTCGGTCAGGCCGGGGGCGCTGGCCCTGCTGCGGAGGGCCGCAACGTCGACCACTTCGCGCTTGCCCTTGCCCAGTTCGAAGAGCGCGCACTTCGAGCCCATCTGGAGGCCCACGGGGTCGTGCCAGGAGACGTCACCACCCGCTACGGGGCGAATGGGATGGGGCCCTCGATGTACATCCGCGACCCCGACGGCAACACGGTCGAGCTGAAGGGACCGCCGGCGGACCCCTAGGCGGGCTCGAGGTTCGCGTAGCGCAGCATCACGGTCTTGATGCCGACGCGATCGAACTTGATCCGGAGCTTCTGATCGAGGCCGTTCCCGACCACCGCCCCGACCGTCCCGACCCCAAACACCGGGTGCCGCACGCGCATCCCCTTGCGGACGGTGATCTCGTCGGGACCTTCCTGGTTGAATGAGTAGTCGATCGAGACTTCGTCTTGCGCGTACTCGTCGAAACCGCCGCCCTGGGCGGCACCTCGCCCCCCGCCCCCGCCAAAGCTCTGCCGGGGAGCGGCGTCGGACTGGATCACCTCCACGAACTCACTCGGGATCTCATCGAGGAAACGAGACGCTGTCTGATAACTGCGCTCGCCATACCGCCGTCGCTCGGTCGCCCAACAAAGAGTGAGGTGATTCATCGCGCGGGTCATACCGACATAACATAGACGCCGCTCCTCCTCGAGGCCCTCCTCGCTACGTGACGAGTTCCCGTGAGGGAAGATCCCCTCCTCCATCCCCGTCATGAACACGCGCTCGAACTCGAGGCCCTTCGCCGAGTGCGCCGTCAGGAGCGAGACACGCTCCTCCCGCTGTTCATAGCTGTCGAGGTCCGAGATCAAGGCGACTTGATCGAGGAAGACCTCGAGCTCGCCGCGCTCCTCATCCGGCGATAGCGCGTTCACCGCGTGGAAGTCCTCAGCGCTCGTCAGGAGCTCCTTCAAGTTCTCGTGGCGAGCCTCCGCCTCCGGCGTCGCCTCCTTCGCGAGTGCCGCCAGATAACCACTGCGGTCGAGTACGAGGGCGATCGCCTCATCCACCCGGCGAGACGGGACCTCACGCGCCAACCCGGACATCAACTCGAGGAACGCGACGACGCGCTTCGCGCTGCGGCCCGCCTGCCCGGAGTCGACCAGTCGGCCGAGCGCCTCAAGCATCGGCACGCCCTGTTGTTGCGCGAGTTGCTGTGCCCGATCGACGGTCGTCTTGCCAATCCCGCGAGCGGGCCGGTTGACCACGCGCCGCAACGCCTGATCGTCCTGAGGGTTCACCACCAGCCTCAGGTAGCCGAGCACGTCCTTGATCTCGGCGCGATCGTAGAAGCGCACGCCCCCCACGACGACATAGGGGATGTCGTATTTGAGGAGCTCTTCCTCGAAGCCGCGCGACTGCGCGTTGGTCCGGTAGAGGATCGCGTAATCACCATACGCCTGGTCGCCACCCCGAGCGCCCTCGAGGATCTGCCGCACCACGTACTGAGCCTCGTCTCGATCGTCGTAGGCCTCGTAACGGCGGATGACGGCGCCGTCCGTACGCTCGGTGAACATCTCCTTGTCACGTCGACCCTGGTTGTTCGAGACGACGGCGGACGCGCCGGAGAGGATCGGCTGTGTCGAACGGTAGTTCTGCTCGAGCTTGACCACTTTCGCGTTCTCGTAGTCGTGCTCGAAGGCCATGATGTTCCGGATGTCGGCCCCACGCCAGCCGTAGACGGACTGGTCGGGATCCCCCACGACACAAAGGTTCTCGTGTTGCGCGGCGAGCATGCGAACGAGCTGGTACTGCACCCGGTTCGTATCCTGATACTCATCGACCAGCACGTACTGCCAACGACGCTGATAGTGCGCGAGCACCTCGGGGTAGTGACGGAACAGCTCGACCGTCAGCAGCAGCAGGTCGCCGAAGTCGAGCGCGTTGGCGTCCGCCAGCAGACGCTGATACGTGACATAGAGCTCGGCCGAGAGCTCGTCGTCGAGGTCCCCCGCTTCCTCCACGGCGCGCGCGGGGAGCACGCCCTGGTTCTTCCACTGGTCGATCCGCCATCGGAGACCGCGCGGGTCATGCGTCTTGGGGTCGAGGTCGTGGCGGCGAAGCACTTCCTTGATGACCGCGAGGCTGTCGCTGTCGTCGTAGATGACGAAGCCACGCGACCGTCCGATCTGCCCGATGTCGCGACGCAGGATCCGCACACACGTCGAGTGGAAGGTGCCCACCCAGAGACCTTCGGCGACCGGACCGAGCAGCTTCTCGATGCGCTCTCGCATCTCGCCCGCTGCCTTGTTCGTGAAGGTGACCGCCAGGATCGACTCGGGCGGGATCCCGCAGCCACCGATCAGGTGGGCGATGCGATGCGTCAGCACACGCGTCTTACCGCTGCCAGCGCCCGCCAACACGAGCAACGGCCCCTCGGTCGTCGCGACCGCCTGGTGCTGCCCTTCGTTCAATCCGTCGAAGATGCCGTCGAAGCTTCCCATCTACTGCTCCATTCGGCCTGGGGAGCGTCGAGGCTAGCGCGTCGGGTGGAATCGGCCGAGTCAGAAGCGTCTGGATCCACCCGTGTCCCCGGAGAGAAAACCGCACGGACACGACCGCTATCCTCTTGGGGTGCGAAGCCATACGTTGTTCCTCTTGCTGCTCACGCTCGCGGCGGGGGCGCTGCTACTCCCCCATCTCCTGGGTGGGGATGCGGCACCTCCGGGGGACACCCGAGTCAGCGAGACGAGGGCGGCGGTGCCCGCCGCCCTCGACCCGGCATGCGACCCGCCGCTGCGTCGGCTTGTCTCGGGGCGGACCCACTTCTGCGTGTCGAACGGCGAGGGGGGCCCCACAAGTCGATCCGTCACGTACTACGACTCGTCCTGGAACCAGCGAGCCAGCGCCGGCGAGCACCGAGACGGGCACAGAGAGGGGCGATGGCGCGAGTGGTTTCCGTCGGGCGCGCTGCGCTCGGAGCTCGACTTTCGCGCGGGAGAGCCCCACGGCGAGTGGCAGGAGTGGTTCGAGGGGGGCTCCGCCCGCAGCGAGGGTCAGTACGAATCCGGCGAGGAAACCGGGCGCTGGTCCTTCTGGTTCGAAGGCGGCGGGCTCTCCGAACGCGGGGAGATGTACCAGGGTGACCGCGACGGGGCCTGGACCGCCTGGCACCCCAACGGCCGAGCGCGTTATCGCCGCCACTATGCGCGGGGCGCCCTCCAGGCTTGGCAAGAGTGGGACCCCCAGGGTGATCCCGTCGGCGCTTCCGATCAAGACCGCTGAAGCGGACCGCCCGCCGAAGAGGCTACACGCGCCTCCACCCTCGGCGACCCCACCAGAGTCCACTCGCCACGAGGAAGCCCACCAACCCCCACCGCCCTGGCACGGACGACGTCGGGATGGGTGGCGCGCACTCCGGGACCGGCGCGTGGGCACACCCCGCGATTGCATCGCAACTGTCGGCCGTACAGGGGTCCTGATCGTCGCAGTCCATAAGGTCCCCGCCGCCACACTGTCCGAGGTCCGTACAAACCTCGCCGCTCGTGCAAAGAGACCCGTCATCGCACGCAGCGCCGACATCCGGCAGGTTCACCACGACATCCGCGGCTTCATCACAGCTGTCCACCGTGCACGACACCTCATCGTCGACCGCCGGAGCGGTGC
>Ga0315331_10000984_pt1 | contig 21008 bp, 16 predicted proteins | sample M160m34915metaG_FD_203456 | JGI IMG/M metagenome (GOLD analysis project Ga0315331, IMG submission 203456) | Ammonia-oxidizing marine archaeal communities from Monterey Bay, California, United States - M1 60m 34915 | ecosystem: Environmental > Aquatic > Marine > Intertidal zone | place: USA...
CTCGAGCGCTTCGAGCAAACGCGTGAACATCTTGCGGGGCAGCTCGCGCGCGTGGCCCCGGGCATCCTCGACTGAGCGTTTCCCGCTCGCCGCCCCTTTTTGTCTAGAAGAGCTTTGGAACGGGCTGCGCCTGTCGGCGCTGTGATCGTGGTCGTCTGCGAAGCGCTGCGACTCGGTGTTCGAATGAGCCTGCGCGAAACCGATGCAAACTAAAAAACCGGCCAACGTCGTGAGACGTTGGCCGGTTTGATCTAGCTCGCTGGCGCATAGATAGAGCGCCGGCGATTCGTTCTCGTGCCCGCTAGGACAACGCCGGGATTACCACCCTAGCGTCGTGTATCCAGGCGGTGCGCCCGGAATGCTCGCCTGCGAACTCGCTGCACCGAGGCCATTCATCAGGTAGGCAAAGGTGTAACCGCCGCTGTGCTGGACCACGATGTCCGTCCCATCCGCAGCGTCGAGGTTCGGGAAGCCGATCGTCGTATAGCCTCTCGCGGTCGAGAGACCGGGCACCTGGGCAGGGGCTCCGGCAGTCACGCCATCCATGAGGCGACCGGCCGAGAAACCACTGGCAGCCTGCTGGACGATGTCGTCGTTCCCGTCTCCGTCCAGATCAGGAAACCCGATGATCGCGTAGTTGCGCAGTCCGCCGACCGAGCCTTCGTCCGATACGGATGTCCCGGCCATCAGGTAGCCGTATGCGTAACCGCCCGAGTGCTGAATCACGACGTCCGCGGCCCCGTCTCCATTGAGATCCGGGAATCCCGACGTGCTGTAGTTTTGCGAACTCGGCGCGCTCGGAATCGGTGCCGAACTCGATACGTCCAGGCCATCCATCAGGTAGGCGTAGGTGAAGCCCGAGGCCGATTGGATCACGATGTCCGCGTTGCCGTCCCCATCGAGATCCGGGAAGCCAATGGTTTCGTAGCCGGGGAGTCCGGGGACTGAGCCCATTTCGGTCGGCTCCAGGCCATTCATGAGGAAGCCCGTGGTTGCCCCGGTGCTGTCGTTCTGGATCACCATGTCACTCTTGCCGTCCCCATTGAGGTCGGGCCAACCGAGCAACGAGCTACCCGCTGGAAGCGCAGGAATCGAGCCGGCGCTCACAACGCTAACGAACGCACCTCCGTCTTCGTAGAGGTAGGCGTACTGGAAACGACCATTCGGGGCGACGACCACGAGGTCAGTGACTCCGTTGCCGTCGAGGTCGGGCCATCCGAGCGTGCCACCGGTCTGCGCCTGGTATCCACCGGCACGGTTGAGCGGGCCGGAGCCCGTGACGTCGGTCCCCGACATGTTGAAACCAACGATGTACCCACCGCTGTTCTGGACGACGACTCCCGAAGTCCCTTCGCTATCAAACTTCGGCGCGACCTCGGCAGCGCCGCCTGCTGGCGGTGGTGATCCGCCTGCGTATACGCTCAAGGGCAGCAGTGTGATCGTCGCGGCGACGGCAAGTGCGGATTTTAGAAACATTCAGAGCCTCCGAGGGGAATTGAAATCCCGATTCGTTTGGGCGCCTTTGCCCCCCATTGGTTGGCGCCCGGCCTGCTAAGGCAACAGCAGTGCTTCGAGTCGAGGAATCGATCACAAACCGTTTCCTTTGTCTTGAAGCCACTCGATGTTAGCTCGATGTAGGTCGCACGAAACCAGAAGGATGCGCATCTCTCATGCTTTTTGGTGAAATCTGCATCCAAGTTTCCGGTGCCTGAAAACGGAGTTTTGGATAGGTGATGGCGAGTCAGGCGTGATGCGACCCCCGCAAAGCATTCGTCCTCGGAGAATGAGCACGACTGCTGACGCACCGTGACTCGAGGGCGAGGCACGACGAGGCATGTTCAAGAGGGGGTTCAACAACGCGGATGGGTGCATAACAACTCACTCAGTCCTTTGGACAGCAATCTCGTCAGGTCTTGACTCAAGCGCGATCGAATTTGTGCTCCACTCCAGATCTGTACGAGAACCCACACCCCGAGATTGAAGGAATGCAGTAGGGGCTTGGATCCGATTCGAGCGTGAACCCGGGGTAAGCCGCGACTCAGATCGTTCAAAAGGAAACATGGGTTGATTGAAGGTTCGAAGAACCCGAGTGGGTCCAGCCACGATTTGCCATTGGGCGCAGGCCTCTGTCGATGAATTGGTGCTTGCGCGAGGGCGGGGGACTCCGTTATCGGGTGCATGCCTCCGGACGCCTCGACACGGGAGCGCGCTGCCGGGTGGGGTTCCCGGGCGGCGGGTCCTGGACCGGGATCAGCCAAGGTTCGTCGGCGGGGTCAGTCGATCGGCTACGGTGCCGCCGATGTCGATGTCAATGAAGCCGCGGCCGGAATCCCCCGCCGACGGCGTCTGTCCCGCCAACCCCCTCGCGGAGTGGGGCTGAGGATCGAGAACGGAGGATGAGTTTCGCCGTGACCCTATGCGCGCCTCGAAAAGGGTGGGTCTGGTGAGCCAGGCGATCTTCCGGATGCTCAGCTGGGCACTGGCGCACCTGCCGGCCGGCCCATCGACACGAGACCGGCTCAAGGCCCGGGTCTATCGCGGCCTCGGCTTTTTTTTCACCCGCAGCCCGAATTATCAGGCGTGGCTGGAGGCACACCCCGATCGTGTCGCACGGTCTCTCTGGCCGCCGCTCGTGGCGCCTGGGCAGCCCGATTGGGAACGGCTTTCAAGGCGGGATCCGCGTCGCGCGGAGGCCAAGGGCGAGCCCTATCTCATCGTGCCCGTCTACCGGGGTTACGAGGAAACGTTGGCCTGTCTCTACGCCCTGCGTTGCACGGCACCGGCTGCGCGACTGGTCGTGGTCGAGGATGCCTCACCGGAGGGGGCGCTACGCCGGCGCCTCCAATCGCTCGCGCGAGAGGGACACTTCGAACTTTTGCAGAATGCCCGCAATCTGGGTTTCCTCGGCGCGGTGACGAGGGGGTTGGACTTCGATCAAGAAGCAGACGTGGTTCTCGTCAACAGCGACGTTCTGGTTCATGGTGATTGGCTCGATCGTCTACGTGCAGCGGCGGGCCGCCGGCCGGATATCGGAACCGTCACGCCGCTCTCGAATAACGGTGATATCGCGAGCTATCCCCACCCCCAGCGCGATCAACAAGCCCGGCTGGAGATGGACCTGGGCCCGCTCGACGATCATGCCTGCCGCGTCAACGCGGGGCTCGCCGTCGAAGCGCCGACGGGGGTCGGCTTCTGCCTCTACGTGCGCCGGGCCTGTCTCGAGGAGACCGGCGGCTTCGAGACCTCGTTCAGTGCCGGCTACGGAGAAGAGAATGACCTCTGCCTCCGCGCGAGCGAGGCGGGGTGGCGCCATCTGATCGCGGCGGATGTCTTGGTTCGCCACGAAGGAGCGCGTTCCTTCGGTAGTCGGACCCGCCGCTTGCAGGACCGGGCTTATCGTGAGCTGGTGAAGCGCCACCCAGCGTATCCAGAGCGGGTGCGTGATTTCGTGGATCGAGACCCGCTGCGTGAAGCCCGTATGCGGCTCGACGCGGCACGGCTCGCGGCGGCGAATCGGGGCAGAGACGCGGTTCTCTTTGTCAGCCACGACTGGGGAGGTGGGGTCGAGGGGCACCTCCATGAGATGTCGGGTCGTCTGCGAGGAGAGGGGGTCGCCGTCTACGTGCTGCGCTTGCTGAACGCAGAAGGTCGACGGGGACTCTGCCTCGAATCCGCTCCCGGTGATGCGCCGCTCGAGGACCTGGGTGGGCTTGGCGATTTCGGGCCGGAGGATCTCAGCTCGCTGGTGACGGCGCTGCGAATTCTGAGGGTAGGTCACGTGCATGTCCACCACGGGGGTTCGCTCGGCGATCGGGCGCCCAGTTGGCTTTCGAGGGTCTGTCACGAACTCGGAGTGCCTTTCGATGTCACCGTTCACGATTACGCCGCCTGGTGTCCCCGAATCCATCTCGAGGACGAGGCCGGGCGCTATTGCGGCGAGCCCGACGAACAGGGGTGTCGCGTCTGTCTCCAGCAGAGGGGCAGCCCTTATGGCGTGATCGATCCCGGTGCGTGGCGCGATGCCTGGCGCGTGCTCTTCGAGACGGCTCGGACCGTCTTCTGCCCGGCCGAGGACGTGAAGCAGCGGCTCATTCGGTATTGGCCCCGCCCGAAATATGTGGTTCGGCCCCATCCCGAGGCGCCGCTGATCGCGTCGCCGCGTGATCGGGTCGCGCCGATCGCGGGCGAGGCGGAGCGGCTCCTCGTTCTCGTTCCGGGTGCGATTGACGATAAGAAGGGGCTTCAGGTTCTGCTGGCGGCTGCGCGGGATGCCCGTGCCCGCCGTCTGCCACTCGCGTTTCGTGTGGTCGGCTATACCCGCGACGACGCGGCTGCCCGGCGGGCGGGCGTGGAGGTCACGGGGCGTTACCTGCCGGCGCAGGCGGAAGACGTGATCCAGGAGGCCATCGAAGGGGCTTGTCTCGCTCTGATTCCCTCGATCTGGCCCGAGACCTGGTGTTCGACGCTCTCCCTGGCCTGGGGTGCCGGGCTGCATCCCGTGGTCTTCGATCTCGGCTCGCAGGCGGAAAGGGTTCGCGCGGCGGCGCACGGGACCGTCCTGCCTTTCGAATTGTCGGAGTCTCCCGCTTCGCTCAATGATTCGCTCCTGGGGCTGCGCGAGCACGGAGTTCGCGCAGCGTCGCCCGTGGCGCGAGCCGAATACGCCGACTTGAGCCAGCAATACTACGCGGGACTCTTCGAGCCGAGCGTCCCCCGCGGCGTCGTCTTTCTGGATCGGGATGGCGTGATCAATCAGGACTCCCCGGCCTACGTCCGCTCGCTCGCCGACTGGCGCCCTCTGCCCGGGAGCCTCGAGGCCATCGCGCGGCTCAGCAGAGCGGGGTATCGCGTCGTCGTGATCACGAACCAGTCGGGGATTGCACGAGGCTTGATCGAGCCAAAGGCGCTGGAGGCGATCCATCTTCGTCTGGGAGAACAAGCAGAGTCGCTGGGCGGGAACATCGCTGGCGTCTATTACTGCCCGCACGCCCCGGATGCGGGTTGCCATTGTCGGAAGCCGGCGACCGGCCTGATCGATCAGGCGGTCAGGGAATTGGGGGTGGATCCGAAGGGCGCCGTTTTCGTGGGGGATCGGCCGAGCGACGCGGGGGCGGCGATCGCGGTCGGGGCGCAGCCCGTTCGGGTCGGGAAGGGCGGTGAGCAATCCCCCTCTGGTCTCGCGGGCTCGGGGGAGGCGGTCCATCTCGATCTCGCGCGCGTTGTCGACGCGTTGCTCACAGGATCGACCGTGAAGGCAGATCCCAACTCAGGCTCCGCCGCTCGCGGGCGCTAGCCGAAAAGCTTCCAGCCCGACTCCAAACAAGGCCCCGTCTCGTACAGAGCCGGTCTCGGTCGAGTTGGGTGGCTCGTCGATCGCGAAGTCGATGAGGGCCCAGCAGCCGCTCCTGTTCGGCGAAGCGGGCAGGGTCAACTCGCGGTTGCAGGGGAGAGGGTCCTCGAAGCGCCACGCGGTTTCCGCTCCGTCGCCGAGTCCGATTCGAACGCGCAGATCGGCGGTATTCGACGGGATGCGAGCGCGGACTCGAAAAGCGGCGTCCCACGCCCCCTCCCACGCCCCCTCCCGCGCCCCGAGCAGGAGCGCGAGCCGGCTGGTCGCGCCCGTCATCCAGACGCCTGATTCCCCGACCGAGTCCCAGCCGGAGATGAGCCTCGCGACGGGCCGGTCGGTTCTCGAGAAGCGACCGGTGAAGACCTGGGGGTCCGCCAGGATCTCGCGACGAATTTCGTTCGAGGCGAGGTCCCAGGGGTCATCGAAATGGCATCGCTGGACCGGATGACCGAAGAGGGAGGTCGTCTGGCAGACCACGCCGGTGGCTCCTGCGACCTTGGTCAGGGCCTCGGCGAAGAGGCCGGCTCGATGCTTTTGGGCGAGAAAGAGCTTGTTGCTTCCGAGCGCGAAGGGGACCCATCCGGGCGGGGCTTTGGCGAAGAAGTCCTCAACGCCCGTTCGGACGCCGGGCCATTGGGAATTTTCGAAGTCGTCGACCACGACGACCGCGCCTTCGTGACAGACCGCCGTCGCCAACTCGAGGTCGTTCGTCGCGTGGCGCGACGTGTGGCCGCCGTCGATACTGAATAGGCGAGGCCGTCGGCCCTCGAGAAGAGCGAGGAGTTGCTCCGGACTGGTCGTGAGGCTGTCGGCCTGATGGATCCGGACCCTGTGGTCTTCGGGGACGTGGTGTCTCAGATTGGCTCTGAAGGCGGCGCGGTCTCCTCGACCTGATTGATCGATGTTCAGCTGCGTGTCGGCGAAGACGTCGAGGGCGAGTCCGCCCTTCGCGAGCAGGCTCAACAGGATGAAATAGCGGCCGTGATGCACTCCGATTTCTGCCGCAGGCCCCTCGATCCCGGCGCGGCGCTGGGCTTCCGAGAGGATGATCGTCATGCTGATGGCCCCGGCATCGAGCCAGCCGTCGACGTGGTAATGGCCGCCGAGGAGGGCATAGTCGCGGAGCGCGAGGGGGGACTCGTCGAGGATCACGCCCGCGGGCTCCCGAGCGGGCAGCGGATCGTCTCATTCGGCTCTTCGATCGTCGGCATGGGTACGCGGGAGCGTAGCGATCGCTCGCTCCACCGTCTGGGGGCGCCCGAGAGTACGCCGGCCGAAAGCGCGGTAGGCTGGCGGTCACGTGTCCGTTGAGGGTCACGAGGGAGGAATCGCTAATGAGCGAGCAGGACCCACAGGATCCGGCGGGCGTGTCCGGCGAGATGGCCACGCTGGAGATTCGGAAGGGGCCCGAGGCCGAGCTCACGGGGGGTGGGCTTCGTTTCGTCGCGTGCCGTCGGGAGGTCGGTGACATCGACGGCGGGATCACCCTGCAGGTTTGGGGAGAGACTCCGGGGCCGGAGCGCGAGCCGATCGAGCTGCTCCGTTTCGACCTCTTCCGGGGGAAGCCGCACTATCACGCGCCCGCCGAGAAGCAGGAGGAGACGGCGATCGACTCCGCCGACGCGGTGGCCTGGGGCGTGGAGGCTCTGACCGCCCGCGCCGGCGATTTCGTTGCGGAGGCGGGCTACGGGGACGTCGGCGATGGACTGGATCCCGCCGCGCTCCTGACCCAGCGAGATCCACTGGCGCGGATGCTCGCAGACCTCGAAGAACCGAACGAGATCTCTCTCTTCGAAGTGCCCCGCGCCGTGCTCGACGGGTTGGCTCAGGGCTGAACGGGTTGGCTCAGGGCTGAACGGGTTGGCTTAGGGCTGAATGGGTTGGCTCAGGGCTGAATGGGTTGGCTCAGGGCTGAACGGGTTGGCTCAGGGCTGACGCTCGGTCGAGCGCCCCGGGTTCGACGAGCGCCATCGCCCGAAGCGCGTACGGCGGGGCCGACTCGTCCCGCGTCGACTCGAACGGAAACGGCCGGAGTCTGGTGGCGAGCACCGTACTCCGGCCGTTTCAGGTCAAAATTCCGCTTTGGGCTCAGGGCGTCCCGTAGGCGGTCTCCGAGTGCTCGGCGAGGTCGAGGCCCTCGTGCTCGTCCTCTTCCGAAACGCGGAGGTCACCCATCACGGCCTTGAGGCCAAGGATGATGAGGGCGGTTGCGGCGCAGGCGAAGACCGCGGTCAGCAGGATGCTTTGCAGCTGCACCCAAATCTGGCCGCCGTAGCCCAGGTCCGTCACCTCGGTGATGAAGAGCCCGGTTGCCAGAGCGCCCCAGGCGCCGCCGACGCCATGGACACCGAAGACGTCGAGGGAGTCGTCGTAGCCGAGCGCGGGCTTGAGCATGGTCACGGCGATGTAGCAGATCACCGCTGCACCCGCGCCAATCGCGATCGATCCGAGCGGCCCGACGAAGGCGCAGGCCGGCGTGATCGCGACCAGGCCAGCCACGATGCCGGTGGCCGCGCCCAGGATGGTGGGCTTGCCGCGGTGGAGCCACTCGATCAGCACCCAGACCAAGAGACAGGTCGAAGCAGCGGTCTGCGTGGTCAGGAAGGCGAGCGCTGCCGTGCCATCGGCCGCCAACTCGGAACCCGCGTTGAAGCCGAACCAGCCGACCCAGAGCAGTGATGCTCCGATGACCGTGAGCGGCAGGCTATTGGGAGCCATCGACTCTTTGCCGTAGCCCTTCCGGGGGCCGATGAGGATCGCGGCGACCAGCGCCGAGAAGCCACTCGACATGTGGACGACCAAGCCGCCGGCGAAGTCGAGCGCGCCGGTTCCGCCGATGTAGCCACCGCCCCAGACCATGTGGGCCAGCGGGATGTAGACGACGAAGACCCAGATCGTGATGAAGACAGCGTAGACGCTGAAGCGCATCCGCTCCGCGAAGGCGCCGAGCATCAGCGCGGGCGTGATGATGGCGAACATGCCCTGGAACATCACGAACACGTAGGTCGGGATCGTGCCCGAGACGCTATCGGGGGTGATGCCCTGGAGGCCGAGCATCGAGAGGTCTCCGATGAACCAGCCGCCCTCGCCGAACGCCAGGCTGTAGCCCACGAGGACCCAGAGCACGCCGATCAGGCCCGCGGAGAACATGCATTGCATCAGGACCGAGAGCAGGTTCTTGGTCCGGACGAGACCGCCGTAGAAGAGGGCGAGGCCTGGCAGGGTCATCATCAGGACGAGCAGCGTCGAGGTGATCATCCAGGCGGTGTCGCCGGTATCGAGGACGTCTTCGGCGTGGGCGGCGGTCGCTGTGAGCGAGAGCGCGGCGGCGCTGAGTACGCTGGACGCACGGCGCCAGAGTTTCCAGGTCGAGGGCTTCGAGGGCATGGGGCGGGGTTCTCCTTGGATTGGCTTCTATAAAGGGGGCGGTCCGGGCCTCGGGCGCGGGGGACGGCCCCTTCGAGAAGAGAGTTCGTAAGGGGGCAAAAGCAAGAAGTGCGCCAGGGTTCGCGCGAATGAGATCGAACTGAGACAAGCATGAGGCGGGCACGGCGGGCGGAAGGGCCTCGCATGCCCGATTCGGGGCAGGCCTGATGAAGGAATGTGCATTGGGCCGCGGCGGAGCAGGGGGGCGGCGGAGTGCGGCCCCAGCGCGGAGGGGGCGTGTCCGGTGGGCTCGAATCGATGGGGTCTGCTATGGCATTCGGATGCCAACTGGCAGGAATTTGCCAAGGGGGTTTCCTTGTCGGGAGAATCCGAGTCGAGAGTCGGGGCGAGGCCAGGCGGAAGGGTGGACCGTCGTGTCCGCGAATTTCGGGAGCGGGTGCTCGAGACGGCAGAGGCGCTCTTCGCCGAGCAGGGGGTCGAGGCGACCAAGATCGACGAGATCTGCGAGCTGGCCGACGTCGCGAAAAGAACCCTCTGCAATCACTTCCCGACGAAGGCCCATCTGGTTCGGGCGATGTCCGTCGAAGCGGTCTCGAGGACCGTCGCTTTGATCGACGATGCCCGGTTGCGAGGCGTGACGACGCGCGATCGCCTGGCGCTGCTTTTTGACCGTCTGATCGAGGGGGCGATCGCGCGTGGGCCCGTCCACCGCGAGACCATCGGGACCTTCTTTCACGCCGCCCACGGGACACCGGACGCCTCGCGATCCGAGATCCGAATCTCGGACGCGATCCGAGCGCTGCTCGAAGCGGGGCGGCCTGAGGAACTCCCGAGCGGCTGCTCGGCAGAGACCTTTGCCGAGGTCGTCCAGGGCGCCCTCTACTCGACTACCCTCGAGTGGATCCACCGTGACGATTACGAGATCGAGGTGCGGGCCGCGCAGGTCGGTGCGTTTCTCGTGAGTCTGCTTCCACGGGTCCGCGAGGGCCCAGGCACGACTAGCGCCGAACTTCGGACTTGAACGGATTCCCCCTTCCGGCGTGGGCCCATCTTTCCCACGAGGAGATGTGAGACATGGAAAACCATGACAAGGTCTTGATGATCAGCTCGGATTGCCACGCGGGCACGCTGCCTGCGGGCTACAACGAGTTCATGCCCGAGCGCCACCATGAGGCGGCCAACGCTTGGTGGGTGAACTACACGCGAGAGATGATGAAACGCGCGGGCACCTTCTTCGATCAAGAGGCGGTCGAGGCCTACGGCGAGGACGCGGGCGACGAAGGGCGCTATCGCATGCAGGCGATCTTGGATCCAGCGTCGAGCCCGAGCGACGAAGACCTGATTTCGATGCTCTCCGATCCGTCGAACCCCTTCGCGCCCCGCCAGGGCGAGTGGGATCCCGCCGTACGGATGCGCGAACTCGACGAGGACGGGATTGCCGGGGAAGTGATCTTTCCCCAGATGGCGCCCTTTGGCGCAGGGCTCATGCAGTACCGGCATGATGTCTCGCCCGAGCTGAACCTCGAAGGATGCCGCGCGTACAATCGCTGGCTGGCCGACTTTTGTGCGCACGCCCCGGAGCGCATGGCCGGGGTTGCGCTGATCAACGTCGACGACATCGACGTGACGGTCCAGGAGATTCGCGATGCGAAGCAGGCGGGTCTCTGGGGCGGGGTACTCCTGCCGTCGAGCACCGGCGACCATCCCTTCTACCACCATCCGCGTTACGAGCCGATCTGGGCCGTCTGTGAAGAGGTCGGAATGCCGCTGCAGTCGCATTCGGGCTGGTCACCTGATTATGGGGACGTCGAGTGCGCGACGGCGATGTTCATCAGCGAAGTCGACATGTGGGCGCAGCGTCCCTTCACGGCCATGATGTGGTCGGGCGCCTTCGAGCGTCACCCGAAGCTCAAGTACGTGTTGACCGAGGCCGGGGTGGGTTGGATTCTCGAGAAGCTCCGGGTGCTCGAGTTCAAGGCGGCGGACCCGATCTTCAAGCACTTCACGAAGGATCTTTCGCTGGGTCCGACGGAGTATTACCGGCAGAATTGCTGGATCGGGGCCTCGTTCATGCCGCCCCACGAGGGCAAGCTGCGCCACGACGTAGGCATCGATAAGCTGATGTGGGGCTCGGATTATCCGCATCTCGAGGGGACGTGGCCTAATACGATGAAGGCCCTCCACGAGACCTTCGGCGATTATCCCGAGGACGAGATCCGAGATATCCTCGGGCGGAACGCGGCGGGGGTCTACGGCTTCGACCTGTCGGCGGTCGGTGCGATCGCCGCCGAGATCGGTCCGACGATCGCGGCGATTCGCGGCTAAGCGTGAGGCCACGCCGCGCTGCCGATGCAGCGAGCGGAAACCTTTGCGTCGGAGTGCCCCCCAGAAAAAGGAGTCTGCCAATGGACCGCTACCTCGTGATCTCGTCGGATGGCCACGCCGGGCCTCGCCCGGAGGTTTACCGCGACTACCTCGATCCGGAATACCGCGAGGAGTTCGATCGCCAGAACGCCGCGCGGATGGCCGCCCTGGAACTCGCCGGTGAGCGGCTGGAGATGCGCCAGGAGAGCCAGCAATGGGCCTCCGATAAGAGCGAGGGGCTGTCGGGCGCCTGGGATGGAGAGCGCCGAAACGCGGTCCTCGACGCGGATGGCATCGCGGCGGAGATTCTCTTCGTCGATGGTCTGACCGAACAGAACTCCCCTCCCTTCGGAGGGGACCTTGGTTTGATGCCGGTCGGAGTCGACCCGACCCTGCAATGGGCGGGCTGTCGCGCCCACAACCGCTGGATGTCGGAGTTCGTCTCGCTCTGTCCGGCGCGCCGCTTTGGTCTCGCGCTCGTGACGCCTTTCTGGGGCATCGAGACCGCGGTCGCCGAGGTCGAGTGGGCCCACGCTCAGGGACTTCGTGGGATCATGCTGCCCCATATGTTCACGGGGCAGGACCCCTATCACCATCCGAAATACGATCCGCTCTGGCAGGTTTGTGAGGCGCGGAACATGGTGATCCACTTCCACTCGGGCGCCGCGCCGATGCACGAGTACTACGGCCTCGACATTTTCCGGGCGCAGCAGAGTCCGGAAGAAACGTCCGAGCCGCCGGTGGAGCTGCCGGGGGCGCTGGGCATCTACGTGACCGAGGTGGCGTGGTGGCTCACGCGGCCGTTGGTCTACATGATCTGGGGTGGGGTCTTCGAGCGTTTCCCCGGGCTCAAGACCGTCGTGACCGAGGGATCGACGATCTGGGTCCCGGAGCTGCTGCACTTGATGGACCAGCGCTACGGCGACCATCATTTCTCGGCCAAGCTCGGGACGGGCTACAAGGCGCATCTCTCGATGAAGCCGTCGGCCTATTTTCGGCGAAATATCCGGGTCGGGAGCTCGGCCATGTCGAGGCGAGAGGCCGAGATGCGCCACGAGATCGGCCTCGAGACGATCATGTGGGGGACGGACTATCCCCATCCCGAAGGGACCTGGCCCCAGACCCAGAAGATGATGGTCGAAGTGCTCGCCGGGCTCCCCGAAGAGGAGATCGCCGCCATGTTGGGCGGGAACGCCGCAGCGTTCTACGCTTTCGATACGGACGCGCTCGCTCCGCTCGTCGAGCGGATCGGGCCACCGAAGAGCCTGTTTCGTGTCGAGGGCAGCCCCTGAGCCTTCGCGCGTCCGGGCATTCCCTCAATCGACCCCCGCGAAAGAAGGAGAGCATGATGACCACGACGACCGACGCTTTGAAGATCAACCCGGGAGACATCCTCGGTTGGCCCAACCTGCGGATCCAATACGCGACCGATCCGGGCAAGCTCGCCGCGCTCTTGCCGCCGGGGCTCGAGCCGAGCGATACGGCCAATGTCCACCTCAACATCTATTGCATCCCGGTGCCGGACGAGCCCGAGTTCGGGGTCGTGATCGACGTGGACGCGGACTACCGCGGCCAGAAGGGCAAATATTGTCTCGGCTACGGGATCGATCAGGAATCGGCGATCTACATCAGCAAGGACATGAACGGCCAGCCGAAATTCCCCTGCGAGATCGATTATTTCCGACTCGGGGATAGCGTGCGCGCTCGCTGCACTCACCAGGGCTACACCTTCCTCGAGTACACGGGGAAATCGACCGGCGCCGCGGAGCTGCCCGCCGAGGAGCACGACTTTCAGTGGTGGATCAAGGTCTCTCGCGCCGTTGGTGGTGCCGAGAAGGCCTACGACATCGAGCCCCACGTCGTGAGCGTCGAGTCCCGCTCCCAGCCGGTCCAGCGTGAGACGGTGGTGGGCGAGCTGCGCCTGCTCGAGAGCCCTTGGGATCCGATCGCGGAGCGGTTGCCGATGGTGGGAGAGGCGACCGCCTACCTGAATACGGCTAAGCCCATTCAGCGTGCGATCACGCGCGCAGGGAAACTCGACCCCGATGGCTTCTGGCCCTTCGTCGACACGATCGGGAGCTCGCGCTGGCCGGGCACGATGGGTGGCCCGATGCGTGAGATCGACTGGAGCACGTACCCCGACGAGTACCGTTAGGCCTCGACGCGCATCGTTAGGCGTCGTCCGCCGTTTTGCTCCCAGCGCGATCCGACGGGTTCGCGCTGGGAGTCGCCGGACGGACCCAGATGGGTGAGGTCCAGGCGCGCTCGCGGACCCGCTTCGGCACGCTCGCGTCTTCGCAATGGGCCGGGCGCTCGGCTTGGGGCAGGGTGTTGCAGAGCCGGGTGCTCCAGCGGCAACTCGGTGTCTCGACCACGCGCGCGTAGTAGACCGCCGCCTGGCTGGGGTCGAAGTCGGGGTCGGTCCAGACGCTGCAGAGCGCGTCGCGTCCCTGTTCGGGGGGCGCGCAGGTCTTCGTCGAGAGGACCTCATCCGCGATCTTCGTTCCCGCGACGTCGGTCACGCGCTGTTCAAAGACCCCGTCTTCGCCGACCCAACCCTTTACGATTTGGAGGCGCTCGAGGCGCTGGCCCGGGTGCGCTCGTGTGCCGGGGTCGCGCTGGGCCGCGAGCAGGAAACGAGGTGAGCCCGCGCCCTCGGCGGCGTTCAGCTCGCCGCCCATCGGGACGCCTCCGGCATAGGCGCGCTCGATGCGATTCGTGGCTTCGCAGAGGTCCTCGTCGAGATCCCAGCCCGCGAAAAGACGGGGCTCGATGCGGGGGCCGCTCGTGCCGAAGGTCTCGCGTCGGCGAAGCGCGTCGAAGAGCGCGTCCCGCGCGTTCTCCTCGGCCCAAACGCCGGCGAGCCCGCCCGGGTTCGTGCTGACCCGGACCGGCCCGGATCGGCCCTCCGCCATCGTCCCCCATTCGGCCACGTTGCCCATCGTGCCGTCATGGGCATCGGTCGAGGCGATGAAGCCGAACTCGAAGGGGTTGGCCCCTATGCGTGCCTCTTCGGCCAGGCCCGCGACGAGGGCGGTTCGGACATAGTCGTTGCGGTCGACACAGCCGCCCCCGGCGAGCGCCCCCGCACCGGGCTCCCCATCGCAATCCGGGGGCTCGGGCGCTGCGATTGAGCGCATCTTCTCGAACTGACAGAGTTCGTCGACCGCGCCGCCGACGCCGAGCAGACCGTTGCGGCATTCGGAGTCGCCCTTGACCTGCATGATCTCGACGAGGGGCTCCATCTCTGCGCGAAGACGTGCCGCCCGGGTCTCCTGCCGCGGGTTCAGCGTGCCCGGGTATTCGGCGCGGAACATGCGTCCGTCGCTGAGGTTGGGGTTATGCGGGATGGCCAGGGCCTCACAGCCGACTCGGCCGTCGTTGCACTCATCGCGCAGGCGCCGAAGCATGGTGAGTGGTTCGGGCTCGTCGATCGCGTGGATCGGGCGGTCGAGTGCGATCTCGTTGCGGAAGACCACGTTGCGGTGGATCTTCGAGAGCTCGGGCGAGAGGGAGTACTCGTAGGCGACGAAGGTCGTGAATGCGCATCGCGCGCTGCGGTCGTAGTGGGTCTCCGCGGCGCGCTGGGTCTCGGCCCAGAAATCGTCGACGGCGTCTCGGCAGCGACGTCCGCCGGCTCCGCAGACCTCGTCGTCGTCGATTGCGAGAATGCGTCGGCGGACGAAGGCGACGGTCTCGAGGAAATCCGTGGGGGTCTCGCCAAAGCCCTCCCCGCGATAGGTGTGGCAGCTCTGTGTGTCGTAGACGGGGGAGTCGGGACGCGTGCAGAGCGAGACGGGCCCGAAATTTTCGGCGTGGTCGGTCACGGCGGCGAAGTCGAGCGGCCGGTCGATTTGCTGGGGGAGGGTGCCCTGGCCGTCTGCGTCGAGCGGGGCGATCCGGATCGTCTCTCCCTTGGCGTAGCGGTAGGCGTCGTCTGGCGTCGTACGGGTGTCGAAGAGGTAGGCGTCCATCGAGCGTGTCGTGTGGACGTGAAGATCGCCGAAGAAGGCTCTCTTGGTAGGCGCATGGTCTCGGCAGGAGGCTCGGGTGCGCAGAGACGGGGCGGACGCGACCGGCGTCGCCCCGGCCTGGGGTGTGCTGCCTGTCTCGCCGCAACCGCTCGCGAGGAGCGCGAGCGGTGCGACGAGGACAAGAAGCAGGCGTTGCGTGCAAGTGCCGTGCATGGGGTCTGCGCCGGGACTAGGGCGCCATCGTTCCCGGCGTGTCGAAGCCGTAGGGTCGATAGATGCCCGTGATGAAATTCTCGTGCATGCCGTAGCCCACGTCGCCATTGCTGGCCTCGTAACGGCAAAGCGTTTCGTTCAGCCCGAAGACCTTGGCCCGCGCAGCCGGTGTGCTGACGTCGTACTGGACGCCCTCCACCTTGAGCGGTCCCTGGTAGACGCCGTGTCCCCAGCCGTCCGTGTTGATATAGCCCGAGCCCATGCCCAGGTTGACCGTGCGGAGCGGAATATTCTCCACCGTGAGGTCGCTATTGGCGTAGCCGATCGTGGCGCCCGCGACCTCTCGCGTGCCCGAGTGGTATCGCATCTTGTGGGTCGGCGAGCCGAGTAGCTCGTTGTCCTTGTCGACGCCGTAATTCCAGACCTTCATGCCCTCCTCCATGACGCGTTCGCCATCGGGGCCCTCCTCGATGAAGGTCTTGATCATGTAGTCGTCGAATTGCATGGGCATCCAGTTGTGGAAGAAGCCGGCCGTGTGCGCCTCCGTCGCTCGGATCCCGGGCGGCTCGGGCTCGCCGACGCCGCGCACGCCCCATGAGCGGTCACGGGCGCCCTTCCACTTGCTGGGTTCGACCTCGTAGGTCTGGCCCGCGATCGAGAGGCTCCCGGCGTAGGTGCCCGTCTGTGCGAAGCGCGCGTTATCCATGACCGTGCGGTTGAAGCTCTTCTTGATCGATTTGGGCTCCTCGAGCGGAGGCTGGGCCCCGTTCCAGGTGACGTCGAAGGCGAGTCCCCACTCGTTGTCGTCGCATGAGATGCGCAGCTGCTTGAGACCCTCGATCACCTCGAACTTGAAGGGGCCGACCGAGGTGTCCATGCGGTCGTTGCCGAGCTCTCGGGAGGCGCGCACGGTGTATTGGGTATTGCCATGCGAGATCGAGGCGAAGGCGTCCGTGACACCGAGGTTCGGGTATTGCCCGAGGCCGAAGACCATGAAGAGGTCATCGCTCGAGGCGTGGAGGTTGAAGTAGTAGCGGTCGAAGAAATTGCGATCGCTCGTGAATACGTGGTCGAAGGTGTCGGAGGTCTGATGGGCGAGGTAGTCGTCCATGGGGCCGAGGGGCATGGGAATTCCTTTGTCGTTAAAGTGGGGATCGCGCAGAAGGGTAATACAGCCAGGCGCGCCCGGAAGCGCCTCCGCGGCCTCTGCCCTCGACGGTTCCGGCGCACCGAAAAGCCCGCACGGTCCATAGGGCCCACAAGGAAAAATATGTCGACCGAAGAAGCCCGAATGTTGATCGAGCTCGACGAGCACGGTGTGCTCCTGATCACGATGAATCGCCCGCGGAAGAAGAACGCCTTCGACGAGACCCAATGGGACGGCTTGGCGTCCGCGCTGGTCGACGCCCAGGCGGATCCGCGCGTGGCGGTCGTCGTCCTGACCGGAGCGGGGGGCAACTTCTCGTCCGGGGCCGATCTGAGTGGCTTCCGCGCGCCGAGCGAGCCTCGCCCGGACGGCTTCGCCTCGGGCTTCTTCGCCGCCGAGGCGGCGATCCTCGCCTTTGAGAAGCCGCTGCTCGCAGCGGTCTGTGGGGTCGCGGTTGGGGGGGGATGCACGATCACCCTCGCGGCCGACATCACCTACGTGGGAGCGAGCCTGCGCGCTCGTCTGCCCTTCGCCAACCTCGGGCTCGTGCCGGAGATCGCGAGCAGTTACACGCTCCAGTCCTCGATCGGACGTCAGCGAGCGAACGAGCTGATGTTCACGGCCGAGTGGATCACCGCCGAGCGCGCGGTCGAGGTTGGCATGGCCGCTCGGGCGCTCCCCGATGATGAGGTCCTGCCGGCAACGCTGGCCAAGGCGCGCGAGATCGCCCAGTGGCCGACCTCGGCGCTGGTCGCGATCAAACGGACGATGAGCCGTGCCCATCGCGCGGGAATCGAAGCGGCGCTCGAGATCGAGCACGAGGAGATGGCCCGACAGCAGGGCTCGCCCGAGAATATCGAGGCGGTCAAGGCCTTCATCGAGAAGCGGGATCCGGACTTCCGGCAGTTCCGCAAATAGGGAACTCGTTCTAGAGCTGGCCGAAGCCGACTTCCGCCGTGCGGTGGGCGAATCGCCAGCCCTCGCTCGTGCGGACGAAGCGATCCCGGTATTGCCCGACGGCGAGGGGACGCGTCTCGGGGACCGATGCCTGCTCGGTTTCCGGGCCGTCGAAGTCGTGGCGATAGAGGGTGAGGTAGACGAGGCCGATCGCGTGGTCCGCGTCGACCACCTCGACGCCGAGGTTCGTGCAGACGTGCCGGCTCCTGCGGCCCTGCATTTCCTGACGCCCGCGCATCATGGCTCGGATCGTGTCCCGCCCCTCGAAGCGCATTTCGTCCATTTCCCAGACCGCGTCTTCGGCAAAGAGCTCGGCCACGCGTTCAGCTTCGCCGAAATCCGCGTGGTGGGAGTAGTGGGCGACGAGGCGCGCGCAGGCGTGCTCGATGAGTAGCTTTTCGGTTTCGTTCATCGGAAGCCTCTCTTCGCGGCGAGTTGTTGGGAACCGGGGCGGCGCGCCCGAGGCCCGTTTGGCCGGCTCGGAGAATCTAGGAGACGTGGTCGGGTTCGGCAGGGCGAGTGTGTGACCCGCTAACGTGGTTTAGACGCGTTGATTGCACAGCGGGCATAGAGGAGAAGAGGGTCATGGCCAAGAGTGAATCGAAGCCCGCGAGGGAATCTGTCCCGGCCGGAAAAAAAGCGAAGAAGGTCGGGATGGAAGATGCCGCCCGCTTCGACTTCAGCGGTGCGCGCGCCTCTGCCGAACCCCAGGCGTATTACGACGGGATCAAGGCACGCTTCGCCCAGGAGCGGGATCTTCGCCTCGACTATCGACCAGAGGGGACGGCGCAGTTCACGTCCGATCTGACCGGCGCGCTCGCGAAATACGAAATCGACCCTCACGCCGAGGAGCCCACGCCTCGCACGGCTTTGAAGGACACGGTGGAGGTGCTCTTCATCGGGGGCGGCTTCTCCGCGCTGCTCACCTCGGCGCGGCTCCGCGAAAAGGGGGTCGAGAGCATCCGCATCGTCGAGCGTGGGGCGGACGTGGGCGGCACCTGGTACTGGAACCGCTACCCGGGCGTGGCCTGCGACGTCGTTTCCTACGACTACCTGCCGCTGCTCGACGAGCTGGGCTACGTGCCGAAGGACAACTATGCCAAGGGGCCCGAGATTCTGGCCCACTGTCAGGCGATCGCGCGCCGCTATGACCTCTACGATCTGGCGGTCTTTCAAACGACCGTGACCTCGACCGTCTGGGACGAGAGCGAAGCGGTTTGGCGGGTGGAGACCGACCGCGGCGACGAGATGAAGGCACGCTTCGTCGTTTGCGCGAACGGGACGCTCTCGAAGCCCAAGCTCCCGAGGCTCGAGGGGATCGAGCGTTTTGCGGGGCACTCGTTCCATACCTCGCGTTGGGACTACGCCTACACGGGTAGAGACCTCGAGGATCTCGGTGATAAGCGCGTCGCTTTGTTGGGGACCGGGGCCTCCGCCGTACAGATCGTCCCGCGCCTGGCCGCCGCCGCGAAGGAACTCTACGTCTTCCAGCGAACGCCCTCGTCCGTCGACCTCAAGGACGACCGACCGACCGATCCGGAGTGGGCTGCGGGGCTCGAGCCCGGCTGGCAGGCCCAGCGGCGGGAGCGGGCGCTGGCGGGTGGCGAGCGGTCCTCGTCGTTGGCGCAGAAGCTCGCGGAGATTCCGCGCGAGGAGCGCGTCCGCCGTCAGGAGAATGCAAATATCGAATATGTGATGAAGATCCACGCCCATGTCGAGGATAGCGTCGACGATCCGGCGACCGCCGAGGCGCTCAAGCCCTGGTACATGTTCATGTGCAAGCGCCCCTGCTTCGACAACGATTACCTGCCGGCTTTCAACCGGCCTAACGTTCATCTCGTCGACACGCGTGGCGAGGGCGTGGCCGAGATCCGGCCGGAGGGGCCCGTCTTCGAGGGTCGGGTTCATCCGGTGGACGTGCTCATCTACGCCACGGGCTTCGAGGTCCAGAAGACCGGGATCTACAACCGGATCGTGGGGCGCGACGGCCTCGAACTCGAGGAGAAATACGCCTCGGGGATCCGAACGCTCGTCGGCATCCACTCTCACGGTTTTCCGAATCTCTTCATCATGGGGGGGTATCAGATCTCGACGCTCTTCAACCTGACGGACGTCTTGCAGGTCCAGGGCGATCACATCGCCGGCTGCATCGACTATGCCCGCCGCCATGGTTATCGCTCCCTCGACGCGACGGCGGCGGCGGAGCAGGGGTGGGTCGATGAGGTGATCGCTCATCGCGGCAAGACCTCGCGCAACGCCGACTGTACGCCCGGTTATTACAATTTCGAGGGCGAGGAACAGCGCCGCCAGGACGGCAATTACAATGGCAGCTTCCCGCGCTACATCGCCCACGTGGACGACGTGCTCGAGCGGATCGAGGAGTGCTTCAGGTTTGAATCGGATTGAGAGAGCCTTGGAAGCGGTCCTGGGCGCGGCACGCGTTTCTGCGGGCGGGGTAGGGCGGGCCCCAGCCCCGGCTCACTGGATGCGCGATGCTCCCTGTCCATGACTGAAATCGATTTCAATCAGCTCGTAGGGATGGAATTCGTCGAGATCGAGGGCGGCGAGTGCGAACTCCATTTGGAGGTCCGGGATCACCACCTGAGCCCCGCGGCGCGCGTCCACGGCGGCGTCTTCTTTTCGATGGCGGATACCGTGATGGGCCGCGCCGTGATGTCGGCGGTCGAAGACGGGCGAGGCTGCGCCACGATCGAGGCCAAGATCAACTATTTTCGGCCGGCTCAGGCGGGGCGGCTCCGTGCGATCGCGCGCTGTACGAACCTCTCGCGGCGCACGGCTTTTACCGAGGCTGAGATCCGCGACGAGGAAGGCCGATTGATCGCAAAGGCGACGGGGACTTTCATGCTGACCGAGTCACTGCTGCAGCCCGAACGCGAGCGGGCCTAGGGTTTCCCGGTGGTGTCGTCGTTCGTGCTCAAGACTGTGCTGAGGCTGGCTCTGATATCAGGGCTCATGCCTTCCGTGTGTTTCGCTGCCGAGTTCCAGAATGCGTGTGCCCCCGACCCGACGGCACATTGTCTCGAAACACCGGATGCATATGCAGACGCCTGGCGGCGGAGAACGGTCGCCTGTGTTGCGCCGTCGCTTTACACCACGATTCCTTGGGATTATCAGCCGGGGGTGGGGGAAGCTCAGCTCTATCCTGAGGAATTCGAGTACGCGTGGGCGGGGGGGCACCACAACCTGGAGACGTTCCTCGAGATCCGTTGTCGATATCGGGAAAGTCCAGCCAAAATACGAGTGGCGATCGAGTCATATGTCGGCTTTCCCGTCCCGATCCGGAACCGGGACCCCGCGGCCGCGGCCAGCGCCCTTCCCATTTTCGTCTACTCATTAGGCTCGGTGACACCCGATGACGAGGGCCGCCGGGTAGAGGTGACGGTGCCGAGCCTCGCCGCCTGGGTGCATATCCTCGAACAAGAGTTCGGGCTGACAGATGCTCGGACCGTTATCGGCGTGTCCGGGCTGCGACGGGCGGGGTGAAGGTGGGTCCCGGAGGCCCGACGACCCGCGCGTGCTTCCAGAACTTTGCTGCGGACGCGAGCGTGCCACGAGACGCGACGGCCCTCCGTGCGTTGCTCGAACTTTGCCAGGA
>Ga0315331_10000987_pt1 | contig 20985 bp, 15 predicted proteins | sample M160m34915metaG_FD_203456 | JGI IMG/M metagenome (GOLD analysis project Ga0315331, IMG submission 203456) | Ammonia-oxidizing marine archaeal communities from Monterey Bay, California, United States - M1 60m 34915 | ecosystem: Environmental > Aquatic > Marine > Intertidal zone | place: USA...
AGGTCGGATCATGCCCCTCTCCCTTCTCCAGCAGAGAGGCGAGCCTACGCGACTCACCGCGGACACGACGCAGGATCTCACGGAGGCGATAGAAGGCGTTCGGATCCATGTCGCCGAGCTGACCGGGCAGGATCGCTTGATACGCGTCATTGACGGCGGGGACCAGATCTTTCGCCAGGCTCGTGACCTTCTTCTGGTCCCAAGGGAGCTGCTCCGCAGCAGGCGCGGCACCTGCCGCGAGACCGAGGCAGAACACCAGGCCGGCGAGAGAGAGAACGACTCGCATAGCTGAACCTCCAGTTCACCAGGACGACACTCCGCCCCAGCGGGCACCCTACCGCGGAGGGAACTCGAATGCCGGGGAAATCGTCACGCCCTCGTCACCTCCCCAAGAGGCACCGTACTAGAGCCGAGCCAGGATCTGATCCTGATACGTGCCAATGAGTCGTTTGACGCTGTCGAGGTCGTTCCCACCGGACTCGGGGGCCGAGACGATCAAGCGATCGACGCCGTGCTCGACGTAACCCCGCACGAAGTCGAGGTCAAAGCTGCGCGAGAAGTCGAAGCTGCCGGGCCAGACGGTCAACTCGACCGCGTCGGCGTCGCGGCCCGCGTCGCGCGCCGCCGCTCTTAGCTCTTCGAGACGCGCTGCGTAGTCCTCCGCAGAAATCACGTAGGGGTACCACCCGTCTCCCAGGCGACCCGCCCGGCGCGCTGCGGGCGAGCTACTGCCGCCGATCACAATCGGTACGCCGCCTTCCTGCGCCGGCTTGGCATCCGAATGGACCCGCTCGAAAGATTGAAACTTGCCCTGATAGGTCGCGAGCCCAGGCTCCCAGAGCGCACGCATCGCCTCGATGCATTCATCGAGGCGCGCGCCACGCGCCTCATAGGGAATCCCGCAGGCGCGATACTCTTCCTTCTGCCAGCCCAATCCAACGCCCAGGCAGACACGCCCACCCGAGAGCGCATCGAGGGTCGCCACACGCTTGGCCAGGACCGCGGCGCTGTGCTGAGACGCGACGACCACGCTCGTGCCTAGCTTGATCCGTTCGCTCAGCGCGGCAGCGAAACTCAACCACTCAAGCGGGTCCGGCATCACGGTGCCCGGCGCCGCGGGCGCCTCTCCGGTCTCCGAGTACGGATAGAGCGGTTCGTAATCGTCGGCGAAGATGACGTGCTCAACCGTCCAGAGCGACTCGACGCCCGCGTCCTCCGCGAGCCGCACGAGACCTTCGACCCAGGATCGGTCGAGGATTCTCTGATCGAAGAACGGGAGCAGTCCGAGGCTCGGTGTGTCGTGGGATCGTGTCATGGCTACAGCATCTCGTCGATGGCGCCCGCTTGTCCAGTCCCGAACATCCCGCGTCCGCACGCCGGGAGAGCGCGCACCCGCTCGCGGCCGTGTGTGCCGGTGGCGATTCCGACTACTATTGACATACCCTATGCCATCTAGGTCGCGCGGGGGGGGGAGCGCATGGAAGCGCCGGATCCGACTCAGCGACACCGCGAAGCTCCCGCCTCTCCGGTATGTCGGCCCAAAAGGTGAAGGGTGCACTCAACGGTGCCCCTCGCGCGACGCCGCCGTAGCGGCTGGCGCGGCACCACGGGTGGCAGTAGAAACCTCAAGCGGAACCTTCGGAGACAATCGTATGTGGAAATGGGCCGCAGCCCTGGTCGTCCTGCTCGGTACGCTCATCGTCACACAGGGCCCTTCCCTGCTCCTCCGGTACCCTGAGCTGATCGGCGTCATCGCAAAGATTCGGGAACCGATCGGCCCACAACAGGACATCGCGTGGGAGGCAGGACCTGCTGAAGCCACGGTCGAAGCCTCTGAACGACCCCCGAATATCATCGTGATCCTCGTCGACGATCTCGGCTGGAATGATCTGACCTGGAATGGCGGCGGCGTCGCGGACGGAACCGTCCCGACGCCACACATCGACTCTCTCGCGAAACAGGGGGTCTCCTTCGAGACCGGCTACGCGGGGAACGCGACCTGCGCGCCGTCCCGCGCAGCGCTCTTGACGGGGCGATACCCGCAGCGCTTTGGATTCGAATCCACGCCCGCCCCCGCGGCGATGGGGAAGATGATCGCCAGCGCCCAGAAACAAAACCAAGCCGAGGGCGAGGTCGCGGGGGTCTTCCACGAGGACTTGATGGACCAAGTCCCCCCGATGGAAGAACAAGGGCTCCCGCCCTCGGAGACAACCCTCGCTGAGGTCTTACGAGATACCGGCTACCGCACCCTGATGCTTGGGAAGTGGCACCTCGGCGAGACCCCAGGGCAGGTTCCCACCGACCAGGGCTTCGACGAGTTCCTCGGGTTCTACAGCGGCGGCAGCCTGTTTGGACTCGAGGACGATCCTCAGATCGTCAGCAGCCGGCAAGAGTTCGACCCGATCGACCGCTTCCTATGGAAGCTCCTCCCCTTCGCCGTCCGAAAGGACGCGGGCGATCGCTTCGAGCCCGACGCCTACCTGACCGACTACTTGTCGAGAGAAGCAGCCGCGGCGATCGAAGCGAACAAAAATCGACCGTTCTTCCTCTACCTCGCATACAACGCACCACACACTCCGCTACAGGCGAGCCGTGAGGACTACGACGCCCTCGCTCACATCGATTCGCACACGGAGAGGGTCTACGCAGGCATGATCCGGGCACTCGACCGTGGCGTCGGCCAGGTCCTGGGAGCGCTCGAAGACGCCGGCATCCGCGAGAACACCCTGGTCTTCTTCGCCAGCGACAACGGGGGGGCTCATTATGTGGGCTTGCCCGACCTCAACCGACCTTATCGCGGCTGGAAGATGACCTTCTTCGAAGGCGGGGTCCGCTCACCCTTCTTCCTGCAGTGGCCCGCGAAGCTCCCCGCCGGCGCCACGGTCGACGCTCCCGTATCTCATATCGACATCTTCACGACCGCGGTCCGGGCTGCGGGCGCCCAAGAACCGACCGATCGAGAGATCGATGGGGTCGACCTTCTCCCCTTTGCCACCGGAGAGCGCTCCGGGGACGTCCACGAAGCGCTCTTCTGGCGATCGGGCGGGCTCAGGAGCGTGCAGCACGCAGGCTGGAAGCTGACCGAGGACGCCCGGCAGCAGAAGCGTTGGCTGTTCGACCTGTCGACAGACCCCCTGGAACAGGATGACCTAGCGAGCCGAAACCCTGAGCGGGTCGATGCGTTGATCGCACGGCTCGACGCTCACGACCGCGCGATCGGTCCCCGAACGTTCCCTGTGCTGGTCGAGGGGGTGGTCCCCATCGACCGCCCGCTCAACACCGCTCCGATCCCCGGAGAGGCCTTCAACTATTGGCCGAACTAGGGGCGTACCGGCTCGCGCGGCCCGACACTCGGGCTCGGCGGCCAGCCTGATCGAACCCGCGTTATGGTTCGCGGCGAAGCCCGTCACGACGACTCGCACGCTCGGATGAAAATCGGGACCACATCGCGGGCGCCCGCGTGACACGCGCTGGAGGACTCATCATGAACGTCTCAGGCAAAACCATCGTCGTCACCGGAGCCGCGAGCGGGATCGGACGCGCGCTCGCGCGCGGCTTTTCCGCTGCTGGTGCGCGCCAGGTCGTCGCGGTCGACCGCGATGCCGACGGGGCGGCAGCCACGGCAAACGAGACAGGAGGCGCCGCCATGACGGCCGACGTCTCGGATGAAGCCGACATCGCCCGGGTCATCGAGGACACCGAAGCGACGCTCGGGCCGATCGACCTCTATTGCTCCAACGCAGGCGTCGGGCTGGGTCCGGACCTCGACGCGCCCAACCTGGAGTGGCAGCAGAGCTGGGATATCAACGTCATGGCGCACGTCTACGCGGCGCGGCACCTCGTCCCCCGCATGGCCACGCGCGGCGGGGGCTACTTCCTGATCACCGCCTCCGCAGCCGGCCTCCTCAATCAAATCGGTGGTGCCGCTTACGGTGTCACGAAACATGCCGCCGTCGGATTTGGCGAGTGGCTCGCCATCTCACATGGCCATCAAGGGATTCAGGTCTCGCTCCTCTGCCCCCAGGCGGTCCGAACCCCGATGACGCAGGACGACGGGGACCCGACCTCCACGGCGGCCGCGTCGGGCGATGGCATGATGGAGCCCGAGACCGTGGCCGAATGCGTCATCGCAGGCCTCGCCGACGAACAGTTCTTGATCCTTCCGCACCCCGAGGTCCTCGAGTACATGCGGCGCAAGTCGACCGATTACGACCGCTGGGTGCAGGGAATGCAGCGGTTCTTTCGTCGCCTTACGGGAGCCGCCCCGCGCTGAACACGACACCACGGTGCCTTAGAGCAGCTCCTCCGCCAACAGCTCGAGCGCTTCCGGCTGAGAGCTCCCGATCTGCATCGCCGCGAGGTCACCTCGAGCGCCCAGCGCCTTCCATGCTTGGAGACGATCCCGGATCCGCTCCTTCGGCCCCACGAGGTGGACCGCGTCGACGAGCGCGTCGGGGACCGCCGCAGCGGCTTCCATCTTTTTGCCGTCGAGGAAGAGATCCTGGATCGCGACGGCTTCGGCTTCGTAGCCCAGACGCTTGGCGTAGTCGTTGTAGAAGTTCTTGCCGCGCGCTCCCATCCCACCGATGTAGAGGGCAAGGTTCATCTTGATGGGCATACGCGCCTTCTCGAGGTCATCACCCACGATCACCGTCACGTTCGCCATGACGTCGAAGACGTGAAGCCCCTTCCCGCCTCCTGCCTTGGCGAAGCCTGCCTCGAGACTGGGTCTTTGGAGTTGATCGAACTTTTCAGGGTCGATCATCATCGGGATCACCCCATCGGCGACCTCTGCAGCACAGCGCAACCCGGCCGGAGAAATCGACGCGGTATAGATCGGGATCGCGGGGTTCGCGTGCAAGATGCTCTTGAGAGGCTTCCCGAGCCCCGTCGTGCCCTCTCCCTGCGCGGGAATCTGATAGTGAGACCCAGAGAACTCGAGCGGCTTCTCACGCGCCCAGATCTCACGCACGATCCGGATGTACTCGCGCGTTCGGGTCAAAGGCTTCCCATAGGGGACGCCATGAAAGCCTTCGACGACCTGCGGCCCCGAGGGCCCGATCCCCAGGATAAAGCGGCCGCCGCTCAGCCGATCCAAGGTTGCTGCGGTCATCGCGGTCATCGCGGGTGTTCGAGCCGGCATCTGCATAATCGCGGTCCCCACACGCATGCGGGTCGTCTGCGCAGCGACCCAGGTCGCCGTCGTGACCGCATCATTCCCATAGGCCTCCGCGGTCCACGCAGAGTCGAACCCAAGGCTCTCCGCCCGCCGAATCAAATCGAGATCGATCCGGACGTCCGGCCCAAACGACACCACGCCAATGCCAAGCTTCACCTTGTCCTCCCGAGCGATCACCAGCGGGCCGCCCTGTATTGACAGTTACTGTGCCATAATACGGGAGGCGCGATGGGCTTAGCCAGTCTCTGGCCATTCATGGAGCACCGACCTTGGATCACGAAACTCTGGATTTCTGGGTCGAGCGGGCGGCGTGGCAAAACCATCGCTTCCTACAAGGCAGCGGCCCTCCGCCGCTCGGTGATGACGAGGTGCTGTTTCGCGTCGATCGTTTCGCGCTCACGGCGAACAACATCTCCTACGCGGCTAGCGGAGACGTCCTCGGCTATTGGCGATTCTTCCCCGCAGACCCGGGCTGGGGGCGAATCCCGACGATGGGCTTTGGAGATGTGATCGCCTCACGCCACCCCGACGTTCCGATCGGTACCCGCTGCTTCGGTTTCTATCCGATGTCGCGGTACCTCAAGATCGAGCCGGGGACCGTGTCCGCTTCCCGGATCGTCGATGGGGCCGCCCACCGAGAGGGGCTCGCCCCCGCTTACAACGAATACCTCCCGACCACCGCAGACCCACTCTATGCGAGCGCTTTTGAAGACTCGACCCTGCTGCTGCGCGGGTTGTTCCTCACGTCCTTCCTCGCAGAAGACTTCCTCGCGGATCAAGACTTCTTCGGTGCCTCCAACGTCCTCGTCTCGAGTGCCTCGAGCAAGACTTCGATCGCCCTCGCCTTCGCGCTCGCGCGGAGACAGCAAGTCCGCGTCATCGGTCTCACTTCGGCCCGCCATCAGGCGTTCGTGGAGAACACCGGGCTCTATGATGAAGTGGTGACCTACGACGAGCTCTCTCAACTGAGCCCCGATACAGGGACAGTCTTCGTCGACATGGCCGGTAACGCCCAGGTCATCCAGGAGGTCCACCAACGCTTCCAAGACGCCTTGAAGTACACCTGTCGCATCGGCGCCACCCACTGGGAAGCGGCTGGCGACCCGGGGCCGCTCCAAGGACCCAAGCCCGAGTTCTTCTTCGCGCCCCGCCAGATCCAGAAACGTACGGCGGATTGGGGGCCCGGCGGCTTCCGCGACCGAATCGGCGAAGGTTGGTCGTCCTTCCGCGAGACCTCTTCGAGTTGGTTGACGGTGCGGCGTGGAGCCGGTCGAGACGCGCTCAGCTCTGTCTATGACGAGACCCTGCGTGGGGGCGCCGACCCCGCGCAGGGCCATGTGATCTCACTCTGGGACACGCCCGGCGACGCCACTGCCTCTTGAAAGCCCTCGGGCCGCAGCGGCACACTGCAAAGCGTACCCGTGCCCGCTCGCCACCCCCGCTGCGAGAAGACGGATCGCGACCGATGCATGAGGCATCGCACCCTGGGAAGGAGCCCCGCTATGCGTCGAGCCATCTTGATCGTCCTCGGATTTCTCGCTGTCGTAACGGCGGGGCTCTACCTCTTCCGCGGACAGATCGCGTTGCGGGCCGTCCAGATCGGCGCGCAACGCGCGATGACCCGCGACGCGATCGCGACGCTCCCCGACGGTCTGCATGTCGTCCTGTGCGGTGCAGGGGGGCCCCTCCCGGACCCTGAACGGTCCGGTCCATGCGTCGCGGTGATCGCCGACGGATCGATGTACATCGTGGACGCAGGTTCGGGCGGCGCCCGGAACCTGCTGCGATGGCAACTCCTCCCAGGCCACATCGACGCGGTCTTCTTGACTCACTTCCACTCCGACCACATCGACGGGCTCGGCGAACTCGCCTTGCTGCGTTGGACCACCGGAAATCACCGCTCCCCATTGCCTGTCATCGGCCCCGAAGGCGTCCAAGAGGTGGTCGCGGGATTCAACCGCGCCTACGCGGCGGATCATCGTTTTCGGAGCGCGCACCATGGAGAGAAGGTCACGCCGTCCTCGGGGGCGGGGATGGTCCCACGCCCCTTCGCGCCGCCCAAGGACCGACTCGGTGCCCGGGTTTGGCGAGACGGCGACCTCGAGGTCACGATGTTTGGCGTCGAGCATGCACCGGTCCGGCCGGCGGTAGGCTATCGATTCGATTACCGGGGCCGATCCGTCGTCATCAGCGGCGACACCTCGAAGTCCGAGAACCTCGCGTATTTTGCGCGAAACGCGGACCTACTCGTCCACGAGGCGCTCGACTCGAAGATGATCGCGGTGACCGAGGCGGTCGCCCGCGAGACAGGCAACCTCCCCCGCGCGCAGATCATGGCCGACGTCCCGGAGTACCACACCACGCCCGTAGAGGCCGCGGAGGTCGCAGCGACCGCGGGTGTGGATCATCTGCTCTACTACCACATCGTCCCGCCGCTCCTCCTGCCTGGGCTCGACGTCGTCTTTCTCGAGGGGACAGCGGAAGCCTACGATGGGCCCATCACCCTCGGCGTCGACGGCACCATGCTCTCTCTCCCCGCTGGCAGCGATGCGATTACGGTGAGCGAGTTCTGAGGTTCCCGAGCGCCCGGCGGCGGAGGGCCCCCGCTAGCGCCGCTCGTCCAGGAAAGCCCGAAGCTGCCGGTCGTGACGGCCGGCGGCGGCCGGCGAACCACTCGCCGTATAGGCTCGCCATCGCGGGGCCGCGGCGGACTCCGGCTCGTCACCCATGATCGTCACACGCTGGATCACGCGCTCGCCCTCGAAGTCATCGAGTACGTAGTGCTGGGTGCAGCGGTTGTCCCAAATCGCGATCGTCCCCTGGCGCCACTGATAGCGAACCGTGAAGTTCGGCTTCGCGACCCAGCGCGTCAGATGGCGCAGCACGACCTCGCTCTCCTCGTGACTGAGTTCGACCAGACGACGGGTGAAGTGCTCATTGACGAACAACGACTTGCGACCTGTAACCGGGTGAACTCGAACGACCGGATGAATCGACATCTGATCTGGCATGCCATGGGGATGCGCGTCATGAAGCGCCGTCAGCCCCTCGCATAGATCCTTCATCGGGTCCGAAAGCTCTTCGTAGGCCTTCACCATGTTCGACCACATTGTGTCGCCACCGACATCCGGGCACTCGACCATGTTCAGGATCGCCATGACCGATGGCTGATCCTGGCACGTCAAATCACTGTGCCACTCGTCCGCGATCGCCCCCTGCGAGGCTCGGAGCTCGAACACTTCCGTCTTCTCAGAAGACCCGCGGACATTGGGGTGCCCCTCAGGCTTCCCGAAGTGCGCAGCGAACGCGATCTGTTCCGCCGGCTCGAGGTGCTGTTCCGGAAAGAAGAGCACCATGTGCTCCATCAACAGGGCCTCGACCCGCTCCGCGGTCGCCTCGTCCGCCCCCGCGAGCCGGAGCCCGCGGACCTCTGCACCGAGAGACCCCGAGAGCCGGACCACATCGAGGTCTGCAGCCGGGACTCCTGCGATCGCCATGGTTTCCTCTCCTCCGTCGCGGAAAGCGCAACGCACCGCAGTATTTCATGAATCGTCGACTCCGCGCGCCCCCCCCCCGCGAGAGCGGCCAGCGCGCGACGAGAAGGCGCCTAGCCGCCGAAGAAGCCGCGGAGGGTCTCGCGCAAGCGTGCCCACTGCCATGAGCGAAGCGCGACCCGGAACTCCGGCACCTCGTACCGCGGCTTGCGCTGACAGCCCGCCTTCAAGAACCCCACGATGATCAGGAGCCCCCCGATGACCCACGGTCGCTCACGCATGCGGAAGAGCCCGCTCGCCAACACGTATGGGAAGCTCGAGCCCATGAACCACTGCCCCTCACCCCACCGCAGCCTTCCCCGATAGATGCTTCGGTCCGAAGCGCCCATCGGACGAAGGTGGAGGATCCGAAGCGCCTCATCCGGCAGGTTGGTCGTACGGAGCCCGCGACGGCGGCATTCATGGATGTCGATGCCGTCCCACATGACCTCCCGCTGAAAACCGCCAATCGCCTCGAACGCCTCCCGCCGGTACAGCTTGAAGCAGCCCGCCACGGCCTCAGCGATCATCGAGAACTCTTCGACGAACTCTCCGCCGCGGTAGCAGTAAACCTGGCCGCTCACCGCCGCGAGCAATGGGTCCTCTTCAAAGTAGGGGAGCGCGACCTCGAGGTAGCGTGGGTCGAGCTCGAGATCGACGTCGAGCTTCGCGAGGAAGTCATAGTCGGTATCGACGGCCTCGAGCCCGCAGTCGAACGCCTCGATGACGCCTCCGCCCACCTTCCGAAAACCGCGGTCCTCCCGTCGGACCACACGGAGAAACGGAATCCGCTCCTCCGCCGCGGCCAGGATCTCCGGCGTCTCATCTGTGGAGCCATCATCGACGATGACCCACAGCACAGGCTGAAGCGTCTGGGCCTCGATCGAGGCCAACGTTCTCTCGAGCGTCTCCGCCTCGTTCCGACAGGGCGAGATGAGGACAAGCCGCGGCGCGCTTGGGTCCACGGACTCTCCACTGCGATCGGTCGGCATCGGCACTTCCCGGAGGGCCTCGTCTACATCGCACGTTCAGGGTTCGCAGCCGCTGAGGATAGCGGCGACCAGACGGGATGCATGCACCCAGCAGCAAGGATGAATCGGCCCGGGCCCCGCTGCCCGTCCGGTCGTGATCGCGGGCGCGTGGGTCGAGATCCCGGCGGCGAGACCGTGGGCGAGGGAGCGACCCCTCTCACGGCGACGGAGCCAGGCTGGCAGGCGCCCCCCGACCGCCGCAGCGAGGTGGTCGCGAGGCCTCCCTCGCGGTTACGCTAAGAGGAGTGCTTGCTCGAGCCCTCCTCCTCACCTGCGCGCTGCTGATTCCGCTCGCGGCATTCGAGGTCACGGCCCGCCTCTTCGACGCCTACGTGCCCGCGGGCGCCGAGTTGACGCCGACGCGGCCCGATCTCTACACGGCTGACCCCCAAGTCGGCTACCGACTCCACCCCTCGCGCCGGCGCACGGTCCAGTACCCGCCGCGCAATCCCAGAGCGCTCTCCGTCATCTCGAACGCCGACGGGTTTCGCAGCGAGCGGGAGCTCGGCTCGCCGGATACGCGGCCGAGGATCCTGGTAGTTGGCGACTCCTTCGTGTTCGGTAGCGGGGTAGAGGGCCCCGAACGATTCACTGAAGTCCTGGAGTGGCTCGAGCCCGGCTGGCGGGTCGACAACCTCGGGATGACGGGTTGGGGCGTGGACCTCATGGTGCGCGCGCTCGCGACCTTCGGCGAGAAGGCCCAGCCCGACGTCGTGATCCTCGCGGTCTATACGGACGACCTTCGCCGCGCGGCTCCGGCCTACGCAGGCCTCGGTTATCCAATCCCCCGCTATCAGCTCGTGGGAGGGGGCCTCGAGAGCACCCCCTACCCTCGACCGGGGCTGCTCCAACAGCTGCGGGTCACGCAGGCGCTCCTGCGCCTCTGCCCCGAGCCCGACCGAAACCTGTATGCGCTGAACACCGCGTTGCTGGATCGCTACCGCGACCTCACTCAACAACTCGGGGCCGCGGCGGTCCTCGCGTTCTTGCCCGGGCGAGGGGACACGCCAGAGGACCAGCAGCGTCGACGCTTCCTCGCCGGCTGGGCGGGGCGCAACGCCATCCCGTTCCTCGACCTGACGGGCCCGATCCACGCAGCTGGCGTCGGGCGGGTGTACATCCCCGGAAACTTCCACTGGAACCCCGCCGGGCATCGGACCACGGCGCACGTGATCTACCGCCGCCTCAAGAAACTCTTCCCCGACCTCCGGTGACCGGGTCGTCTCAGGCGGATCCGCCGGGCCTCACCGGAGCGCTCCCGCTCAGAGCAGGAAGCTCCCCGGGTCGAGGCCGAGCCGAACACGTCCGTACATTTCGTGCCGCGCGTCCAAATCGAAGACCACATGCGTCAGCGCTGTGTTCGCGTCCCGGAGAGCTCGCTGGAGCGGATCCTCGTCGAACTGCGCGGTCCCACCGCTCCCATCCGCGACCTGCTGGATGACCGCACGCGCCCGGTGCGCGGCACGCGCTAGTGCGAGAGCCCAACGCGCGCGGTCGAGGAGCGTCGCGTCGCCTCGCACGCGCGCCACATCTCGAGCGACCCAACGGACTTGCTGCTCTGCCTCATGAGCGGACTGTTCGACTTCCGCGACGCGCACCTGCACGCGCGGCTGCGTCTTGACCGCGGTGCCCGTCCCCATCCGGACCCGCTCGACCGTCTCCTCGGCAAAGCGACGCACGACCCGGCGGGCTTGGCCGACGATCGGGGTCGTCGCCGCGGTTACCAACACCGGAAACATCGGGGTCCGCCAGATCGCCGAACCGTGGATCCGCGCACCCTCCCCCTGTCCACAGGAGAGCGCCAGCAGGTCAACGCTCCGCTCCTCCGCCACGAAGACGCTGTCGATCAGGATGTCGTTACTCGATGTCGCGCGCATCCCGGACGTATGCCAGACGTCATCGATCGAGACCTCTTCTCGAGGAAGCGCAAAGAAGCGCGGGCGCCCCTCCGCGCCAGCCCCCACCAGCACCCAGGATGCGTGGGATGAACCCGACGCCCAGCGCCATCGTCCGTCGAGGATGAAGCCCCCGTCAACCGGCTGAACGGTCGCTTCGCCGGCGAGCGCCGCGGGGGCCAGGACATCGCCTCCACCCGAGAACAACGACGCTTGGAAGGGCTCCGGGAAATGTGTCAAAAGCCAGCAGTGCTCCATCAGGAAGGTCGCGACCCAAGCCAGCGAAATGTCGGCCTCCCCAAGTGCCATCCCAACCGCTGCAAAATCTTCGAGGTCGAGGGAGTCTCCCCCATAGCGTTCGGGCAGGAGCGCCCGAAATACACCCGCCTCCGACATGAGCGCAATGGCGCGGTCCGTAGGCCGCCTTCGCTTCTCCGACTCTTCCGCTTCAGCGGCGAGCCGAGGGACGATCGCCTGCACCCGCTCCAGCAACTGGCCTTCTCGCTCCATGATTTCCAGCCTAACCGATTCCTCAGAGGTCAGAGCCAGCGATCTCCAAGCCTATGCCCCGAGAGCCTCGCTCTCCGAGCGCAGCGGCGTTCCTTACTGGCGCGAAGTCCGCGCCGCCTTCGAAGGGAAGCGGGAAGACCGCGTCCCCGCCGGGCTCGCCGCCGACTCCGCCCCGTAGCGCGTGAGCAGAGCACGCATCTCCTCCGTGCGCGCAAAGTCGAGCAGCGCTTCGCCCTCTGGCGCGAGGTTCGGGTCCGCCCCGTGCTCGAGCAAAACCCGAGCCGCCGCCTCGCGGCGATGCGCGACCGCCTGATACAAGGGCGTTCGACCGACGCGATCGACGCGGTTCACGTCGCCTCCGCGATCGAGTAACAGCGCCAAGAGACGAGGGTCCACGGCGGAGGCCGCCTCGTGGAGCGGCGATCGCCGATCCCAGGTCGGCAGCGGCTCCGCGGCGTCCGCGCCACCGTCGAGGAGGACGCGGAGAGACTCGAGGCGGCCGTTCGCGATCGCCTGCTGTACGGGCAGACGCCCGTCCGGGCCGGCGGCCGTCGGCAACGCCCCGGCCTCGAGCAACGCCCTCAGCGGTTCAACGAGTCCGAGGCGCGCAGCCGCCGCGGGCGTCAAGGGATTCCCCCGCTCGACATAGACATCAACGAGCGCGCGGCTCCCGTATTGTAATGCTTGGTCGATTGCGCTGAGCCCGGCTCCCGCGTCGGCATCGGCCGGAACACCCGCAGCGAGCAAGGCTCTCACGAGGTCTGGAGATCCCAGCTCGTTTGCGCGGGCAAGCGCTGCGAGTTTCTCATCGCGGCTCGGCGTGCCGTGCTCCAGCAGCACGACGACCGTTGCGACGTGCCTCCCATCCACCGCTTCGAGCAGCGGGCCTCGCGTGTGCGACGCTCCGCGCCGCCACCGCGCGCCCGCCGCCAAGAGAAGCCTCACCACCTCGGCCTGCCCCGAGGAGGCCGCGACCCGCAACGCGGACCGGCTACCTCCCTCCGTCTCCTCGAGGTCAACGCCTAGCGCGATAAGATTCGACACCGCCGCCAGATCCCCTACCTCGGCTGCGCGGACGAGTGAGTCGGGCTGCTGGCTGCTCTGACGTAGGAGGCGAAGGAGCGCCAAGCTCCGGCGCGGTGATGCTGCCGCGATCTCAAACGCCGTCTGCCCCATGGGCGTCGACGCATCGGGGTCCGCTCCGGCCGACAGCAACAACTCCGCCATTTCGTGGGCACCCAACTGGGCCGCGACGTGAAGCGCGCGCCAACCGTCCACTCCCTCGACCGCGGGAGCGGCTCCAGCCTCGAGGAGCAGCGTCGCCACGGAGCTCTCCCCCGACAGGACCGCGTGAACAAGCGGCGGGCGCGCACCGCGTCCTCGCCGCGTATTCGGGTCTGCGCCCAACGCCAACCACTTCTGGGTCGCCGCGCGGTCCCCGCGCGCCACGGCCTTCAACAAGAGGTGCTCCAGCGCCTCCGCTGGCGGCCGCTCGAAGCTCGCGTCGAACCGCGCGAGGCCTCGGAAGCGAGCCGTTCCGTCCGACTGCCATAACCAGCTCAGACGCAGCCGCTCCGCTTCCACTGCGTCCACCCGAACGAGCGCGTGACGTTGATCGCGGGTTTCGATGAGGAAGACCGCACCCGGAGAAAGCTCCTCCGACGGCAGGAACGAAACCCGCCGCAGACGCGGCCTGAGGTCACGAGACTCGAGGGCTGCCATCGCGCCCGAGCCCAGTCGCGCCAACCGGCCCGAGGCCACCACGAGCATCCCAGAGCGCAGTCGGAAGTAGCTGAGGTCGCCGACCTCACCGACCGCCGACGGAAGCGACGCGAGCCTCTCCGCGGAGAACGGCGCGCCGACCACCGGCCCAGGCGCCAGGTGGCCATCCGCGAGTCGGAGGACCGGGCCCCCAGATTCTTGCAAGGGTGAGAGCCAGGCACTCGTGATGCGTGGCGCCGAAACCGCCGCGAGGGCCTCGATGTCAGCCGAGCGAAGCACCCCACCCGGGGTCGCCGCGACCACCCAACGCACACGAATGACTTCGGACGTCCGGTCGACCACGCGCAAGAGCGCTCCCTGCCCTGCCCGCGTACGGACCCCGAGCCATGAACCCGGCGCGAGGTCCACACCCGACAGGAAGCGCCGCGGTTCGAGAGCGCGGATTCGATTCATGACCTCCTGCGGTTTCGGTACGCGCGTCCCGAGCGGCGCGGCAAAGCCCGAAGCGATGAACAGTGTCCCGTCTTGTGCGTCGTCATAGGCCAGGTCCCCCCGCTTCGAAATCGCGGCCTCGAAAGCCCGCGAGTCCGCGAAATCGCTCGCCTGTGGCGCGCCGGCGAGCCCCCCTGTCGTGAGGTCCAAAACGCCCGGCAACCCCCGGTCGAGGTCCGGCAGGCTGGCGGCCGAGGTCGCAGGGAGATCCGAGGCGACGCCGCTCATCGGGGTGCCCCCAAGGATCACCAAGCAACCCAGCCAAGCAACAGCGCGGATCGCCACCCTCACGGCTGGACCCCTACCGTCACGTTGTTCGAGTTGGGGTTCGAGGCGCCCGGCTGCGAGAGGCGTTGATAGACCGTCGCCGTGGTCTCCCCACTGCTCGCGGCGTTACCCGCGACCTGACCGCTGCCGTTCTTGAACAAAAAGAAGCCTGGCTCCGAATAGGGGATCAGCGCGCCCGCGAACGAGTTAGGCGGCCGGACAACCGGAAAGGTCCGCTGTTCGAGGAGCGTGTCCGAAAAGAAGTTGTCTTCGTAGAGCGAGACCGTGACGAGCTGAGGCCCTTCCCCACTCCCCGTCGCGTGGACACCGCCTTCGAGCGTGAAGGGGCTCCCCGGAGCCGGACCGACCCGGAAAGGAGCGCCTTCTTCCGGGACGAACGGGGGAGGCAACACAAAGACGGGAAAGTCGATATCTGTCCATGGCGACTGAGCAAAATCGGGTTGGCCCGCGATCTCGTACCCGATGCTCCAGACCTCGCCTCCAAAGAAGTTTGCGAGGCTGCCGTCGGGTCCGAGCAGGCTCGCCGACTGGTCGCGGCCAAAGGTCGCGCTCACCGTGAAGGGAAACAGTTGTCCCGCGGGGGTCGCCCCCGGGTCGAGGTCGACCGTCACGACATCCAACATCGTGTCAAACAAATCGTCATCGACCAGCGTGAGCGTCTCGACCTGCGTCACACCGGGAGCGCCTGCCCGCGCCATGCCCGTCATCGTCGCCGTCACGATGCCCCCCCCTGTGCCTAACACCGGGAGCCCACCCGCCGAGGAGAGGCTCGGTCCGGAGAGGGTGACATGGACGATGGACTCATCGACGAGACCACCGCCCACGCTCTCGGTCCCGAGCAGGACGCTCCCCACGTAGGCGTTTCCGCGAGAGGCCTCCTCCGGGACGACTTCTGAGAGGAACGCGCTCCGGTGCGCGGCACCACGCGGCAGGCTGCTGTCCTGAAGCCAAATCGAGATCGTATTCTGCACGCTCGCGCTGTCGTGATAGCTGATGTGGTCGAAGGGGAAGGTCGTCGATCGCGCAGGCAACGTCTGGCTCCAGACGGGCACGACAGCGTCGCTCTCCGCCGGTCCCGCGTCCAACACACGGATCCATGGGAAATAGGACTTCTGACCTGCGAGGATTCCCACGGTGGGCTCGAGGTCGTAATGGACGTTGATGAGGGGAATCAACACAAAATCGATCTGCTCATCCGTCCCAACGATCGCGCCATAGGCCACGTCATCGTGAAAGGCGGTCGGACCGTTCAATTGTTCCAGCACCTGGGAGCCCACCGTCATCACCTGAAGAGCCGGGACGACCCCAGCCGGGGACCCTCCATCCAACCAGCGAATGAACCCGAGGTCATCGATCAACTGCAGGGTGCCGGCGACGGACACCACGGGGGAAAGGAACTGGGAATCTGCGTTGGCGATGATGGGATCGTCGACCGCGTGCGCGTTGAGGTTCGTGATCGGGGCGCCACGATGTGGCGTGCCCATCGTGATCAACTTTCGGACATCGTCTGCATAGTCCGAGGCCTGCTCGACGTACCAACGCGCGAGTAACCCGCCGTAGCTACTCGCGACGATGTCTGCCTTCTGAACCGCAATCTTCAGACCCGGGTGCGCAGTCGCGTGTCCGCTCCGGAAACGGTCCAACGCCTCAGCGACGCCGGTCCCCCCGGCCACGCCACCACGTACGTAGGCATACGAGTCATGGATGTCCCCGTTCCCGCCCCATGTCGGCGCACCGCTGTTGTACGAACCGCCCGAATGATCGACAGCGAACGTCTTGAACCCGAGGCTGTTTCGGAAGGCGCTCTGGAAGCCCGTCCAGGCCGTCGGCCCAGAGTTGATCCCGTGTACGAGCACCACCGGTGGTTTGACCAGGACGACCGACTTGGACAACACCAGGTCGCCCCCTTGGGGCCGCTCGACGGAGACCGCGAGGTTGATCGTGCGCTGCGGCGCATCGCTTGTGCCCGTGAGGTCGAACTCCACCGGGGGCTCGAAATGCCGGTCCGACGCCGCACCTGGCGTCGCGGCGCGATAGTGGCCCTCGGCCCCGGAGCCCGGCAAGCCCTCGACGAAAAGCCCCTCGCCATCCAAGTGGCCCCACGCCACGACACCGGCTCCTTCCGGGATCGACAGGCGGAGCTTCGCCCCGACACGGACCCCCTGGGGGCTGCCTCCAGCGAGGCCGTCCGCGGCGATCCCATCGACTTCGCCCGAGATCGTGCCCGACGCATCGCGCGTCTCGAGCACAAACGACGGGATTTCACCCACGAGCTGGATCCGGGTCGGAGTGCCTGCACCCGCAGGAAGGGCGAACAGGAGCGTCAGCCCCAAGGACAGGCCCCGCCGGATCATCCGCCGCTCCGCGCGAGTGACCAGCGCGAGAAGAGAAGCCAGAGGCCCCCCCCGAAGAGCAGGCCACCCAGCGACAGGAACCCCACGCCTTCTAGCGCGGGGACGGCCAAGGGGGCCCCCGGGACAGAGGCTGCGGCAGTGGGGTCGCTCCCGAAGGCGACCTCGAGCGCATCCGTGACGCCATCTCCGTCGGTGTCGACTCCCCCGACAGCGGGGACCGGGACCCCCTCGCCCACGACGCCCTGTGCGACCGGGGCTGTGGCAACGACGAGCAGGGAGACGGGCAGCACGACCGTAACGGGCTTGCCCTCCGCCTCACCGGCCACGTGAACCTCCAGCTCCCCAGTGGCCCCGAGCGCAGCACCCGCAGCGACGTCGAAAGCCAAGGCAGCCAGATCACTCTGGCTCGCCGCGATGGGGGCCGGGGTGAGGCTCACGGTGGCTTGGCTGACGAAGGGAGGGAGCGTGCTGCCCAAGCTGATCGACGAGAACACCGACGTCGGGTGGGTATTCCGGAGCAGGATATAGAGGGTGTTGCCCGTGCTCTCCGCCTCGACCTCGTAGGCGGCGATCGCGCGGAGCGGGGCCGCGACCAGGACGAGCATCAGCCAAGTACAGACCACACGGCGGGTTCGGCGCAAAGATGGACCTCTTCCCCGGCCAACCCTATCGCCGCCCCGAGGACCAGTGAGACCTTGAACTATACCGTCTAGACGGTATACCTGCGACATGGTCGTCTCCGCCAAAGAACGAATCCTCAACGCCGCCCAGGCTCGTCTCCTCACCGGAGGCCCCACGAGCCTCGTACTCGACGCGATCGCGAGCGACGCGGGGGTCAGCAAGGGAGGCCTCCTCTACCACTTCCCTTCCAAAGACGACCTGATCGGTGGCCTGTGTGACCGAATGCTCGCGAGCTTCGATGAGCGCCTGACGGCGGCGTGCGATGCCGACCCGAACCCGAACGGCGCTTGGACCCGTGCCTACCTCGACTCCACGGTCACGGGAGACGGGAAACCGGCCGACGACTCGGCACAGTTGATGGCCGGGCTGCTCGCCAGCCTCGGCCGTGACTCCGAGCATCTCGAGGTCATCCGAAGGCGCTTCGCAGGCTGGCACGAGAAACTCGAGCAGGACGGCATCGACCCCACGCGCGCGAGCATCGTTCGACTCGCCGCCGATGGGCTCTGGCTCTCCGCGCTGCTCGGGCTTCCCCAACTCGCCCCGGAGATTGGGCAGAAAATCCTCGCCACGCTTCGGTCGATGACGCATGACACGACCTAGCGACTCGTCATGACAGCGCCGTGCCGAGACGTTGTGATCATTGGCGGCGGATCGGCTGGCTGTGCAATCGCCCATCGGCTCAGCGAGGACCCCTCGCGAACCGTCACCGTACTCGAAGCGGGGCGGCGAGATGCCTGGTGGGATGTGCTCATCCACATGCCCGCGGCGCTCTCGCTCCCGATCGGAAACCGGCTGTACGATTGGCGGTACTACTCCGAACCCGAGCCGTTCATGAACGGCAGGCGGGTCTATCACGCGCGGGGGAAGATCCTCGGCGGCTCGAGCAGCATCAACGGCATGGTCTTCCAGCGAGGCAACCCCGCCGACTTCGACGAATGGGCCCAGCGTCCGGGGCTCGAGAACTGGAGCCACGCGGACTGCCTCCCTTATTTCAAGCGGATGGAGTCGTGCGCGACCGGACAGGACGAGTACCGGGGCCGTGATGGCCCGCTCGCGCTCGAACGTGGCCGCGCCGAAGGGCCGCTGTTCCGCGCCTTCTTCGAGGCCGCCGAGCAAGCCGGTTTCGGAAGGAGCGATGATACGAACGGTCGGTCCCAGGAGGGCTTTTCACCCTTCGACCGGAACATTCTCAATGGCCGACGCTGGAGCGCTGTTCGCGCCTACCTCGATCCCGCGCGAAAACGCCGCAACCTCGAAATCCACTGCCGCGCTTGGGTCACCCGGATCCTGTTCGAGGGCAGACGCGCAGTTGGGGTCGAATACGTCCAGCGGGGTCGAATGCGGCGAATCCTGAGCGATGAGATCATCTGTAGCGGCGGAGCCATCAACTCTCCTCAACTCCTCCAACTGTCTGGCATCGGCCCCGCGCCCGTGCTCGAAGCGCTCGGCATCCGCGTCCACCACGACCTCCCCGGGGTCGGCGAGAACCTGCAGGACCACCTGGAGGTATACGTCCAACACGCCTGCAAGAAACCCGTGTCACTTACGCCAAACATCCTCTGGCGCTGGCGCCCCTGGATTGGCGCACAATGGCTTGCGGGCGCCGGACCAGGCATGAGCAACCACTTCGAGGCAGGGGGCTTCGTGCGAAGCGGAGACGATCAGCCTTACCCGAACCTGATGATCCACTTCTTGCCGATGGCCGTACGGTACGACGGGACCCGCCCCACGCGCGGACACGGATACCAACTTCACATCGGACCCATGAAATCGGACGCACGCGGTCACCTCCGCCTGCGGTCATCCGACCCGCGGGACCCACCGCGGATGCAGTTCAACTACCTCTCGACCGGACAGGACCGCCGAGAATGGGTCCAGGCCATCGAGTGCGCCCGTCACATCCTCGCGCAGGACGCGTTCCAGGAGTTCGATGGGGGTGAACTCTCACCCGGCGATCCGGTCCAGACAGCAGACCAAGTGCTCGACTGGGTCGCGAGAGACGCCGAGACCGCCCTCCACCCGTCCTGTACCTGCCGGATGGGAGCGGACCCCATGGCGGTCGTCGACCCGACGAGCATGCGTGTGCATGGCTTGGAGGGGCTCCGAGTCGTCGACGCGTCCGTGATGCCAACAATCCCCAACGGGAATATCTACGCGCCGGTGATGATGATCGCCGAGAAGGCCGCCGACATGATCCTCGGTCGCCCCGCGCTTCCTCGGGCGGCCCCGGAGAGTGCCCCGCCCCTGGGCGCGCCTTAGCCGCTCTTCCAAGCCGCAATCGCGCCAAAATGTGGCTTGCGACCGATCGCGAATACCGACAAAATCGAAGACTTGCCGAGCGAACGAGAGCGACCCCAAGCCTTTGCGACAGCAACGCCCTGTGCGCCGAATGGTGCGCTGTCTCGCGAGCAGGTGACTCGTTGGCGAGAGCAAGGATATTGCCTCGCATCAGGCGTCTTCGAGTCCCGCGTGATCGAAGACCTGCTCCGGTTCGCGGAGTCGACCTACCCCGCCCCAGACACGCCCGAGGGGCGTGCCTATACAGACTTCGGGGGGCTCCCAGAAGCCACCTTCCCATCTCCTGATGCGTCTCTGAACGCCGTGACCCTGCACCCTCACCTCCTCGCAGCGATCGGAGCGCTCCTCGGAGTCCCGCCGTCCGAGCTACGGCTGACACAGTCCGACCTCTGGCCCAAGTACGGCCGCTCAGAGCGTCCCACCGACCCGCTCGACAACAATGACCAGCGCATCCACGTGGATTATCCGAACCACTTCCTCACCCACCCACCGCCGTGGCACCAGCCCGAAGCGGTCGAGCTGATCGTCTACCTCAGCGACGGACGTGCCTGTCGCGGCGGGACCGCTGTCGTGCCTCGTGAGGGCCCCGACGACCCCGCCTATCCGTTCCCCATCATCGGTTCACCGGGGATCGGAGATACGCCGTTCATCAACGATCGCGAGGCCGCCGAAGCGCACCTCGCGGCGGTGCAACCCGAGGTCGCGGGTTGGCGGGAAGCGTTATACGACAGGGAGGTTCAGGTCGATTATCGAAGAGGAGACGTCCTCTTCTATCGCCACGACACGTGGCACCGAGGCACGCCTCTCGCTCCCGGGACCTGTCGGTTTGCACAAAACATTACCTACCGAACCGCACGGGCAGAGTGGATCAGCACCGCTCACGCAGGGTGGGCTTGGAACGCCTATCGAGCAGGCCAGCCATTCGAGAAGATGATCGCCCAATGCACGGTCGATCAGCGCGCCGTCCTCGGCTTCCCACAACCCGGCTCGACGTACTGGTGC
>Ga0315331_10000990_pt1 | contig 20952 bp, 33 predicted proteins | sample M160m34915metaG_FD_203456 | JGI IMG/M metagenome (GOLD analysis project Ga0315331, IMG submission 203456) | Ammonia-oxidizing marine archaeal communities from Monterey Bay, California, United States - M1 60m 34915 | ecosystem: Environmental > Aquatic > Marine > Intertidal zone | place: USA...
TTATTGAACCTGCACCTATTCCTATACCAGCTTTTTTACTTATATACCTAACAATAGAAGTAGCAGTAGCATTAATAGAATCAAGACTGTCTCCAGACTCAATGAGTACACACGAAGAAAATTGTCTAGTCGGCGTTCTAACACCTGCCATAATCGGCGTAGGTAGTGATATATAAAATTGAGATATTGCATCATAATAATCCTTAACGTATTTTAATCTATTTTCTTTATATGAACTAAACAATGTCATTGCAATCATCATATAAAGTATCTGAGGAGTTTCGAATATTTGTTTTGTTCTTCTATCTTGAACTAAATATTTACCTCTGAATTGTTCCATACCAGCATAAGTAAATGTGTCATCTCTTTCATGCTTAATATAATTACCTAACTCTACTTGTTCATCTTCATCATATAACTGAGTTATTTCACTATCATATACACCTAATTCTACATTTCTTTCTATAATATAAGTTAATGGTGGCACTTGATATTCACCATAAGCTTCTTTTCTCATTTTATAAGATATAAGACGAGCTGCTACGAATTGATAGTTTGGTGTATGTTCTGAAATAAGTTCAGCTGTTGATTTGATAAGTAGCTCATGGATATCATAAGCGGGAATCTTATCATAGAGTTGGATGTTGGCTTTTAATTCTATTTCAGACATTGATACGCCTGATATATCTTCAACTGCCCATTCTAAAACTTTGTGAACTTTATCTAAATCAAATGGTTGTATCGAACCATCTCTCTTAGTGACATTAATTGTATTTGTTCCATTCATTATATTATATATTATATCACAAATCCCGTGATTTGTAAACCTTTATTTTACTTTTTTTTCTAAATCTTCGATTCTTTTGATGAGACTTGGATATCCATCAAATTCTTCAATACCGCATTTAGGATGAGCATCCTTTTCTAATAACTGGAGTCTATTCATGATTCCAGGATATTTTTCATGGAACTTCTTTTCTTGTTTGATTAGGTCAATACCAAGTCTTTGTTCTAACCAGGAATCGAACCTAAGTAGCCAGGCCGGCTGATATATTTTCAATAGTAATGATATAATACCCTTGAAAATATTTATTACAAGGCCAATCACGTTAGCCTCTTATCTCTTCTTCAGTAGTTGGTTTATCAATTTTAATACCAACACCTTGGCCTTTATCTCCATCGGGCATTGTCACGTTCCTATAATATATAACTACTTCGCCCAATTGTTTTATATATCTCTTAAGTTCTTGCATATCTTCAGCCATGACTTTATAGTCACCAACTGTAGTTGCAACAAAAACTACTTCTCCACCATTCAATTCTTTCATATCATCCATAAATCTATCTAGATATGTATAACCTTCTGGCCAATCTGGATTTTCTCTTTCTGATAAATCACATGCTTTAGGTCTTTTATCATCTACCTTTTTACATGGATTTGCAATTCTTGCTTCTGAAACAACATACCATTGAGGTGCTGTTAATTGAACCGCACGTGGTAAGTCCGGTTGCATAATTTCTATTTCTATTGGTTTAGATACTATATCTATTTTTTTAGTAGGTATTAAACTACAACCACTAATTATTAGGATTAGTGAGATTGTACAAAGCTTCTGTATCATCTTCAAGGCCCTCCATCACGGCTTCACTTGCATTATTAAATCTATTTTCAATTAGTCCAGGCTTTTTAGTAGCAAGTAAATCTAAATTATGCCTAGAGAATATCGCAAGATATTCAGCTTTTTCTTGTTCTATTTGAGCATTTACTCTACTCATATTCTGTAAAGCCTTGCCTTGTCTTTCGTATGATTCTCTTAACGATTCTATTGCTGCAGTTTGGTCAGCGAGAGCTGTTTCAAGTTTCATGTTATTTTGTTGTAAGGTTGTATTCTCATTATATAAGTACCAACCTCCTAAGCCTAACACTAGTATTATTCCTATTAACGCTTGTTGCATTATGTATTCTCCGAAATATATTTTTTGATAGCGCCAACAGTAGTTAATAGTTCTGCATCTTCATCAAGTATTTCAATTTCAAATTCTTCTTCAAATTCCATTATTAACTGTACAGTATCTAATGAATCTGCGCCCAAATCTTCCATTAGGTTTTTATTGTCTGTGACCGCATCAATATCTACATTTAATTGGTCTGCTATAATTTTTTCAATCATTACTCATCCTCTATTTTATATTTTAGGCCTTGCATGCCTCTGAGATGAACAGTTTTCTTATTTTCATCTCTAAACTTTAATTCTTTGAAATTTGATTTGATAATCTTTTTGACGTGATAATATACTTGGTCGTCTTCATTACCCCATTGAGAATCATATGAAACAGTAATTGTGTATCTTACTTTCCATATACCAGTGAACCAGTAATAGAACCTTTTGATGTATCCCCAAGTTTTAATAACAAAATTTTTCATATTATAATTTATTTATATCTATATTAAGAACGTCCATTACGATTTTTCTTAATTGTTTTTCGTCACGACCTATTTTTTTACTATAGTCGTTAAATTTAATTGTATCTCTGCGTACACTTACGTCTTGGCCATATATATCATACCCAGCTTTTTTAAATGCGTCTTCTACATCCCTTCCATAAGCGCCGTTTCTTAATTTTAACTCATGATTACGATAATATCTAAAATCGTTTTCATCAAATTCATAGGTATTAGTTTTAGAATTGTATCTACCTTCGTCTATTTCAGCTTGGCCTTTGAGCATTCTTTTATTTCTTCTATCTAGTATTCTTCTAACAAAGGCTTTACCTTCTTTAGTTCTACCATCGTAAACTTTTTTCTTATGTTTTTTGTGAGCTGCTTTAGGCATCATATCAGCTGGCATTGATACACCACCGCCACCTACTGAATTTGCTGCAGCGTCTTCCCACATAGCTTCGTATTCTTTAAATGTTCTTTTCATTTTTTCTTTTTCCTAATCTCTTTACCTATCAATTTTATGTCAGATTTATTTAATTTTTTCTTTTTTCCTTTACGTTTAAATATACTAAATACTTTTCTACGTGATTTAGGAACTACTAATGTTAGTAATATTGCTCCTAATGTCACACCACCACCTATCATAGCTTTTGCAAAAATAGATGCAGCTAATTCTGCTGATATTTTTTTACCAGCGCTTGCGGCTAAAGCCATAACTAATTCTGTTCCAGCTGCTTGTGTTTTTATAACAGTAGTTAAATTATATTTTACAGCTATAGCACCTACAACTGTTGATTGTATTGCTGTTCTTATACTATAAGCTGGAAGTAATAATTTGCCTGCATTAACTCCAGCTCGTACTAATCCTGTAAATATTATTCTAGCTCCTAATACGACACCGGTAGTTGTAAATATTCCTTCATCTAATTCATATTCTTGAAAAGTAGCTATTGTCATAGTTTTCCTCCAGCTGCTGCAAAAGCAGCTAAAGCCATATTTTTCTTTTCTTCGTCAGTCTTACCTTTAAATTGTGGAGCATCAGATTTCATGAAATCTTTTATCCATGCACCTACTCCATCAGATACAGACAACTTTTCGTATAATTTGAATGAAATTACCGACATATATCTCCATTGCTTATGTAAATATCTTGATTAGTCTTTGTATGTTTCACTCTATATATATTTATATTTTGAAACTTCCCGATTGGTTCTTGTAAACTATCTACGACCACTCTTGTATTTTTTAATGCTATTACTTCTCCAGTTATTGGTGATGCCATATCTTCTGTTAATATATAATTACCCGGAAATAGATTTGAATCATCATCTTGATACCAAGTGCTTTCACTTAAATCATATGGGTCAATTTCTATATCTAATGCTTTTTCTAGCATTTCCATCATTTTCTCATCTGACATATTAGTATGTTCTCTGATAAGAAATAAAGCTGCTCCATATCTAGCTACTACAGACCTTCCACCAGGTACTTTACCTACAAGCCTTTTAAGATTAAATACGAGTCTGTGAAAAACAGTATAAGCAGATTTTTCTTCTGGCTTAGTTCTTTCCTTTGCTCGTTTTATAAGTTTGCCTTTTCCATCTATTATACCAAGTTTAAAAGCTTTAGTTTTCTCGAACGGAGTGACGAGCAATTTCAAAAATCGAAATGCGTAAAATAAATCTCCTGCTCTTGATACAAATGACATTATAGTTCTCTTAATACCTCTACTATGTTTGGGTCCATTACAACCTCAACCTTTTCCTCTTCCGGTAGATAGTGAAGATAGACTAAGAATGGTTTAATATATTGATAATGATTTTCTTCTATTTTAAACCACATCATCTTATTACAAGATTCTATACCAAATACATTATATAGAACAATTATATGGTTGAGAATTAATCTTTCTTGTAATTCTCCATGTTCTTCGTATCTAGTAAGAAGCCTTTTAAGATACTTAAATCTTGAAAGGTCATTCTTAAACTCTTCAACATCCGTACATTCCGGATTGTTATACTTTTGAGCTGCAAAAAGCTTAAAGTTCTTATTATTTAATTCATCAAAAATTTTCATCATATAACTATATATAATCAGATTACATATCGTCTAATTCTTTTTGAACCGCCTTTAAGTTTTTATGCTTAGACTCAACTCCTAAATTATCCTGTGCGAACTTAACAAGTTTAGAATCTGGTCCAGATATTTCAACGTCGTCATATCCATAACTTGAACCTACTACTTTTACTTTAAGACCAAGTTTCTTTGGATTATCTCCGCCGCCTTCATGTCCAGCATAACTTTTTACAGTAATTGTGCCTTCATTGACTTCTTCTTCATCTTCTTCAGAATCAGATGATTCATCAAACATGCCTGAATCTTTCATCATTTTCATGGCATCTGCTTTAGCATTTCTTAAATTTTGTCTATTGATTTTTTCAACAGCTTTCTTAATAAGCTTTAAACGTTTATCCATATCAGCTTTTGATAAAGCTTCTTCTAAATCTTCTTCATCAGATTTAGCTGGTTTAGCATCAATTTCTTCAGCTTTAGCCTTATAGTTTTTATCAACGTAATCAAAGAATTCTTTTTTCTTAGAATCATCTAAATCTTTAGGGGAATCAACACCAAACTTTTTAAGTGCTGCACTAAAGAATTTTTGATAAGCTTTTTGCTTTTCAGATTCTTTTAATTTATCTTCGTCTACTTTAGACTCAGCTAATTGTGGAAATGTATCTTCGATTTCATCTTCGTCCATAAGATAAGCATCTGATTTTAATAGTTTAATAATGTTTTTTCTATCACCTATTATATCAGCTGTAGTATTACCTGTTGATTTAATTTTAACTTTAAACTTTTTTTCAAGTTCTTTAGTTAATCTGTCATCACCGATATAGTCTACATCTAAGGTATCTTTACCACTTTTCTTTAGCTTTTCGCTAACACTAATAGTTGCTTCATTAACAGATTCATTTTTTTTATGATAATCTTTTAAATCGCTTTCTAAGTGACGTATACCGTATTCTAAAGCATTTTGGCCTGAATTTAATTCTTGATAAGATTCTTTATAATCTCCATCAACCAGTTCTAAATCTTCAGGTATTTGCTTTATTAAGTCTCCTGTTTTATCAATAGCTTTTTCTAAATCTCTAACAAGTTTTTTTTCTTTAAATCCAAATGCTTCTTTAACTACAGTACCGTCTTCCTTTTCTCCGACTTTCTTGCCTTTATGTTTATCAGCAAAGTCTTTTTCACCAGAATCTTGTCCTAGTTTACCAGATGGTTTTTGTGGTTGTGCTACTTCACCAAGTGGTTCATGAGTCCAGCCCATTTTAGTATACTTCTCATGGTCTGCTTTATTCATGATTTTTACTTTTTTACCAGTTTCATGGTGATACATCATATGAGGATATTTTACTTCCTTTGTTTTTACTGGAGCAACTTCTTGCTCCTTAACAGCTGGCTTGCCTTCGAGCACGTCGCGTACTGTGCTAGCAATGCTTTTTGTTATATCATCGTTAAATAAGTTGTTCATTTTTTCTCTCCGTTTTAACTACTTAAATGAATTATATATTCCCAAGTTATTGCTGATATTAAACCAACTATAATAACCCAAAATATCTTGTTTATTACATTAACCGTTTGTGCATTGCTATTAACTAATTGCTCAACGCGGTCTATTCTATTTATAAGACTTTGTATTTGTTCTGACTGCTGCTTATTAAATTCAGCCAATGTCGAAATCTTTTCTTCAGCTCTCGCAAGCGCTATAATCGCCTGAGCCATCTGGTCCAATTTCTCTTCTATACGGTCTAACCTTTGTGATTGTACTGTATACACTTGTTTAATTTCCTTATTGTCCATCTTTGAATATTATCCTACATTTGAGTTTATTATACCCTTTGATTAATCGGTGATATTCACCTTTCGGTATATCGAATATCATGCCAGGTTCTAACAAATATGGAAGACAGTTTTCGTATTGAAACCGCCAACCTTCACCTTCGAGGACTTCAATCTCACGAGCTTCATTATCACGATGCCAAACAAATTCTTCGTCGTCTCGATCGATAAAGAATTCTCTTAATTCTCCGCCTAGTTCTTTTTCGGATATGAAAGGAAGTTCTACCAAAAGTAATTACCTCCACCTTTCAATCCAAGTTCTTTTGCATACTTTGGTAATCTGCACGCCCAGTATCCTGCCGACATCTTATCATTTTTTGTATCGCAATTATGTCTAGAAGCGAAGTTTCGAGCTGCGTCTTTGTTGTTTATCTTTGCAGTTAAACCACCCTTTGCATCTCCAAAATTTATTTTCTTAACATTTCCAGTCGTTGGATTTTTTACATATACAACATATTTACTAGGACCTGAAGACCTTTTAGGTTTATTTAGTTCAGGACCTTCAATCATAGGTTGTTCTAATGGAACGTGAGCTCCTTCAAACAAACCAAATGTAGTTCTAAATTCATTAAAGCTTATCATTTTACTTTACAGCTTTTAACTTTTTCATAGCATCATTAGCTTGTTTAGTTAATTCATCTATTTTATCGTAATAGCTATATAATTCTTTTTTGTGTTTTTGTTGGTCTTCTTTTGACATACTTTCTAAAGACCCTTTCATGCTTTCTAATCTAAGAATAGCATTCTCATATTTACCTTTAGCCATTCGGAGCTTTTTAATTTGTTTAGAAGTTTTAGCCATTTGTTTATTAAATCTTCTATCAGCTCTTCCTTGTTTATTATATCTCCTATATAGGAATTTACCAGAACCCCACATAGTTTTGATACCGTTTACAACTAAAAATTTAATTATAAGACCTAATAGCTTTAATACTTTCCATATAAACTCTTGTAATTCAAAAACTACCTGACTAACTACAGGACTTAATTCTTGAAGATTTTTTAAGTCTTCTTCTGTAATTTCTTTAGAAGGTTTTTTACTTAAATTTCTGTGTTCTTTAAATGTTATCATCGTTTTAAATCGTATCTAAACGAACGTCCTCTGGTTTGACCTGCTTTAGTTATTTTAAATCTAGCTATTCTTGCAATCTGGTTAACATGTTCAAGGTTGCCTTTTTTCATGTCTTTTTCTAGTTCTAGTTTTACTTTCTTCCATATAGTATCTAATATGGAAGAGTCATCCATTACTAATGGTGCTTCATCTATTTTAGCATGTTCTTTAAAGTTTTTCATTAATCCCTTGGTGTCGGCTTAGATAATATATCTCTAGCTTTTGCTTTGTTTCGTTTTAACATTTCCATGCCATCATCTATATAACTAGATAAAGTACCATAAGGTAATCCTTTCCATTTTTTACCGTCTTGATGAGCAAGATATTTAGCGATTCTTAATCCATCATAAGCTCCACCATCATCTCGTGTATACATACCTTCTTCTAGTGGTAATGATTGTAGCCATTTTTCTATTTTCTTTTTAGTTCCATGAACTGTTAATTGTACACCTAAAACACCGCCTTCAAAATCAGTATCTAGTCCAGCTTTTTGAGCAAGTTTATCAGCGATTTTTGCAGTTTTTCTTGACATATCAACTAGCTGAAATTTGTCTTCGTTAATAGATTCATTAACATCATCTTTAAGTAATTTCTTAATCTTATCAAGAGCTGATAGTTTACCTTTTCCTAAGTCGTTATAATGTTTTATTAACTGTCTTTTTTGCATACGAGAAAGGTCTTTTGATTTTAGTTCAACGCTTCTTTTCACAATACGAGAAAATGCTTGTGCTTTCTTTTCAGCTGGTTTTACTAAAGCTTGTAAATTTTCTTCAACTGATTCATTTTTAGCTAGATGTTTTTCGAAATCTTTTTTCTTTCCTTTATCCCATAGGTCTCCCAATTCAACATATAGTTTAGAATTAATCATTTTTCCTGGCTTAACAGCATGAGATACTCTCACCGCTAGCTCTTTGGACATTCCTTTAAATCTATCTAACGCTCTTTTAACTAAAGCTTTTTGGTGATGTTTTGGTCCACCTATTTCTTCAATTTCTTTTCTTACTTCTTTTAGCTTTTTCATGCTGAAAAATCCTCCGCATTTTTGTCTAACCAATCGATGAATTCATCTGGGTCGTCTGTTGCAATTTCGCCATGGTCAAATGCCCAACCAAATAAAGCTTCTTCAGCATCAGCTGGAAATTCAAGACTTCCTTTATCTAGAGTCTTTTTAATCACTCTACCATATTTTCTTTTGATTTGTCTTTGGTTTAAGTTTTTCATAAATCCTTCATTAACAGATTCATTAGCTAATCTTAATGCATTCATGACAACTGGATCGTCGCTTAATCCTTTTTTTAATTTTTCGATAGCATTAATAGCACCTGTCATATTACCCATGTAATATTTCTTATCAAAGGCTATTTTAACTGCTTTTTGAACTAATCTATCTGGATATGATTTAGCTTCGTTAACCTCTTTACTTTCCAAATTAGTTTTTGCTTTACGGCCCAATTTTTTCTTAATTTTCTTTCCAGCATTTCTAAGTTTATTCATAATCGTATCAAAAATACCTTCAGCAATTTGTGGTTTATTAGGAGTAAATGTACCTTCCCACATAATTTCAGCTCTGGTTGCATCTTCAACAGCATATGCTAATTCTTCTCTTGTCATAGTATCACCAGCACCTAATTGTCTTGGTAATTTTTCGAATTGTTTATTCATTTCATTATAAACGAAACCAGCTAAATTTGAATCACCCATACTAGCTGAATTCTTTTTAACTAAAGCTTTGAGGTATTTGTTCATTTTTGCATTTTCTTTACTAGCTAAGGCTTTCATTTTATCTTGTGGGTCTGTACTTTTGCCTGTTAAAAATGCAAAATAGTAATCACCATCATTAACTGGATAACTAAGTGCCATAAAACTGTTTGCCTTATTTTGATTAGGTTCATATACAATCATATCAGCTTCGTTATCCAATATCCACTGTTGTTCTTCTTTATCGATACCAATTTTCTTAGCATATTTTTCTATAGGCATTTGTTTTGACATACCTTCTGTTAAGAAATTTTCTCTTAGTTGTTTAAATTTAATCATTTTGCTTTCCTCATTGTTTCTTTAGCTTCTCCTTTACTTAAGCCGAATGTTGTATGTAGCCACTTATATAAATCTTTAGGTTGTCCTTCTACAGTCATTTCATTCTTTCTTTTATTCCAGTTGTATAAGTATACACCTTCTTCTTCCCAGTCAGGACTAAATTCTCTTGGGTCACCGACATCAAAATCTAAAACAACTCTTTGTGTCTTAGCTTCTCTAATTTCTTTAAACGTTCTCATATTTATTTTCCTCTTACTTTGTCGGCCAAGTCTTTGTCAGCCTTTCCCCAAGTTCCACTTGATTTTGTTGTAAATGAATTAACTCTTGCTAATCCCCATTGAACTGCATTTGTTCCAGGTCTATGTCCTGTCTTCCAAGCTGCAACTCCTCTTTGAAATACTTTCTTTAATATAGGTAATGGCATACCAGATTTATCAGCCTTTTTCTTTAAAGCTGCATCTGAATTTTCTACTACATAATCTTCAAATGTCAAATATTCTGCCATTTCACCAAACATCTTTTTATACTTTGGAAGGCCTGTGTGATATTTAGCTGCTGCAGCTTGTCCGTTTCTATTATTAATCTGAGTAGTTTCAGCTTCTTGACAATGAGCAGCTAGTGGTATATCTCCAGACTCTGGAGTATCTTTGAGATAACGAGCTGTAGTAGCATCTGTACCAAGCTCATTATATTCAGCTAATTCTATAGCATCAATCCAATATCTATTCTTACCAAGTTCAGATTCTACTATAACATAATTAGGACCACATACTACAATTTCTCCAGTAGTATTTGATTCTTTTATATTAACAATATCTCCTTCTTGGAATAGATTGCCGCCGATATATTCTTCTCTTCTTTGAGAAACAACTGGTAAGTCAACATGTTGTCTAAAAGTATTTTCTAATTTTAGACCCATGCCTTTTCTTACAGCATTGAATAGGTCAGTTGGATTGAACTTAGCCGGTAATCCTTTTGCAAAACCAGCTAAGTCATTCTGTTGAGCGGTCATGCGCATTTTAGAAGCAGACATTCCAGAAGTTCCTTCGGAATCTGGGTCTCTTTCTCCTGCGCTTACTACATTTATAGCACCTTCGAAATTATAAAAACCATGTCTAGAGTCGACACCATTATATTTGTTTAATAGTATATCAAACTCATGTACACGGTCGCTGCCTACAACCATTGTTAATTTAGTATATCCTTGGTCGTACAATTTCACTGCAATATCCAGTACTGTACGAACATCTTTATCTGACATTATCTGACGCGCATGTTTAGGAAACATTTTACGTAAAAATTTTAATTTATCTTTAAATTTTAATGGATTGTTTTTAGCATCTTCTGATTTAGATGCATATATTCTATAACTGCCGCCTCTTGATTGTTTTTTGATTTTATCAAATAGTTTTTCATGACCTATTGTAGGCGGATTGAAACGTCCAAAAGCGAACGTTATTTCTTTGTTGTTTTCAGTTAAATAATCACTGAATGATTGTATCGACATTTATATCCTCGGTTCCCATTTAGCCTGGATTATCCCAGCCTTTTATAATATCTTTGCTGAAGTTGTTAGTAGAGAATTCTAATCTGTCTACTAATTTAACAGCACCACCTTCCATTCGATCTATAGCCACAAAGCCTTCTACGCCGGTGACTTTAAATCCGGATTTTGTTTTAACAAACGTACCCATATTTGATAGTTTGTTTAGTTTATTTATAATAATTATTTTGCTATCTGTCACATAATTGTGTAAATCAAATATTAATTCTAATTGGTCTAAATTATCATCGCTAAAAAATGATAGTAGTTCATCTCTTTTATCTATTTGTACTTGTTTACCAGCATCTGAACTTCTTTTATCGATAGCTTTTGCATATCTATCTTTAACAAACATAATTAAACCTTTTGCGTGTTTAGCAGTATTTTCAATTCTTTGACCTTCTCTTACTTTTCTGTTGTTGTAGATATTGATAACTAGGTTTAATTCTTTATTATCTTCAATTTCTTTTAATGATTTTGATGCAATCTTTTGGAATACTCTACCAGCATTTGATAGATTTGAATTTAACATAGATGTTTCTGATGCCGTTAATGTTGCTGTACCTGATACATCTTTTAGTGTTGCATCGTCTTGCCAAACGTCTCTATCTTTTTTTAATTTACTAACTATATCTCTACCAAATTCAGCCTTCATTGTTTCAAATGATTTGCCACTGTACGATGTATGCCAAACTATACCAATCTTAGCTTTCTGTATATCTTTTGCTAATCTACTACCAAGTGGTACAGCATATAAGATAGTATTAGGATGGAAAGTAATATATCCAACTCCATTTATTCTCTCCTTTTTTAAATCACTTGCATCAAACATAAAATCTCCTTGGATAACATCTTTGATGCCCAAGTCTTTTAAATGGTCAAATGCAAGTTTTAGTTTTTTACTTAAATCACCTGATGTATCTGCATCGATATCAGCATGACTCTTATAAATTTTTGGGGATTTAGCAAATATGCCTTTTTTAGCTACGAAAAATTGACCATCTTCTGGGTCTTCTCCAGCAAAAACGGCGGGGGCTCCGTCCCATTTGACAGTAATATCTATAGGTGCTTTAGTATTACCGCTCAACATATCACGCATACTTCTTAGTGCGTTGATAGCTTGGCGAGCCCCCTTAACTCCTCCGTCAAGTATTAAATCCTCAATATGAGTCATATGAGTATTTTTACCTGCGGCTTCTGATAAGTAGTTCTTTAATGTTTTCATTAGTTTCCGAATTTCTTTGGTAGATTAAAATGTTTCATGAAAGGAGGAGTCACTGCCCAACTTCCATCTTCTGATTTTACATAACAAGCCGAACCAGTTTGTTGTCCATATCCTCTGATATGTAATCCAGCTTTCACACCATGTTTATCAATAGGATATGTTTTCTTAAGTAGTTCAGTTATTGTTTCTGTTGGTTCACCCTTTAAAAAGCAATTGGCAGTAGCAGGATGATTTTTACCAAATTTATTTGCTCCACTAAATACTTCAGTTGATTCGTCGTTATCTAGCCAGATTCCAGTATTGTTCTTTTTATCTTTTACAAACCAATGCATTGTAGGACTTCTTTCTCCAATCTCTCCAGCATTAAGTCTTTTATGCATATCCATTATAATTCTAATTGCTTTACTTTCACCAAATATCTGTTCCATTCTTTCTGGCTTCATCCAATTTTCTATAAATGTAGCATTATCAGCTTTTAAACTATATTTTAATTCATCACCGTATCCTTTTAAGTTTTCAGCTAGTTTTACATATAAGTCTGTTTTAGGATTACCACCTATGCCTTTTGGTGTAGGAGGAGATGATAATTCAGTAATATGATATTCTTTTCCTCTATGTTCAAATTCCCAATTCCCGCCTGAACCATTTATAAACACATTAGCAATTTGTCCTTCATGGCCATGGCCACCCTTAAAAGGCTTCCAGACATCTGGATTAATTTTATCTTTTAAATCTACTTGAATGTAATCTACTTTTTTACCGGACGGTTTTAGTATTTTACTTAAAGGTAATCTATACTCGCTTCCTTTATATTTGATTTTAGCAGTATAAGACTTACCGTTTACTTCTAAATCTTTTTCTTCACGGTCTAAGATTTTGAATTCTTGACCCTTTTTGATTGTTTTATCTGTAGGTACACCTTCTAAGTCTAATAAAACTGAATCTTTATCAGCTTCGTAATCCATATTTTGGTCTGCGGCTTTTTCTACATACTTGTAAAAAGCACCGGTAGGTTGTGAATAATTGACTGTTCTACCAGATAAGGTTGCTTCGTATATAAAAGATTTTAAGGTTTTCATAGTACTCCCGTTAATATTTCGATAATACTATTTATAAACTTTTAATTGTCAGTTTTATTTTCGATATAAAAAGGATTGGGTATTATATCGCCATTAGTTTTGATACTAATGATTTTTTCTTCGTGTAATTTTTTGACACATCTTTCGGCGCCCTCACGAACGCCAATGTTGAATGATTGATATCCACATGCAGCAACAATAATTGCTAAAAAGACGTATTCCATTATTATCTCTGGTAGATGTATAAGTCAATACGCTCAGCATGTCTAAGAGGTAAAGACTGGTCGTAAGCCCTAGGATGCCTGCCATCAGCTCTAGCATGAATGGTCCTAGGACCTCTTGCTTTAAGAGCGACGCGATATTGTTCGTAATATTGACTCCCATACCCGTCTTTCTTCTGACGGGAACCATATTTAAATCTTCTTAAATCCGCATTAACAACCTTTATTGCTTTACGAATAGTTTCAATTTCTAACATATCTGAAGCACTTCCAGTATGAAAGGTTTTTATATAACTGTCTGAATATCTCATTTTAGTGTATTGGCCTCCCACCTAATGTGTGTAAAAAGAATTGACCTGGAATATCATGTCCGGTTCTTATAAGAACTGATTCGCACATGTTGTCCCAAGATTCATTAACTGTTTCTGGGTTTTTATCACAAGCCCAAGCTTGTTCGACTAAATCTAGCTCAATGTCTAGAGGTATATCTGTAGCAATGTGTGTTAGTGATAATATCATCTGCATGCCTCCTCAAATCTTTTCATTACAAGTTTTTCTCTTAATGCGTCCATATCTGCGAATGCGAAAAACTCGTCCCATGAATCTGAAGCTGGTGATGGTGACCCTGCAGGTCTATCATTTACTTCGTTGACTACTGACATTCCTGACAGTTTAGATACATCTTCAGCGATGTTCTCTAAAAGTATTGTATTTGTGTTATTTGACATTTTTAACTCCTTATTTAATTATCTAATATGTATATTATATCATAGTCTGGCGCAAATGTAAAGGATTATTTCACCTAAAAGTGAAAATAATTTGCAGAATAGTGTTGTTTAAAGTAAGGGGAGCTGAACGCTCCCCCATGATGTCAATAATAAAGGAGTGTTATACTTCTTTTGCTATAAAAGTGTATACACCGTAAGCAAGGGCTACCCAAGCTACTATGTCAACTAAGCCACCTAGTAGTAGGTATGCTAATGATAATCCGACGATAAGTCCGCCGTCCCATGAAGTTCTTTCGCTCCATCGGTCCATTAACCATGCTTTTGCTGTATTTAACATGTTCATATAGTTTCTCCGTCTAAAGTTTAAAGTCGGCAAAAGAGTCATTACTTTCTCGTTCACCAAACTTGTTAATCGGCTTATCTGGCACCATTTCTTGCATAATGTCTGATTGAGCCGACTCCTCTACATCGTATAATTTCATGCGGGAACGGTCCACACCAACTACAAATCTCTTATATTTGGTTGGATCGTTATATCTATTCTTCAATTGTTTTACTAGCATTTGGCCCAATTCTTCTAGTTCCTCTGTTGATATGAGAGCGAACATCAAATCAGCCGTTGCTGGTAAACCAAACGATTCAGATGTATCCTCAAGTCCGACGTCAGTATTACTGTACCCAGACCTAGTAGTCTGAGTTGCCGATACTATCGGTACATTGAATTCTACAGCAAGGCCACGCAGTTCTTCTGCGATAGCTTTAATGTAGGTATAACTATTTATACTTCCGCCCATGCCACGCATGCGACTTGAGGCACAAATATTTAAATAGTCAATATAAATCATATCAGGGCTAAAATTCTTTTTGAGACGTAGCTCATTAAGTAAAGCTCTGAAATGACCTGTGTGTGCTGAGCCAGTAGGATATTCTTTTACTATAAGTTTACCTACAGAGGCTTTTGCAATTTTTCCAATCTTATCATCAAATACCTTTTTAGGTAATGAGTTTAACGATTCAATTGGAAGGTTCATGAGGTTAGCATCGATTCTTTCAGCGATTCTTTCCTCAGCCATTTCCATAGTCACATACAAAACATTCTTACCTTGTTGTAAGACTGATGCTGCACAATGACACATGAATAAAGATTTACCTACGCCCGTGCCCGCAAGCGCGATGTTAAGCGTTTTATTAGGTAAACCACCTTTGGTTATTTTATTAAAATAATCTAAATCAAAAGGTATTCTATCTTCTTTACGATTATAGAAGTCAAACCTTTCATCACTATTGTCAATATAATCATGACCTATCTTTTGGTCAAATGATACTCCAAGAGCTTCAGATAGTATTTCAGGTATAGCACCTTCACTTCTTAATTTGTCTTTACCATCAATGATTGTTATCGAATCCATGATAGCATTATAGACTGCTCTTTCTTTACACCATTTTTCTGCTTCAATAATTAAATAATCAGTATCAACATCTGATTTATCAGCAATTTCATTTACTAATCTTTGAGCATTATTTAATATTTCTTCTGAAGCATTGACTTTTTTAAGTTCAAGTTCTAAGATTTTTGACGTTGGTAATTTATTATGTTTGCCAACAAATTGTACAATAAGGTCGAATACCGTTTTGTGTGTACCTTCAAAATACTCATTTTTTAAGTATGGTACTACTCTTCTACAGAATTCTTCGTTATGAAGAAGATGATTCAGTATGTGTGTCGGTAGTTGATTCTCCATGTCCTATTCCCATTATTGATTGATTAGTTTCTTTAGCGTAATCTAAAGAATCTGTTATTATATATTGTAGTACAGAACCTAAATAATTTTTGAATGCTTCATCACTATTAAGTTCGTCTACACTAAACTCGCCTGGGTCTTGGACTGTAAAATTAAAACTTAATGTTGCCATATCTAAGTTTTCGTCTTCTTTAACTCCAACTTGTCCATATACAACTATTACATCTTTCCAAGTCCCAGTTTTAAGTAGCACTCCGTGAAAAGCGCTTGCTTCGTTTTCGACTATCGAATAGTCTTTATCTGTTATTGTATACATTATTCAGTTTCTATATCAAGGTCAATATCAATCATTGGTCTATGACCGATTGAATAATACGTTTTGACAAATTCTTTAAAGTCAGTATTTTCAAAGACTGGTTGCCAGAACTTTTTCTTAAGAGTATCTTTTTCTCTTACTTTAGGTTCTAGTATTTCGCCTGTTTCCATATCAACTGCTGCATACCAACCAACATTTGGTTTAGTGACATATCCACCAGCCATTGCTACATCGAGCAATCCACTATATTGTTCTATACCACCTTCCCATGAAACGCTTATTGGAATTTTAGACTGTTCTTTTACAAATCTAGATTTCTCTACTTTGATTATAAAATGATACCCTTGAATTTCAGTACCTTTTTTATCTTGACGTCTTCCAATAATCCAGATATTATCTGCTGAATAGTAGATACCTGTTCCACCACCAACAACATCTTTTGGAAATAATCCAATCTCTTTATATGTATGGTTAACAGCAAGTAAAGGGATATTCTTCATAGTAAGATAAGGAGTGACCATTCTGAATAGTCCCTTTAATGCTTTAGCTCTCGTCATGTCAGCAACTGACTTTTCGTTGAGAGCGTCTTCCAACTCTTTCTTAGAAGCTAAGTTTCCAATAGAATCAATAACAACAATTACTTTATCGCCTCTTTCTATGTTTTCGAGTTGGCCTACTAAATCGAACTTAAGTTGTTCGACATCTGTAATAGGTGTGTGTAATACTCTGGATGTATCAATCCCAAACGTTTCAAAATAAGATTGTGGTGAACCAAACTCTGAATCGTAAAAGAGCATTACTGCATCTTCATATTGCTTCAAATAGGCTGCTCCCATCAGCAAAGCAAATGAAGTTTTAAAATGTTTTGATGGACCTGCTAGAACTGTAAGTCCTGAAGTAAGTCCTCCTTCGATTTCGCCTGACAATGCAACATTTACCATTGGCACATCAGTAACGATTATATCCTTTTCAGCAAAAAGTACTGAATCAGATAGAATAGCTGTATCTTTAATTTTACTATTCTTTTTTAATTTATCCATTATAGACATATTATCTTCTCCTGGCTTTTGACGGCCTATTAAATGCATCATTCATGCGTTGTTGTTTACGAGTTCTTGCTACTGCTTCAGCCTTTTTTCTTTTTCTTTTGGCTGTAGGTTTTTCATAGAACTCTCTTTTTCGTACTTCTTGTACGATACCTGCTTTCTCGCAAGCTTTCTTGAATTTTCTAAGACCGACATCAAAGGGCATTTCCTTTGCTGGTCTTTTATCCTTTGGATGTCTCTTCCTAGGACGTAAATCAATACTTGGCATAGTCACTCCTATTATTTATTTTCATATAGTATATTATATCATAAAATCAGTCAATTGTAAACTGTTTTTTTCATATTCATACGTTCTTTTTTTGTTATCTTGAACTAAGAACTTTGTGTCAATCATTTCAAGATTACCAGCTAAATATTCCTTAACCATTCTTGCTGGATGTTCAGCTGTAGTCACTGGCACATTTTGGCAAATATGATTTAATGACCTTTTAGGATTAAGTAATATAAAGTTATCTGGTAGTTTCATTAAAGATAGAGCTTCTCTTACTGTTAAATATCTATCTTCATCTGGATGAGTTAAGCATGTTGGCATATGACCGACAAAAGCTCCTATTTTATCTTTAGGTATTTCAGTTGTCTTTCTCATTATATTGCCACCTGCTTTCAGTTTATGATATTGTCTATCGCATTTCTTTGCTACATTATCATATCCTTTTTCACGCATCCATTTAGCAACTTCTTTATAAGTTGTTCTTTCTTCTATATAATCCATTGGATTAGTAGTTTTGTCTATTTTCTCTTGGAACTCACTATGGGTAATACCACCCTCTAACTCCTCTAATACATATTTATAATACGGCTCTTCGGAAGGAGTCTTATCGTTAGTTAATATTTGACTCATTGGGTCTTCTTCTTTTCTTTCAACTGCTCTTATATCGTCAGCTATCATGGTTGGTCTTTCTAATACGTAATCAAATAATGGTACTTCTTCTCCTTTCCAAAAGAAATAAAATGTTCTATCTCTTACTTGACTCAATCCATGTAATATCGATTTTGTTTTAAAGATACTAAAAGTATAGCCATTATCTTCTCCTATCTTTCTTAATCTTTTTACAACAGGTTCTCCCATCTTACTAGCTAACCTAGGAGCATTCTCTCCCCAAAATACTTTTGGTTGTACCTCACCAAGAACATATTCTGCAGACTTATACATCCATTCGTTCATAGGATTATTACTTGCAGCTGATGGACTCAGTGAGCTCAGCCCTGCACATGGGCATACAGTATTAATCACATGAACTTTTTCTGTGTAGCTCGCTCCCTCTGAGAGGTTCAAATATGGGACCTCATTGTTATAATAGTGTCTTAAGTGAGATTCATTAGCTTGAAATCCCTCGAACGTTAGAAAATACTTTGGCTTTTCTCCAAAGACATTTTCCATTGCTATTGTCTCTCCACCAATTAATGGTACTATACTCGCATAACTCATACGAAAAACTCCTCTAAACCTGCTGCTTCGATTCCATTCCAATATGGATAGAATTCTCTTGACAGATGAATTGATTGTGGCTTCTCCATATATTGAAAATCGAGTTCGCCTTTTTGATTATATAAATGTTGTGTCCATCTTATGATACCATATTCTTTTTCAATATAGTCATTAAACTTATTTCTTGCATCATTTCTTTCATTCCAAGAACCATAAAATGGTTGTCCTTTGTAATATCCTGATTGTGGTATTCTTCTATGTGGAGCTTCAATTGGTAATAATTCGTGTATCTTAGCTCCATACTTAAAAGCTTCTTCAATATATCTATCAGCTAAATCTTCTATTTTTAAACCTAATCGTATCACATGGTGACGTATGTCTATATTTCCAAAATAACATTCTAACTCTGTAAAGTCGTGTGGTATAAAATTATGAAATCCTTCGTTTAAAGCTCCATTCAAAGTCTTAAAAGGAACAGAATTTACTGTCCAGCCTGGACGATACATGCAGATGGAATGACTATCACCAATAACTATTTTACTAGTTGGATTAGGATAGTCCACTCTTTCAGCTGTATTGAACATTCGTTCTAGATTTACTAAATCTACTTCCATCCATTCCGGTTGAACTTCTTTCTTAGCAGATTCCAATTTCTGTTTAACCATCTCGTGATACGGCGGGAAGTCGATTCCAATTGAAAAGACTCTGCCTTTAAACTTAGAAAAGTTGACAGTGTTCTTAACATAAGGAAAACCGTATACGCCACCAAACATATTAATTCCACCAGACCAATCAGTGCCGTGATAGACCCAAAGACTATCATAAACATTGTGGTCTTGAATTTCTCCACCATAGTTAACATCGCAGTTTCCATATTTCTCCTTTATCATATCTCCATACATTACTCCTGCAGCTCCTCTATGAGAACCTGGCCTTTTGGCAATAGGAATAAATGGACAATTAATTATATTTTTCATTACTTATATTATAACATACTTTTTGAGTTTTGTAAACTGTTTATTCAAAAAACTCAGTAAGTGTATTTGTCTTCTGTACACGCGCTACGCGTCTACGCGCGCATGCACGCTCGTCTTCACGTATCTGTAGGTATACACCGAACTGACAAGACAAAACTTCAGTCCCGTAGTACTTGAGAGAATCCTGTTCGAACTCAAACAATTTAGTACCATCTTTTTTATTTATATTGAAAGCTTTAGGATGGAATACTACATTTTCTGTAAGTCCAATCTCATCGCTATTTTCTCTCATAAAATAAATTGCTTCATCATATAATTTCTTTGGAGCATCTGGCCACATTAATTGTATTGTATATACAGCTCCTGGACCAGGCGAAACAAATCTTTGGTCATGATGATACTTCATTTGTGGTAATACAGATGAAGAAGCAGCTCCATGAAATCCGTAATAATGTCCAATGCCAGGTTGTTCTCTTAAAAGAGTATATATTTCTGACATATGATTACATTGTTGCATTCTTTCTAAGAAACCAGTATCTCTAAAAGAAGATACCCATTCACATACATCAAACGCATGAAACTTTCTATCTGGTTGATTATAATATTCTCTACAGTAGTTTCTTGATGCTGTTTGAATAGATGTATGTAATTCTGTTGTTCCCCAAATTGGTTGCTTATTCTTAACAGCTTTATCTAAATTAGCTTTAATAAACGCTTTATAATCGTTATCTTTATCTGCTATTCTATCAAAATCTACAAACTCATTATCTTGACCTGATGCAAGAAAATGAACTCCTCTTCCACCATAGAAATGAGATATAAATGTATTACCAACGATATTCATAAGTGACATATCAGCACTAGCAATTTCAGTACCAATAAATCTCATACGGTCATCAAGTGTAATTGTTGGATGAAAATATTCTACGTCTTCATGTAATCCAAAATCATTCTTGCCATGACGATTTACTGATTCGTATTTCTCATCGATATAACCAAGTTGTATATTAGACCTTTCATTGATTTTATATAGAAACCAATTGAACTCTTTCATAAGTTCTTTATCGTAATTCAACCAATCGTAATTATATT
>Ga0315331_10000991_pt1 | contig 20942 bp, 11 predicted proteins | sample M160m34915metaG_FD_203456 | JGI IMG/M metagenome (GOLD analysis project Ga0315331, IMG submission 203456) | Ammonia-oxidizing marine archaeal communities from Monterey Bay, California, United States - M1 60m 34915 | ecosystem: Environmental > Aquatic > Marine > Intertidal zone | place: USA...
TTATTTGCTATTCAACCTATAGCAGGAATTGATAATCCCGCATTGGGACCAGCACATATAACCGCTTATGTAAGATTTACTGACTAATACAAAATTTAATTAATATTTATCATTTTAAAATATATATATTAATTATAGAATGAGTAGTTCGGGATATACAGATATAGTTGATCTTAGCATGAATAACTTATATGCTGGTAATATTAATAAGAGAATTGGTGATAATGAAACAGCTTTGAATAATGTAGTTAGAACTGATACAAAATCATTACAAACATTAACAGCTACTGAAAGTAATGGTAATAAAACAGGATTAAGTATATTAGTATCTAGTATTGCTTTCGGCTCTGATGCTATCGCTGATGGTTCTAGAGATAATCAAGTTGCTGGTATTAGTTTTAGAGATGGAAGTCGTATGACAACATTGTCTGATGCTACTGGTCAAACAGGAGCACAAGGGACAGCAGGAGCTCAGGGAACTGCCGGTGCTCAGGGAGCCGCTGGTGCTCAGGGAGCAACCGCTGCTGCTGGGGCTCAAGGGGCAGCTGGCAGTAATGGTGGGACTGGTGCCCAAGGAGCTAAGGGTGCTGTAGGAATTGAAGGAGCCCAAGGAAATGCTGGGGCACAAGGAGCAGTTGGTGCTCAAGGCGCTACCGCCGCAGCAGGAGCACAAGGAGCAGTTGGTGCTCAAGGTGCTATAGGTGGTGGCGGGGCTACTGGCTCGCAAGGAGCCGATGGAGCACAGGGAGCAGCAAATACAGGAGCACAAGGGGCAGCAGGTTCTCAAGGGTCTACAGGTACCGTTCTAGGAGGGGTAGGTATGTTAGATATGTGGTATACTGAGGGGGCAGATGGTGTAACAGAAAATGTTACATTCAAACAAGCACCTGCTACAAATGGTGATGCTACCAGAGGGTTTATTAGAGAAGCAGGTAATCAAATGAGTTTCACTACTGGTGAAGGTACAGGACACGGATTTAGTTTTCCAAAAACTGGAATCTATATAGTTGACGGAAATCTTAAGGTTAGAAGTGGAATCGGAGCGTCAGGAGGTCATAACTATTTTTCCGCACAAATGTCCAAAGATAAAGGAGCTACTTGGAATACAGTTGGTATAACAACAGCTTGGCAACCATCGGCACATGTAGATAATTTTGGAAATGTTTACCAAACATTTGGAATTAAAACAACAGTTGATGTAACAAGTACAACAAATGATAGATTAAGAATTAGATATGCTGAAAATACAGGAGAATCATTATTGTCTGGTGGTATTCATTATTCATATTTATATTTTACAAGAGCAGGTCTTCCTGGGGAGAAAGGAACTAAAGGACAAAAAGGTGAAGTTGGTGCTCAGGGAGCAGCGGGTGCGCAAGGAGCAGCAGGCGCACAAGGAGCAGCAGGCGCACAAGGAGCTACAGGGTCACAGGGGGCAGCAGGCGCACAAGGAGCAAAAGGTGCTGTTGGAATAGAAGGAGCGCAAGGAGCGAAAGGTGCTCAGGGTGCTGATGGAAAAGGAGGAGGACCAGGCGCTGCTGGCGGAACGGGTGCTCAAGGAGCACAGGGAACAGCCGGAGCACAAGGAGCGGCAGGAGCTCAGGGAGCAGCAGGCGCACAAGGAGCAGATGGAGCACAAGGAGCAGCTGGAGCTCAGGGAGCAGCAGGAGCACAAGGAGCAGCTGGAGCACAAGGAGCAGCAGGTAACGATGGAGCTCAGGGAGCAGCAGGTGCGCAAGGAGCAGTTGGAGCTCAGGGAGCAGCAGGAGCACAAGGAGCAGCAGGAGCTCAAGGAGACCAAGGAAGTAAAGGACAAAAAGGTGAAATTGGAGCACAAGGGGCGAAAGGTGGTGGTGGATCTACTGGTGCTCAAGGTAAAGATGGAAATTTTGGAGGAGCGAGTTTTAATTATGAATTTACAGCAGATACAAGTCCTCCATCCCATATGTCAACAGGCGAGATAATGTTTAATCAAGAAAACGCAAACCAATTAAAAACAAATATTGTTTATATAAGCGAAACTAGTAAAGATAATGATAATATCCAAAGTTTTTTAAATACAATAAAAGATGTTACATCTGCTATAAAAGGACATCTAAAGGTAAGTATAAAACATGACGACACTAAATTTATTTTATTTGATATCCCAGATGCTACCGATAACGGAGGATACTGGACATTAAATACTAATATTGTTGCTTCTAGTAGTAATACGGCTCCTATTTTTGATATTGATAAAAGTTCTGTAGTTTGTTCATTTGTTACAACTGGTGATAAAGGAGATACAGGCGCACAAGGGGCAACAGGAAATACAGGAGCTCAGGGAGCAGCAGGTGCACAAGGAGCAGCTGGAGCACAAGGGGCAGTAGGAGCTCAGGGAGCAGCAGGTGCACAAGGAGCAGCTGGAGCACAAGGGGCAATAGGAGCTCAAGGGGCGAAAGGTGCTACAGGGATTGAAGGAGCACAAGGGGCTATAGGAGCACAGGGAGCAGCAGGAGCTCAAGGAGACCAAGGAAATAAAGGTGAAAAGGGTGAAATAGGAGCACAAGGAGCTACCGGAAATACTGGTGCTCAGGGAGCAGCAGGAGCTCAAGGAGCTGCCGGAGCACAAGGAGCAGTTGGAGCGCAAGGGACAGCTGGAGCTCAGGGAGCAGCAGGAGCACAAGGGGCAGTAGGAGCACAAGGAGCTGTTGGGGCACAAGGAGCTGCCGGTGCACAAGGGGCTAAAGGAGAAGTAGGGGCACAAGGAGCAGCAGGAGCTCAGGGAGCAGCAGGCGCACAAGGAGCAGCAGGAGCTCAGGGAGCAGCAGGAGCACAAGGAGACCAAGGAAGTAAAGGACAAAAAGGGGAAATAGGCGCTCAAGGAGCTAAGGGTGCTGTTGGAATAGAAGGGGCACAAGGAGCAGTTGGAGCGCAAGGGGCTCAAGGTTATGAAGCATTAGGGGTTATCGGTACTACATATAAAATGACAGCTGGTTATAATTTTAATCAAGGACCTGTTTTTAAACAAGGTTATTTTGCTGGTTATATAGGTAGTAGTGGGAGTTTTACCAAATCCGGAATAAATAATTTTTATTTTAATCCGTGGGATGTTAATGGGAGAAAGGTGGGTATAGGACCCACATATAACAGTGTCGAAACAGGATGGTTTGGTATATTCAATATTGGTGATGAAATAAAAATAACGAAATCCACTAGTTCTACAGATTATGCTATTTATAAAGTTTCTTCAAAAGCAACATGGACAGATTCATCTTATTCTGATTATATAAAAATTGGTGTTACATATTCTTCACGAGCAGGAAATACTACATTTTCTAGTGATACAGACTATTTGATTTCCTTTCCTTTGCCTTCGGATGGTGCTCAAGGAGCTACTGGAAGTACTGGTTCTCAAGGAGCAGTAGGAGTGCTTGGTTCTCAGGGTGCGGCTGGTTCTCAGGGGGCAGCAGGATTAAATGGTTCTCAAGGAACAACGGGTGGTCAAGGAGCACAAGGAGCAAAAGGTGCTGTTGGAATAGAAGGAGCGCAAGGACATCAAGGACAAAAAGGTCAAAAGGGTGAGGTAGGTGCTCAAGGAGCAAATGGTGCTCAAGGAGCTATAGGTGCTCAAGGAACTGCCGGAGCTCAAGGACATAAAGGTATTACAGGAGCACAAGGAGCAGCAAATACAGGAGCACAAGGTGCTGTTGGGGCACAAGGAGCAACAGCAGCACAAGGAGCACAAGGGGCAGCAGGCGCACAAGGTGTTGGGGGAATTAATGTATGGTATGAAAATTATGATATTACTGCGATTACAATGCAAGAAAGTATATTAGACCCCAACTGGCAATCTTCACCTATAAATGGAACCGGTTATGGTGGAGCTTGTGGTTATCAATATTTACAATATTTTGTTGCTCCTACTACAGGAAATTATACTCAAATGAAAGTAAGGGTAGCTAATTCCCACTGTCATCCCCAACAGAGTAATACTTTTTATGCCGCGTGCTCTATTTATGAATATAATGAACATTCTGCTACACCCATGGATAGAATAGCTGAAGCATATGGACGTATAATATTTCAATCCAATGGCTCAACTGCAGGATGGACAGGCGATGTAGATGATATTATTGATGGAAAAATAGCTACATTTACATTTTCATCTCCTATTGAATTAACAAAAGGTGTAGAATATATGGTTTCTTTTGGGACATATAGTCTAAACGTAGGTCAAGAGAGTAATAATTATTGGGGAAATTCTACGAACAGCAGAACCGAGCCGCCATTTGTAACATTATGGGGAAGAGCGTTAACTAAAATAGAAACTACAGGTGTTTCAGACAGAACCGGGTGGATTGGAGTGAATGGCGACGAAAAAAGTAGAAATAAAACATGGAGAACAAGAACTAGAGGATATCAAACGCCTCCAAGGGATTCAATAAAAGGTATTTATTATCCAGATTTAACAAGAGATGTAGAGACAACCGACCAAGTTTGGTGGTTTAGTTTGGTTGGCCCACAAACTGTATCCGGAGCTGCGGCTGGTCCACAAGGAGCTAAGGGAGCTCAGGGGGCTGCTGGGGCACAAGGAGCAGCAGGAGCACAAGGAGCAGCAGGAGCACAAGGAGCAGCAGGAGCACAAGGAGCAGCAGGAGCTCAAGGAGCAGCAGGAGCTCAAGGAGCAGCAGGAGCTCAGGGAGCAGCAGGAGCTCAAGGAGCAGTAGGCGCACAAGGAGCGAAAGGACAAAAGGGACAAAAAGGTGAAATTGGAGCACAAGGAGCGAAAGGTGCTACGGGAATTGAAGGAGCGCAAGGACATCAAGGTGAAACAGGTGCTTTTGGCGGAGCTTCTTTTAAATATAAATATAATAATAAAGATACAGATTCTGCTCCTACACCAGACGATGGTGAATTTAGAGTTAATTCTCCAGGTGATTGGCAAATGGTAACTATATTAAATGTTAATAATATAGATGAAGATGGTAATACTATAACTTCTTATTTGAAAACAATTGATGATTCTACTTCAGCTATAAAAGGACATGTAAAAATATCCAAAGTAGGTGATAATTCAAAATATGTTATATTTACAATTACTCGAAATAGAACTAGAGTTGGTTATGAAGAAGTTACAGTTACCCCTTTAAATTTTAGTAGTAATACTCCTTTTACAAATTTGGATGATTGTATTTTAACATTTGCAAGAACTGGAGATAGTGGCGACCAAGGAGCACAAGGGGCAAGAGGAGCTCAAGGTGGAACAGGTGTTACTGGTGCTCAAGGAGATGATGGATTGAATGGTTCTCAGGGAGCAGCAGGGGCACAAGGAGCAACAGGTGCACAGGGAGCGGCAGGGGCACAGGGTGCTACAGGGGCACAAGGAGCAACTGGAAGTACAGGAGCACAAGGAGCAGCTGGAGCACAAGGAGCAGCAGGGGCACAAGGAGCAACAGGTGCAACAGGGGCACAAGGCGCAGCAGGTGCACAAGGAGCAGCAGGCGCACAAGGGGCAGTTGGCGCACAAGGGGCAATCGGTTCACAAGGAGCCCAAGGTAAAAGTATAACAGGGGCAACAGGGGCACAAGGAGCAGCAGGAGCACAAGGAGCAGCAGGAGCACAAGGAGCAGCAGGAGCTCAAGGGGCAGCTGGAGCTCAAGGAGCAGCAGGAGCACAAGGAGACCAAGGCAGAACAACAAATGCTCACGAATTTATAATGGGTGCTATAGAGGTAGGTAATACACCGACTCCACCAGGTGACGGTAGAGTCGGTTTCAGTATGGCTTGGGGTAAATCTCCATATATGTATATAAGTAGTACCGATGCAGACTCCATTATGGCAGCACCATGGATACAAATGATGACAAAATATAATGGAGGAGCAATATTATCTGGACAAAGAAAAGATGATCCTACAACTTTTTTTACTGTTAGAGTGTCAGCTACCACTGAGTCGCAAATTGGAGCAACTGGTTATTGGACTATAACAACACAACTGATTGATTGGAATCCGGCAACTATACCCAGCACAGGACAAACAATAATTTTATCATATACTATAAATGGGGTTACCGGAGCACAAGGAGATACAGGAAGCACTGGAGCACAGGGAGCAACAGGATCTCAAGGGTCAACTGGGAGTACAGGAGCACAAGGAGCAGCTGGAGCTCAAGGAGCAGTTGGAGCTCAAGGAGCAATAGGAGCACAAGGAGCAACAGGAAGTACAGGGGCACAAGGAGCAACAGGAGCACAAGGAGCAACAGGAGCACAAGGAGCAGCTGGTGCTCAGGGAGCAGCAGGGGCACAAGGGGCAGCTGGTGCGCAAGGGGCGACAGGTAGTGGTGGTGCTACCGGAGCACAAGGGAGTCAAGGACAAAAAGGACAAAAAGGACAAAAAGGGGCGACAGGTGTTGAGGGTCCCGATGGAGCACAAGGAGCTGGTGGAAGTACTGGGGCACAAGGAGCTGTTGGGGTGGGTGGAAGTACTGGCGCACAAGGAGCGACAGGTGGTGGTGGTGCTACCGGAGCACAAGGAGCTAAGGGGGCAGTTGGGATTGGTGGAAACACAGGAGCTCAAGGAGCAGCAGGCGCACAAGGAGCTGCCGGAGCACAAGGAGCTCAAGGAAAAGGAGGAGGTGCTGGAGCACAAGGAGCAACAGGTGCACAAGGGGCGACAGGTGTTGGTGGTGCTACAGGTTCACAAGGCGGTCAAGGAGCAAAAGGAGAAAAAGGACAGAAAGGAGAAAGGGGGATTGCTGGTTTGATAGGAGCTCAAGGAGCAGGTGGTAGCACTGGTGCCCAAGGAGCCACTGGTGATGGCGGAGCTACTGGTGCTCAGGGAGCAAAAGGTGCCATAGGAATTATTGGTAATACCGGGGCTCAAGGAGCAGCTGGTGCTCAGGGAGCAGGTGGTAGCACTGGTGCGCAAGGAGCTAAGGGAGCAGTTGGGATTGGTGGAAGTACAGGAGCTCAAGGGGCAGGTGGAAGTACAGGAGCTCAAGGAGCTCAAGGAAAAGGAGGAGGTGCTGGAGCACAAGGAGCAGCAGGAAGTAATGGAAGTAATGGAGCCCAAGGGGCGGCAGGAAATAATGGTGGTACAGGAGCACAAGGAGCAGCTGGTGCTCAGGGAGCAGGTGGTAGCACTGGTGCGCAAGGAGCTGTTGGTATTGGAAAACAAGGTGCTCAAGGAGCAGGTGGTAGTACTGGTTCTCAAGGAGCGGCAGGAAATAATGGTGGAAGTGGTGCTCAAGGAGCAGCTGGCAGTAATGGTGGGACTGGTGCTCAAGGAGCAACAGGCGGTGGTGGTTCTACAGGAGCACAAGGAGCTCAAGGAAAACAAGGCGGTGGTGGTTCTACAGGGGCACAAGGAGCTAAGGGGGCAGTTGGGATTGGTGGTAGCACAGGGGCTCAAGGAGCAGCAGGAAGTAATGGTGGAACCGGAGCTCAAGGAGCAGGTGGTAGCACTGGTGCCCAAGGAGCAGCAGGAAGTAATGGTGGAACCGGAGCTCAAGGGGCTAAGGGAAGTAATGGTGGAACCGGAGCTCAAGGAGCAGCAGGAAGTAATGGTGGAACCGGAGCTCAAGGAGCAGCAGGAAGTAATGGTGGAACCGGAGCTCAAGGAGCAGCTGGCAGTAATGGCGGGACTGGTGCTCAAGGGGCTAAGGGAAGTAATGGTGGTACTGGTGCGCAAGGAGCTCAAGGAAAAGGCGGAGGGTCTGGTGGGACTGGAGCTCAAGGGGCTAAGGGAAGTAATGGTGGCACTGGTGCGCAAGGATCCGCTGGAAGTAATGGAAGTAATGGTAGCACAGGGGCTCAAGGAGCAAGAGGAGCACAGGGGGCAAGTGGTAGTGGTGGTAGTTCTAAAGGAATTAGTGTATATTCTTTGTATGGGGGTATAGGTAGTTTAGAATATATTGATGCTAGAGATAATTCCGCACTCAATTTTTATGGAGGGGGTGTATATGTTAGTTGGATGCCGTCAGGCGGAGGTGGCATCCCTCGAACAACAGCTGGTCACTTCTACGAAATGGGTGAATCAATGACTACGGATGATATAGGAAGTGCTTTAGTTTATAATAATGGAAAAGTATATTTTTCCACAACACCAAATGATAAAAAAAGTATTGGATTTCTAGGTTCTATTAAAGGAAATGAAAGAACTTCTAATACAGATATTTCATTTAGTCAAGTAGCTTATGTTGTTGGTATAGGAGATTCAAAAGAATGGGTAAACACTCATGACGCTAGCTTTAATATAACAGGAAGAATAATTACTATTCCTGGTATTAAAGTATGTAATGAAAATGGAAATATAGAATCAGGCGATTATTTAACAACAAGTAGTAAAAGAGGATTTTATATGAAACAAAGCGATGATATTTTAAGAAATTATACAGCAGCCAAAGCAGTAGATGATGTTACATTTGATTCAAATGGGGAACAAACAGGTATATATGCGATTATGTTATCTGGATAAATGATTTAAATATTAATAATTTTGTATATTTATATGAATCCAAAATATACAAAAGATGAAAATGGAAAAGATTTATTAACTATTACAGAAAAACACGATAATATTATGATGGAATGGGAAAAACCTTATATGGAAGCATGTATTGAAAAATTAAATCCTTCTGGGCACGTTTTAGAAATAGGATTTGGGTTAGGATATTCAGCTACAGCTATTCAAAATTATTCTGGTGTTACAAAACATACCATTATAGAGTGTAGTCCAGAAGTTTGGACAAAAGTTGAAGAATTTAAAGAAGGACATCCTAATGTGGAATTAATTAAAGGAAGGTGGGAAGATGTACTCAGAACATGTGGAGTATTTGATTGTATATTTTTTGATGACCATCCATTAAATGACTCTCATAATTTTACAAGATGGGATGAATTTGCTTATAATATATTTAATAATCATACGAAAGTAGATAGTAGGATATCATATTATACCATTTCACAAAAAAACCCCTGTTTTCTACTATCAGATTTTGTAAAATATGAATGTACTAAGTTTAATGTTAATATACCTTCTAATTGTAAGTACGTTCATACAGGTAATGTATATGTACCATTAATGACTGTTTTCAATGAAAAAACAAAATCATTAAACAATTATAGAAATAAAAATTTAGTACAACATTCTAATAGAACAAAGGCTGAATTTCTAATTCAAAAATATAAAATTTCAGAAACGGAACTATTAGATAATATTATTAATAAACAGCCTGAAGTAAAATCTTCTACTATAAAAAATGTATTGAATACTTCTACTACTCCACCTACGCCTATATTACTTATTATTGATAATTTTTATAATAATCCTATAGAAACTAGAAATCATATTCTTAGACAAGAATTCAAAGTAAGAGGTAATTATCCAGGACAACGCACATTATCTTATGCTACTCCAGAAATTCTCAATATGATACAAAAATGGATTTATCCTTTTGGTGGTAAAATCACACAATTTCCTATGGAAAAAAATGAAAAGAATTATAATGGAGCATTTCAATATACAACTTCGCGAGATAGGTCATGGTTTCATGTTGATAGTTGGAATAATTGGGCGGGAGTTTTATATATGACTCCTGACGCTCCAGCAAATTCAGGAACAGGATTATATAGATTTAAAGATGGAACTAGATTTGATAACGAACAAAAATTAAGAGGAAATGCGGATGAAATAAACAAACATACTCAAGATGTTACACAATGGGAACTAATTGATAAAGTTGGAAATATTTTTAACAGATTAGTTTTATTTAACGCAAATTCATTTCATATGTCTATGGATTATTTCGGTCATGATAAATTTACAGGAAGACTTTTTCAAGTATTCTTTTTTTCAACAGAAAAACAAAATTGTTAAAATAATAATATAAAAAAATGTAAATATTATTATTTATAATGTCCGGGGTCAGTTTTCAGATAAAAGAACAAGAAGAAACAGAAGAAACAGAAGAAATGGTAAGACCATCAATTTGTTTTGCTACAATGTGTAAAAATGAAGAGCATTGTATTAGAGAAACGTTGGAAAGTGTTTATAAATATATAGACACGTGGGTTGTTCATGATACGGGTTCTACTGATAATACTTGTCAAATTGTTACTGATTTTTTTAAAGAAAAAGGAATTGAGGGAGAACTTTATTGTGAAGAATGGCAAGGTTTTGATTATAATAAAACAAAAATGTTTGAAATATGTAGTAAAAAAAATGCTGATTATATATTACATATTGACGCCGATGATTTAATTGTTGGTGATTTTGATTTTGAAGTAAAAAAACCATTGAAAGATTCATATTATCTACATACCAAACGACACAATTTATCATATAAATGTATATGCCTTTGGGATAATAAACGACAATGGAAATTTTGTGGTGTAGCACATACAACTATGAAATGTGTAGATAAACCTAATTATAATCATTCAGATGAACTATATTCTCCTGATGTGTATTTACATTCTAGAGATACTGGCAATAGAAGCGTTGACCCACAAAAATATTTTAAAGACGGGGGAAGATTACAAAAACAATTCTTTGATACACTTTATGATGACCCCGATGGATTAAATACACGTTCCGTTTTTTATACAGCACAAAGTTATATGGATGCTGGAAAATATGAATTATCAATAAAATGGTATAGTTTATATTTAAAATTAAAACATACTTGGATTGAGGAAGAATTTGAATCTAATACAAGAATAGCAAAAATGTTAACATATTTACAAAAACCTTATGAAGAAATAGCAAAATATATTAATAATGCCATTAGAATATTTCCTGATAGAGCGGAACCTTATTTTATTCTAGGAAAACATTGTAATTATATTGATAGACAAGAAGAAGCCTACCATTTATTAAAAAAAGCGTATTCTATTGATTTTAATAAAGTAAAAAATAAATATATGCTTTTTGTATTAAAAACAAATTATGGAAAATATATTCTTGATGAATTAAGTATATCATGTTTTTGGACAAATAGACTTCATGAAGGGAAAAAATATTTATTACAAATCATAGATGATGAAAATTTTACCGAACATAAAGAACGACTTAATAAAAACTTAGAGCATTATAATAATAAATTACAAACTGAATCTTAACTTTTTATCAAAAAAATCTAAGGCATTTTCTATAGCAGCATCCATATTAAAATATTTATAATTTGCTAATCTCCCCAAGAAATATATATTATTTTTTTCTTCTTTTTTTGCTAATTCTTTATATTTTTCATATAATTCCAAATTTCTTTTATTTGGGACAGGATAATATGGGTCTCCCTCATCTTTAGTTTTTTCAGTATGTATAATGGTATGAGGCGATTGTTGATTTAAAAAATGTTTATATTCTACTATTCTTGTAAATTGTTCTTCATTCGGATAATTAACAACAGAATTTGGTTGAAAAAAGTTCATATTTTTATATATATATTCACCAAAATCTATACTTCTATATTCTAATTTTTCAAGACCTTTGTCTTTAAAATATTCATCTATTGGTCCGGTAAAAATAACATGAGTTATACCATTCATATATTTTGATTGTTTAATTTCATCATAACTTGTATTCACCAAATACAATATATTTTTATGCGTTATCATATTTTTTATCCAATTTGTATATCCTTCTTTGGGTAATGCTTGGTATTTATCAGAAAAATAACGTGTATCAAAATCATTTCTAATTGGTATTCTAGCTAATACACTAGGATTTAATTCTTCTGGATATTTATTCCATTGTTTATATGTATAATTTTTTACTAATTTATCATATAATTTTTCCCCTATCCTTGACTTTGCCATTTGTTCACTATTTTCTATTTTATCATATTTTATTTGGTTTTTTTCTAACCATTGATTCATTTCTTCTGTTGTTTGTAAATTCTCTCCACATAACTCATTTACTGTTGTTATATTTACAGGGATTGAAACAAATTTACCATCTACTTTTGACAATACTTTATGTTCCCATCTTACCCATTCTGAAAATTTATTTACATAATTCCATACCTCTTCGTTATTTGTATGAAATAAATGAGCACCATATTTATTTACTCTAATATTTGTTTGTTTTTCTATATAATCATAACAATTACCTCCTATATGAGGACGTTTATCAATTATTATTACCTGTTCATTTAAAACATTCGCTATTCTTTCAGCTATAGTCGCTCCGGATAATCCACATCCAACTATTAAATACATATAATTATATATATATGTATTTATTTATATTGTTTTAGGTTCTTGCCAAATAGCACCAGTACTATTTGATTTTTCATGTTCAGGTCTATCATCGGTATAATAATACATAGCTATAGATAATCTATCATCTTCATTTTTCCAAGGAGCTATATGTCCATGAAAACCATCATCAGTCGTTCTCATTATTACAGCTCTATTAAATATTGGCGCTATCTTTTTCTCACAACAAGTCATATCTTTATTCCATAATTCCAAATGACCATTATATTCCTCCTTATAATCTTTATTCAAGTAAAGTAATAAATTTATACGTCTATATTTTCCTGTTTCTCCATGTTTATTAAAATCACAATGAATATTTAAATGTCCATCCTTTTTTGTTTTATGTAGCCCTCCACCCATATTAAAATCATCTGGTTGTAATCCTTCAATTCCCGTAACATTACTTATCCAACATACAAATTCTTTAGAATTAAAATACTCTATTAACTTACTAGTTATATTTGGTAAGTTATTACCATCTCCTATACAATATTTGTTTTTTGTAACATCTGGTAATCCATTAACATAAGAATAGCGCCAATTATCTTCTTGTATATTTTTTATTTCTTCCAATACTTTTTCTAACAATGTATTTTCTATAAAATTATCTAATACCAAATAATTAAAAGGCAAAGACGATAAAAAATTCTCATTATAACTTTTTATTTTCTCTTTATTTATATCGGCATAATCCTTCTTTTGTGTTAATAAATTATAATAGTCTTCAAAATCATTTTTATAGTTATAATTTACTATTTCATTTATGTCATCTGGAGAGATTTTCACCTTTTCCATAAATTCAAATTTACCAACTCCTCTATAATTTGGGTGAGTAAACACTTCGAATATCATTTTATTATAATAATTTTTAATCAAGTAATATACAACTTTCCATACATCACCTGTCCATGGTTCTCTATATTTTAATATACCATTCTCATAAACATGTTTTATAGGGATTTTATATTGTTCCCTTTCATTAGCTGGTAAAATATCATCCAAAAATATAATACCGTCATCATTTAAACAATCCATCGCATTATTAAAATCTCTTAAAACATAATCACTTTGATGCATACCATCTATAAATATTACATCAAACATTTTATCATTATCCTTAAAAAAATCATCGCTTGTTTTTTTTACCAATCTATCGTCATTAAATTTTGGGTCAGGGTCTACACCAACTTTGTTTTCTAAATTTATATGTTTAAAAGATGTACCGTATTCTACACCTATTTCCAAATAAGAATTTTTATCCTTTATAAATTTATTAATAATACTATGTCTTGAAGAAAATATTTCTTCTTGTATTATTTCATAATTTTCAGTATATTTACAAATTAAATGAAAATAATTTTTCATTTCTTCATTTGTAGTATTTGGTTTTAAACTATAACATTTCATTCTATCATAACCTAGTTCTTCTATTTGTTCTATCAAATAATTCACATCAAATTCATTATCTAACAAAATAAAATCATTTCTAGGATTTTTATATAGATTCTTTATTTCCGCATCATATAAAGATTTTATACCCATTAAACAATATTGTTTATCATAATCTGGATTTATAGTAGTAGAACATACTTTATGTTCCCAATCCTTTCTTTTCCAAATTTGACTATTATCCTGAAATATATACTTTTCATCTTCATAAGCATTTTTTTCTTTCATTATTTCATTTACTTTATATTTATTATAAAATATAGGTTTTATCCATTGAGGACCTAATCTATTTATTTCCCCATTTCTTATTAAAGAAAAATTATTATTATTATTATTCATAAACTGAATATAACCTAATTTATGCAATTTTACTACTTTTTTTGCTCTCGTCATAGTTCTTAATAATATTTCAAAATCATCACAAATGGGTAAAAATTCACTATAATTTTCTATTTCCATTAAAAATTTTCTTTTCCACATTCTTGGATGATTTGGTAGACAAACTAAATGACTTGTTGTAATATTATTCATACCCGGACAAGAACATACATTTATCCAACGACCATTATATTTTTGTTTATAGTAACAACAATATCCTTTCCCAAAATGGTCTCCGTAACTAAAATTCGCCCAATTTTCATATACATTCGCAAAATCAGCATAAACAAAGTCTATATCATTATCACTTTCAAATATATTATAAGTGTCTTGTAATAATGTGGGTAATATTATATCATCATGGTCTAATTCTAATACATATTTTCCCCTACATAATCCAACTGTTTCATTTTTAACATTACCTATATTACCGCTATTACAATCTCGTTTATATAAACGAATCCTTTTATCTTTTTTTGCTACTTCTCTTAAAAAATTAAAATGTTCATCTTCGGGAGAATCGTCAAGTAATATCCATTCCCAATCTCTTAATAATTGTGATTTCATTCCTTCATATGCTCTATTTATTTTTTCATATGATTTATAACAACTTGTAAATACAGAAAATCTAGGTCTTGTTAATTCTCTTTCCATAACAACATTATCTATATAGCAATAATTTACATTACAATTAAATTCATTTACATCTTTTATTTCTTTTTTATGAATCCATCTACTTCTCATTCTATCTACAATTTGAGACATTACTAAGTTTATATATAATTTATCATCAGGACCATACGTTATTAACATATGATGGTTTGAATCAAACATATTATTAAGTTTTTCTATCTCATTTGGAGAGATAATTTCTACAGTACAGTCTAATTTATCTTTGTTTTCTAAAAAAAAAGTATCAATTTCGGAAAATTGCTTGTCTCGTAAAAAATAAACAAAAGGATATTTACTCATTAATAAATATTCTTCAAGAATAATATTTAAACTATTTATTTTCAATTAATTTTTTTTTGCTATAATATTGTAAAATACATCTAACAGAATCCTTAATATTTTTAACATCTGGATACAAAGATTGTAATTTAGTAGTATCTAAATAATTATTACTTCTTTCACTAGCTAGAATTTTCGCTTGTTCTTCAATTGTAAAATTTTTCCAAGTAAAAGTGGGGTCAACATATTCTTTATACATTTCTAACATTTCATTATGACTAATTAAACCGGGATTTGTTAAATTCATTGTTCCAGTTATTTGTTTCTTCATCATATCTACTATTATTGGTATGAATTCTGGTAATACTGTCATAGAATTTTTTATTGAACATATTTTTTCATATGTTGTTATTTTTGTAATAAAATTTCTAGGATTATCTTTACCTGTTATAGGCATTCTTATTCTCAAATTCAAACAGGTTTCATCATACAATAGACTCATTAACTGGTCTGTTCTACCTTTTACAACTGAATAACTCGAACCAAAAAAATTAGGAGCGTCTTCTTCTTTAAAACCATTTTCTTCTTTTTCATAAGGATGTTCATTATCATAAGAAAATATACAACCTGTTCCAAAATAGGTATAATGAACAAAACGATTATTTTTACTATATTTTTTACAAGCTTCGGCTATAATTAATGGTACAAATAAATTATCACGAACATTATCTTTTATTTTTCCTGGTTGTTCTAAGTAATCAATTGTAGAATATGTTTTTCCATTTGTTTTTCCATGTGTTCTACCTATAAAAGATATTACATGGGTAGTTTCAGGATTATTATTTAAATCGTCCATAACATCTTGTAATGTATTTATACGAGTATTTGAAACAGTGTGTTTGAAGTGCCCTAGAGTAAGAGCTTCGCAAAATTGACTACCAATCCAACCTTTTCCACCATAAATTAAAATATTCATTCTAATTTATAGTAAAATTTATTCTTCAAATAGTTTATCAACATTATTAATTATATCTTCAGATAAATTAAATTTTCTAGCATAACGTTGAAATTTTGCATAAAATTCCCAATCTGTTCTCTCTATATGAGGTAAAAAATATTTCAAATTATAATTTGTCATATTTATATATTGAGGTATTGGTTTTTTAGCAATAAATAATTTTTTTAACATGTTATTTGCTTCTTTCATTTTTCCCAGATAAAAATAATTAATTACCATTTCAGAATACAAAGAATGGTCGTATATATGATTCATTATAAATAATTTGTGTTCTTTTTGATTTTCAGGCAAATACTCTAACATATTATAATAAACTTCTGCTTGTTTGAATTTATTTGTAGCTCTACATTCTTTTATTAATTCAAACATTGCTTCTTGTCTTTGTTTATCAAATTCCCAAGCTTTGTACCACCAATACCAAGATTTTTCCTTTTCACCCAAATCTCTATATAAATTTCCTAATTGAAAGCAAGCCCAATATCTTTCTTGTGGCCACTGGTTTGATGTATTTGCGGCTAATGTATACCACTTTATAGATTTGTCCCAATTTTTTTCCCCAGAAAATCTAAAACATTCTCCAGCATAAAAAGCATATCTTGGTTGTAAATGGTCTTTTTTTTCATATGCTTTTTCTAAAATTAAAGCGTCTTCATAATATTTATTTGACCCTTTTTTATTTCTAGCACTAACTTCTACATTTGTCGCAACATGGTATTTACCTTCTATTTGAACAATATTATGTGGTTCTTTAGTTCCTATTATTTCGTGCATAACTCCTTCATAATACCATTTAATATGATTATCTACTAATGGCATTCTTTTCCATTGAACAGCATGACCAAATTGTAATTGATAAGCATTTCCGTGTTTTAAGATTGGCATTGCTTCCCTTAAATCACCAACAAGTCTATCATCCGCATCCCATATAAAAACAAAATCTGTTTTTTTATAAGCAAACTCTAATGCTCGTGTTCTATTATAAGCAAAATCTTGCCAGGGGTCATGTATTAATTCTCCGCTAATATCCTTTTCTTTAAAAAAAGTTTCAATTAATTCTGCTGTATTATCAGTAGAACCTGTATCACATATAACCCAGTAATCTAAATCAATATGTTCTATTAAATTATTTAATGTATTAATAATTATATCTGCTTCATCTTTAACTATCATATTTAAGCATATTGTTTGATTTGACATATAAAGTATAATTATTTATAATTTTTAAATATTAATATATATTAATAATATAATGGCTTTTACCAGATTTAATTATGATGATTGTAGAACAAAAAAAAGATTACAAGAAGCAACTGGTCCAGGAAGATATGCTTTGAATATGCCTGGTACTGGACCAACCCCTTGTTTTTTTAATGACCCACAAATAAGAATGCAAAAATGGGGAGCAAATTTAGATTCTGTTATCAATGGCGCTCCTATTGATATTAACAGTGACTTAACAGGTAGGACTAGAAAATTAACCAAATATTGTACCAATAAAAAATTCCCAAACGCAGGAGTTCCTATTACACAAAAAGTTGATTATCCTATTTGTGGAGATGCTCTAACTGATGAATCAAGAGCAACTCATCCTGCTTGGCAATATAGAGCAGTCAAACAACATAGAGAAGATACTTTATTTTTTAATCCTCAAGAAAATGTTTGTATGAGATTTCATAATAATTTAAATACTAGACTTTTAGAAAGAGATAATTTTGTTCCAAAAATACCGTGTTTAAAAGAAAAATAAATATATATTTTAGCATTTAAAATATATATTACTTATATATAAATGGCAGAAGTAGCAATACCAATAGCTGTTCTAGGAGTAATGTATATTATATCAAATAAAGATAATGAAGAAAAAAAGAAAGAAGGATTTCATAATAGACCTTTACCAAATGTTAGACCGACTCCTGTAAATTATCCAGTGGAACCAAGAAAAGATTTATTAAACCAAACAAATGTACAAACTTATGCAGGGTATAAAAATAAAAATGAGAATTTTTATCAACCCGAAGGATATAAAAAAGCTTTAGAAAATAATGAACAAAATGTAGGAAATTTTACATCTTTAACAGGAAATGTTGTAGGAGCCGAAGGATTAGAACATAATAATATGGTGCCTTTTTTTGGGTCTAAAGTTACACAAGGGACTGAAAGCAGAGGGCGAGACGGTATATTAGACCTTTATACTGGGTCAGGTAGCCAACAAAAAAGAAAAGAAGGTATTGCTCCTCTTTTCAAACCATCTGCTAATATGAGCCATGTTCACGGAACACCCAATCAAAGTGAATTTATGATGGAGAGACAAAGAAGCGTTCTTACATCTAAAATGAGTAATGTTAAACCATGGGAAGAAATACAAGTTGGTCCTGGTTTAGGGAAAGGATTTACAAGTAAAGGGTCTGGAGGATTCAATGCTGGAATGGAAGCACGGGCTCAACATTTACCCAAAACAGTTGACCAATTAAGAGCATCAACTAATCCTAAAGTCACATATGGTGGACAAGTATTAGGCGCATATGTAGGTAATGGTAACACAGCATCCGCACAAGATATGATGCACGCGAGTAAAGGTAAAGGTAACGTTGTTGGTCCAGATGGAAAACCAATGCAACAACAAGTATACCAAGTAAATAAAAATAGACCTGATACATATTATGAAAATTCAGCAAGTAGATGGTTTACAACAACTGGAGCCGAAAAAGCACAAACCGCAAGAAGTGCTCAAGTTTTACAACCAGAAAATAGAACTACTACTACTCGTGAATATTTTGGAGGTAGTGGAGATAGAGAAGGAACCGGACCACGCCAAGCCGGACATTTTAGAAAATCCCATAAAATTATTTTAGGTAGTGAAAACACCGGACCAGCAGATAAACAAGGTGGTTGGGGAGCTAGTAATAAAGATTATGGTAAAAACGGTTACAAAGCTAGAGCTAACGCAAGAACACTTACAGGAGATAGAACTGAAATGGGCGCTGCCGGTTCTATTGTTAGTGCATTGACCGCACCATTATTAGATTTATTACGACCTACCAGAAAACAAAATGTTATCGGCAATATGAGACCAATGGGTAATGTTCAAGGTATTAACGGAAATCACGCTGAACCTGTATGGAATCCTAATGATACCCCTGCCCCTACAATTAGAGAACAAACAGAAAATACCAAACATCTTATGATGGGTGGTGCTCATGACGCAAATGGATATTTAGTTCAAAATGATAGACCTGTTCCACAAGAAAGAGATACAACCAGTCAAGAATATTATAATAATGTTGGTGCTCAAGCAGGAACAACAGCTCCACGACCATATGATGCTGATTACAATGCTAGATTAAATCCTAATAAACAAGTTCTTAGTAAGGTTGATAGATATAACATTGGAAATGCTAGTTTAGCATCTCACGCACAAAATATTACGACATTCTCTAATACTGCCACAAATTGTCCTGAAATGACTCCTTCTTTTCCTAAGGCAGCTCCTTCACAACAGTTAGTTGGACAACTTTCTGGAAAACATACTAGAGAACGCGCTGTAAATTGTCAAAGAAATGGACCAGCTATGGTTCAAGCATTCAATCAAAATCCTTACTCTCAATCTCTCCAAAGTTGGGCATAAATAATTTTATTTAACATTTAATAAAATTATTAATATAAATATTCAATTAACCATATTGGTATTAGATACATTACAGCATTCATATTCATTAAAGATAAAACAAAGGAAATACCCAATGCTAGATATATAAACCATTGGGGGATTTTTACATAATGACGCAGGATTAAGACAAAAATTAAAGCAAAAATAGCAACTTGCCCAAATGGACAAATTCTTACACCATATTCATCTCCTACTAAATGTTCAAACCACACTCCTTCTGGACTGCGTAAAACATTAAAATCTACACTTGTTTTAAAAAATAAAAACATAAAAATTAAATAAAGTGATTCTAAAATAGATATCTTTAGTGAAGCCATATATAATATAATTATAATATATATGTCAGGAGTACCTGTAACTAATATAGACGAGTTAGGAATTGGACAGCGTGTTGAAGTATGGTGGCATTGGCAAGGAGCACTAGATAAAGGTGCTGGGGAAAATTATGCACCATTTTACGGTAAGATAACGGAAGTAAAAGGCAATACAATTAAAATAAAATTTGACAATGAGGACGATGTGGTTGGTCCCATTAACCCATTTACAAAAAAAGTGAGTGGTAGTAATTCTAAACTAATAAGTCAAATTGTTATAATTGATGAAGGTTTTTCAAAAAAACCTGACGCAATGTCTGGTTTATTATTGGCTGTTAAGATTGCAAGAGAATTTCCTGAATTACTTCCAAAAGAAGGAGGAAAACGCCGCAAGAGAAAAACACGCAAAATGAAAGGCGGACATCACTTATACAAAAGACTTGGTGTAAGTAAATATGCTTCGCAAAAACAAATCAAAAAAGCATACAACAAACTTAAGAAAAAGAAGAAATTAACAAAAAAGGTAAAGCATGCTTATAAAATTCTCTCCAAAAAGAAAACTAGAAAACAATATAATAACCGATATAGAAAAGTTATGAAACATAAAAGGCGTCATTAAATAATTTATAATAATTATAGTTAGAGATAAACTTGCTATAATTATTATATGTCATTAGACATTCATAAAAAAGTAAAGGATAAGTTAGATTTTTTTATAAAAGAAAATAAAATACCACATATTATATTTTACGGACCTTCTGGTAGTGGAAAAAGAACAATATTAAATGGATTTATTCAGGATATTTATGAGAAAGATAAACAAAAGATAAATCAATATGTTATGTATGTGAATTGTGCGCATAGTAAGGGAATTCGTTTCATAAGAGATGATTTGAAATTTTTTGCAAAAACAAATATT
>Ga0315331_10000993_pt1 | contig 20933 bp, 17 predicted proteins | sample M160m34915metaG_FD_203456 | JGI IMG/M metagenome (GOLD analysis project Ga0315331, IMG submission 203456) | Ammonia-oxidizing marine archaeal communities from Monterey Bay, California, United States - M1 60m 34915 | ecosystem: Environmental > Aquatic > Marine > Intertidal zone | place: USA...
GATACTGAGAGAGAAACAACGGCCCTGATTTCAGTTGGGCCACACAACGACTAACCAGGCAAGAGACGGCAAGAAATCCAGCCCACCCGAGGGACCTCTGCCAGGCCCCCGAGCGGAGCCCCGACCGCGAACTCAGCGGTACGCTTGCGCCCAGAGCGCAATAGAAGCTCTACGCGTCGCAGTCTACTAGTAACTTTTCCTAGCCGGCTAGGAAAGCAGGAGTCCAACCCAAGAAGAAGCCAGAAAAAGAACTCGCAAAGCAGGAACGATTCACGCGAAGCCAGTGAAAGAACGCGGGGCCGAAATCCCGCGTGCCCTCCCCCGCGCCGAGTCCAGGTCAAAAAGGCCTCAAGACGGACCGCGGGGCCCTCCTCCGTGCCCCGACAACCGCAAGTCCGAACTCTCAGACATAACGCTGGTGGTCAACACGTGCCTTGCGCACCGAAAGCAATCCCGAGGAGGATCCCGCTCACATCCATACCCGAACAACATGCCAAAACCCGGCTTAAACTTCCTATCGGCACAGTCGAGGCTTCGGCTACGGCCCGCACTTCTGTGTGGGCCACCCGCGGGCCCCCATGGCGCGACAAGTCATGATCGAGGAGATCACCGCACGGATCGCTCGACTGGAGTTCGCCGAGCCACCGCGTTACTTCCGACCCAACTTCATGGATGGCTTCAAGCGTATGCCGCTGCGGTTCACGCCGCCACCGCAGGAAGCTCGTCCTAGACCAACCGAACCTCGGGCAGACTCTCGCTCACTCCGCGCCGCAACCTAGAACCAGGGATACGGCCCCGGCCCAAACGACGAGTTGCCGTATGGGAAGCAACTGTCCGTCCCGTCTGCAGGCTCCAACGCCGGGCTCGACCCACAGGCTCGACAATCGACAGGCGGAACGTTCCCCGCCGGCTGGTTGTAGCAGTACCCACCACAGTAGTTGTCTCCAGAGCAGAACCCTGTGCACGCCCCCTCATCGTTGAGCGCCATCCCGCCGGATGTAAACCCTCCTGTCCCCGGAGTACAACTGAAGCACGCCTCCGGGCAACCCTTGTTCGTCTGATCGATGACGAGGTCGGTTGTCCCCTGGAAGGTTCCCGAGTCGCTGCCGCCGGACCCCGGCGGCGCCATGACCGCGTACTGGCGTCCATCGTTAAGCGTGCACTGGAGCTTCTGCTGCGTCCCGGTCGGGCTCGTTACTCCAAAAAGGGCGCCCGGGATGATCGCGTCGGGGTCCTCGTACATCTCGCACGCATACCCCAGCGTCCCAAGCGTATCTGCCGTCGCCGGGGTCGCGATCGACATCACCGTGTACTCAGAGCTGTCCAGCCCGGTTTCGTCGGCGTTCGGGCAGCTCGTTTGGCACTGAGAGATCAACGCGAAGCCCATCTGCCGTCCGCTCAGCGAGAAGCCACTGCTCGAGATCTCGTTCTGCGTCACGCCGTCGGGCCGGAGGGCATCCCACAGCCCAGTCATCGCGTTCGGCTGTTCGAAGACAACCCACGAGTACCCGGTGGTGCCATCGGACCCAGCCTCCGAGATCGTGTTGAACCCGAACACACCGCACCCCCAGGGGTACTCGCCAGTCTGCGCGTCGTCGTTGAGACCGAGCCCCACCTGGTCGCCATCCGACTCGCACCCGGAGGTGGCCGCGTTGGTCACCCCAACGTACGAGACCCCGCTGCCCTCGACGTATCCGCAGCGGTAGTCGCTGATCGATGACGTCAAACTCCAGTCGAGGAAGTCGATCTTGTTGCAGCCCTTGAAGTTCTCCCAGCCATAGATCCCCCTGCACCCCGGTGACTTCGGGCTGTCCCCGTTCCCGACACAATTCCCGGCGACCGTACAAGCTGCTCCCCCTGGACAGTTCCCTTTGCTCGCGTAGGTGCTCGGCCAGGACTCGTCCGTCGTCGCGAAGTCGAAGCCAGCGATCACAGACGAATCGAACGCCGCTGCGTTGCCACAGCTCAGATAGGCGCAGCCGTCGCATAGGTTCGCGAGGTTTTCCCCGCTGCCCCCTGCGCCGTTCACCGTCGATGCCGCGGCCGGGATGAACCAGTCCAGCTTCGGGCTCGTCGCATCACACGCCTGCACGTTCCCCGTCATCAGCCCCGCGAGGGTCAGAACCGGCTCGACTGCCGAAGCACCACACATCTGGCAGTCGTCGTAGTCCGACGCGTCGGCGACCCCAAGCGCGTACGTTGAATTCACACAGTACGGGTCTCCCGTCTCGTCGATCTCAGTGCAGAAGCCCGTGCAAGCGCTCGACTGGCCCGAGAGCTCGACGAGGCCCAGCCCCGCGGAGCAAGCGCCCCATTTTCCGTCGGTCCCACAGTCGATCGAGCTGCCATAGGACGAGAGCGAACCGCTTTTGCAGGTCGGACTCAGGCACGCTGCCGGGCAGGAATCACCCGAAGCCCCGACCGCGTCTGTGATCTCAAACGAGTACGGCTGAAGGCTCTGCCCGTCGAAATAGCCATAACGCGGCGCGCCCCCGCCCGGCAACGCGAAGATCGCCGGGCAATCGGTAGGACTCGCCCAGGCCGTCCCCAGCGTGGGCGTCGCGCCGCCGCTGGCCGCCTTCAAGCTCTCTGCGCACTTCCCAGGTTCGTTCAGCGCGTACTGGTAAAGGAAGCCCTGCGCCGTCCAGGGCTTGCCGTCCGAGCATTGGCCCCACGCCAGATCGAAGTCGTAACCGATGCAGTTCGGGAAATCGGAGGGACAGACAAAATCGGCGCTGTCGATATCTCCGACCTGGCCACAACAAACCGGGTCCTCCAGCGGCGTCCCAAAATCGGCAGCACACTGTGACCCCGCCTGGAAGGAACCTCCCGCGGCATAACCCGGATCGTTCAAGTTCGGATACTGGTTGTATACCCAGGCCATAGGCGTGGGGAGGTACGGTTCCGCGCGGTCCGAGTTGTCCCACGGCAAGACCGACGTCGCGCTCCCGACGACCGTCGTCCACGGCACCGTCGGCTGCCAGCAGATTCCTGTCGCACCGCACTCGGAGTCGAGCGTGCACGGGGTCGAGACCGCCTCCGTGCTGGAAGCAGTCGGTTCGATGCAAACCCCCTGTTGAGGTTGGGGCCAGGCCTGGCCCGCCACCGGTACATCCGTGATGACGTAGCTCAGGACGAGTTCATACAACTTGTTCATCCGCGCGGCGTACAGGAGCGCCAGCTGGCGCTGCGCCTCGTTGTAGCGCGAAGGCGACGGGACACAGGCGTTCACTTCGCCCCCACAATCGCTCGCGCTCGACGGAGAACAAGCAGAACCAGCATCCGCTGCAGTCGGCGCGCAGACGTAGTCCCCTTCGGGACCGCTGTAGTAGGTCCCGTCATCGGCAGATATGGGCTTGATAGAGGTTCCCGTGACCTCCCCCAACGCTACGACGCCGTTCGGGAGGTTGCTGAAGTAGTTGAATGAGTTGACCGCCCACTCGATCTGGAAGCCCTGGTTCAAGGCGGCGGCGCCGTACTGAAAGCTCGCCATCACCGCCCGGTTGTACCAATCGATGATTGGGACGATGTTGTTCTCCGAGCCAGTGCCACACTGTCCGCTGACAGCGAGCGCGACGAGAGACTCTTCCTGGTCGAAAACGTTGTCGAGGAGCGTCTCGAGCGTCTTGATCAGCTCGGAGGACTCGTTCGCGTATGTCACGAGCTTGTAGCAGCCGGTCTGGCAGGGCTCGTTGGTATCGACGAACGCGGTCCCCGTCAGATTCTCGAGGAGCACCTCGAGGCTGCCCGAATCGCCGCTCGTGTACGAAAACAGCGAGTCCCAATTCTCCTGGGTCTGCAGGGGTGCGGGGGGTGCGGGGAGCCCGGGGCCGGTTACGCCGGTCGGCAGGACGCACTCGACGCCGCTCTCGTCGACCGTCCCGTAGTTGCAGGCGTTCGGCGTCGCGTTCCCTTCAGGCGACTCCCAATAACCGGCATCCCCCATGAACGTCCCAAAGACAGCGCCATCGATGAGCGAACACTTGGCTACGGGTCCCGATGCGGTTGCCGTCTGACACTCGTCGCTCGCCTGAGGCGAGAGCTGATAAAAACGACTCGCATAGGACGAGAGCGCGGACTTCACGTTGTCTTCGAGGATCGTTTCGCCTTCTTCACACAGCGCTTCGTCAATCAGGTCGAGCTGGCTCTCGATCTGGTTGATCTGACGAGCCTGAAACTCGACAGCAGTAGCGAGATTCTCGATCTCGTCCTGTGTGCAGGCGCTCGCCGAATTTCCGCCCATGACGCCAACCACGGTTCCGACCGTGCCAACGCCCGCTCCCACCGCACCAAGCCCGAACGGCGCGAGCGCGACGGACAGCGCCCCGCCCGCGATCTTGAGCCCGTTCGACGTCTCGTTCATGGTGCTTCCACAGCCACCCGCTGCCCCAGCCTTCAGCGCGGTCGTCCCTAGCGTTTCCGGCGAGTTGAAGAGGACGCCGAATTCCCCGAGATCGGCGGTCCCGCTCGCGACACGCAGAAGCGCGGTCGGGTCCCCCACGCGCCAGCCTTCGCCGAGGCCCCAATGCACGCCCCGCGCTCCGAACCGTGGATCAGGACTGCCCTTGACGCGGACCTTCCGACGACGGCGATCCACCGCGCCGTCATCGTCCGTTACCACAACCTCGACGATGTACTTCCCCGCGCCGAGCAGGACATGTGCGACCGCGCCCGAGGACGCCGCAGGCGAGTCAACACGCTGGCGACCAGGCAGCTTCTGGACACTGAAGTCGAACGTCGTGATGCGGCCGTCCTTGTCCTTCGAGCGGCTCGCGTCCAGCCGGATCCAGTTATCCGTTTTGCGAGACTTGGTCAGGTTCTTGATTCGCAGTGTTGCTTTGGGCCTGCGGTTGCGGTCATCACTATCGGAGTCACTGTCGGAGTCCGAGTCCGAGTCCGAGTCGGAGTCACTGTCGGAGTCGCGACCGGCGGCCATGATTCGGGCCCAGGCACCTCGACGACCGACACGCCGCTCATGGGCCTCGCTGTCCGAGTCATCCTCGACGCGGACAGCGCGCGATAGACCCCAGCCCCGACCCTGCGCGGCTTCCACCGCTTCGGTGTCGAGCAACATCGACATAACGAACTGGCCTGCGCGCTGCACGACGCCCGCCGTTGGGGCCTTTTCTTCAAGCCCCACGTCGCCCACCGGTTCAAACGAGCTCGCGAGGGTCGAACCCGAGCCAACCGCGATCAAAAGGAGCAAACCAAGAGTCATCGAGAGCTTGAGAAATGCGCGCAACGTAGTGGCCCCCACCAGCGGTATTAAACGACCACGAGAGTGTACGCGTTTATGCCCAGGCGAGGGGCCGGAAGGTGCGGCCCCCCACTACGGGCACCCGTGGGGACCTGTCATCCAATCCCCACTCGGACCTGACGCCAAAACCCGGCTTACACTTCCTATCCGCCCCCGATTCTAGGCAAATCAGATGAAGGTTCGAGGGAGCGTGACGTGTCTCTTTACTGTTCGAGCAGGCCCTTGTTCGGTCTCCGGGGGTTTCGAAGCGTCCGCAGAAAGGCGATCAAGTCCTTCTTCTCTTCAAGCGTGAGCCGTCGATACGCCTCTGCAGAAAAGGCAGCCTCGCCACCATGCTCGAGGATCGCCGCGCCCAGAGTTGTCGCGCGCCCGTCGTGGAGATAAGGCGCCGTGTCTGCGACTCCCCACAATTTGGCCGAAAGGAAGGGAACCACGATGCCCGCATAGTCCGACCCCATGTCGTGTGTCTTGAGGTCCGAAAAGACCCGCACCCGGATGCCATCCCCGGCTCGGGGATAGCGACAACGATTGAGGTTGACCCTCCGATAAACATTCGCATCCGGGTCCGTCGGGATCTCCGGGAAGGCGAAGGGCAAACTGGAACTCTCCGTGACGTATTCCGGTACGTGGCAGCTCGCACAGTCCAGGGCCTCCCCCTGGAAAAGTTCTTCTCCCCGTCGCGCCGCTCTATTCTTTCTTTTCATCACAGGTGGTGGAAGACAGCCCGCCCAGATGGACATCGCGGAGATTTCTCCGATCGACAGCTCATCCCGGACTCCATCCCCGTCGGGGTCCGGGCCAAGCCCCGACTCCAGCACGAGCTCTACGGGTTCCATCCCGAGGTGGAAGGGAGCTGCGCCGGCCGCGGTCGAACGAAAGGTCGAAAATTTCCCGCGGGAGAGAAAGGGCCTCACGACGAGGTCTTCCCGCACCCCCTCCACATTCGAGGTGTCGCAGTCGTCGGGACCAGAACAGATCAGGGTTCCAAAATGAACCCCCTTCGCCTCCAGCACGACCACGTTTCCTGGTTCGGCGATTGCGCTCGCTTTGAGCGCTTGCAAGGTGCGCGTCATCTCGAATCCGACGAGTTGTGCCCCGCCACTGCCAAAGATCGCCGGCGAGTTCGAATAGAGGCCAGTGAACGTCTCGTCGAGAGAGAGGGTCCTCGACCCGATCTCGTTGCTCGATTGCGCGCCGCCACCGCCAATCTCGAAGCGGTTGGGAATTGTGTCGGCACTTTGGATCGTGTGGCACTCGGCGCAACTCTGGCTATCGAGCCCGTCGACACGGGTAAAGACCCCGAAGATGGGAGGGCGAAAGTCTCCGTTGACACCAGCGAATGAGCCGTTGCTGCCCAGCCCATCGGCTTCTGTGAACGGCGTCGAGAAGACCCGCAGACCATCGGCTCGAGCCGCTCTGAGCGATGCCTGGACAACCCCTACCTGCGAGACGCGCGGTCGCAAGCGAGCGTCGAGATCCGGGCTTTGCCCATACGCGTTGCCAGCGATCAGTGACCCGATAGCCACGATCCGAAGCGCCGTAAATCGAGGAGAACATTCACGCATGCAGCCCAGTCCCTTCCTCTCGGATGACCCGACTGGGTCCATCTCCGAGAGTCCACGCAACCTGGCCCACTCCCCAGCTCATCAGTATAAACCGGCTTGCACGCCATGTCCGAGCCCCACTCGAGGCGAGATCGTTCGCCAACAGGAGCTCCCGTGAGAAACGAAGTGGTCCTCAAGCAGGCCAACCCGCCTACGGGGACCCGCCGGAACCTGTCATCCCATCCCTACTCGGACGTGACGCCAAACTTCCTATCCGCTGCATCGCCACGTGACCCTTCGACCGATGCTTCCCAGATCCGAGGATTCCATTCCCGATGCGGGCGGAGATGGTGGCCACAATTTCACTTTACTCCGAGTCTCGGCGGGCAAGATAATGAAAGCATGATCGGTCGGCTGCGGATCGCTCACGCGTGGGGTCCGACAGGTTGCCGGGAGGATCCAAGTGAACCGAGCTGAATCCATTCCACCGACCTTCCCTTGGATCGCGGGCCCGTGCATGAAGACCGCGAAGAACCATCGCCACCGACTGAGCCTCTCGACTTGGGCCGCGCAGGTATGCCATCCCCTCCTTCAACTGGCCACCGGATCGCCGTGGTCACGGAAGTACGACCTAACGATCAGTCACCAGCACCGGTTCATCTGGTTCAGGGTCCCCAAGAACGGGACTCGCACCCTCCTGAAGAGCATGGATTCGAACGGCGTCGCACTCGACGTCGAGGAGGCGCACAGGATCCGATACCCCCTTCGGGCCTATCGCGACTACTACAAGTTCGCGGTGGTCCGGAATCCCTGGGATCGACTCGTCTCCTGCTGGCATAACAAGATTATACGGAAAAACGCATTTGGATTACCTGAAGACCTTCATCGAAGACTGCATGATTTCGCCGCCTTCGTCGATTATGTCGCGCAAAAGGACATCGAACGGTGCGACACGCACATCGCGTCGCAGTCCTCGCTGATCGACCTGGACGAAATCGACCACCTGATCCGAATGGAATCCTACGAAGAAGGCGTCGCCCACGTCTTCCGAACCATCGGCATCGAACCCTTCGACATCAGATCGACGAATCGAACATCGACGCGAAAGCACTACGCCGAGTACTACACCGACGAGACCCGGGACAAGGTCGGCAGGATCTACGAGAAGGACATCCGGAACTTCAACCACCGGTTCTGATACGACAGACCAGTGGACGCCATGACGCCACCACCCGGCTCGAACCGTCACCCCGTCGTGCAAGCAGGACGCATGAAGCCGAAAGCCTCCATCATCATCTGCTCTCGAAACCGGGCCGCCCAGCTCAGCACGTGCCTCGACTCCATCCACGAGGACGAGATGCTCGCGACCGCGGCCGAACTCGTGCTGGTCGACAACGGCTCGATGGACGACACGCACCAGATCATGGAACAGCATGCGGACCGGGCTCGGTATCCCGTGCTCGTCCGGCAGGAACCGGACGCCGGCCTCTCTCGGGCACGCAACGTCGGACTCGACGCGGCGACCGGGGATCTCCTGCTGTTCACCGACGATGACTGCTACCTGGACCCCGGATACATCCCCCTGGCGGTCGAGATCTTCGAATCGGAGGATGTCGACTTCGGCGGCGGCCAGATCATCCTGCACGACGAACGCGATGCATCCGTCGGCCACAACCTCTTCGAGCACCGAAAAACGCTCGAACCGGGCCGATTCATACCCGCGGGGGCCATTCAGGGATCGAGCATGATCTTCCACAGACGAGTCTTCGAGGCGATCGGCTTCTTTGACACCATGCTCGGGCCCGGCACCTCGTTCAATTGCGAGGACATCGATTACGTCGCCCGCGCCTCGTTCGCCGGATTCACCGGCGGACTGTTCCCCGAACTCGTCGTCCGCCATGATCACGGAAGGCGGACGAACCGCGAATACAGGGACATCCTCCGGAGCTACGACCAGGGCCGCGGAGCCTACTACGCCAAGTACACCCTCGACGGTCGTCTCTCCTTCCTCGTTCACTGGCTACGACACTCGTTCAAACCCGAACGGAGCGTGTTCAACGAGCTTACGTCCGCATGCCGATACGTCATGATGCGAGTCCGAGGATGACCCCCACATCATCCGAGCCATTTCCGAGGAACCCGGGATTTCGTCGGCGACGAAGACGCGATTCGAACCGCGATGCCGGCCGCGAACCGCTCGGGCACGTCAACGGCCCACGGCGGCGAACGAACCGCTCGAACACTCCGTCGCGATCGCGGGCATCGCGACCCATCGTCCGAGCCTAAGGCTCATGAACGCCGTCGAATCGAGCCGTGAAACCTCATGAATGGAATGAACGACAGAAATCGGTTCATCATCCTGACGGACCAGCGAAGTGGGTCGAATCATCTCGCGGGCTTCCTGGACAGCCATCGGTCCGTGAGGGTCGCGGGCGAGCTCTTCAACCCCGACCGGCACCATTTGGACCGAAGTCACGAACTCGTGGAAGGCTTGGGCGACCTCAGAAGTCAGGACCCGGTCGCATATCTCCAAGCGTTCTACACGCAACCGCTCGACGATTCCACCACCCATCTTGGCTTCCGACTCTTTCACGATCACGCACGGCAGCGACCCGAGAAGGCGATCTGGACCTCGCTTCGGCGGATGCGGAATCTGCAGGTGATCCACCTGCAACGCCGAAACATCCTCAAGAACCTTCTCTCGCTGAAGCTGGCCTTGAGATCGAGCCGCTGGCAGCGCCTGGAGGGTGCGCCCCCTGTCCGATATGAACCCCTCAGGATCGAGTTCAAGGAGGCGATCGCGCACATCAGGGCGAGGGAGCGGAACTTCGCTCGGGGAAGGCGGCTCTTTCGACGGCACCAGAGGACGGAGATATTCTACGAGGACCTGGAACGGGACGAGGAACGCCAGCTCGAGGACCTCCTCCGTTTCCTCGGCCTCCCTCCGCAGCCGCTCACGAGCAGCACCCGCAAGCAGAACCAACAACCCACCCAGGAACTGATCGAGAACTACGCCGAACTCGAGGCCCGGTTTCGTCGTACCAGATGGCATGAATTTTTCCAGGAATGACCCCCATGGCCGACACGCCTGACATCGAGAACCCGCTTGCCGACGCCTTTCCGATCTTCCTGATGGGATCGGGCCGAAGTGGCACCACGTTGCTCCAGAAGATCCTCAACAGCGCGGATGACGTGATGATCTGGGGAGAGCACGGAGGCTTTCTGAAGAAGATCGCCCGGGCCTATTTTCACCACACCGAGAATCCCAAGGTGAACCGGAAGATCTTCCAACAGAATCCCGTCGCGAAGGACCCGAGCCTCGACTTCAACCAGTTGATGTTGACGGACATCGGCTACTGCTGGATGAACTGGTACGGAAGACAGGAAGTGACCGCGAACTTCGCCGGATTGATCGAGTCGTTCTTCCACCCCCCGGGAATGGAGAAGCGACACTGGGGTTTCAAGGAGATTCGATACGGCGGGGATGACCGGGCCATCGAGATGCTCGCGGAACTCTTCCCGAACGCGAGATTCGTCTTCATCGTCCGGAATCCCGTCGACGCCATCGCAAGCCAGGCCGCGCTGGGCTGGGGGTCGAGGACGGCTCTGCGCGGTAGATGGAAACATCTTGCCGAGGCGTGGGCCGCCCAGAACCGCGGGCTGCTCGAATTCCAGCGGGCGAACGAGGACCGAACGCGTTTCGTCAGGTTCGAGTCGTTGATTTCAAAGGACTCCGGAGCGATCGAGGACCTCTTCGAATGGCTTGGTTTCGAAACGAGCGATCGGCAGGGCGAGCTCGTCGACCTCAAGGAAGGGATCTGGAGGAAGCAGAGAAGCGACGGCAAACCGCACCGAACGATGTTCTCCGAGCGAAAACTCAGGCGTATCGCACGCATCGTCCGGGGCCCGAGCAGGGCGCTCGGCTATTGAGTCGACACCCCACGCCACAGGAGACGATCACGGTCGCCACGGCCATCAAGGCGACCTCGACCGGATCCGATCACTTCACGATCCGACGAAGCAGGGCGGCCGCGAGATCGGCAACGCCACGTTGCCTGCCACGAGGATGGATCATGCGTTGTTCGAGAAACGTGTCCGTGTCGCGAAACCGGATCGAGACCCGGGGATCGTGCAGATTCAGGTCCGAGTCGCGGTCGATCCTGTCGAGGTAGACCCGGTATTCGGACGAGGCGTTCCAGTGGCATTCACGATCGATGCTCTCGCGAGCGTATTCCTGAAGGCCGCTGAGGAACTTGAAGTGGAAGAGAAAGGTCCGTTCCCGGCCCAGGCTTCGGACGTCCGCGGGGAGATGGTGGTAGCCGGGCGAGAAACGCATGTCCTTCGAATAACGCACCAACGGATACTTCCGAGTCATCGCGGAGGTCGAGAAGACCCTCTCCCGCACGCCCTGGAAGTAGATTCGCTGCATCCTCTGGAAGTCGCGGGTGAAGAAGAGCGAAAGGTTTCGGGGACGATCGAAGTACGGACAGAGTTCGAAGATGTTCTGGTCGGAACCCAGCCTGGTCTCGCCGATGCTGCGATCCGAATACATGTCGAGCATCATCGATTTCACGACGGTATGCCCGGCGGCGTCCTGCGACGCGAGGAAGTCCTCGAAGCTCCGCCCCTGATCGCAGAACGGGAAGTAGAAGAATTCATCCAGATCGAGCAGGAGACACCAGTGCCCCACGCCGAACCGTTTGAGGAGGTCCTCGTGCCAGTCGACACCGAAGCGGCTCTCCTGATACGGCTGCTCCGTCCTCCAGACGTGCACGGATTCGTCGGCGAGGGCGACCTCGACGGATTCGTCGGTCGAGCCGTTGTCGACGAAGAAGAAGCGGTCGACGCCGAGTCGCCGGTGGTAGGCGAGGAACTCTGGGATTCGTCCTGCTTCGTTCCGCCCGCAGCAGAAGCATCTGATCTCGGTGCCCCGCTCGGGAACGGGCTTGTTGTCCAGTCGCTTCATGAGACCGACTCTCCATCGAATCTGCGCCGTCTGCGATTGTTCGCCGGCCGCCACGATCGACGTCGCGGCGACAAAATCGTAGTGGATTCGGCCGCCTTGTCCGAAAACGCGATCTGCGAAGGCCCCGGCCAGGTCACCTCCCGGCGGAGGATGGGGGAGGCCTGCCCCAGCGCAGGACCCGGTACACCATCGATGCGAGGATGCACTTGATCTGCGCGAGGATGCGACCTGACGTCGGCGGATGAAAGCTCGAAGAAGCGTCGCTGCACCGATCCTGGTCGAGGATGTTCCCTCGGTCCGGATGTCCTGCGGGACGGGCGACGTCACCAGCTCCTCGGAGACGGATCTGGCGAAGGATGATGGCCAGCAGATCGATCCGGCAGAGCGCCAGGATCGGATCGGTTCTGAAGGACTTCCGAATCCAGTGGAGCGGGTCACCGGCATTCCCGCCTGATCCCGCGGAGTGGGCGAGATAGGCGTAGAAATTCACCTTCGAAGACCGCAGCAGTCTCGGCGAGACCGCTGGTCGCTCGCATCGCACCTTGTCCAGAACCTGGTGATGCGCCCGGTTCATTCTCTCAGCATGACTCGACATGGCCTCCGGCGTCCTTCGATACGCGACCAGGAACTCCGGAACCACGTCGAACTCGAATCGCGATGCCAGTCGGAGATACAGATCGAAGTCCTCGCAGCCGAGATCGAACTCGGGACGACAACCGCCGACCTCCTCCAGGCAACGCTTCCGAATGATCGTTGAGCTCGCGTTCCCGAGGAAGTTGTGGAAGACCAACAACGGATAGACGTGGCCCCTCGCTTTCGAGGCATGTACCCCGCCGGTCACACGGTTCTCCTCGTCGATATCCGCCGACCAGGTGTAGACGACTCCGAGATTGGGGGAGGCCCCCTCGAAGCGGATCAACATCTTCGCCACCGCGGTCGAATGCCAGATGTCGTCGGCATCGATGAAGCCGACGAACTCGCCCTTCGCGACTTCGATCCCCGTGTTCCGAGCGGTCGCGACCCCGAGATTCTTCTGGGGGAGGACGGTCATGCGGTCATCGGTCTCTGCGTATCGGCATGCGATCTCGCGCGTCCGATCGGTCGATCCGTCGTCGACCACGATGATCTCCAGCTCCGCGTGGGACTGCCGGATCAGAGACTCGATGGTGAAGCCGATGTACTTCTCCGCGTTGTACGCCGGAATGATCAACGAGACCGAGACGGTTTCGCCCTTACGCGTCACGGTGTGATGCGTCCGCTGCATTGGAACGCGCCTCCCGGGTCCGGGTGGGTCGCTCGGACCCGCTCTCTGGCCGGCTCGAATTGGCGATCTTCACGATCTGGGTCCATACCGATGAAATCTCTGCTATCTCGGCATCCGTACCGTCGGTCCATCGCCGGTAATGATTCCTCGCCACATCGACATTCCTCCTACCGATGCCCTCAGGTCAGTATCGGTGGGGTGGGGCCGGACTTCATGCCCCGAGGCGGACTTTCAAGGGGCCGGCGTTCCGATCTCTCGCTTGGTGTGACGATACCAGCGGTGCTCCTTGTGGGGCAGCCCTTCCGACTTCCGATGCTTGGCCGGTTCCCCATTCATCCGCTTCAACCCTCAGCGGGGCGACCGGATCAACCGTCCGCCTTCGACCCGATCGCCTTCGCGCGTAGACGGTGTCGATTTGCCGCCATCGCCGCCGTGCTGCCCTTCTTTGGCGCGGACCGAGATTCGAACTTTCGCAGGGGATTCTCCCAGCTGCCATCCGCCCGCAGGACCGCTTCGTGGAGTGCGAAGTCCGGGGCGAGTCGACAACGTAGAGCTGCCTCGAGTCCCGAAGTAATCGACGTCGAGGCCGGCGCAGATGCATTCAGGGCCGGCCGGCTCCCGCGTACTCCGAGGCGCTCGTTCATGAAGTCCACGAATCGGTCCAGGTGATCGAGCGCGAAGATCCGGTTCACGCCGACCTGGCTGGTCTCTTCCTGCACGAATTCAAGCTGCGTCTTCATCTTCCAACTTGGATCGACGCTGAGAAAATCTTCGACGAAATCCTCGAACCTCCGGCCGCGTTGCGACCGCTTCCGATCCTGGATGGTCCTGCGACACAGGTAGCGATACAAACTTCGAAGATGTTCCAGCGGATCGCGGATCAGGCAGACCGTCTCAAGCGACCCGAGGTCTTTCCCCGTGAGGGGCGCAAATCCGCTTTCATAGCCGGAGAGGTCGACGTGCTTGAGTTTCGGATGGCCACCTAGCACCACGCTGGCATAGGGCGCGTAGGCCTCCTCCACGCTGGTGGATCCGCACTTGGGGGTGCAGAGAAACACGAGTCGTTCAGCGGGAAAGACGAGCATCATTCGGTTCCGCTGATGCAATGGGAAATCATGATTCCTGAAGTCCGGGCCAGGTGCCCCGCCCCTGCGAGGACAGGGCGGCCCGATCATCCTGCCACGTGCACTCGCCTTCTCAGGTCGGGTTCCAGGGCGCGGAGTGATTGACGTGGATCCATCTCTGTGGATTGCCGGCTCTGCCGGCAAGGTCCGCGCCGCGCTCCGGCCATACCGGTGATTGGGAGTCGTCTGCTCCCTTCGCGCATTCCCTGTACCCAGGTTACCGAATAGCAGGGCCTGCATGAAGCAGCTTGAATGCCCTCTGGCATGCCGGTCGACCCACTTCCCTCGGTGCAGGTCGTCACCTCTCGTAACCATGGCGGTCGATGAAGCTGGCGGCCATGCTCGTGACCCGCTCAATGTCCGACGAACTGAGCTGTTCTTTCCACTTGAACGCATGCGAGGGGTCGATCTGGCCGCCGGCTTCCGGTACCCAGCTCCAGCGATCCGGGTAGGGGTCACTCTGAGGGTCGTATGGCAGATGCCGGGTCGAAAAGTCGCAACCCAGGAACTCGTACATTCGTTGCACGGTGCCTTCCGGCTGGCAGACTAGACCCTCGTAGCGAATGGTGAGAAAGTTGGGGCGTTCCAGATAGGGTCTGATTCGCTCGTCGTTCTCGATCATCTCCCCGAGCAGTTCGTCCCCACGCTGGCGACCCCTGAACTCCTGGGCCGAGTTCCACAACCCTCTCGGGTCGCGCACGTTGTAGATGATCCTCGCCTCGGGGTAGGCCGAGAGCAGTTGGTCGAGGTGCCTGATGTATCCCGGCCATTTGTCGCCGACGACCGTGGCGTCGCAGCGACGCGCGAAATCGGCCAGGGCCGCCGACATGGTGCGGCGGAAACAGGATTCGACCAGGAAATCTCTTCTCGTCAATCGACTCAGCGTCCGTCGGAAGAACGCCTGCGGCTGGGCGTTCCAGATCTGTGACCAGCGTCGGACGTCCGATTCGGAAAATCCGTGCCTCCTCCACTTTTCGGAGGCCAGGTTGAAGATGCTGGCGCTGGACTCGGGGCGGAACGCATAGCTCTCCCAGATACACGCAATCTCGGGGTGCTGATCGAGAATACGGCTTAGCAGAGTGGTTCCCGACTTTTCGCTCCCAACACAGAAGAACACCGCCGGCTCTTGAGCTGTGGTCTTCAAGTGCATTCTCTCGTGGGTTGCTGGGCTTGAATGGTGAACCTCTCTGGCGGGTACGCGTTCGGATGGCGGCTATGCGGTTCGTGATCAATCGTATCGGATGCGCCGGAACAGTCGGCGATCGGCCCGGCTGAGGCCATTCGGCGGACGGATTCGCTGGAGAGGCTATCCGGTGGCGAAATCATATCCAAGCCGGCGCATCACCTCGCCCGCGATGTCTTCTATCCTTCGCATGTCATCCGCAGAGAGTTTCTCGAGACTCGACTCATTGAAGTCCTTGATCAGGCTCGGTCGTCCCGTCACATTGTGAATGGGAAGACTTTCGCGCAGAAATTCCTCGGGGTACGGATCGATCTTGAGGAAGCGGGTGACCCGAGTCATCTCCTTTGAAGGAGCTGCGCAGAGATCCTCGTAGCTCAGCAGCAGGGCATCATCGATCCGATCCAGGTCATCGAGCATGATCTGGTTCGCGATGGTCCAGTGCCGCGCCGCGCGTTCGACGGAGTGCCCCTCACGTCGTCGAATTCCCTCGGCGACCGCGTATGGGCTTCTGGTCACTGCCAGAAAGGATGCGGGTTTGAAGTGGTCTTGCAGCCATGGCCCTCGCACCGTGTTCGGTGGACTCTTTTCCATGAGAAAACGAGGCCTGCCATCAACGGGATAATGGCAGAGCCAGTCCCACTTGAGGCGAGTTGCCGACAGTCCCCCTCCGTCCCCAGAACTCTTGCGAAACGCCTCGATTCGCTCCGTCCAGAGTCTCCGCAACTTCATCGGGTTTGGACGGGGGAGAGCGCGTGACAGGTGCTGGCCCTCCTCGGGAAGCTTTGAGATTTCGGGGTGTCGCCCGAGAATGGTCTCCAGGAGGGTCGTCCCGGAGTTGTTGACTCCCAGGAGAAAAAGCCAGGAGATCCGCTTCCGTCGCAACCCGAGGATATTGATGGCTCGCCGCGCGATGCGCCGTGGCCGGCTCGACATTGAGCGTGCATGCTCTCTTTTCATGTCGAACCCCCTGATCTTGCGTTGAAAGGTCCGGGCGACACGCGGTTTTCGTCAACCGCGATCACCTCGGCGTTCGCGTCTCGTGAACTTGAGCTTGTCTCGCTGGATGCGCTCGACTTCGAGCACCTCTTGATCCTTGCCCCGGAAGGCGCGTGTCACATTCCTCAGGTCACGTGTGAGTCTCCGCATGCCGTCTGGCTCCAGCGACGCCGCATGATCGGTGCCTTTCCAGGTTCGATCGAGCGTGAAGTGACGCTCGATCCATTCGGCCTCGAGAGCCATGGCGGCCACGTCGGCGGCGATCCCAAGGTGGTGTCCGGAAAAACCGATCGCCTTGACTCTGCCATCGAGCTTCGTCTTGAGCCGCGTGATTTCCAGGAGGCAGATGTCCTCGAAGGCGACTGGATACCCGGAGGTGCAGCTATAGACGACGAGATCTCCAACGCGACCTCTCGATTCGAAGAACTGGATGATCTCGTCTTCTTCTTCGTGGTTGGTCATGCCGAAGGAGACGTGGATTTCGCCGTTGTAGTTCATGCAGAGGTAATCAAGCATTTCCCAATGCAAGTTGCAGGCGGAGGGGATCTTGATGAGCGCTGGATCCAGTGAGGTGATTTCCCTGGCCGATGTGGTGTCCCAGACGGAGCTGCTGTATTCAATACCCAATTCGACGCACCAATCCTGAATCTGGCGATGTTGGTCGACGTCGAACTCCAGGAACTCGCGATGGGCGCCGTAGGTCTCGCCGTAGGCGTGCATGGGATTGGGATGGGGCGCGTCGAATTCGTCCTTCGTGAGCATCTCCTGTGGGCACCGTTTCTGGAACTTGATCACATCGGCTTTGCAGAACTGGGCGGCGGCCACCACCATGTCCCGAGCAATGTTGATGTCACCTCGGTGGTTGCAGCCGACCTCTGCGACGACCCTGGGAGGTTCAGCCATTGCTTGCCGTCCTTTCGAGGATCAGATCGCAGAGCTCGCGGACGGCCCCCTTGCCGCCTTCGCCGCCCAGCACCCAATCCGCCACTTGTCGTGCAGATCGATGGGAGTCAGCCGGGACGACTCCAACCCCGGCGGCGGCCAGACAATCGGCATCGTTCGCGTCGTTTCCAACGTACACGGTGTCGTCGAGGCTCAGGTCGTGCTCCGCGCACCATGCGGTGAACTTTCCGAGCTTGCTTCGTCCCAGGCCTTGGAAGCACTCGAGTTCGAGCTTCTCGCATCGAGCACGAACAACAGGGTTGAGTTCGCTCGACATCACGGCCATCCTGATGCCTGCATCGCGCAGTCGGGCGATGCCCCATCCGTCACCGCGATCGCAGCGTACGCTTTCCTTCCCGTCTTCCGACAGATAGACGGCGTTGTCGGTCATGACCCCATCAAAGTCGAAGACCACGGCTGCGACGTTCCTGGGAAAGTGCTTGGCCGAGAGTGCAGCGAGTGCCTGGACAATTCGAATGTCTTCGGGGGAGTCGATCTCCCACGAACGGGTCTTGGGCATTTCGGAGATGACGGTCTTCCCGAAGAATCGGTGGCGGGATTCCAGAAAACCCGGGGTGCGCATGACGTAGACCGCGCCATTTTCGCTGTATTCAGGCTGGAGGTCCTGTCGCCGCCGGCGTTCGGCTCCGTCGTGATTCACCCCGGTGGCGTTCATCTTGTTGTTCCAGATGAAACGGTGTGACTCGGTGGCGGTGAAGGCACTGTCCGCGTCGGCCTCGATGAGGGTGCGGATGCAGTTGTCAATGTCCCCACTGTGGGTCAACGGAGAGGTGCACTGCAGAAAGACGGTCAGGTCCGGAGGCGCGTCGAGGTCTTCTAGGGTATGGAGCAACGCATCCTCCGACGAAGCGACATCGTTGCTGATGGCGGCGGGGCGCATGACGACCTTCGCGCCCGCCGCTCGGCTGACTTCCGCGATTTCTGCATCGTCTGTCGAGACGACGACCGGACCGACCAGTTCGGCGGCCTGAGCGGCTTCGATGCTCCAGCAGATCAGAGGCTTGCCATTGAACCGCCAGAGGTTCTTTCGGGGAATGCCCTTGGAACCGCCGCGGGCAGGGATGATGGTCAAGGCGTGCTTCATGTTTGCGCTCTGGGGACGGATGGCATGGGTTCGGCTCCGGTCAGGAATCGTTCAGGTATCGGAGGATTGGAGGTCCCGCCTTGCGCCCGAGCAGCGTGGCGAGCTCGGAATGACTAAGAATGATCTCAAGCACCGCGAGGGCTGGCAGGCCGTCGATGTCATGAGGATAGAGATTGCTGGGCATCGGTTACGAGCCTAGTTTATGCGCCGGTCGAACTCAGCCCCCTGGAATCCCGATTTGCTTCCGGCTTCCTCTCAAAGCATCCGCAGGTGCGGAAAAGCGCGCTGGTATTGCTGTTACCGCATCCAGCCGGGCAGGAAGGGCACGTCGGCGCGTTCATGCACGGCCTTCTCCGTTGTAAAGACGTTGCCCGTCTTCCTCGCCAGGTAGCCGATCACCATCACATCGGTCTCGGCGTGCGAGCTGGCCGCCGTGCCACGCTTCTTGATCACTGGATTGATCGCGTAGGGATGGGTCAACTCGAAGTTGAAGCCACTCAAAATGTACCGATCGTATTTCTTTTGGTCGATGGCCACCGCGAGGGCGATGACGCCGGTAGACGGCCGTTTTCGCTCCAACTGAGAGAGCACCTCGGCATCCCGATCACAGAGCCGCTCGACGAGCGTGTCGTACTCTTCGGGCCCAAGCGCGACCATCCTGTCGTGGTGATAGGATATCGATCGCAGCTTTCTCTTGAGATAGAAGGGTTGCATCCGATGGAAAGGCTTCTCCCTTAACGTCTTGATGCGGCCGAGAAGGCTTGCAAAGCCGCGCCTCCCTTCATTTCTCTGACGCAGGAAGTACACGGTGCCCGTGGACAGGCCGGTCAAGGCCTCAAGGCTCTGCCTGCCTGAGTCGATGTCGCAGGCGATGATCGGCGTCATGACCGTGAAGGTGGGTCGCGGCAGGCGATGCCCCTCGGCCGAGTGCCCCGATCCGTTTGCGCAGGCCACCTCCTGAAAGCTTGTCGGTGGCGGCAGCTCAGGTGCGGGCTTCGAGCCGAGAATCAAGAGTGTCTTCATCGGCGATCATCCGAATCGTGCGGGTACAGGGTGAACGTGAAGGGTGACTCCACCCCGTCATGATACGTCAGGTGATTCACTCGGTCATGATCCCTCCGCTTTCGTCTGACAGGGTGATATAGCCATCCCGGCTGCCGACTGGCGATCATTCGTTGGAGAGCGACGCAACCAATCACGATGCGCAGCGTCTCACGGAGCGGGAGGTGCCTGGGGCGGCGTCCGGTCAGGTCACGAAAGCCCGTTTCATATTCACCATTTCCCGGAAACGGATCGTCCCGGCGACCGAATGGCGATATACCAAGAGAATGGATTTTCCGGCCATCACGCTCGGCGTCCTATCCTTCTTGATGATCGGTGCCGTTGCGTACTTCATCACGAGAAGGTCCAGTGCGGGTAAAGTGACCTCGCGCCGCTGGTATGAGACACGGCGCGGCTTCGACGCATTTGACGTGCTCGAGCCGTCTGGGAAGGCCGCGTGGGTCACCAGCTGCAACCGGGAGTACTTCGAAGGCGTTCTGAAGCTTCATCGGTCGATGCGTCAGGTGAAGACCGAGTTCCCGCTCGTATGCTTCTGCACGGACTCGACGACGGCGGAACAGGAACGTGCGTTGATCGCGGCCGGCATCCTCACGAGAAGGATCCCACTGTCCTCCCTGACGAACCCCTACAAGCACAAGTGGCTGGAATCGTTCGTCAAGCTGGAGTGCTGGAAGCTGACGGACTATGACAAGGTGTGCTGGATCGATTCCGACACCATACAGCTGCAGAATTCCGATGAACTGATGAACGTGTCTCTGAAGCCTCACGGCATCGCGTGTGCCGTCGACCACGAAGTGTTCCCAGAACCGTCTGAGCACGTCCGGCTTCGAATGATTCAAACCGGAGTCTTCGTCTTGAGACCGGCTTCAGAAACCTACGAGATGATCAAGGCCCAGCTCGGCAAGGTGGAGTCCGTGGATGGAAGCGATCAGGGTTTCCTGACGAGCTATTACGCCTTGTCTTCTTTCGACGACGTCCGCTTCTTCTCGTCTGCATACAACTACATGAAACGCGGACTGAAGCGGCATCCGCAGTTCGACCTGTCAGAGATCAAGATTCTGCATTACGTCGGGCATCCGAAGCCCTGGAACGGTGGAGAGCCAGGATACGAGCGACTGCAGCGCATTTGGGATCGGGTCTGAGCTCGTAGAGGGTCTTCGTGCACCTGTCTGCAGATGAGCTTCAATGCGTCCCGCTACTCGAGTCGGCTTGGGAACACGCGCGCGATCGGGCGGGCGGGATCAGGAGACGGCCACATGCCAAGCAGGCGCCCACCCATTCACGAGGTCTGCGGCGTCTCTTCCCAACCAGCCCGAGCAATCCGAGCCCGAGGAGGAGCGCAGCCCTGGGTTCGGGGACGGGGACGGGCGCGGGCGCTAACGAGAATGCTGCCGCCAGCGTTGAGTTCGAGCGGACCCAGCACCGTTACGCGAAAGGGGCTCACGCTGATACCGAGCGTCCCATCGCCAAATAAAACGCAGTCTGCCCAG